>Ga0209541_10003019_pt1 | contig 31267 bp, 45 predicted proteins | sample RifCSPlowO2_01_FD_184027 | JGI IMG/M metagenome (GOLD analysis project Ga0209541, IMG submission 184027) | Groundwater microbial communities from Rifle, Colorado - Rifle CSP2_plank lowO2_0.1 (SPAdes) (version 2) | ecosystem: Environmental > Aquatic > Deep subsurface > Groundwater | place... | reverse complement strand
TAACATTCGGGCTCACAGGAGGAGGAATCGTGAAACGAGGCCTAATGGAAAATATGTAATGCTATTTGGACAGAATCTCCGAGATTAGTAGGTACCGTTTCTTACGACTTAATCCACGATGTACATTCAACAGCTCTTTCATTTTTCCGAAGTAACCATCCAACGAATTCGTAGTGTTAGGAATCTTCAGCTCTGAGTATTTCTGGTAAGTAAATAAGTAGGGTAGATTGGTTTTTAGGCTTCGGTAGGCCGAACGGATACGACGGTGGGTATAGCTCCATCTCCTAGAATCCAATGGATTGGCGGTTCGTTCTTTCAAAAATCTTTCCCATTTCTCATACCACTCCCGAAGTAACTCCGTAAAGGTTGCCTCGTCCAAATCTTTCAGAGCCAAGGCAATTCGTCGTAGTTCCTGCCCGGCTTCCAGCTTGGGCCGACGAGTTAAATACCTGGTCACAATCGCCACCTGGTGGAAGTGGCAAACCTGCACAGGAACATCGGAGAACACCAATTTTAAGCCCTTTCTGCCGTCAATAACCACTGCAGTAATGACTAGACCTTGTTCCTCCAGAGTTCGTCTGGCTTTCAGGTATTCCATGACGGTTTCCGAGGCTACCTCTGCCCAGTAGAGATTCTTTTTTCGGTGAGGATCGCGGCATACGAGTATGCCGTAGTCCCGGCCGAAAAAGGTGATGTCGGGGATAATGACTGCATATCCCGAGATTGTCTGGGGCTGTGGGATTGGAGACAGGGTCAGACGGTCTCTAATCCAGCGATTGGACTTGTGGTACTGCTTTCCTAACTGACTGGCCGTCTGCCTATTCCAGACCAGAGATCGAAGCAGGTTTCGAGCGGTGCGGATTACCCGCTTCTTGGACAGAAATTCACCACCGCAGGAATGGCAGAGATAGTTCTGCCGACCACGAGTATGACCATTCTTCTTGACCTTGAAAGAACCGCAATTCTGACATTTTTTTAACCGACATACTTAATGAAGCTAAGGATTAGGGCTTAAGTATGACAAAAACTGACTAAAAGAGCATTACGTATTTTCCATTAAGCCGAGTCTTATTTGTTTAGTTTTAGTTTTGGGTATGACAAGAATATAACGATCGTTATATTCTTGTACAATTTTAAATTATGCTATTTGCTCACTCTGCTTATTAAGAAAAATCCCATAGCAAAATACGGCTCAACCCAGGTTGAGCCGTATTTTTGTTTGTGCTACAATCGGCCTTATGTAAAAGGAGCGCCTTGGTATTCACAAGGCAAACATCAACACAACTCAAAGGATGGAACCAATGGCTAAAAACGCCTGATTAATTTGTTCAAGCGTTACTTTTTTCTTTATTTCAACAACGAGATCAATCAAAGACACGGTTGGTGTCGGAACGCGGACTGCCCGACACGGAAGCTTCCCTTTAAGTTTTGGAAACATCTTCGCAACGTCTTTTGCTGATCCTGACGTTGTTGGAATGAGGTTGACCATCGCACTCCGGCGAAGCCTTGCTCCTTTTTTGTGAGAGTTATCGAGGAGGTTTTGAGAGTCAGTGACCGCATGAACCGTGGTCATATTTCCCCGCTTGACGCCGAAATTGTCATCGAGCACTTTGAGAATTGTTGTAACGCAGTTTGTGGTACAGGATGAATTTGAAATAATTGTTTGACCGGCATATGTTTTTTCATTCACCCCAATAACAAACGTCGGTGTTTCGTCTTTAACCGGTGCTGAAATAACAACTGCCTTCACTCCTCCGTGGAGATGTGGTTTGGCATCATCTTTTGACTTAAATTTGCCGGTGCATTCCAAAACAAGATCAACTTTCGCATCACCCCACGGGACGGCAGCGGGGTCTTTTTCCGCAAAGCAAAAAACTTTTTGTCGATCAACAATCACTGCTCCTTCGATTGCTTTCACCGGAAGGTTTAATGTGCCGTAGACGGAGTCGTGTTTCAAAAGATACGCATGAGAAGAAGAATTTGCAGAGGAGTTAATGGCGGCAAGGGCAAACTCCGGTCGGCCCAAAATAATTCGGGCCGCATTTCTCCCTATTCGTCCAAATCCATTGATGCCAATGCGTGTTTGCATTGTATGTTTGGCAGCCATTTAATTCCCTAATACTAATTAACTTCTCGCCCCCTTGTCAATCCATACGTTTACAGAAAATTGATCCTGAGCCTGTCGAAGGGTCAACTATGTAAGCTTTCTCACCAAACCCTCAACCTTGGCAAGTCACTAGAAAGGCCGCCCACTAATACCAGCGCCTTCAGCTCTATCGTCTGCGGGTTCAAAAGGCCCAGGTTTATTATCAACGTGGTGCGGATGAAGGTATGCCTCCGCTATGGCATTTGTGATAAGATTTTGTTTCAACTGCCATTCATTCCCAAAACCAAAGAGACTTTTGTCTCCGACGCTTACGTCTATATATTCTCCTCCAGATGCCTCCTCATCTACATATACACTTGCTCGAATACAATCGTAATCTAATTGTCCGCCAAAAAATATTCCTCTTGTAGGAACAATTCTGTTATCCTTTATATCAAATATGCCCCAAGCAAGCGTAATATATGTATGCATACTGTGATCAGTGTGAATATCGGTCTCTATTACAACTGCATGTTTCTGGCCACCTAAAAGTGAAGTCTCTATTTCCTTGAACTGTTTAGGTATGCCGCTCTGAGATAATACCTGATTGGCTTTATCTTTTAACCGACTTTCTTTTTTTTGTCTTTCTCTTTCATCATTCTCGTATTGAATTGTTCTTTTTCTTTCTTCCACAGTCACCATTTCAATACTGGCAGCTTCTTGCTTGGCTGCTTCGGCTCGCTTTTTTCCTATAAGCTCAACTATTGATGGCATATTCGGGGGTTATTATACCAGTCCGGATCAAATTTTCGAAATCTTTTGCAAAAATTCGGACGGGCTAACTATTATTATTCCATGAAATTTTCTTACCTTAAGAATATGTTTGTCTCCAGACACAATATAGTCCGCTTTCCCCTCGACCGCGCATTCGAGAATCATATTATCTGAAGGATTCTCAATGATCCGTTTAAACCTTTTTTGGGGCTCTACTACCTCACAAAACGATATGAAAAATTTCTCAAGAGATTCAATCCGAGAAACGTCGAAATGAAATTTAACTCGTAAAATGCCGCGAAGTTCTGCGATGATCTGTTTGGAAATCAGCAATTCAAAAATTTCCTCATCAGCTGCAAGAAGGAGTTCCCGCGGAATACCCCCAAAATTGAGTGCGGAAATAAAGACATTCGTGTCAAATACTGCACGCATTTATGTGACTATTACTTGCCGTGTCGATACTCAGCAACCAACCGGTCGATATCTTCTTCTTTCAAATTAAGTTTTTTGGCTTTCCGCTCTCCATAGACAAAAAGTTCATCCCATGCGGCGCGTCGTAATAAATAAACTCTGATCGCCTCACGAAAAAGTTCACTTCGTGTTCTTGCCTCATTTTGAGCAACGCGGTCAGCCAGTTTTAACAGTTTTGTAGGCAAAGAAAAATTAACCACTTGGGCATTCATACTTAACCTCCTTTACGTAAAGTTTATATAAAGTTTATATAAAAGTCAAGGGGAGGAAATTTACTTCATCGCCTTGAGGATGCGGTTGGTGGCGACAACGAAGGCGGAGGTGCGAAGGTCGGTTTTAAGTTTTTTTGAAGTTTCCCAGACAGCATTCGTTTCCTTTTGCATTTTTTCTTTGAGCTTCTTATTCACCTGGTCCTTGGTCCAATGCTGCCCTTTTAAATTCTGCTCCCACTCAAAACAAGAAACGGTGACTCCCCCGCTATTTGCCAGAATATCAGGAATCACCGATATTCCCCTCTTATATAATATGGTATCTGCCTCGGGGGTTGTAGGGCCGTTTGCCATTTCTAAAATCACTTTTGCTTTGATGCGGGTAGCATTTTCTTTCGTTATAACGCTCTCGAGTGCTGCCGGAACCAGAACATCAACATCAAGTTCAAGAAGCGCTTCATTGGAAATTTGTTTACCTTTCGTCAGATCGCAGACTGATCCTGAACAGTAGCAACCGGCTAAATATCCGTTCTTTCTTTTACACTCAAGGGTAAGTTTTGGGTTAATTCCGCCGGGTACGAAAATTGCACCTTTTGAATCGGAAACAGCAATCACTTTAAAACCAACTTCGTCAAGAAATTTTGCAACATTAAATCCGACATTCCCAAATCCCTGAACCGCTGCAGTAAGTTTGCCTTTCTTGCCGAGTTTCGTTAATACCGTCTGGAGGACAAAAAGACCACCTAAACCGGTGGCTTCTTCCCTACCTTCACTTCCCCCGTCCTTAATGAGTTTTCCGGTAAACGTTGAACTGAGTTTTTCTTTGTCCCGCTTGTTTTTTACTCCGCGAATTTTAATAAGTTCATCAACCATCCAACCCATTATTTGTCCCGTGGTATTTACATCCGGTGCCGGGACATCCTTATCCGGACCGATACAATCAGCGATTGCTCTTGCATATCCTCGTGAAAGTCTCTCTAGTTCTCCTGCCGAAAGCTCCTTCGGATTAACTATGACCCCGCCTTTACCACCCCCAAGAGGGAGATCTGCAACTGCACATTTCATCGCCATCCAAAATGCCAAAGCTTTCACTTCATCCATTGATACTTGTGGGTGGAAGCGAATGCCGCCTTTATACGGGCCGCGGGCATCATTATGTTGAACGCGGTACCCTTGAAATATTCGCACTATTCCGTCGTCCATTTTAACGGGGATAGTAACATTAATAATCCGTTGAGGTTCTTTTAGTATCTCAAGCTTCTGCTTGAGTTCTTTAGTTTGAGGAAGGTAGGCAGCAGCTTTCTTTAGCTGGGCCATTGCATTATCGAATGGATTATTTCCGCTCATATTCTTCTCTTTTTAGTCTCTCTCCGGTTTCCAAAAATCAGAGCCCAGCGCGTCCCAAGCGATACGGTGTTCGTCGGGTTTTTCTTTGTTGAAGTGTTCTGTCACAAAATACAAAATAATGCCAAGTTTTTTAGAAAAATTAACTGCGCCATGGGCAACACCACGGGGAATATAGAGCATCTTATTGCTCCCCCCGCCAAGGGTAACTCGATTCGTCATTCCTTTTGTTTTAGAATCTTTCCGTATATCCCACAATCCAGCAAGAAGCTGAGAATGTTGCGGTACATACCAGATTTCGTCCTGATCAAGGTGCATGTGCCAGGCTTTAATAGATCCCGGAAATTGTGTGCTGTAGTTTAGCTGTGCAATATGAAAACCGGAAAACGTCTCACTTTCCCCTTTGCCATCAAACCGCATGAGCTCTGAAAAATCCCCCTCTTCGCCGACAGCGCGTTTTAGTTGAATTACTTTGACGCCGTTAATGAGTTCTTTAGGAGAATAATCTTGTGTGTAGATTTTGGGGTCTGCCATATATCGATTATTCAATAAAATGCTTGGTAAGTCAAGCTAAATACAAATGTGTTCAAAAATTATAATTTAGCTAGTAAAAGAGCTCTGTTTTGATCTGTTCTTTTTGAACATTCTTCTCAAGCAATCGATTGGTGACATCATTAACCATCTCCCTACTTCCGCACAAGTAAAAATCAAAATTTGATAGTTGTTCTTTTTGATCAAAGAGGTGATCGGTAACCCTTCCGTCCACCCCTTTCCAAGCAATAGTCGGTTTTGAAAGGGTCAGCGTGTAGTGAAAATGAGGATTTGAGGCAGTAAGGCCGCGAAATTCATCATCCCAAAATACATCGTCTTCAAATCTCAAACCCCAATACAGCCAAAATTGCTCATATTTACTTGATCGAATCTCATCCAAGACTTGGGATCGAACCGGCCCAATCCCCGTGCCTGTTGCGATGAATATTTTCTTTCGAGGACTCTCGTGATCAACAATGAACTTTCCCAATGGCCCAATAAATTCAATCGTGTCGCCGGGTTTTGCACCAACAAGCCACGTTGATATAGGTCCCATGGGGGTAACATCGGCACAAATTTCAAATTCTTTCCCATTGGGAGGTGTGGCAAAAGAAAGATTGCGGCGCACAGTTGGCTCGAGAATAAACGATCCGTACTGACCGGCTGAATATGAAAAGTCATCATCCACTCGGAAGCGGCATACATATACCTTACTACTTAATTCTTTGTTGAAAACAACGGTTGCTTTGTATCGTTTTGGGGGTATCATGACGGATCATTTTCGCTTAGCCACTTCTGTACATCAAGGGCGGCCATACAGCCGAACGCTGCAGCGGTTACTGCCTGTTTGTAGCGGTTATCGTGAATATCTCCGGCAGTAAAAATTCCCGGTATGTTGGTTTTTGTGAAGTACTTCATGACACCGGTCTCCTCTTTTTCTTCATATCTCTTAACATACCCGTGGCTATCAAGTTCAAGCCCGCTAAATTTCTGCGTATTGGGGTCTAGCCCAATGGCAACAAAAACACCGTCTCTAGGCAATACCCAACGTTTACCCTCACTCTCAAGAACCAGTCCAGTTAACTTCTCCTCCCCTTGCATCTCAACAACCCGAGTATTGAAAAGGAATCGGATATTCTTCATTGCTTTCACTTTATCAACCATCGCTTTTTGAGCACGAAACCGATCTCGACGATGAATAAGAACCACGTCAGGGCTGAATTTTGCAATCACCTGAGCTTCTTCCATCGCGCTATCTCCCCCACCGACAACGGCAACTGATTTTCCTTTAAAGAAAAATGCGTCGCAAGGAGCACAGCTTGATACTCCGTGACCGCGAAGTTTCTCTTCATTGGGAACACCAAGCCAACGAGTATCAGCCCCCGTTGCCGCAATAATAGTTTTTGTTTCGAGGGATTGATCTTCAGCGGTAACGGTAAAGGGGCGTTTGTTAACGTCCAACTTTGTAAAATCTTTATCAATAATCTCTACGCCAAGTCCTAAAACCTGATCGCGCATTTTTTGCATTAGTTCTGGTCCCATGATTTTGGCAAATCCGGGGTAATTTTCCACATCGGTTGTGAGCATTAATTGCCCACCCCATTTTCTTCCGGCAATAACTGCGGTTTTATACCCAAATCGTTGGGCATATATTGCGGCGGTAAATCCCGCAGGTCCCGAACCGAGAATTATGACGTCGTACATGGAGATTAATTTATGAGTTTGTTGAGCTCGCTTTTGATCGTTTCTTTGCTTTGCACACCAATAAATTGTTTGACAACCGTGCCGTTTTTGAAAATCATCAAGGTTGGAATCGACATGACGCCGAATTTTTGTGCAGTCATAGGATTTTCATCAACATTAAGTTTGCCAATTTTCACTTTTCCTTCCATCTCTTTTGCAATTTCAGAGACTATGGGATCCTGCATGCGGCACGGACCGCACCAAACCGCCCAGAAATCGACAAGCGTTGGGAGACCGGATTTCATTACTTCGCTATCAAAATTTGCATCGGTTACCGTAATCTCTGCCATAGGGTTTTACTCTATCACAGAATATCCCGCGCGGGCAATTGCATTTTTTATATCATTATCATGAATTGATTTCTCATCATACTCAAGTGTAACAACCTGCTTAACCCAGTTGCAGGCGGCTTTTGCGCCAATATCCTCGAGCTCCCCTTCTATGAGCATAGCGCAACTCGTGCAATGGAGGCCATTGAGTTTTAATGTCTTTTTTGTCATGATCCTCCCCTATCAATTATAAACTTCCCGCCATACATACCCATACTACATGAAAACGCAAGTTCAGAAGCATCTGTGGGTGAAATGAAGGTGATCGTTCTTGACTGCCCAAGCGGAACAATTTGTTGAATACCGAGCTTTGGAATAGTAAAGGCCTGCGTACAACCTTTGCCATCTTCATTTATGAGCTTAAGTGTTATTGGAACACCAGCGAGGATTACCGGGTTGTCGACAACGTATCCCTTCGTCTGAATGCGGATTGTAGTCTGTGTCGATGGACGAATTCCAGTAAAAGTCGAAGAATCGCAGAATGTGATGGTGCAATAGACATTTGAAAAAACAGATCGCAGTGTTACCGGACTCCCCCAAAGAACAGCCGCACCGTTAATGTTCCAAACCGCCAGTGCAACAATTGTATATGCCGCAAAAGTAGCAAATCGTTGCCTAAGCGTATCTTTGAGCCATTCTATGGAATACCCGAGAAAGAAAAATATTGGAAACGTTCCGACGACAAACATACCGAGAGTCAGCATGCCACTCGTTGGGTTACTACTCGATACAGCCAGAGCCATCATTGCTTGGGTCGTGCCACATGGGATAAAAACAGTACTTGCCCCAAGGAGAGCCGGAGCAAATACATGAGCGCTCTTTGTTTGTGCCCGCACAACTTTCGTTAAAATTCGTGGCGGCTGAATAATAAAATAACGAAATATGGGATGAACGTTAAGAAATGAAAGCGCCGTTCCGACCATGAAAATAGCAACGAAGACGAGAAGTGTCGCTTGGAGGCTTAGAGTGAACTGAAAAAATGAACCCAGCCATCCTAAAAAGAATCCGAGAATTGAATATGCGATAAGTTTTGCAACGAGGAATGCGAGAATAGGAATAACGTTTGCGCGCTTCGGATCGTCGTTTTTCTGTTGCGCAATCGTTGTAGCAAGTAATCCTCCCTGAACGGCGGCACACGTAAGCCCGCCCGCAATAAGCCCGGTCGTAAAGATAATCCAAAGGTTGGGCATGGAACGTATTGTATTACATCTCGCTCTCTTGACAATCCCCCCAGGGGGGATTAAAATATGCTTTATTACTATGCCAAAGGGAGTCCCGAGACACCAATCAGTGCAACAGACAGTACTCCACCGCCTCAAAATTACCCGAGGCCACCTCGATCGTGTCATTAATATGGTTGAAAAAGGGCATTACTGCATCGACGTAATCCATCAATCGCTCGCCGTCCAGGCAGCGCTCAAAGCTACCGACGAGGTCATTCTCAAAAACCATATGGAAACGTGTGTGGCTGCAGAAATTAAAAAAGGAAATGCAACTGAAGTCATTGACGAAGTAATGAAAGTGATGGGGAAAAGCAGCCATGGATAAAATAATAGTCACAATAGTCGGAATAGGAGTTATTTCGGCCATTTATTGGTTCTTTTTTGGTAAAAAGTCCGGCGAAGCCGGATCTGGCTCTGCCAGAGAGGATTGGGATATTACTGTCGACGGCGGCTACAAACCGGCGGTCATGAAAATTTTTAAGGATAAACCGGCGACTCTTACATTTACACGAAAAGACCCAAATCCGTGCCTTGAAGAAATAGTACTTCCTGATTATAAAATCAAAAAATTTTTGCCGATGAATGAACCGGTCACGATCACCCTTCCCCCGCCCCATCCGGGTAAATCCGGCATCCACTGCGGCATGAATATGTTCCATGGTCGAATTGAAGTCGTATGACTAAAACCTCTTTTCCCATTATCGGTATGCACTGTGCAAGTTGCGCGAAGCTTATTGAACGGCAACTCAAAAATACGCCGGGGGTGATGGCCGCGGCAGTCAATTACGGAAGTGAGCAGGCATCTGTAGAACATGATGCTACGGTCACACCCAAGGCTCTTGCAAGCGCGGTTGCAAGCGCCGGCTATACGGCGGTTGTCGAAAAACAAAAAAATAAAACTCCAGAAGAGATGAAAGAAGAGGCAAAACGCGCGGAACTATCTGACCTTGCGCGAAAAGTTTGGGTGTCAGCCGCCTTGAGTGTTTTTATTACCATTGGCAGCTTTCCGGAGTGGTTTGGAAATTCGTTCTTCAACAATCTATACATTCTTCTTCTGTTAGCCACCCCTGTTCAATTTTGGGCTGGTTGGGGATTTTACCAAGCCACGTGGTCCGGGCTTCGTAACCGAACAGCTTCAATGGATACTCTCATTGCAATCGGCACCTCTGCCGCCTACGGGTACTCTTTATTTTCAACAGTTCGGTACTTCGACACCGCAGCAATCATAATTACTCTTATACTTTTAGGGCGCTATCTTGAGGCACGAGCAAAAGCCCATACCAGCGATGCGATTAAAAAACTTCTTCATCTTCAAGCAAAAACCGCTCGGGTTATACGGGGCGGCAAAGAAATCGATGTTCCCGTTGAAGATGTTAAAGCAGGCGACATTATCCGCGTCCGTCCCGGAGAAAAAATTCCTGTTGATGGAAAAATTACTGAGGGAGTAAGCTCTATCGATGAATCAATGGTCACGGGTGAATCTATTCCTGTTGACAAAAAAATCGGTGATCTGGTTATTGGCGCTACAATCAACAAAACCGGAACATTCCTCTTTCAGGCTACCAAAGTTGGAGATGAAACCGTGCTTAGTCAAATCGTCAAAATGGTTTCTGAAGCGCAAAGTTCCCGCGCACCAATCCAGCGTCTTGCTGATATCGTCTCGGGATATTTTGTTCCCATCGTGCTCATGCTAGCCGTTGCCACATTTGTTGTCTGGTACATTACCGGAATGCCAATACAGGGATTTGTCAATATGATTGCAGTTCTCATTATCGCGTGTCCGTGCGCCTTGGGACTGGCAACGCCCACCGCAATTATGGTCGGTACCGGCCGTGGTGCTGAAGGGGGCATCCTCATTAAAGACGCTGAGGCACTTGAAATTGCCCATAAAATAAAGACTATTGTCTTCGACAAAACAGGAACGCTCACAAAAGGAAAACCAGTGGTTACCGATGTATCATCAGATAAAGTTCTCATCATCGCCGCATCTTTAGAACAAGGGAGCGAACATTCGCTGGCTGAAGCAATCTTAACCAAAACAAAAGAACAAAAACTTTTAAGCGTAACACATTTTGAAGCTATCCCAGGACAAGGCATATCCGGGGTAATCAATAACAAGAAATACTTTTTCGGGAAACCGAAAAAGTCATACGAAACATTGGAAAAACAGGGTAAAACAGTGATGGAGTTGACCTCTGAAAAAACGACACTCGGCTACGTTGCTGTTTCAGATACACTAAAGCCCGAAGCAAAAGAAATGGTTTCTGCGCTGTCACGACTTAGTGTCTGGTTGATTACTGGAGATAATCAAAGAACGGCAGAGGCAATTGCAAAACAAGCAGGAATTGAAAATGTGCTCGCCGGAGTTTTACCTGATCAAAAAGCCAAAAAAATTAAAGAGCTTCAATCCCCCGTTGCTTTTGTCGGCGACGGCATTAACGATGCCCCCGCTTTAGCTGCAAGCGATGTCGGAATCGCTATGGGAACAGGAACAGATGTGGCAATAGAATCAGCCGGAATTACGTTATTGAATAAAGATTTACGAAGCGTAGTTTCCGCAATAAAATTATCGCGCGCAACACTTTCCGTCATCAAACAAAATCTTTTTTGGGCATTTGGATATAACGTTATTCTCATTCCCGTCGCTATGGGTATCCTCTACCCCGCAACCGGCTGGCTCCTTAACCCAGCGCTCGCCGCTTTTGCCATGGCTGCAAGTAGTATTTCTGTTGTCGGAAATTCTCTCCGACTGAAAGGAGTTCGTATATGAACGCTGATACCAAAATCATCGTTGGAGCGGTTCTAGCAAGTGCCCTCATTATAGTTGGCGCAGTATTTGTACTTGGAAAAGATACGGCACCCAAGCGTGAACAACTTGGCGAAGCTTCAATGTCAATTGATAAAAAAGAAGCAGATTTGGGAGATATGAAGGTTACTGACGAAGGTTCGGCAACGTTTACCGTCATGAACACAAGTGAATCAATATTGCGCATCTGGGGGGTAGCGACATCGTGTGATTGTACGTTTGCAAATGTGACGATTGCGGGGGTAAAAACCGGCGAGTTTAACATGGCAATGCACATGAACTCAACGCTCAAAAATTGGATGGGTGAGGTTCCAGCCGGCCAGGCGGCAACGCTTGAGGTTATTTACCGGCCAAAAGTTATGCCTGTAAGTGGCCCTGTATCACGCCAAGTCAACTTTTCAACCAATGATCCGAATAATTCTCAAGTTGAAGTGAGTGTAAAGGCAACCGTGCTATAACCTATGAACTTTATTACTAGTATTTCTCTCATCACTGCATTTTTCGGCGGCATGGTCGCTTTGTTTGCTCCCTGCTGTATTACGTTTCTTTTGCCAAGCTACCTTGCCAATATTTTCCGCGAAAAGGGCCGGGTCGTCTGGATGACGTTAATCTTTGGTCTGGGAATCGCAACCGTTCTCGTTCCTGTGGCACTCGGGATTCGTGCCGTCGGGGAAATTTTTCAGCAATACCACACCCAAACATATGTGATTGGCGGACTTTTTATGATCGCCTTGGGAGTTATGGAACTCACCGGAAGAAAAATTACCCTCCCCATGCTCAACCTTACCATTGACCTTAATAAACGTCACGATCCCTGGTCCGTCTATCTCCTTGGAATTTTTTCCGGACTGACGACGTCTTGCTGCACTCCTGTCCTTGCCGGAGTATTAACACTCTCTTTTCTTTCACCTAATTTCGTTTGGGCGGGTCTCGCCGGATTAGCGTATGTTTTTGGCATGGTTACTCCCCTTGTTGTCATGGCGCTCCTCCTCGAAAAAGTAAATTGGGCGAAACTGCCTCAACTCCGCACAAAAACGCTCCGCATGGGATCAAAAACAATACTTTTATCTGACGCAGTTGCCGGAATTCTCTACATTCTCGTCGGTATTACCTTTAGCGTACTTGCTCTCACCGGCCGCATCACCATGGGCATGGAGGAACCACTCGAGGAAAGTCTCGGTATCTTTTGGGGATTGGTACGATATCTGCGCACGATCCCTTACGGTGAATATGGCTTTGCCGCTATTCTTGGTATAGTAATGTATTGGATCATACAAAAAGGGAGGAAAAAAATATGAACATCAAAAAGAAGTTTGCCATTAAAAAAATAAAGAGCTTTCTCGTGTTGTTTGTCTTGATCGTCGTCGGATTTCTCCTGGGCAGACAGCAGAGCTTGCTTCCCTCAGGAAGCGAGGTGTCTCCGGGTAGCCTCAAGCGCATGCTCAGCAATAAAAATCCTGCCTCGCCGGCAGGCGGGTTCACATTCATCAATGTACATGCTCCCTATGAAGGCGAGATCGAAAAAACCGACGCTTTTATTGCCTACGACAAGATCATCGAAAACAGTAATCTCCTCCCGAAGGATAAAAATGCACCGATTATCCTCTACTGTAAAACCGGCCGAATGAGTGCTGAAGCGCTCGAAACGGTAAAAAAGCTAGGCTACACCAATGTCAAACATCTTGCCGGCGGCATGGATAATTGGGAAAAAGCAGGAGGAAATCTTTCGGATCTGTCGAAGCTTGAAGAGATTGTTCTGCCGAAAGAAGGCATCGAGCTTTCGGTTTCCTGGGGCACACTGGGCAAGCAATTGGTTGATGCTGGCGTCATTAATTTACCGGAATTTCGAAAAGTAGTAAATATGACCCCTGAGCAAGAGAAAATTTTAACCATGGGTTCTGAAGAAAAAATTAAAATTGATGCAACCAATAGTCAATTTGTCGTCGACATTCTCTGGGCTCTAGGACTGGCTCAAAAAAGCATTGTCTATGATGAGGGGCCGCTTGGAAAAGAGTATAAAACTGAGCAGGGAAATTTTGCCTCGACCGGCGGATGGAATTTGGCTCGCGGCGATGCGACTGCTTACCTCAATCGATTTGATCTTATTCCATTAACACCCGAGCAACAGCAAAAAGTCGGTGAAATTGCGAAAAATGTATTCCGTCCGTGCTGCGGCAACTCAACCTGGTTCCCGGATTGCAACCACGGCATGGCAGCGCTTGCCATTATCGAACTTTTGGTAAGCAACAATGTTGATGAGGTTACTATTTATAAAAAACTTCTCGGATTTAACAGTTTTTGGTTTCCGGATAGTTACATAACTGTCGCAACGTATTTTTCGCGGCAGGGAATAAGTTGGGACAAGGTGGATGCAAAAGAAGTGCTCGGGGACAAATTTTCAAGTGGAAAAGGAGCGGCTGAGACGGCAAAAAAAGTCGGTCCGCTCCCCTACCGCCCAACAGGTGGGGGAAGCTGTGGTGCGTAACGGTGTAATCGGCGCACTTGCGCTCCTTTCTCTTTTTGCTATCACCATGACGCTTTTGTCTGGATTTGATGCGGCGCTCGGACAATTTCTCGCTCTTTGGTATCTCATGATTCCCTTGGTATTGGGCTTTGGAATCCAGGTTAGCTTGTATACTATACTCAAACAGCGCGCGAAAGGACTCATGGCAACCAGTGGCACATCCGCCAGTGCCGGCATGCTTGCCTGCTGCGCCCACCACGCAGCTGATGTTCTCCCCATCCTTGGCCTCTCGGCTGTGGCAACATTGATTGCTCAATACCAAGTTCCAATTCTTTCTTTCACCTTACTCATCAATATCCTTGGCATTGCTGTCATGTGGAATCATGTAAGAAAAATGGTATGAAACAAAGCACCAAATTACTTCTTCTTCTCATCGTAGTTGGCACAGGAATAATTCTTGGACGACTGTCTGGTTCGAGCCCTGCGAATTCTCAAACACAATCTAAATATGAAACTAAGGAACATGAGGGCGGAAACGTCACGGTTTCCGTCACTCCTTTAACCATTAAACCCGGTTTCCCTGCTTCGTTTGATGTTGCGTTTGAAACGCATTCCGTAGATTTAGCATTTGATGTTGAACAGATTGCAACCCTGACTGATAGTGTCGGCACTGTGTATACTGCCTACTGGGAAGGTTCGCCACCGGGAGGGCATCATCGGAGCGGAACTCTTCGCTTTACTCCTGACATTGATACATTAACTTCTATTACTCTCACATTTTCTGATATTGCAAATATACCCACACGAACGTTCATTTGGGAGGAAAACAAGTGATTGAAACCATTATTCCATTAGCACTTATCGTTGTCTGCTTCTTGTCACATCTCCTCTTTATGCAGCATGATGGTCATAGTGGCCATCGCCACACAAAAGGAGGTGAGTAAAACATGATGGGTTATGGATGGGGTGGAAATATGATGGGTTCATTTGGTGCATTTGGACTCCTTACGTGGTTAGCGCTCATAATTTTTCTTATTTTGGGATGTATGTACTTTTGGAAAGAAATTAACAAAAAGAAATAGAAAGGGGGTGAAAATGTATGAAGCATGATCCGAACGTAACTACCAATGCGGTCGCGGCAACGACTGCAATTATCTATGTTGCCTGTAGACTGCTCGTTGGCTTGTTCCCGGATTTCATGTTTACGGTTGGTCAATCCTGGTTCCATGGCATAACGCTGACGCAAAAGGGGGCATGGAGCCTCACGACATCAGCATTCATCCTGGGACTCATTTCGACAACAGTATTTGGGTGGCTCGTGGGGTATCTCTTTGCGCGTCTCTATAATTCTTTTCTCAAGAAGTAGAGAGAGGAGGCTCGTCAATGAACGTTTTCATACGGCTCTGTAACTCTTTTATGTTGGCATAATTAAAGGAAAAGAGCTTTTGAGTTTGATGCCTCCAAATAGAATCGACAGACTTGCTACTTAATGAATCTGAAAGATATACGCCATTCAAAAAAATACTCCTCGCGGTGAGGATGACTTCGTTGTTAACGTGATCGTTTTTCTTTTGACTAACTTGACCAAGTAGTCCTTTAACCATATGTGTACTTAACCATCTTGCGTATCGGGCATTCTTATCGCTAGGCTCGAGATGTGTTCTGATTTCAACCTGCTCACTCACCCACTTAACCAAAACATCGTGAGCTTTCCCGTCTGATTCCTGATGAGCTATTTCAGCCAAAGGTCCTCCTCCAGAAATATTATGGTAAACTATACCCTCCCCAAGGGCTTGCGTATAGGTGTCGATCTGAAGGGTAATTCCTAGTTTATCGCTTGCCTCCATTGGATCATGCGTTTCTAAAAATTTGGTAGCGCGCATCAATGGACGACTAAGCATGTCATTAAACTTTCCAAAGCCTTCAAGTATCCTATCTTCGAGACCGGTTAAACCCTCTAAAAAACGCTTCATGAAGCCCAAAGATAACAGTATTGGAGACTTGTGTCAAATCAATCGACGTAGGAGTTTCCGTGCATTAACACAGTCTCTTCGCATTTGAGACGAGAGCAGTTTGAGTGAGCTAAAATTCTTTGACTGCCTGATGAAACCGACTATTTCAACCTCAATCGTTTTCCCGTAGATTTTTCTTGAGAAGTCAAAAAGGTAGACTTCGCACTGGGGTTTTGTTTCTCCGAAGATAATCCGCGGACCCCAGTGGAGAACGCCATTGTATTTTTTATCTTCAATACGTACGCGACACGCATAGACACCAAATGGAAGTGATAGCGGTGAAGTAAGTGCAATATTTGCCGTCGGAAATCCAAGTTTTTTCCCTTCGCCATGACCGCGTATGACTTTGCCTGCAATACGTATATTTATACCCATCGGGGTTTAGTGTACGCCCGGAGAACGGTCTATTTCTTTCTCAAGAAGTTCCACATCAGTGATGATAAGCTGTCTGCCGCGCGTCTCAATAATGCCTTTCTTTTTGAGTGCTTCCATTTGAAGACTGGCTGTTTCCCGAGTGGTTCCAATCCAAGCCGCAATCTCACGATGGACAAGCGGTACGTGCAAAACAATGCCGCCATTTGCTCTTTCGCCAAAATTCTTCGAATAATACAAAAGGAGGAGTGCGGTTTTGGTGTACGCATCATCAAGGATTACGTGACCTATGCGTGTCACTATACCGTGGAGTCCGGACAAAAGTCGTTGCAAAGTATAGAAAAGAACGTCTGCATTTTCTTTAAGAAAGGCAACCACTTTGTCTTTGGGCGCTCTGTGCGCCTCGACATCAACGAGTGCTTCGAAGTAAAAGGTGTTGGGTATGTCATTGAGTGCCCACATGAGGGGGAAAAACGACCCTGGTTTAAAAACATGCACCATGAGTGTGTCTCCTGAGGGAGAAACCAGATATTGTCGTACCGATCCTTTTTTAAGAAAATAAACACCCGGCGGGGGGTCTTCCGCTCGAATGATCGTCTCCCCTTTTTTGTAGTTTAACGTGGTATACGGAGCAAAAAAACGTTCCGTTTTACGAAGAACGACGTCGTTTTGTACCATAGATCACAGTGAGTATACACTACTTTCATACAAAATTCACCCTTCTGTGGTATACTTCTGACAATGGTTCGCAATCCGGTACTCATCAATAGAACGCTCTTTCTCCTCTCACTACTTGGGTTTGCTATGGCAATCTACGTTCTTCAAAGCTTCCTCCGTCAATCATCAATCGTTTGCCTTACCAACGGATGCGAAATTGTGAGAAAGAGTCCGTATTCTTACCCCTTTGGTATTCCGGTTCCTGCGTTCGGTTTGGTCGGTTACTTCTTCCTTGCCCTTTTAGCGTTTCTTCGTACGACAAGTAAAAAACAGTGGATAAAAAAAGCTATGCTCGGTATATCAATATTTGGTATTTGCTTCGTCACATGGTTTACCTATATGGAACTTTTTGTTATTAAAGGTATCTGTACTTGGTGTGCAATTTCAGCCGTTAACATGTATATTATATTTATCCTGATTCTAAAAAGTTACAAAAACGCATGAAATTTACATCTGAATCAAAATTTCTTTTAGGAATTCTCGCTGTTACTACTGTTGTTGTTGGTGCTGCTGTCTGGTTTTTCTCGCGACCCACCCCTACAGTGACTATTTCAAAAGAAACGCTCATAGCATCCGATTCACAGAACTTAGGAAACAAAGATGCGGCAAACTACTTAGTTGAATTTTCTGATTTCCAATGCCCTGCCTGCCGCGCGTATACACCGGCTGTTAACGAATTAGCAACAAAATACTCTGAAAAACTACTTATTGTCTACCGCCACTTCCCCCTCCCCCAGCACGCATATGCAAAACAGGCTGCGTATATCGCAGAAGCTGCGGGTCTCCAGGGAAAATTTTGGGAAACAGCAAAAATACTTTTTGACAATCAGGATAAATTTTCCGACGAATTCTTTTCAACTCAATTTCCCCAATTGACCCCTAATGATGCTATCAAACAAAAAGTTGACCGCGATCTTAACCTTGCCAGAATGCTTAAGGTTTCGAGTACGCCGACGTTTTTCCTCAATGGAGTAATTCTCAAAAACCTCTTTGGTCCGCAAGACCTCGTGACAGCGGTCGAAAAAGTATTACAATAAAAGCATGTTTGACCTGTCCGGAAAAGTAGCCCTCGTTACCGGCGCCAGTAGTGGTATTGGTCGGGGAATCGCCCTTACTCTTGCTCTCCAGGGCGCAAAGGTTGTTGTGACTGCACGCCGACTCGAAAAACTTCAGGCACTATCTGCAGAAATTAAAAACAGGGGGAAAGAATCGTTGGCAATTCAGATGGATGTGACGAAGCGCAATGAAGTTGATGCTGCTATTTCCGAAACAATAAAAACCTTTGGCGGGCTTGATATTTTAGTAAACAATGCTGGCGTCCTTGATTATTCTCCGTTTTTGGAAATGAAGGAAGAAGCATGGGATAAAGTCATCGACACGAATCTCAAAGGGTATTTTTACTGTGCACAGGCAGCAGCCCGTGAGATGGTAAAAAATAAACAGGGAAGAATAATTAACATCGCCTCGATCGCCTCGGGTGGGGTGGGGATCGGTTACCCCATGATTACCCATTATGTCGCAAGCAAAGGCGGTATTGTTGGCTTTACGGAAGCACTTGCAGCTGAACTCGGTCCCATGGGTATTACCGTCAACGCAATTGGTCCTGGCGCTATTGAATCGGAAATGACGACATCAATTACAGAAGAACAGATGAAAGGAATGATTGCAAGACTCCCTATTAAACGAATCGGCAAACCGGAAGATATTGCGGCAGCTGTAATCTACCTTGCCTCGGATGAAGCCTCTTACGCCACAGGCGTTACCCTCTACGTGGATGGCGGTTGGCTCACAACATAAATTGGGTGAAAAAGAGCGAGCTCAAATTTTCCGCACACAGCGATCTCGAAGAGGATGCGAGTACGGAAAATTTCGGGCGAGCGATTTTATAAATACAGCGCTACCGTCATATTCCAGAAGATGTGGACGAGGATGGGAGCAGCAAGAGATGCGGTCGTTGCAAATAGAAGGCTATTGGCAAGCCCCAAAATAATATCCGTCACAAAAAAGAGAATAAGTGTTACTCCCTGAAGTTTGTGCATGGTCACTAAAATAGGCACATGGAGAAGAACAAAAAGAGCTGTAGAGACTAAGGATGCATACGGCAAATTCTTCGTTTTTTCGAATATACGGTTAAATACGAATCCACGACTCAATAGTTCCTCGGAGAAAGCAGTAGAGAGAGAAAGCAGCAAAAGTGCTATCATTCCGTATTGTTCGAACGCGGCAATAGGTTGAATTTGAAGCTTGCCGTATTTAATCGCATTTGCCGCAAGTCCCTCGAGAGCAAAAACAAAACCAAATCCCAAACCGATATAAATACTTGTAAATAAATTTTTTCCTGTAAGTCCAAGAGATGTCAGACTTCTTCGTTCTTTCCTGAGTACATACCAAATAACCGGGGCAACAAAAACGAGCGGTTTAAAAATAAACTCATCTGCCCATTCCGGAAAACGAAGAAAGTATCGGTAGAGGGCCCAAGCAAGCGCAATCCACCCCCACAACTGGTAGACAGGCTCGAGGGATAGGCGTTTCTTCATACTTTGAGGATATCGTGTTACTTTGAGGGGTGCAAGACCCGAACTGCTGCTTCCATTGCATCGACCGTGAGTGAAATTCGCTCAACTGCCTCGTCAAGGGTTAATGCACGAATGTTGTGAGGGAAATAATGGAAGACGAGATTTCTCCCTTGCTTCCATGCGATCCAGAGTTGTTGGGCGAGCTTTTCACCAAACCGGTCGCTTACCTGTTGGTAGGCACTTCGTTTTCCAAGTCGACGGGCCAAATTCGGACTTAAAACTTTTCCTAAACGGAAGTGGTCACTTTGGTAATCCCGCTCTTCGATAATATGTAAATCCCGAAAAAGTTGTTTAAGGAATCCCTCATATAGTTTGGCAAACGGAAACACGAGGTATGAATAGTCACTTAAATCTTGCGTCGGATGATTTTTACGGTCCTCGAAAAGCCACGTTCCGTCAGAAGCAAGCTTTTTCTGCTGCGGCGAAAGATAGTTCCAAAGCGCCGATCCGGGCGTAATCATCGTACGAAGAGAAATGTTTCTATAAAAAAGAATCCTATAAAACCCCAAAAAATATATCGCTGCATAGATACGGTCACTGGTGTTGAAACCATTTGATACCAACTATTAAGACTTCCTACAGCTTTCCACTCCCCTACCTGCCAAAGAAGCATTGTAAGGTATAGTGAAAGTACTAATCCTGCCGCAATTAAACTAGTAACACTCGTCACCACAAAAAAACTCACTATAGTAAATAGTCCCATAAAAACAACCGAACGGAATGGTGATGGTGTCAGTTTAAAAAATGCTTCCGCCGCGTCAAGGAAGTAGATCCCTAAAGCGCCGCCGCCAAGAAACATGAGACCCTCAATAGGAGGCCGAAACCGCCACTTCAAAAGACCAACGAGAACTATGTATGCAAGAGGGATGAGGATAAACAAAAGTGGTTTGCGCATATCTCTACTTTAATACACAACGTCAAAACTAACAAATTCATTACTTGCTTCTTTCCAAGCAACATCAACTTTCTCTACCCAACTCACCTCTGGTCCGTGTTGACACCTCTTAATGAGCTCTTCAAGGCTTTGTCGCACTCCTTCAGCCACGAGTTCTACTGCCCCATCCTCCCTATTTTTCACCCATCCCGTGAGGCTAAATTCCTTTGCCTGTCGCACAATCCACGCCCGAAACCCCACTCCCTGCACATCTCCGGAGATAATCAGGTGCGCTCGCTTCATGAAGAAACCTATTTAATTTCTCCTAATTCTATATTATGTGTTGCTGTAAGAGGTGCAACACAAATTGTTGCTCGAATCGATGTACCGGCATTATAGGAAGTCACCAGTCGTGGATCTACATGATCATGAGGTTCTCGGTTATCGACAAATAAAACGGCACCCGACACCTCAAATTCTACTATCCCGCTACCATCGTGATTCCCGAGTTGAAACGAGGCGAACGCAGCTGACAGTCTTCCGAGAGGCGTTGAAGAATACTCAAACACAATACCTTCTGGTTCCCTTCTCACAAGTTGAGGTTTCACCATTCGAAATCTCTCACTACTTGCTGTCGTAATTATTACTTCTGGAATTTTAACCATAGCAACGAAAGGAGTGTACTCTATTCCTGCCCACTGCGCAACTTCTTGAGTTTCCACATAAAAAGTCTGGCGCGGGATTTGGGACGGGCGTCTTTGACAAAAGAGAGTGCTTTTTCCAAAATTGCCCGAGGAATTGTCTTTGCAAGTCTGATATAGAGCGACCTATGTTTGTAATCACGAAGCTCTTCAGCTAAATAAATTCCGTACGCCTGAAATTCCCGCGAGATGTATTTATCTTCCAAAGGATTAAATTTTTTTAGAACATCGCCGATTTTTTGCATGAGAATTAATTAAAACGATTCATCGCTTTATCGAGGCCTTTGAGAAGTGCTATATGAAGAGCTTCTGTTCCACGTTTCACCATATGCTTAAGATCTCCTGCCTCACCACGACGAAACTTGGAAAGGACAAAATCAAGAACAAACTTACGATGAAAATTTCTGTTTGAGCTTTTCTTCGTCGCCTCCATTCCCCTTCCAATACCGAGACGAAACCGTGTAAATACGTCAGTTTTAATTTCTCGCATGATAGACTCTACCCCATTGTGCCCAGCCGATCCCCCGCCCGTACGAATGCGGATTTTACCGATAGGCAAATCTAAATCATCATGAATAACCCAAATATCCCCAGGCGAAATCTTATAATACGAAGCGACTGAAGAAACCGCCATACCGGAGGCGTTCATAAAGGTTGTGGGTTTCACAAGTATAATCTCTCCCCTCCGAGCAACAAGCGCATGGTGTTTCGTTTCTTCACTCCATGGTATTGCTGGGCCTCCAATTTCATTCGCTAGGTGTTCTACCACCATAAAACCTATATTATGGCGCGTATCTCTATATTTATCTCCCGGATTACCTAAGCCTACAATAAGTTTCATCGCAATATTTTTACTGTCGTAACAATTTTACTACTTCTTCATCCTCAACCTGTGGAAACTCTTTATAAAACTGACCGACTGCTGAGAAATCATCGGGTGTTTCAATAACGACAAGCTCATGTACCTCTGGTTTTATTTTACTAACAACGGAAATGGGAGCAACGGGAACCGCAACCACAATCTTACCTGCTTTCTTTTTCCGTAGCCACAGTATCGCTACTTCAAGAGTTGCTCCTGTTGCAGCACCATCGTCAACGACGATAACTATTTTATTTTTTACATCGAGCGGCCTTCGCCCTTTTCGATAAAGGAGTATTTTTTTCTTTATTTGATCATTGAGTTCTTGGTTCTTAATTCTCAGGTATGCCTCATCCGCCCCCACCCGGTGGGCTAACTTCCAACTAACGAAAGAAACATTATCCGGAGCAAGCGCACCAATGCCAAGCTCTGGTTCAAGAATGCTCGGTATCTTTTTAATTACCAATACATCCAGAGGCAATCCAAGTTTTTGAGAAACCACAGACGCAACAACGACACCACCGCGGGGAAGTCCAAGGACAACAGCTGTCAACCCTTTGTAGCCAACGAGTTTTTTGGCAAGATTTGTTCCAGCGTCTGTTCTGGTCGTGAACATTATCTTTACTTAGCCATCTTAGCTAATTGCTTTTCTGCCATCCCGCCTACGTAGGGCACTTTATAGAGCTCTCCTTGAAACGCTTTCCACATGCAGACGATCCACAAAATAAAACCAGTGAATGTCAAAAGCAATCCGACGAGCCATCCTAAAAATGGGATAAAGCCCAAGGCTATATTGGCGATAAATATGCCGCCAAAGAGTATCGTTGATTGCATTGCATGAAAACGTACAAATTTACTCTGCTTTTCAATGAGGAGGAAAATAATGCCGGTTAAGAACCCCAAAAGGTAACTCGCTGCTGCCATCAAATTTTCATTTCCTTGTGATTGCACCATATATTTCACCTCCCTTATTAATCTCACGATATCATGAACATTTAAAACATTGCAAGCTGCTCTTTAGAGGCATCAAGGATTGGTTTTTCCTCCCCTTCTTTCCAAATTTTTACGACGCCGAATACCCCATCATATCCGGGATCAATGACAATATCACCACTTCGTACTTTTTCGATTGCAGAAGCAATGCGTGATCCGGCGATTTTCTCAATGGCTTCCCTTGATGAATTTAAAAGTACCGTAAATTCTCCACCAAGAGCATCGGTAAGGGCTACATAAACCACTTGAACTTTTGGGCTTGTAACCGGCGAGCCGATTGATTCGCTTATTATTTCCTGAAGCGGAACGAGGCTCACAAACGGCGGTCGATTTGGAAATGTTTTGCTTGCAATTCTTTTGTCGTTTGTTTTAACAAGCTTTAAATCTTCTTCGCTTCTTCCGGAGAGCTCTTCAACTCTTTGCATCACTCCTTGTGTTAAGGGTTTCCCACATACCGGACACGTAATCCCTTTCTTTTTTGATTCCTCCGGACTCCATCTGATGCCACAGGCTCGGTGGCCGGTATAATGATACTTTCCCTCTTCAGGATAAAACTCAATCGTGTAGGCAATATTTCTTTGTTTGCTAATTGCTTCGTAAATTGCTCCGTAGGTCAGTTTATCAACGTCAAAGACTGTCGCTTCTCTCCCCAATTTCGGTCCGGAATGCGCATCGGAAAATGAAACAATAGCTCGATTGTCCAGTTCTTTTATCCGCCAGTTCATGGCTGGATTGCTTGAGAGTCCCGTCTCAACTGCATAGATATATTTTGCATACGGTCCAAACGCCTCATCGATACTTTTAAATCCTCCTAATGAGCCATAGACGCTAAACCACGGCGTCCAAGCGTGCGCCGGAATAATCAGCGCTTTGGGCTCAATGGAAAGAACGAGCTCCGCAATTTGTATTGACGTAAGACCCACAATGGGTCTACCGTCACTCATGAGGTTACAGCCGCGCTTTGTCATCTCTTGACTAATCTTTCTCGCGGATTCTAACGTTGGCACCCAAATAAGTGTATGGATACGTCGGACTTTTCCGCCCTGAGAATAAATACAAGAAACTTCTGTAGCAAGTAAAAAAAGCGGGGTTTTTTGAGATTTCAGCGCCAGAAGTCCGTTTCCTAATTCTTCAAGATCCCGCTCAATCTCCCGAAACCAAATTGGGTGGGTCCAATCGCCGGTTGCCACCAACCCAATCCCTTTCCGTTTTGCCCACATGGCAATATTTGGAAGGGTCATTTGCGGCGAAACAGCACGAGAAAATCGTGAGTGAAGCTGAAGGTCGGCAATTACCTGCATAGGGGTTACTCAAAGATCTCTTTCATGAGTTTTTTCAATTTTTTCTCGTATGTTTTGATGAGCGATTTTTTGATGGGTTTCTTTTCCCCATAGAGATGTCCGCCCATAAGATACCCGGGTAAATACTTAAGCGGTCTTTTGAAAAGCAAAATTGGAAGTGCTGAAACAACATACTGTTGAATAATTTTCATTTTGCCTTCCCGGCGAATTCTGCGCATCGACCACACGTAGAGAGATTCGGGTAAAATAGTAAGCGTAATTCCCTTTTTAAACAATCGCAATCCTAAATCTATATCTTCATTGTATGCCTGATCTTCGTCGTATCCTCGGACAGAAAAAAATGTTTGACGATGAATGACAGATAGCGGACCGGGAGCCATAGGACGCTTTAAAAGTATTGATCCTTCAAGAACTAAATTCGCAAGAAGTGTATACAGATGATCATTGAGATCGTCGGAGTCGGGTTGTGCCCATGTGGTAAACAGAGGCGGATTTTTTTTCTCAATAAATCGTACAATTCGTTCAAAAAAATACGGCGTGAGAATACTATCTGCATCAACAAACACCAACCACCTCCCACGCGCCTCTTTTGCCCCCAAATTGCGCTGAAGCGGGAGATTGGCCTTTTTACTGACAATAATCTTAACGCCAGGAAATTTTTTGGCGAGAGTCACTGTTTTATCTTTGCTTGACCCATCCACAACAATAACCTCAAAATCTTTTTTCGATTGATCTGCAAGCGATCTCAAAAGATTGGGTAAGAACTTTTCCTCGTTAAGAGTGGGGATAATAACAGAGAATGTGGGGGGTTGTGTCATAGCGACCCTGATTATACAGAGGAAAAAAGCTCAAAAGCAACAAATGCCGCGTATAATGCCAAAAGCCCAAATCCCTCTTTCCGTGTAATATCGCGTCGTGAGGAGAGTGCCCACACAAAATACGCTGATATAACGACAAGGAGTAGAAGCGAAAACAACAATCTGTTTTGGCCAATAATATGAAACGGAGCAAACACTCCCAACAACCCCAATATCAACGTATTTGCAGCTGCACTTCCCAAAAAATCGCCGAATGCAATGCTCTCGCGCCGTAGCACCGCCCCTTGGAAGGCTAGCGAAAATTCTGGGAGGTTCGTGCCGAAAGAAAGCAAAAGCAATCCAAATACAAAAGACTGAATATGCAGCGCTTCCGTGAGCACTTGCGCTGACTCTATCATTACTTTCGAAGCAAGCGCCATACCAATAAACCCAATAACAAGCATTATGATAGTCTGGCTCACCGTACGCAGAGGTAGGTGGATGCTTTTTTTCTTTTTTCCGTCACCGTTTTTCATAAAAAATGCGTGAATGACATAGAGAGCCACAAGTGCAATTCCTTCCAGCCGCGTCAATCTTCCGTCAAATAACACCACAATCGGCGCAGCAACCACAGCGCTACTTGCCATAATTTCCCGACTGTCGAGCCCACGGTCGAGCTTTATACGACCTAAAATAATAGCTGATGCTCCTATAACCAACGAGAGAAGGAGAATAGAACCACCAAGGAGATTTCCGACAGACAACTGTGGTACCCCGTCAATGACTGCCTGGCCTGCAACGAATAGTTCAGGTGTTGATGTGATGAGCCCGAGCAATAAAAAACCGACGGCAAAGTTTGTAATTCTTGCCTTGTGCGCAAGTGATGATGCCGCTCTAATAACCAGTTCCGCAGATCCGGCAAGGACCAATCCAAACCCTAGGAGAAGTCCGGCATGGAGGGTAAATGATTCGGCAGGCATATGTTTATTGTTGTTTAAATAATGTCTCTACCTCTTTTACTGTTGTCACTTCATGTGGTGATTTGTCGGGACGTATGCGTACAAGTCTTGGAAAACGCACTGAATACCCGGCTCCGTGTTTTTTTGATTTTGTCAGATCATCGCCGGCAATCTCAAGAACCAATTTTGGTGAAACCCAAACATCCGGGTAGTATACCTTATCCACGTCTTTGTATTCTTTAGGTTGCTCTTTCATTCGAAGCTTCTTGAGAGACTGAAATAATCCACCCAACTCTTTTTCTGTAGCTCCTGATCCGAGTTTTGTGACCGTCACAAAATCATCTCCCCGTCGCACTCCCAAAAGAACCTGTCCTATACCAAATGCAGTCCGCTTCCCTTCGCCGCTTGTATATCCCATCACAACCGCATCAATTGTATCTGTAAGTTTGCCTGTTTTCCCTTCTTCTTCTTTAAATTTTACCCAGGTATACCCGCGTCTGCCCGGTTCATACGGGCTATCCCATTTTTTTACCACCGCTCCCTCTAATCCTTTTTTTAATTGTTTATCGTGGTACACACGGAGTGCTGCTGCCGAGTCTGTAATGATCTGTTCGGAAACGACTAAAGAATTTCCTGCTCGTATCGTTTCTTCAAGGATTCTTCGACGCTTTGAAAAAGGAACGGATAATAAGCTTTCTCCGTTTTTGTAGAGAATGTCAAAAACAAAAAACTTCAACGGAACTTTGAGGAGTGTTTCCGCAATGTCGTGTTTTCTTTTTCGCGTCGTTGTTTCTTGAAATGAAATAAGTTTGCCTGTTTTTGGATCGAGGCCAATTGCTTCACTATCAAGGATAACCTCACGGGCGTTTAATTGTTTTCCAATGTTTTGCAGTTCAGGAAACATATCCGTTGTATTTTCCAAATTTCGCGAGAACGTTTTTGTTGTTTGTTGATAGTGAATTTGAACTCTGACCCCATCGTATTTTGGTTCCACTGCAACCCTCCCCATTTTTTTAATCATTTCATCTGCGTTTGGAAGCCGTTGACAAAGACAGGCTAAGATTGGTGCGCCTACTTTGACACCGACGTGGGAAAGCCCTTTCATCCCGTGTTCTTTAATCGTTTTTGCAAGGTAACCAATATCCGGGCGCACGTTATACGCCTCTTCAAGTTTCACTCTCGCAGATTTATTTCCGTTTAACATCCATGAAAGCGCATCGAGAATTGTCATATCCGAAAATCCAAGACGGAGCTTATCAAGTGGAATTCGAGTAAGATAGCGGGAAGAAAGCCGGCCGACACTTGAAAGAAGTTCTGCTAATAGTCTTATTTTTTTCTCCCGCGATCCAATTCCGCTGGTTTGGGTTATTGTAAAGAGTAAATCGTACACTTTCTCAATCGAAAGGTGGTCATCGTGACCTCGGTAAAGTGATTCTGCAGCTGTACCCACATCTCCTGCTTTTTTAAATGCTTTGGTTACTGAATCTATGGAGTTGTTGTAGGCTTGGGCAATTGCTCTTACTATAAACTTATCGGCAATGCCAAACTCTATTGCCTCGTAAAGTGGCGCCACACGGCCGAGGAGGAGGTAACAAATTTTGCCTATTTCATTCTTCCCTGATTCTTTAAAGAGCTCTGCGAGAATCTCCGTCATCGCATTGCGTGAGGCGGTACTCTCTAGTTTTTGGAAATATTCCGAAAGCCTTGAAAATGTCATAGGGCTTTATCGAATAAAGAGAACGTAGGCAGCAGCAACGAGGCCCAGACATATAATGCCAAATCCCAGAGCAACTTTGCCGTCCGGCTCACGACGAGATATTTTCGCAAATCCCTGTCCGACGACGGCCAAGGCAAAGAGTGTCGGGATAACTAAAAATATGTACGTGAGGCCCGGGCCAGTCAGGTTCATTGCGACCGAAGGACGTATCGAACTCCTTTCGTCGTCCCTTCTTTCTTCACTATACCCTTTCCGATGAGGTCTTTCAATTCTCGAAGTACGGTATCTTCTGAGATCATGGGGAATAGTTCAAAAAATACTTTGTTTTGAAGGAATCCATTTTCCTGTATAAATTCTACAATCTTAATCTGCCTCTCTGAGAGCGCTAATGGTTTACCCCCGAGAGATTTTTTGAGTTTCAAGTCAGTCGAGAGCGACTTTACTTTATCCTTGATGCGGGTGAGTTCAATGGCGAGCCCTTCTGTAAAATACTCCAACCATCCCGTCACGTTTCCGTTTGATTTTCCGACACTTTGAAGTGCTTCGTAGTAGCGCAGCGGTTCCCGATCGTAGTGTTCTTCCAGGGAAAAAAACCGCTTGACGTCGTACCCTTCTTTGAAAAGGACAAGTGTGGCAAGAGCCCGGGCAACCCTCCCATTTCCGTCAAGGAAGGGGTGAATCCGTACGATTTCATATTGACTAATACCGGCCCGGATGGTTGTATGTGTTTCTTCCGCAGTTGTTGTATTGAGCCACTCCAAGAAATCTTTTATGAGAAACTGTATTTCAATAGCTGCTGGCGGACGGAACGTTACCTCCCCTGTTTGACTATTTTTAACCACAACTTGCGTTTTTCTGTATGTCCCAATTGTTTCCTCAGGTAAAATTCTGTGCGTTGTTAATTCATGAATATGTTTCAATGATTCTTCTGTAATCTCGGATTTGTCGTAATTTTCGATGAATTTCAAAACGTTCCTGAAGTTGAGTACCTCTTGGATATCACGCTCGCGGCCGACGATTTTAGCACCAGCAAGGACTTTTTCTGCCTCAGTGAAATTAAGTTCATTCCCTTCAATGTGCGTTCCGTGATGGACGGTTCGCACCATAGCATCTTCCCGAAACTTTGCTTCCCACGCAGGCACAAGCGGAGAGTTTTCAATAACTTCCCGCGCCGCCTCAATCGTTCCTATATACTTGAGAATTTTATTGGATATGGAAAACGTTGGACTGTACATTTCTAATCCCGTATAATAAACGCATTATGCCCGAAAAGCAATCATGAAACAAAAAACTTCACCGCGAAATCCTCAAACAGATGCTCACCCTTGGGAAAAGTCGTGGAAAAACTTGAAGCTACAAAGAAAGAAGATTCTTCATCGTCTTAGGAATCTGAGAGACACCCCATTACGGCTTCTACCACATCCTTTCCACGTTTAAATTTTTAAAGTAAATAAGGAAAAACTGATATACTTGATATATGACTATACTAAGCATCAAATTTTATAAATGGGCGCAAAGAGCGGGTGGCGCCGGATGGAATAAACATGTCAGTCCTTGGCTTCGTAGAAAAGCCAATAAAAGATTGAGGCGGTTACTGAATAAGATGGATCAATGAAGATGATCTGTCACGAAGCAAAATCCTGCTTTACCCCCTGCTCGATGTACTGCTTCATGAGAGTCTGATAGGGCATATCTTTTTTATTCGCAATCATTTTCACCCGCGCTAGCAAACTCGTTGTTACCCGAAGCGATATCGGTTTTTTTGTAAGTTGCAGATTGGGAAAAATGACATGCCGCGCCTTACTCCAATCAATATAATCTGTCGAGTCATGGGTTGCCCAAAACTCCCTTTCTTCGTCCTCGTTCTTAAATGTTGGGATTTTCTTAAGCTTCTTTAATTTCTTTTTCATATCAACATCTCCTTCATTGTTTTAGGAATTTGGGCAGCTAAGTCTGAGGCATTGAAGAATGGGCCGACAGATTTATAGAGTTCATCTCCTGCCTTTTTATTAATAAAACTTCCGGCAATCGTTGCGAGAAACGGCTCATTTTTGCATGCTAATGCAGCAATTAAACCTGCCAGCACATCCCCTGTTCCCCCCTTTGTCATCCCCTCATTGCCTCCTTCAATTTTCCGGACTTCCGTTGGACTTGCCGCAATATCAAACTCACTTTTAAGAAGTATGATGCAGTTATATTTTTTTGCGACATCAGAAACTTCCGCATTCCCAAATACTCTCGAAAATTCACCGTGGTGAGGGGTAAGAATTGCATTTTTAGGAATGAGATTAACATCCATCATCTGCAAAGAGCCCGCATCAATCACCCACTGTTTCTGCGGATATTTTTTGAGGAGAGTGTTCGTAAGTGTTTCTGTTTCGCTATCACGCGTCATGCCGGGACCTATCAGAATGCAGTCATCTTCTTTGATATATGCTTCGACATCGCTCCTGGGTACCACTATGCCGTTTCGAAATTCTTTTTTAACCAACGCATTATTTTCCGGCACGGAACTGTAGTGTACGAGGTCAACAATGCGCGAGGCTACTTCAAGTGCCCAAAGACTTGCTGCATGGAATAGATGACTGCCTCCAATAATAAGAAGCCTGCCGTTCTGGCCTTTATGAGAGCCTGATTTAGGAAGTATTAAGCCTTTCAAATCATCGACAGTCACTGTTTTCATAGGGAAATTTTCTGCCACGACTTCATCTCTTTTTCAATTATACCGGGATCTGCACTCGTTAATATAGTCTGCTGCTCACTTATAATAGACAGAACAATCTGGCGGTGTTTTCTATCAAGTTCCGAAAGAATATCGTCAAGGAGAAGGATTGGTCGCTCACCCGTCTCTTTTTCGATGTATGAACTTTCTGCAAGTTTGAGCCAAAGTACTGCGAGTCGTTGCTCTCCGCGACTGCCAAATTTTGACAAATTTTTGCCGGCATACATGATGGAAAAGTCGTCGCGGTGCGGACCCACAAGTGTGGCTTTGGCAGCAATTTCCTCGTCTTTATACTGTTCGAGTCTGGTTTCTGAAATTACACTTTTGTCATATTCGATATTGTAATCGGGGCGAAAATTATTTATGTATTCAATATACGCTCCTCGGACTTCGGTTATATAACCCCCGGATTTAATCAATAGCTGATTCCAGAAAAGAAGTTGATGCCTGTGTGCTTTGCCCTCGTTGATATAATCTAAGAGGCGATTCCGCTGCCGCAATCCTCTTTCATAGGAAAGTAGATTTCTTCTATACTCTCTGTCTGCCTGAACAAGGACACTGTCAAGGTATCGCCGCCGCAAACTTGGGCTATCGGTAACTAGTTCCAAATCCTCAGGCCAAAATAGAACTGCACGAAGGTTTCCTACAAAATCAATTTGCCGGCGCGCCACGCCATTGACGAAATAT
>Ga0209541_10003013_pt1 | contig 31300 bp, 30 predicted proteins | sample RifCSPlowO2_01_FD_184027 | JGI IMG/M metagenome (GOLD analysis project Ga0209541, IMG submission 184027) | Groundwater microbial communities from Rifle, Colorado - Rifle CSP2_plank lowO2_0.1 (SPAdes) (version 2) | ecosystem: Environmental > Aquatic > Deep subsurface > Groundwater | place... | reverse complement strand
CTCTGTCTTTGTTGTTTAATCCATCTATTTCATCAATTAATATTATCTTTCCTTTTGAAAATAAGCTTGCTTGTCTTGCAGAACTGCCTACTTTTTCATAAATTTGTTCTTTATTCCTATAGTCGCCGGCATTAACTTCCATGATTTCATAACCTAAATCTTTTGCTAATGCGTAAACAGAAGAGCTTTTTCCAATACCGGGAACACCATATATAAGAACAGGTCTTTTTTCATTTACAGCTTTTCTTAGTTTAGAGATAGCACTATTTTGTCCTATAATCTCATTCAAGCTTTTTGGTTTGTATTTATTTAACAACATTTTGCAAGAAACTAACTATTCCCTTTTCAAATTTTGGATAATATTGGTTTACCCTGTCCCATTCATATCCAAGTTCATCTATATCTCTTTCCTGCTGTAACACTTTCTTGAAATATTCCTTGCCGTATAAATTTTCAGTAACTCTTCTTTGAATCAAGAGAACAGGAAAATGAACTTTAAAGTCATAATCTGCATAACCAAATTTTTTCCTTACTAAATCCAAAACTTTATGATTGTCTCTTAACAAAACATGAATTAATTCATGAATCAAGATTCCTTTGATTGTTTCTAAATCATTATTGTATTTTAAAGTAAATGGAAAGCTTATTGCATTAAATTCCATGTCCTTTACAACAAAGCATCTTAGTTTGTATTTGAACTTTAAATCAGAAACTTTTTCAATTTCTTTTTTTATTTTACCACCTTCTTTTTCCCAGAAAGATTGTAAAGAAGCAGAAAATCTCTCCATGTCAATATATTGCTTTCCAGAATATTTCTTTTTTTTCATTGAAGTGAACAATTCATCATATACAGAAGAATAAACAAAGTCCATCATTTTAAGTAAAATCCTGCAAGTAATGCCTGTAATTGTATGAATTCATCAGAACCCTCAACCATTCTGAATTCTATTTCACCACATTTCTCAATTAGTCTTAACTTGCTTTTTTCATCAATATCTAATTCAAAAACTTCCTTTTGTATTTGTTTGATAATATCCAAACCACTTAAACCATTTTTCAACATGGTATCTAATAACATTGTTTTAGATTTTAAAAATTCTCCTTTTATTGCATATTCGATAATCTTTCTCAACTCTTTTGGTTGTGCTCCACTAACAGTCTCATAAATTAATTCACTATCAATCTTGTCTGAAGCAGAAGCGCAACTTTGTAATATATTTAACATTCTTCTTAAATCTCCATTTGAATTTTCATAAAGAATTTCTTTAGCATCTTTTGAAATCTTCAAATTCTCTTCTTTTGCAATTTTATCTATGCATTCAAAAACACTTTCCTTTTCAACACCCTTAAATCTAAAAATAGTGCATCTTGACTGAATTGGATCAATGATTTTAGAGGAATAATTGCAATTATGGGATATAAAACCATTTGTTATAAAGTTATGATCAGAACAACAAGTAATATCCATCACTTCATTGGAATCAATCTCTTTAATTTCATAAATTGTATTCCACACAAAACCGTTTTTGTATATATTTTTCTTAGACCATTCTTTAAACGAAGGAAAACCTCTATAAGCTAATTTCACATTTTTTCCTTCAATTCTATCTGATACAAAATCTAATGTGCACCCTATTTCTCTAGCAATTTCAGCATTTTTTTTACCATTTCTTACCAACTCTATTGCTTTTATTGCCTTTTGTTTCTGTAATTCTATTGAAAAATGTTTATATCTTAAATATTCACTTATATTTCTTGACTCTTTCATTTTGTATTCTTCATAGTAATATCCTATTCTGCTTAAAAATTTGAACAAATTTGTATTTGAAGATTTAAGGGTTAATTTTAATTGTACCGTTAATTTATCATCTTTTTTTCTTTTTTTGTTTAAATCAATACTATTTATGTATGATTCTATTTCAAATTCTTTAAGAATATCCTTTATCTCTTTAAGATAATCCAATCCATTTCTTTCTAATTCTTTTATCTTATTCTGTGGCAGGGTAATTGCTCCAAAAGAACATTTTTTAAAATTTTTTGGATTATCTCCTTCACAACCAAAAAAACTCCTTAAAAATTCTCGTTTAACGAACTTTGTACCACTTTTAATAAAATAAGGAACATTATAAGATGATGAAGCCTTATCTCCAGCAGGAACTCCAAGATACTGCAAAAATAAAGATAAAGACACAGAATTTAAATTAAACCATGTTGTTTTTCCAATAATCTTTCTCTCCCCCATACTACTTTCAACCTTCTTTGTGTAAATTTTAGTGCCATCATAACATAGAATTTTTAAATCTTTTTTAACATTTTCCAAAGCTTTTTTATTACCACTAAAAACTAAAACTCCGCCCTTTTTAACAATATGTCCATCCCCCATCATAAAAGCAACTATTCTAGAAAGAGCACCAATTTTTTCATCATTATATGAAATGTCTAACAAATCCTTTCTTTTTAGTTCTCCCAATATCCTATCTATCTGCCCTCTATTAATATCATCATTTAAGCATTTTTTTATACTACAATAAGAAACTTTAATTTTAAACTCTTTTTCAATTATATTCTTAATATGCATAAAATTTCTTAAAATCTTTGGTTTAGTATTATTAATTTTAAAAAGATGCACTTTTTTGTTTATTATCCTTTCAATAAAACCTTTATTCTCTACTTCTCTTAACAATTGGACTACCCTCATTCTTGAAAGATTTATTTTATCTTGGATTTCTTTTCTAGAAATAATATCTTTGTTTTTGTTTATAATCTCATAAATGTCATACTCTCTTTCAGTAAGGCCATTATTATCTTTTATTTCTTCACATAGTCCCTTTATTCTTTTTATTATTTCCTTTTCTAATGTTTTAAGGTCCTTAAATCTATTTGCATTCTCTATGCTTTTGTATCCAAGTTCTTCTTCCTTTTTGGATAAAAATTCTATAAACTTGTCTAAATTTATAATTTTTTCTTTTCTATCTTCAAAATAAGTATTTTCTAAATGAGGATATACTAATAATTTATCTTCTTTATTTAGTTTTTCTGCAGGAACCATGCCTTTAGTTGTTAATAATCTATGATCCCCAGTTACTTTTAATTTACGTCCAGTAATTGTTGTAATCTCAAAAACTTTCTTTTCAATTATTTTAGGATTCAAAATTACACATGCCAAAATCTGATCTTTTTTTGCTTCTATGGATTTATTGATATTTTCTATTTTATTTAATTTTTTATCTTCAAAGTTTTTAATAAAATCTGATATTGTAATTTCTATTTCTTCTGGTAATAATATTTTGGTTTCAGGGGTTACACATGAAAGAATAAATCTAGTCACAGAAGCATAATTTTCCATAGTTCTTCTTAAAGCTTGTTGTGCTTCCTTTGTAAGAGCATCTGCCTCATCCAAGTAAATTATCTTAAATGGAACTTCACCAATAGATTTGGTTTTCGCAAAATCTTTGACTGTATTTCTGATTATGTCAATTCCTCTGTCATTGCTCGCATTTAACTCGAGAAAATTTTCTCTCCAAGAGATCCCATATAATTGTTTTGCTATCACTAAAGACAAACTAGTTTTTCCGGAACCTGGTGGACCTGTAAATAAGAGGTGGGGCAAATCCTTTCTTTCAGCCATTGCTCTGATTCTTTTAACTATACTCTCTTGACCTGTAATATCTTCAAAATTCTTTGGTCTATATTTTTCTGTCCAAATTTCCATGGCAATTAAATCCTAAAAAACATTATAAACCTTATTCTAATGAAAACTTTGCAAAAAATGAAGAAAAGAATAATAAAATTAGGTAGGATAAATCCTGTTTTTAACTAAACTAAAATAGTCTTTTTTCTTTTCATCAAAACAATAATCTTTTAAAACCAAAAAAGACAATACACTATATGTATGATTTCAAGAAAACAGAAAAGGAAATATCTGAATTCTGGAATAAAAATAAGATTTATGACAAGTTAATGAAGCGGAAGGGAAAGTCATACTTTCTTTTGGATGGGCCCCCATATGCCAATTTTATCCCCCATGTTGGCCACATCAAAAATACCGTTTTCAAAGACCTGATTATAAGGCTTGCATTTATGAAGGGGAGCAAGGTTTTCTTCCAGCCTGGATTTGACACCCATGGGCTCCCAGTCGAGAATATGGTTGAAAAGAAGCTTAGCTTGAACAGCAAGAAAGATATTGAAAAGTATGGAATTTCCAAGTTTATGAGCGTATGCAAAGAAAATGCAGCCCTCAACAAGGATTTGTGGATGGATACTTATTCTGCTCTTGGCAGCATGTACTCATTGAAGGATCCTTATTTGACTTACGAGGATTATTATATTGAATCCGGATGGTGGTCCTTTTCCCAGATGCACAAGAAAGGGATGGTTTACAAGGGAGAAAAGCCTGTTATGTGGTGCTCCCACTGCGAAACAAGCCTGGCAGGTTATGAAGTTACAGACAGCTACAAGGATGTCTCAGATCCGGGAATCTACATTTTGTTCAAGCTAAAAGACTCAGATGAAAATTTGCTGGTGTACACAACAACACCATGGACTCTGCCGGCAAATGTGGCAGTTGCAATTTCCTCAAATGAAGATTATGTTTCTGTGGAGATTGAGGGAAGAAAGGTTATTCTCGCTGAAAAAAGACTGGAAATTCTTTCAGATATGGGATTTGGCTACAAGACCCTAAGAAAATTTAGGGGAAAGGAACTGGTTGGAAAAAAATATGAGCCTCTTTTGGACATTCCTCTTCAGCAGGATCTCTCCTCTGGAAAATTTGGAAAATCCCATGAGATAATTGCCTCAATACCTCTGCTAAAGGAAAGAGTCGCCTCTAAAGTTAGGACCAAGAAGAACGTTAAGGGCCAGGATTTATTTGAGGATTTTGTAACAATGAATGAAGGAACTGGGTTTGTTCATACTGCTCCGGGGCACGGGAAGACAGACTATTTTATCGGAACTCACTACAAACTCGCATGCGTTTCCCCCGTTGGTGATAATGGAGAGATGATAGAAGGGCTGACTACTTTTTCAGGTTTTGTCAAGAATGCAGACAAGGAAATAGTAAAGAGATTGGAAGAGGAAAACAAATTATTTCATTATGAAACAATAACTCACAGTTATCCATTATGCTGGCGTTGCAAGTCGCCTTTGATATTCAGATTAAGCGAGCAGTTGTTCCTCAAGGTTGACCAGATAAAGAAAATAATACAGGGAGAAAATAAAAAAGTCAATTGGATGCCGGAATTTGCAAGAGAGAGACTGGACAATTGGGTAGATAATGCCGAGGACTGGAACATTTCAAGGCAGAGATACTGGGGGATTCCGATCCCTATCTGGGTGTGTGGCTGTGGGGAAGAAAAAATAATTGAAAACAGAAGGGAGCTGGAAAAATTATCAAGAAGAAAAATAAATGATTTGCATTCCGTTGATGACTTGAAAATCAAATGCAAGTGTGGAGGCTCAATGAGCAAATTCAAGGGAATTTTGGATGTATGGTTTGATTCTGGGATTGCACCCTGGGCAAGTCTTGGTTATCCTCATCAGAATAAAGATCTGTTTGAGGAGCATTTTCCAGTTGATAGGATAAATGAAGCTCAGGATCAGATAAGGGGGTGGTTTTATGCACTCATCTTTTGTTCGTCCGCAATCTTCAACAGGTCATCTTATAGATCAGTAAGCATGACTGGGTGGGTTGTTGATTCAAAGGGCCAGAAGATGTCAAAATCAGTCGGAAATGTGGTGACTGCAAAGGATGCCCTAAATGAGCTTGGCGCAGATATGCTGAGATATTATTTCTGCTGGGATGTAAATCCCTATGATCTTCAGAAATTTAATTTTGATATAGCCCGAAAGGAGAGTGGGAGAATAATAAATGTGATCTCAAACTTGAAGAATCTTGCAAGCGATAAAAAAACGATGCCAAAAGGTGTGGAGGAAAAATGGATAATCTCAAGGTTAAATTCTACGCTTAAGAGATATCAGGAGAATATTGACAGATTCGAGTTGAAAACAGCAATGGTAGAGATTTCTGACTTTATCCTCAATGATATCTCAAGAGTTTATGTCAAAATAACGAGAGACAAGGAAAATTCTGCAGTGATATCTCTCTGCTTGATGGAAGTTCTGAAATCGCTTGCTCCTATAATGCCTTTTGTTTCAGAGGAAATCTGGCAGTACTTGAGGGAAAAGAACATAGTCAAGGGAGAATCAGTTCATCTTGAAAAATGGCCTAAGTATAATTTGAATTCAATTGACAAGAAATTGGAGGATGAGATGAACCATGCTCAGGATATAATCCAGAGTATTTTGGCTGAAAGAGACAAGATTTCGTTAGGGGTAAGATGGCCGCTGAATGAAGCGGTTGTGCATACGAGCCATTCAATAAATATTACAAAAGAGATCATTAAGAAGCAGGCAAACATCAAGAAGCTGACAGTGAAGAAATCAAAGGAAGAGAAGATAGAGCTTGATTCAATGTTGACGCCTGAACTGAAGAAGGAGGGTTTTACAAGGGAAATAGTGAGAAGAATTCAGGAGCTGAGGAAAAAGGCAAGTCTAATGCCATCAGACAAGATTCAGGTAGAAATCATAACGGAAGAGGATTTGGACATGAATCTCATTAGGAAAACTGTAAATTCTGAAATGAAGGAGATAAAAAATCCAAAAGTTTCAGAGAAATTTAAAATCAAGGAGAGGGATTTTGAAATCAAGTTTAACCACTGAGTAATAAATCATTATTTATAAATAACCTTTATATAGTTTTCTCTTCATTTTTAAATAAAAGCTTATAAAAGGGGGGTTATTTATATGGCTAGTAAATCAAATAAACCAGAAATTAAAATACAAAATATTGTTGTTTCTACATCTTTGGAGCAGGACATTCCTTTAATAAAACTTGCAGAGACTCTTCCGAACACAGAATATAATCCTGAGCAGTTTCCTGGTTTGGTGATGCGAATAAAAGACCCAAAGACATCCGCATTGATATTCAGCTCGGGAAAGGTGGTTTGTACAGGTGCAAAATCACTGAAAAAGGTCAGGGAATCCCTTGATAAAATAATAAAAAACCTGACAAAAATAAAGATAAGAATTAAGATCAAGCCGAAAATAAATATTCAGAACATGGTTGCATCAGGTGACATCAAGATGGATTTGAATCTGAACTCGCTGGCCTTAAAATTGCCAAACACAGAGTATGAGCCGGAGCAGTTTCCTGGTTTGGTTTTCAAGTTGCCGGGAACAAGGGCAACTTTTTTATTGTTCAGCAATGGAAAAATTGTCTGCACAGGCACAAGATCTGAAGCATCCTTAAGGGAAGCCGTGGACAAACTGGTTAAAACCCTGAAAAAAACAAAGTAAGATGCAAAATGCAACAGAGCATATAGAGAACTTCAAGCTGTTCCTTGAGCAGTATTATGAAAAGAAACTCTATGAAAATGCATCCAATGGGGCTTTTAATGTTTACATTGATTTCTTTGAAATCGCGGAGTTTTCCAGCGAGCTGGCAGATCTTTTGCTGGAGTCTCCTGAGGATGGAATAAGAGCCATTGAAATGGCAATAGACCAGTTTGACATCAAGAGAAGCTTCAAGGCAAGAATATTCAACTTGCCAAATTCCCAGTTTGTCAAAATAAGAAACATAAGGTCAAGTAATCTAGGAAGGTTTTTTTACACAGAGGGAATCGTAAGGCAGTCTTCTGACGTAAGACCCAAGGTGGTCTCTGCAAAGTTTGAATGCCCTTCCTGCGGAAACACAATGTCAATTCTTCAGCTGGATACGAAATTCAAGGAGCCGATAAGATGCTCCTGCGGAAGAAGGGGGCACTTTAAACTACTCAGCAAAGATTTGGTTGATGCCCAAAGGCTGGTCGTCGAGGAGTCTCCAGATGATCTTGATGGGGGGGAGCAGCCAAAGAGAATTCCAATTTTTCTTCAGGAGGATTTGGTAGAGCCGAAGATGGAGAAGAGGACAACCCCAGGATCAAAAATAAAGATAGTTGGAATCATAAAAGAAGTTCCTATAACCCTGAAAACAGGAGCTCAGTCAACAACGTATGATCTTGCAATGGAAGCCAATTCAATAATCCCGATTGTTGAGACCTTTGAAGAAATAAAAATCGATCCAGAAGAGGAAGAGAAGATAAAGGAGCTTACAAAAGATCCAAGATTGTTTGAAAGGCTGATCAATTCAATTGCGCCTTCAGTTCATGGCTATGAGAAGATAAAGGAAGCACTGATACTTCAGATGGCTTCCGGAATAAGGAAAGTAAAAGCCGATGGCACAATTATAAGAGGGGACATTCATGTTCTTCTTGTTGGGGATCCTGGAGCTGCAAAGTCAACTCTGCTGCAGTTTATCTCCAAATCAGCGCCAAAGTCAAGGTTTGTTTCTGGAAAGGGGGCGTCGTCAGCAGGTCTTACTGCTTCAGTTGTGAAGGACGAGTTCATAAAAGGATGGGCTTTGGAAGGCGGAGCTTTGGTTCTCGCTAATGGAGGCATCGTCTGCATTGATGAGCTGGATAAGATGACTCCAGAAGATAGGTCCGCAATGCATGAAGCTCTGGAGCAGCAGCAGGTGTCAATAAGCAAGGCAAATATACAGGCTACACTAAGCGCTAAAACTACTGTATTGGCTGCCGCAAATCCGAAGATGGGAAGATTTGATCCATACACATCAATAGCTTCTCAGATTGATTTGCCGTCCCCATTGATAAATAGGTTTGATTTGATTTTCCCAATGAGGGATATTCCAAACAAGGAGAGGGATGAGAGAATTGCGTCTCATGTCCTTAAGTCGCAGAAAGATTCTAATTTGGCAAAGCCCGAACTATCGTCCGGTTTCTTGAAAAAATATATGGCATACATAAAGCAGAATGTCAAGCCTGAATTGACTGACGCTGCAATAAATGAAATAAAGAAATTTTATGTTGATTTAAGGAATAAAGGTTCAAAGGGGGAGGAGGACATAAAGCCAATCCCAATAAGTGCAAGGCAGCTTGAAGCTCTCGTGAGGCTTGCGGAGGCTTCAGCAAAATTAAGGTTGTCAAAAAAAGTTATGAAGCAAGATGCTCAAAGGGCAATAGACCTGCTGACTTATTGTCTTATGCAGATTGGAATTGATCCTGAAACCGGAAAAATAGACATTGACAGGATTTCAACAGGAATTTCCGCATCGCAAAGAGGAAGAATAATAACAATAAGGGAAATGATAAAGGATTTGGAAGGTAAGTTTGGAAAATCAATTCCAATAGAGGCTGTCTTTGAAGAGGCAGGCAAGAAAAACATTTCAGAGGATCAGGTTGATGAAGCAATTGAAAGGCTGAAGCGTGAAGCTGAATTGTTTGAGCCAAAGAAAGGTTTTATTTCTAAATTATAAACTAGTAATAGTCAACGACAATAGTAAAGTAAAATTTATAAATGGTTGACTTGCGTTCCTTTTGACATAGAAGGGGGATTCAAACCTCAAATCTGGTGAGATGGTTGTCGGGCTTAGAACCGACGTTTGCTTGGGGGACAGCTTAGATTGCGACTTGAATCTTTTCACATTGTATCAGGTCTTGGGATAAGAAACATTTTTCCATATAAATAAATGTTAAATCAAACTATTTTCCTTAGTTTTATATAAATTTCTATATTTTAAATTCAATGGTATCAAGGAATATTGCGTACAAGCTCTGGATTTCAGACATAAACGGCTCAGAATACGTGAAATCAATGGGGGAATTTGAATCAAATTATATTAAATTCCAGGATAAGCAGGTTTCAAGAATAAATCTGGTTGCAACAGTGATAAACAAGTATGAATCAGAAAATTATGCTTCAATAATAATAGATGATGGCTCATCTCAGATTTCAGTAAAATCATGGAATGAAAACAGGAAAATCATTGATAAAACCGAAATAGGGGATACTCTTTTAATCATAGCCAAGATAAGGCAAAATATTGGGTCGAATACACTGTTTCTTCAACCAGAAATTTTAAAAAAAGTGGACAATAATTGGAAGGTAATAAGGGCAAATGAGCTTGAATTGGAATATGGAAAGCCGGAAGCAAAAAGGGAAAAAATAACCGAGGATAAAATTGACATTAAGGAGCTCAAAGTTTCCAATGTTGGTTTGAGGATAAAAATTCTAGACATGATTGAAAATTCAAAAGAGGGCATAGCAAAGGAAGAGCTGTCAAATTTTCTCAAAGGAAGTAATATTAATTCGGAAATAGAAGAGCTTATAAAAGAGGGGCAGATATTTGAAGTAGGAAACAAATACAGGTTGCTAAGATGAAATACGAAGATTTGCTGAAGAAGGCTTATAATGAGCTTCCGAAGACTGAATCAAGTTCAGAGAGGTTTGAAATCCCAAAGGTTCAGGGATTGTTTCAAGGGAATAAGACAATAATAAATAATTTCGCCAAGATCGTCCAGGCATTCAGAAGGGACCCGGCGCAGCTTCAGAAGTATCTTCTCAGGGAATTGGCAACTTCAGGAAATGTTGAGTCGCAGAGATTGATTCTTAACAGGAAGATCCCTGCAAATTTGATTAACCAAAAAGTGGAGCAGTATGCCAAGGAATTTGTAATCTGCAAGGAATGCGGGAAGCCGGATACTGTTTTGAAAAAGGAAGATAGATTTCTGCAGATTAAATGCCAGGCTTGCGGGGCAAAATACACGGTTAAATCCAAAATATGATATTTGTGAAAGAGCACATTCATAATGACCGGAAATTAATTTCTTTGTGTGATGGAAATCTAATCGGAAAGGAGTTTGAAGAGAAGGATTTCACCATTAAAATCTCCAAGAGTTTTTACCTCGGCGAGCCCATGTTTGAAAAGGAGATTATAGGCTTGGCTCAGGAGGGTGTTTTGTTGAACATAATCGGAGAGGAGTCAGTGAATTTTGCATTGAAAAATAATCTGATTCAGAAAGCGGGAATAAAAAGAATTAAAAACATCCCTTTCGCTTTGGTGCTATGATTTACTCAAATGATAATTATTATGAGGCAAAAATACAGATAAGGCCTTATAATGAGGAAGTCATTGATTTCTTCAGGAGATTGATTGAGAATAATTCAAATATTCTGATTGCAAAGGAGACAAGAATAAAGACAGGCATTGACTTCTTGGTGACTTCACAAAAGGAAGCTCAGAAGATTTCAAAGCAGCTGAAAAAAAAATTTGGAGGGAAAATAACACTCTCCAGAAAACTATTCACAGTTCATAGGATGACTTCAAAGAGAGTATGGCGGTTGACCGTTTGCTTTAGGTTAGAAAAAGGTTTATAAAAACATGTTATTCTGTTAATTGTATGCCGGAAGAAGAATCAGAGGAATTCATAAGGGTAAGGCTCCCAAGAGGCGGAGAGTTTTTAGGTGTAGTTGAGCAGAGGCTGGGGGGCTCCAGGTCCAAGGTTAAGTGCTTTGATGGAAAGGCGAGAGTCTGCAGGATTCCTGGAAGGCTGAAAAGAAAACTGTGGATAAGGGAGAATGACATTGTTCTGGTCGAGCCATGGGAATTGGACAATGAAAAGGGAGACATAATATTCAAGTACAAACCTGTGCACCTTCCGATTCTCAAGAAAAAAGGTTTGATGAAGGACGTCTCAACCGATAATTTTTAATATGGAAGAATTAAAGATTCCAAAGGAAAGAATTTCTATGCTCCTAGGAACGAGAGGAGCCATAAAAAGAAAGATAGAAAGGCTGACACAGACTAGAATCACAGTCAATTCTGAGATGGGTGATGTTATGATTGATGGGGATTCCGTAAACTGCTTCAATTGTCTTAGTATAGTCAAGGCAATCGCAAGGGGATTTAATCCCGAGATAGCATTGAAGCTACTGGACGAGAATTTTAATCTTGAAGTTTTAAGCATAGATAGTTTTGCAAGGAGCAAGAAAGATCTGATCAGGATAAGAGCAAGGATAATAGGGACAAGAGGCAGGGCAAGGGAAAACATTGAGGAGATATCCAACACAGACATTGAAGTCTATGGCAAGACAGTTTCAATAATTGGAAAAGTGGAAAATGTGATGGTTGCAAAACAAGGGATAACAAATCTTCTTCATGGTTCAAAGCATGGGAATGTTTACGCATACATAGAAAAACAGAAATCAAAATACAAATAATATAAAACTTTATAAATGAACTAAATTCTCTTTAAAATTATGCAGAAAAAAGAGGTAACAGCAGAAGACCTGGCAAAAAATCAAAGGGAAATTTCAATTTCAGAATTTTTTCTAAAGAACAAACATCTGCTTGGTTTTGACAATCCAAGAAAAGCACTCTTGACAACCATAAAGGAAGCTGTGGATAATTCTTTGGATGCCTGTGAAGAGGCGAGAATTCTTCCCGAGATTAAAGTCGAGGTCAATGATATCCAGAACGACAGGTTTGAAGTTGTCGTGGAAGATAATGGCCCGGGGATTGTCAAGGAGCAAATACCAAGAATATTCGGAAAATTATTGTACGGAAGCAAGTTCCACAGACTGAGATGCTCCCGAGGGCAGCAAGGGATAGGAATCTCGGCGGCGGCAATGTACGGCCAGCTGACTACAGGAAAGCCGATATCAATAACATCAAAGACAGGAAATAACAAGCCTTCCCACTACTACGAGCTTCACATAGATACGAAAAAAAACGAGCCGGAAGTTACAAAAGATGAAGTTAATGGATGGGAAAAAGATCATGGGACAAGGATTAAAATAATTCTCGAGGCCAAGTATCTCAAGGGCAAACAAGGGATAGATGAGTACCTGAAGCAAACAGCAATAGTGAACCCGCACCTTCACCTGATTTATAAGAATCCAGAGAAAGAACTGTTGGAATTTCCGAGGGTAACCAATGAGCTTCCAAAAGAGCCGAAGGAAATCAAGCCGCATCCCTATGGCGTAGAGCTTGGAATACTGATAAAGATGCTTCAGGACACCAAGGCATCAACAATCCAGTCCTTCCTGCAGAATGATTTTTGTAGGGTCTCAGCTAATGTCGCAAAGGAAATATGTGAAAAGGCAGGAGTCTATGAAAAGTCAAAGCCTTCAAGGATAGCTAAGGAAGAGGCCGAAAACTTGTTCAATGCAGTAAAGAAGGTTAGGATAATTGCACCTCCGACAGATTCCGTAACTTCAATTGGGGAAGATTTGATCCTCAAAGGTCTAAAGAAGGAAATCGAGGCTGATTTTTACGCGGCAGCCACCAGACCTCCATCTGTCTATCGAGGATTTCCGTTCATTGTTGAAGCAGGCATTGCATACGGAGGGAGCATAGAGAAGGATGATTTGGTCAGGGTCTTGAGATTTGCAAACCGTGTTCCCCTTCAGTATGAGCAGTCATCATGTGCAACAACGAAATCAATAATAACAACTTCATGGAAAAATTATGGAATGTCTCAAAGCAGGGGAGCGCTGCCTCTGGGGCCAGCAGTTATCCTGATCCACATAGCATCAGTGTGGGTGCCTTTCACCTCTGAAAGCAAAGAGGCAATAGCATCTTACCCGGAAATAACTAAAGAGATAAGGTTGGCATTGCAGGAAGTAGGTAGGAGGCTTGGAGGTTATATCAGAAAAAATGTAAGGGCAAGAGAGCAGATGGAAAGGGCGGGCCTGTTTGAAAAGTATATCCCAGAACTGGCTTCATCATTATCAAACTTGACCGGAGACAAGAAAGAAGAAATAGAATCAAATCTTCTGGCTATATTAAAAAAAGGAATACCTGAATTGGAGAAAAATGGACAAATTGAAGAATAAACCAAAGGAAGAACTGAAGCTTCTTGGGAAAAAAGTAACTCATAAGTTAGAGAAGAAGGAAAATCCCTATATGGAATTCCCAGTAAGAGGCCTGTCAAATGTTTCCTACGACAAGAAATCAAAAACATTGAAGCTTGGAGACAGCATTTCCAAGAGATACTTCTTCAATGTGGCTCACTCAAAAAAGTTTCTTCAGACTGTTGAAGTAGCTTCAATCTGCAAAAATCTGCTTGAAGAGGGGAAGCATGCAAGCCTCAGGGATGTTTTTTATATGGTAAAAAGGACAATCCCGAATACTAAGATCAATCTGGTTGATGAACAGACAGAAACTGACAAGGCAATAGAGGACCTTGAGCTGATAACAGAATTTTCAAGGGAGCAGCTTTATGTCAATGCAAATAAAATGGGTTCTGTCGTCGGTAAAGTAAAAATCTTAGATAGGGGAGATGCCATAAACTGGGCCAAGCTGGGTTCCGGAGGCTGGTCAATCCCATCAAACGTCGAAGACATAAAATTTGAGGAAGTCAAGGCTAATTTTGTGGTCTATATGGAGAAGCAGGCAATCTGGGAAAGGCTTCACGAAGACAGAGTATGGGAGAAACTGAACTGCATCCTTGTTACATCACAGGGTCAGACTACAAGGGGAATAAGGAGACTATTGCAGAGGCTTTGCGAGGAGTTCAAGCTGCCAGTTTATGTATTGACAGATTTTGATCCGTGGGGTTTTTATATTTACTCTGTTATTAAGTACGGCTCAATTAGTTTAGCGCATATGTCAGAAAAAATGGCAATATCAGGCGTTAAATTCTTAGGGATAATGGCGGATGATATTGACAAGTACGGATTGAGCAAGCACTTGATTAAATTAAATGAAAAAGATATCACAAGGCTGAAGCAGATGGTTGATTACGAATGGTTTAAGGATAACAAAGAATGGCAGAAGGAGTTTGCTGCAATGAAAAAATTGGGATCCAAAGCAGAGATTCAGGCTCTCAGTGCAAGAGGGATATCATTCATCTCGGAAAAATATCTGCCGGAAAAAATAAAAAATAAAGATTTCATAGATTGATAATGAAATGGTTGATAATTATCTTGTCACTGAGTTTTCTAACATCATGCACGTACATTGAGGATATTAAGAGCGACATAACTGGAGAGGTGATATATGAGAATATTCCTGTGGAAGGAGGGAATATTTCTGTTTATTTTTGTCCGAGAGACGACTGTGAGGGAAAGCTGATAAATCTTGTTGAAAGTTCGGAAAAGATACACTGCGCTCTCTTTGAGCTGAATCTGGAAAATCTCACGCAGAAACTGATTGACAAGAACGCAGTCATAGTTGTTGACAATGACAATTATGATGAGTTTAACTATTCCAATTTGTACAAGGATGACAGAGAAGTCCTTATGCACAACAAGTTCTGCATATTCGATGATAGGACAGTATCAACAGGCTCTTTCAACCCAACTATAAATGGAAACTCAAAAAACAATAACAATCTCATTGTGGTAAATTCGAAAGTTCTCGCCGAAAACTACGAAGAGGAGTTTCAGAGCTTTATGAGAAATGAGTTCGGAAGGGATTCAAATGTGGAAAATCCAAAAGTGATTCTTAATAACGAAATTCTTGTTGAGAATTATTTCTGCCCAGAGGACAACTGCGAGCAGCATGTTTATGACACAATTGCCAGAGCCAGGAGCAGAGTTTATTTTATGACTTTTTCATTCACGTCAGACAAGATAGGAAACCTGATAATTGAGAAATCTGATCAATTGGATGTGAAGGGAATCTTTGAGAATTTTCAGTCAAGTTCCAAATATTCAGAATTAGGAAAAATGAAAGGGCTGGATGTGATCACGGATAAAAATCCGAATTTTATGCATCATAAGGTGTTTATAGTTGATGACATCGTAGTTTCCGGGAGCTATAACCCGACATCATCCGGAAATTCAAAGAATGATGAGAATGTCCTTATAATCTACGATAAGAAAATTGCCGATAAATTCATTGAAGAGTTAAATTATCTTTGGAATTTGTAAAGTTTTATACATTCTATCAGCCCCCACACCTGATAATAAGACTTTATTCCAATGATTTTGGAAGAGAATATCATTGAACGATGAATTGTTGGATTACAAGTTGGTCTCTCTGGAAGAGGCCAAAATATATGACGGGATTGAGGGAATTTATGAGGAATTGGAATTAGTCCATAAAACTGAATGGTGTCCGGGGCTTTGGGATTAGAAAATACAAATAAAAAGTTTTTTAAGGTATTTCTATGACTTTATTACGTACGTCCCGGTAGCTCAATTGGTTAGAGCACACGAATCTCGTTGAGAAATTGACCCGATTGTGAAGCTGTTACCAATTGACAGAGACCGTGAGGTTGAGGGTTCGAGCCCCTTCTGGGACGTATATTCCTTAATATCCATAAGAGGCCTGAAATTTTAGAAAAATAGATAAAAACAATAAACCCTAATTTATGAATAGGCATAGTTTTTATGTTAATAATTCTTAATTGTCCTCAAAACCTTTATAAAAACAAATTTTTTATCATAATCATTGATGGGACGGTAGCTTAGCCTGGGAAAGCACACGACTGAAGATCGTGTTACCGGGGGTTCAAATCCCCCTCGTCCCATCCAAAACATTTATTAAATAGGAAATCTTCTTCCCTTAATGAATAATATGCCAAGAGCGCCATCCCCGCGTCATGTAAATTATCATAGGTTCATAGCTGTTCTGGGAATTTTTCTTTTATTCTCAGTGCTCGTCTACGTTGGATCTGTGAGTTACACAGGGTTCGCAGTCAAAGAGCCTGAAGTTTCCCTCTCCGAGAATCAGAATGTGTTTCTTGATTCTGAATTTGAAGTTTTGGGAATCGAGAAATCTCCGAATTCAGTTTTGAGTCTTGAATTGAGCTCAGACTTGAACCTTAATATTTTTGCTGAGATTGATGACTGCCAGTCATGGTTGAATGGAAATGATAAGGATAATCAGGTCTTGCATGCCATAAACTCAGTGAGCAGAGGGAATTTCAGGATTGGAGATCCTTCAACAAAGACTTTGCAGCAGATTGAGCTGTATAAAGGAAGCAACTTCTGCCTTATCTTGATAAATTTGGAATATCCAAATTCAGGAAATGTAAATCTCAAATATGTTGAGATTGAAAGAGATTTATGGAAAATTGTATGAGGTGAAATGAATGAATAAAAAAGGTGCTTTGGAACTTTCTATGAACACAATTATAATAATTGTAATAGGCGTCGTTTTGTTATCTTTGGGTCTTATGTTTGTAAGAGGGATATTTGGAAATGTGGAGGATTTGGCAAATAACGCTTTTGAGGATGCAGAAAATGCAATAAATCAAATTGCAACTCATGATCAGAAGCTGACAGTGCCTTCACAGTTGAGCGTCAAGCAGGGAGATTCTACAGTTTCCCATATTTGGGTCGTGAATGAGGATCCGGTCCAACAGATTTTTACCATTAGTGTATCTGCATCAAATGAAAATGATGCCGGGCCCAAGATAAGGATTTCAATACCTTCCAATCAGGCTACATTAGACACAGGAGAGGAAGTTGGGTTTGCAGTAGGGGTAGAGGTTGCAAACAATCTGGATAAGGGGCTTTACGGCTACCAGATTAACATCAATGGCGGGGCATACGCATCCAACTCATTTTTCGTGAAAGTAGAATAATTTTTAAATTACTCTTTCCTTTTTATTTCATGAATTTAATCCTTTACAACACATTAACGAGAAAAAAAGAAGAATTCAAGCCCATAGATCCAAAAATTGTTGGTATGTACTCTTGCGGGCCAAACTTAAGACCAAATTGATTTTAAGGGCATGCCGTTTATTCATACCAACATATAGGAAATATGAGGACATATGTCTTCAATGATTTGCTGAAGAGAGTTTTGATGTATAATAATTATAAACTAAAGCACGTCATTAATGTAACTGATGTAGGCCATTTAACATCTGATGAGGATACTGGAGATGACAAGGTAGAGAAGGCGGCAAAGGAAGAAGGAAGAACTGCAAAAGAAATTACAGATTATTATTTTGGAATTTTCAAGGAGGATTTAAAGAAATTAAATATTATTCCTCCTGATTTCTGGCCGAAGGCAACAGGCAACATCCAAGAGCAGATAGATTTGATAAAAATCTTGGAGAAGAAAGGTTTTACTTACAGAACCTCCGATGGAATTTATTTTGATACTTCTAAATTAAGTGATTATGGAAAGCTGGCAAAATTAAATATTAAAAATTTAGAAGAGGGAAAAAGAATTGATATTAAGGAAAAGAAAAACAAGACCGACTTTGCATTGTGGAAATTTTCAGAAAATCCAGGAATAAGGCAGCAGGAGTGGGATCCAAAAAAATATGGTTTAAATTCTGGGATTGGGTTTCCAGGATGGCATATAGAATGTTCTGCCATGTCTTCAAAATATCTGGGGGAGCAGTTTGATATTCATACAGGTGGTGAGGATCATGTTCCCGTTCATCATACAAACGAGATTGCACAGTCTGAAACTGCTTTCGGCAAGAAACCCTGGGTTAAGTATTGGTTGCATTCAGCTTTTTTGACATTCAACGGGAAAAAAGTTTCAAAGTCAACAGGCGGGCTTTATACAATTTCAGAACTTGAGGAAAAAGGTTTTGATGCACTTAATTTTAGATATTTATGCCTGACAACACATTACCGAAAAAGATTGAATTTTAGTCTAGAAGGGTTGGAGTCAGCAAAGAAGTCTTATGATAAATTAAGGAATATAATTTTAGATTTGAGAAATAAAAATGATTCAAAAGGTTCAGATGAGAAATACAGGAAGGAATTTTTAAGCTATGTTAATGATGATCTGAATATTCCCAAAGGATTGGCTGTTCTCTGGAAAGTTCTCAGGAGTGATTTTGGAAGTAAGGAAAAATATAAACTGGCATTAGAATTTGATAAGGTTTTAGGCTTAAAATTAAATGAAATTAAAGAGGAAAAAATTCCAAAAGAAATTCTTGATTTAATTAAAAAAAGAGAGAAATACAGAGAAGAACAAAACTGGAAGAAATCAGATGAGTTAAGAGAATTAATAAGAAAAAAAGGTTATGAAGTAAAAGATACAAAAGAAGGATTTGTTATAAAAATTTTAATGTAATAATAAAAAGATAACAGAATAAAGTGTCTTAAAACATAACTGTTTAGCTTCTATGGACAATTGCTAAGGCTTGTCCTTAGAAGCTAAACAGTTCCCACCTCAGTGCATTGTTAATCTTTCCGCAAGAAATCCTTGGCTTTTAAGCCAATGAATGAATTGCGATGAATTTTTATTTCTTAAAAGATAATAAATAGCATAGCATTTGACGCTATGCTATTGAAGACTCTTGGTATAGCAAGAGTTTTGCTTCTAAATAAACTTTGCGTTGGGAGAAAAAAATGGAACATCAAACACAACTTAGAGAGATTTATGCAAAAAAGTATGAAAGAAGTAGCCACAGCGTAGGTATCTCGATGTGGCACTTTGAATGGTGCACAAAATATAGATACAAGATGTTTGGAAAGGAGCAATACAAAAATTTGATAACTGCCTGCATCAGAAAAGCAGCATCAATGCATGAAATAAAGATAATTGAACTGAATGTTCAGCCGGAACATGTGCATTGCGTCGTTGGAATTAAGCTGAGCATAAGCCCAGCTTATGCCTTGCAAATATTGAAAGGAGTTTCATCGAGACTGTTTTTTCAGTTTCATGAAAAAGCAGGATTAAGATATCCAAGACATCATTTATGGAGCCCAGGAAAGTTTGCTGCCTCGCTTGGATTTATACAACTTGAAGCAGCTAAGAATTATGTGAGAAATCAGGATGTTCCTCATTCAGGAAGCCTTGCCTTTTAAGGCAAGGAGGACGTCACGTTTTCTTGATTTCTAAATCAAGCTTCCCCCGAGCTCTTTTGTTGCTATGTTGTTAACCTCTTCAACAATGAAGTCGCTCTCTAGGGCAAATCCGAGATTATCACCGGCAACCTTGAAGTTATTTATCCCTATTACCCTCCCGTCGGTGTTTATTAGAGGTCCTCCGGAATTTCCAGGGTTAAGTGCAGCGTCCGTCTGTATGTATTCAGCAGGGGAGTTTTCTATCCCCCTATGCACGGCAGAAACTATCCCCTCAGTGACTGAAAATGACAGCCCAAGGGGGTTTCCTATCGCAATTACTTTCTCGCCTATCCTGACATTGTCAGAATCATCAAATTCAAGATAATCATAAGATCCGGAAATTTTGAGGAGTGCAATGTCAATATATGGATTGTAACCTATTATGGTAAGCTGTTTTGGATTATGAGCGGAAGTCAATGCATCTGCATATTCTGCCCCTTCTATCACATGATAATTCGTCACAAGGTAGCCGTCGCTTGTTATGATGAATCCAGTTCCCTGCGACATATCAGTTCTTATTGTCACGACGGATTCAACAACGCTCTCAATTATTCCGGAGAAGTCAGCGGAAGTTTCGGCCTTTATTGAACTTATCTCATCCTTGAAGCTTGATTCTGTCTCTGCCAGTTTTTCCTGGGTTGATATTATTGAATCTGAGAGCTCATTTATTGAAGACTGTGTTTCTTCATTCTTCAATTTAAAATCCTCATTCAAATCCTGAATGTCCTGGGAAGTCTTAAGTATATTTTCCTTGTTCTTGTTGGAGTTTGTTATAATGTATGAAAACATGATTATTTGGATTACAAAGAGGGAAATTATCAAATAAATTATTTTTCTCTGGTCCATTTTTATTTACAGGTTCCCGGATTGCATAAGCATTCAGATTCTTCTTCGCAGCTGCATGATTCATTCGTGCACAGTTCGGGATTATCGCACGAGGTGTCATCTCCCAGTATTTCTGAATATATGCAGAATGCCCCATCACTTTCAGGACCGTAGCAATTTCCATATTTAACATAATTAACCAATCCAGTAATGCTGAAAAATAAGCTTGCTACAAGAAGTATTACCGTAATTGTTGACATCAGCTGGAAGTTCTTGTAGAAGAAAATCCCTATTTTCGGGGACTTCTTTAGAATTTTGCCGGTAAGCTCGGATTTTATTCTCTCATCCAGCCTTGATCTGCATTTTCTGAAGGTTACTGTTCTTCCAAGGCATTCCAGTGCATCCTTTGCAAGAATCCTGTACTTCACTGAGAATATCCCCAATATTAGAAATATTGGAAGAGCTATGAAGCATAGTACCATAATTATTTTTGAGGATTATTTGTTTATTAATCTTTTCAAAAGTTAAATTTAAATATATTGAACTTAACCAGATGCATAATGAAAAATAAAAAGGATGGATTGTGGAAAGGGGGCTATTTTGCCGAAACTCTTGATTCTGAAGGTATGAAAGAAAAAATGAAAACATTTCATATGAATCATGATGAAAAGATGGATTCAACTGCAAAAAATGCAATAAGAAAATATCAGCCTACAACAAAGATTGGCATGAATGAATGTGTGACTGATGTTTTAATGAAGAATATTTTCATGAGGATTAAATATTAAAATAATAAACACAATTTAACATGAAATCGGAATCTATAGAAGTGAATGGGGCGAGGTATAATCTTAAAATTTATTATGAAATAAGAAATGATACAACCGCTTCTATTAGGAATAATAACATTAACATAAAAATTCCAATTTTTTTAAGCAGAGAAAATCAGTTCAAAAGCCTTGTTGAAATGAGGCAATGGGCAATTAAAAAAATAACGGAAAACCCAAGAAAGATAAAAGTCAACAAAGTGTATAAAAATGATGAAATATTGAAAATGGGTGATAATGAATATTTGTTAAGAATAGATTTTATGAAAAAATCAGGAAGTTCAGCAAAGATAAATGGAAATGAAATACACTTAATGATATCAGATAGCTTGCCTGAAGAAGTTAAAAATAAGCATATTTCTTGCTTAATAAGCAAAATTATCGCCTCAAAAAAACTTTCGCAGCTCAAAGAAAAAATTGATGAATTAAACAAGAAATATTTTAATAAAAAAATAAATAAAATCTTTTTCAAAAATCATAAATCAAAGTGGGGTAGTTGCTCATCTAATAACAATATTAACATTTCAACAAGATTATTATTTGCTCCTGAACCTGTTATGGACTATGTCTGCATTCATGAGCTTGCGCATTTAGTTGAAAAAAACCATTCTGGAAAATTCTGGAATTTAGTTGAAAAAGCCATGCCTGATTATAAGGATAAGATAAAATGGTTGAGGGATAATGGGGATAACTGCAATTTTTAAAAGAAAGATTTAAAAAAGGTATTCTATAGAAGTACGTTAGCGGAGTGGGGCAGAAATCAGATATTATCTGTTAGTCCAATCAGGAGTGCCCACTGGGCTCATAACCCAGGGGTCGCTGGTTCAAATCCAGCCTCCGCTACATTTATATCATAATTTATTGATGAATGGCTATTCTCGTAAAGAATTCTGAATAAATTTAACTCCCGCCCTAAATCACAGCATGACTCCGTGGTTGTAGTCATATTACCAATTGCCACCACAATTTCAATTTTCAGATAACCTTACTAATTGTCATTATTGAATTTTACTAAATAATATGGCGTGTAGCCCAGCCATTCTCATGGCTAGAATTAAAGATAATAAAGATTAATTTAAAAATTTACTTGTTTGTTTCCTGTGGAAAAAATTTTGCGACAGCTACCCTGCCATCGGAGCTAGAGTTATCAAGACTCCTGTCCCAGCCCCAATCAGAACTCAAATGCAAGGACCAGTTCAGGCAGATCCTGTCAAGACCTCCGTGGTTTTGTTAGAACATAAAAATTTATATTCATTGTTATTTGTTCAACAGAAATGAAATTAAAAAATCCCTTTGTGCTTGCGCCAATGGCCAATTACTCTGATCTGGCTTTCAGGCTACTATGCAGGAGATGTGGAGCCTCTTTGGCATATACGGAGCAGGTTTCTGCAATAGCACTGTCAAAGGAAAACAGGAAAACGCTCAATATGATAAAAACATGCGAAGAAGACAGCCCAATTTCACTGCAGTTGAGCGGGAGGGACAAAAACATTCTACTTGATGTTATTAAAAAACATGAAAAGAACTATGATTATATTGACCTAAATTTTGGATGCCCCTCCAAGAAAATCGTAAAGTGTGGTTACGGTTCCGCATTATTGAAGGAAAAGGAATACATCAAGGAATTGCTTGAGCATCTGTCGTCAAATATGAAGAAGCCATTGACAGTTAAGATGAGATCTGGATTCAAGCAGAATGAGTCTCTTGAATTGGTTAAGATTATGGAAGACTATGTTGATGCCATAGCAGTACATGCAAGGACAAGAGAGCAGGGGTACAGCGGGAAAGCCGACTGGGGTATAATAAGGGAGATAAAGGAAAATGTTTCAGTTCCCGTGATAGGAAACGGGGACATTGAAAGCCCGGAAAAGGCCTTTGAAATGCTTAACCTCACAAAGTGCGATTATGTCATGATTGGAAGGGCTGCTCAGGGGAATCCATTTATATTTGAGCAGTGCAATGACTATTTTAATGAAAGAGAATACCAAAAATATGATCTGAAGGAGAAGAAGGGGGTATTTTTTGAATATCATGGCCTTCTTAAAAAATTTGATTTACTCAATCTTGGGCTGTTTAAAGGGCAGGCACTGGAATTTTTCAAAGGGTATAATGGAAGCAAGGAAATAAAAACTAGAATAGTTACTTCAAAGAATACTGATGAGATTATAGAAATAGTTAAAAGATTTTAGGTGCATGTATTTTCATGGTTTACCTCAATAGTTCAAGAATATATGATCATAAACGGTTAACAGGTGTGAGATTTGAATTTTGGCGTGCAGAGGACGACTCATCCAAAATCAGTCTTGAAGCCATGGTGAGTCAATCCGAAGTAAATCTTAAACATCCTAGAGGACGCATCCACGCAGGAATCGAAATCTCATTTACACAAAAATCGCGTGAATCTTCCAGAAATTATATCATCATTGTAGGATATGATGAAAATAAAGAACCATATGTAAAAGAAGGGAAGAAATTCATTCCAATTTTCCTTAAGATATTCAAAAACGAAGTCTTTGAATTTCAGGGGCCAGAGGGGAAATATTATGATTTATTTTCCAATGCTGTTGACTGCTTAAGAGAAAAACAGAATGATTAGATTTATTAATTCTTGCGCATTTCAATTGGAATGAAACTGGTCTGCGGAATTGATGAGGCCGGCAGAGGCCCAGTCATTGGTCCATTGGTAATAGCTGGTGTGGCCGTAAATAAGGATGGGCTAAATAAATTAAAAGAGATTGGTGTCAAAGATTCTAAATTATTGCCCCACAGCAAGAGGATTGAATTGAGCGGGAAGATAAAGGAAATTGCAGAGTCCTATGAAATTTTGATTGTTGAGCCAAAAGAGATTGATGACGCTGTCGATGGCAATAATGAACTTAATCTTAACTGGCTTGAGGGAATCAAGTCGGCAGAGATAATAAACAAGCTGAATCCTGAAAAGGTTATTCTTGACTGCCCCAGCCCGAACACGGGAAAATACAAGGAATTTGTGAGGAAATATATTAACAACAGGAAGATTGAGATAATTGCAGAGCATAAAGCCGATGTAAATTTCAGCGTGGTATCGGCTGCTTCAATACTTGCCAAGGTTGTAAGGGAGGATGAGATGGACAAGCTGAAAAAGAAGTACGGGAACATTGGCCCTGGTTATACCTCCAACGAAATTACTCAAAAATTCATAAAAGAGAATTTTGACAAGCATCCCGAGATATTCAGGAAGAGCTGGAGCACTTTTAAAAACGCCAAAATAACAAAAGAGCAGAAAAGCCTGAGTGATTTTTGATTAGTTCTTCAACGGCAATAGATAGGAATAAATTATTTTTGTACATGTGTACTTTTAAAGCAAACTTAACAGAATCTAAAGAACAAACATTTATATACTGGCTAAAAATATATTTTTAACATAGAGCATTGACGAGAGAGCACTTGTGTTAACATTTTGCTTTTTCTTAAGGGTGCTTGAAGGAGTAGAAATGAAATTTGAAGATTTTAAACTAAGTAAGGATACTTTGTTATCCATTAAAAGACTGGGCTTTGACAGCCCGACGCAGATTCAGGAGACATCAATACCGTACATCCTGGAGGGAAAGGACGTTATAGGGGAATCTGCAACAGGTTCCGGAAAAACGCTTGCATTCGGTGCAGGAGTGATAGAAAGAGTAGTTTCGGGAAAGGGATTACAGGCTTTGATATTGACGCCAACGAGAGAGCTGGCAGAGCAGGTGAAGGAGTCCCTGACAAAAATATCATACCATAAAAAACTCAGCATAATTGCCGTTTATGGCGGCGTTGCAATAGAACCCCAGATAAAGAGCCTGACAAAGTCCGAAGTTGTGGTTGCAACTCCTGGAAGATTTCTGGATCACCTTGAAAGAAGAACTATAAACACTTCCAAGATTAATCTTTTGGTCCTGGACGAGGCTGACAGGATGTTTGACATGGGATTCATGGATGATGTTGAAAAGATTATCCAGACATGCCCAAAGGATAGGCAGACTTTGTTTTTCTCAGCTACAATATCACCGCGCATAAAGAAGCTGGCAGGCAAATATATGAAGGATTTCATTGAAGCGTCTGCAAAAAAGCACGTTGACCCAAGCAAGATGAAGCAGGTTTACTATGATCTCCCAAGAAACATGAAATTATCATTGCTGGTTCATCTTCTAAAAAATAAAAAGCCAGGATTGGCAATGGTGTTCTGCAACACTAGAAGCAACACAAACTTTGTTTCGCAGAACCTTAAGAAAAATGGAATAAAGGCAATTGCAATACATGGAGGCCTTGCACAGAACAAGAGGACAAGGACTCTTCAGCTTTTTAATGATGCAAAGATTGACGTTCTTGTATGCACTGATGTTGCTGCAAGAGGTTTGCACATTGACAATGTCTCTCAGGTTTTCAACTATGAAATTCCAAGAGACCCAAACGATTACGTCCATAGGATAGGAAGAACTGCAAGAGCCGGTGAAGAGGGCGAAGTGATTAACATCATCTGCGGCGGGCAGGATTATGACAGCTTTTCAAGTGTCTTAAGCACTTATAGGTCATTCAAGATACAGAAAATGGAAAGGCCTTATCTTCCGAGGATTATTCCGGTAAAAGTCGAGGAAGAGAAAAGAGGTTTCAGAGGCGGTTCTGGAAGGCGCCCCATACAGAGGCCGAGATTTTCTGAAAGAGGAGGATCAAGAAACAGCAAGTTTCACAGGCCCCCGCGCCAGAGATAAATCTTGGTGAAGATTGATTAAAAATTCCGAGTTCTCAATATTTAGACTAGGACAAAGAACCAGAATCCGAATCCAATTACTCTTAGCTCGGCTGAAATGATCCCACCAACTTTTTAGCCTTTTTTAAGTTTATCTTATAACTCTCTTAAATATTCAAAGAAATCAGGCAGGAATTTCTTAAACTCTTGTCTAATAGCTCAAGCAATAATTTTTCTTCTTCCTGTAAGATTAGATTTATGTGATTAATAAATGAGAGGTTTTGTATGTATTTTCCGAATAGTACCGTATTTCTTCAGTTCATTTGATGTAATAAATTTCTCTTCAATTAGATTTAATTTTTTAACTAATAATGCGTATTTCATTCTATATCATAATGTTTATATACCTAATTTATTAAAATTCTAGCAAGGAGGTATTGATTATGAGGAATTATAAGGACTATTTTTATTTGGTGTTTAGGGTTCTGGTCGGCTTGGGTTTCATGCTTCACGGAGGCCAGAAGTTATTTGGGATTTTTGGAAGCAGGGGAGCAGTTGATGTCTTCAGCCTGATGGGCTTGGCAGGAATCATTGAATTCTTCGGCGGATTGCTGATAATTTTCGGTCTATTCACAGCTGTAGTTGCTGCAGTGTCTGCTGTTGAGATGATTGTTGCACTGATAATGGCTCACTTTCCGGGGGGGATTAATCCTCTGACAAACGGCGGAGAGCCTGCAATGCTCTACTTTGCTGCATTTTTGGCAGTAATGGCTTATGGCCCTGGAAGAATAAGCCTGGACAGAGTTCTTTTCAGTAAGAAGAAAGGTAAATAAATTCTTCTTTTCTTTTCTTTTATATGCCAAAGAGATTGATTGTAATAGGAGGTGGTTTTGCCGGCTCCAAAATAGCAAAAAAACTTCAGAATAGCTTTCATGTTACATTGATTGACAGAAAGAATTATTTTGAGTTTACCCCTGGAATTTTAAAGTCCATAGTTTACCCAAATAAGGTTGATAATATTCAAATCCTTCACAAAAATTATCTGAGGAATTCCAATGTCATTGTTGAAAGCGTGAAAAAGATAAATGACAGTGAAGTGATACTTGAAAACAATAAAAAATTGGAGTATGATCTTCTTGTGATTGCCTCTGGCTCCAGATACAATAAGCCAATAAAGGATATGTTGGCAGTATCAAGCGTGAGAAAGGAGGAAATATCCAAGTATCATGAAAAGCTGAAAGATTCAGGCAGCGTGCTCATAGTCGGAGGCGGGATTGTTGGCGTCGAGATAGCAGCCGAGATTGTCAGCAGATACAGAAAAAAAATAGTGCTTGTTCATTCATATAGCAGGCTCATCCGGAGAAACAGCAGGGAAGCTTCAAGGTATGCGAGAAAATTCCTTGAAAGAAAAGGAGTGAAGCTCATGCTCGGTGAAAGATTTGTTTCCGAGAAGGAAGGATATTTCATGACAGACAGGGGAAATTCGCTAAAGAGCGATATGATCATCCTATGCACGGGAATAACCCCCAATTCAGAGTTCGTTGATTCAAAATTCTTAGATGATAAAGGATTTGTCAGTGTCGATGAAAATCTCAAGGTAAGAGATAATTGGTTTTGCTGTGGGGACACCGCTGCGATAGACGAGGAAAAAACTGCTCAGGGCGCTGAAAAACAGGCCGATACTGTGATTTACAACATCTTAAACCATGAAAAAATGAGAAAATACGCCCCTCAAAAAAGGCCGGTGGTAATAAGCCTTGGAAAATACAGCGGGATACTTGAATACAAGGGTTTGGTAATTACTGGAATGATTCCAAGGATTATGAAAAGCATCATAGAACTTAAGACAATGATTAGTAAAAAACTTTAAAAATATCCAAATAAGCCTAATCCCATGACTAGTATTCAGAAACTGAAGTTATATGGCTTTAAGTCCTTCCCAAAAGCAACTGAGATTTCTTTTCCACGTGGCTATTCGAGCATCATAGGCCCAAATGGATCGGGAAAATCGAATATAATGGATGCTTTTTGTTTTGTCTTCGGCAAAGGCTCTGCAAAGGGAATGAGGGCCGAGAAATCCGCCAACTTGGTTTACAACGGGGGGAAGGTAGGCAAGCCGATGAATGAGGCCGAAGTCAGCATATGGTTTGATAATTCAAAGAAAACATTTCCATTGAGCGAGAAATCAGTCAAAGTTACAAGGGTCGTGAAGCAGAATGGAAATTCTATATACAGGATAAATGACAAGCTCATGAAAAGGCAGGAGGTTGTTGAGCTTCTCAATGCAGGAAGGATTGATCCCGACGGCCACAACATAATTCTTCAGGGAGACATTGTAAGGTTTATGGAGCTGAAGCCGGAGCAGAGAAGAGAAGTCATGGAGGAAGTCGCCGGCATTTCAGTCTACGACGATAAGAAAAGGAAAGCGCTTAGTGAGCTTGACAAGGTTGACATAAAATTGAAAGAGGTGAACATAATCCTTACAGAGAGGCAGTCCCATCTGAGAGAGCTGAAAAAAGAAAGGGATCAGGCATTAAGATACAGGGAGATCGAGGGTGATATAAAATCAAACAAGGCGACATACATAGATTACTCAATAAGGACTAAGAATGAGCTAAGGGGTGATGTTGAGAAAAAAATCAAGGAGCAGAAAGACAATATTTCCAAGATAAATTCGAGCATAGAGGAACTGAAGAATTTAATTAGGGAAAAGAAGGAAGAGATAAAAAAAATCAATTCTGAAATTGAGAGAAGAGGTGAGAAGGAGCAGCTTGCGCTTCATAAGGAAGTTGAGAACCTCAAGACTGACCTTGTCAGGAAGAGCTCAAGGATTGAAGTGTGCAAAAATGAGATTGAAAAGATTAGTTCAAGAAAACTGCAGCTGAGAAAGGACTTTGATGATATTGAAGACAAGGTAAAGGATCTCAAGAAGACTATTGACAAATATGAAAAGGACAAGAATAATTTTGAAGCCGAGCTCAAGAAGACCGAGGTTGAGCTTGATAAGTTGAGGAAAAAGTACAATATTTCAGATTCAAACAACCTAAGGGACAGGTTAATCAAGCTTAATTCCGACAAGAATGAGCTGCTCAGGGAGAAGGACAGGATTGAATACAGGCTGAGCCAGTTTTCCGACGATGATATCAAGGACGGGGACAAGCTAAAATCAAAATTCAAGGATATAACCAAGGAGCTTGAGAACTGCCTCAGGAATGATGATAAATACCTTGGCGAACTCAGCAGGTTAAGGAAGAATTTAGTTGGAAAGAATGAAGAGCTGGCAAAGCTGAACATCCAGGACTCAAGTTATAAACAAGTGACGCTTGATTCATTGAGCATAAAGAGGATTATGGACGCAGGAATCGGCGGGGTCTATGACATTGTTTCTGAGCTTGGAAAAGTAAACAAAAAGTATTCAATGGCCCTCGAGGTTGCTGCTGGCGCAAGAATGAAAAGCGTAGTAGTTGAGGATGATAAGGTAGCCCAGAGATGCATAAATTTTCTCAAAGAGAATAAGCTTGGGGTCACGGCATTCCTTCCTTTAAACAAGATTAAGGGAAATTCCAAGGCAGCTAACTACGAAGTTTCAGGCCTTCATGGAAGGGCAATCGACCTTATTAAATTTGATCTTAAATTTCAGAACGTGTTTGAATATGTCTTGGGGAACACTTTGGTCGTCGATGACATAGACACCGCAAGAAAGATAGGCATAGGAAACAACAGGATGGTGACGTTGGCAGGGGATTTGATTGAAGTGAGCGGGGCGATGATGGGGGGCTACAGGAAAAGCGCCGGCTACAGGTTCAAGGAAGTTGACTTCAATGACAGGATAGGAAAGCTGAGTGGTGAGATTTCTGAAATAAAAAATAAAGTAGATGAGTTTGAAAACCTTAAAGTAAACAATGACAATAGAATCTATGACCTCAAGAAGGAAAAAGGGGACCTTGAAGGCCAGCTGATCAGAATCAACAAATTGACTGACCATGGGGAAGACAAGGTATCGGCGAAGGATTTGGAAAGGATCAATTCTTCCCTGGCAAAGCTGGAGAAGGAGATTGAAGCCTGCAGCAAGAGCCTTGGAGATTTCAAGGAGGCAAATGTCGATTCTGTAAGAGATCTCGAGGAAAAGAGAAGCGGCATAAAGGAAAAAATAATCAAGATCGAGTCTGAGGTTAAGAATTTCGCAATGAACATAAGCTCCATACTAATTCCTGAAAGGGAGAAGATAATTTCAATCATAAAAAATCATGACAAGGAAGTTCATTTATTCAGCGAGGAGATTGAATCTTTGAACAGCAACGCCAAGTCAATCAATCTTGGGCTCAAGGAAAAGGAGAAAAAGGAGAAAGAATTTTATTCCGAATTCAGGAACCTGTTCAACCAGAGAAACAAGATCACTGAATTGATCCAGAGCAGAGAGAACAGTCTTGTGAGAGAAGAAGAGAGGATAAAGGGCTTTGAAAACAGGATTAATTCATTCAATCTTGACCGGGCAAAGCTTGTAGCTGAAATCGACGGCCTTGAAAAGGAGTTTGAGCCCTACAAGAATGAGAAGATAAAGAAGAACGTTGATTTTGGAAAGCTGAAGTACGAGATTGACAGGCTTGAAAAGGAATTCAGCAATCTGGGGAATGTCAACCTCAGGGCCCTCGAGATTTATGAGCAGATAGAGGAGGAGTTCAAGAAGCTCATGGACAAGTCTGACAAGCTGAAGATTGAAAGGGAGGATGTCTTGGAGCTGATAAACGAGGTTGAAGTTAAGAAAAAGGACCTTTTCCTTCAGGTGTTTGATGTTGTTTCAAAGAAGTTCAGCGAGAATTTTGATTCGCTCTCCGACAAGGGGAAGGCTGTGATGGATGTTGAAAACAGGGAAAATCCGCTCAATGGCGGCGTTGACATGAAGGTTAAGTTAACGGGCTCAAGGTATCTTGACATCAAGGGCCTCAGCGGAGGGGAAAAGACACTGGCTGCTCTTGCTTTCATATTTGCAATACAGGAATTCACTCCTGCTCCATTTTACCTGTTGGACGAAGTTGATGCCGCTCTTGACAAGCACAATTCAGAAAAGTTAAGCAAACTTATCAAGCAGTATTCAAACAGGGCCCAGTATATTGTGATAAGCCACAACGATGCTGTTATAACAGAAGCTGACCAGATATATGGGATAAGCATGCAACAGGGTATTTCAAAGATAATTGGGTTGAAATTGTAATCCTCCAAGCAAAATCTATCGGGTTTAAAATCACTTGAAAAAATATGAAATCTGGCTATTTGCAGAGAT
>Ga0209541_10003011_pt1 | contig 31313 bp, 25 predicted proteins | sample RifCSPlowO2_01_FD_184027 | JGI IMG/M metagenome (GOLD analysis project Ga0209541, IMG submission 184027) | Groundwater microbial communities from Rifle, Colorado - Rifle CSP2_plank lowO2_0.1 (SPAdes) (version 2) | ecosystem: Environmental > Aquatic > Deep subsurface > Groundwater | place... | reverse complement strand
CCGGCTCCCGGGGCCGGAGTTCCCGGCGGCGGCTACCACCGTGATCCCCTGCCGAGTTACGACGTCCTTCACGAATCGGCTCAGGAGGAAGTCCTCACAACGCCACGGCGGCTCGTAGTACCCGCCCAAGCTCAAGTTGATCACGCGCGCACCGTTCTCAATCGCGCCCTGGATGCCCGCCACGACATCGCTCTCGTAGGCGAGGATCCCCTGGGCGCAGATGGTCCAGCCGCCATTGAAGGGAGAGCTGGCACAGAAAGCAAAACCGGGACCGTTCCCGAAGACCTTGGCGTTAAAGATGCGCGCGCCCGGGCTGACCTTCTTCACGATGCCCGAAACGTGCGTCCCGTGGCCGAGGAAGTCGTCGGTGGTATCCCGCGGGCCATATACATCAGGGCCGCTCCCCAAGCCGGTCCAAAATCCCACCGCGCGGTCATTGAGCGCCGTGAGCAGTTCCCACCTATCGGCGTACTCCCTTCCTCCGTATGTGCCGGAGAAAACCCAGTAGGTCGAATAAAAGGAATTCAGGAGGTATTGCTGTCCTCCAAGCAGGAACCGCGGCTCATAGTAACCCCCGGAACCGTCGGGGAGCTTCACGCACTCGCCGACGCCCGTCAGGTCGCCGAAATCGCCGTCGCCGTCGAGGTCGAACGACGCGCCGTCGTAGCCGAAAAAGACATACTGGCGAGATCCTTCGGCATCAGTGCCGAAACTGGCGCACGCCTGTTCCGGGTGCACGTCGCTCATCACGACCCCGTACCGCTTGCCGTGCAGGGCAAAGCTCCCTTTTTTCCACGTTCCGGTTCGAGACGGGAGCGCCCCCGGCGGTTGCTCGTGCACCTCTTCGGACAATACGGCATCCAAAGACAGGGGGAACAGGCCGGCCTCCGCCTGCGGGGTGAACGCCGGCCACCAGTAATCCGTTTGGAAAATGTCTGAATATTCGGTGAGGAGCCGCGGGGTGTTCTTTTTCGCCATCACTTCGGCGGTCCAGATGCTCCCGCCAGCGCTTGCCGGGGCGTTCACCTCGACTCGTTCGGACTGCGGGACGTTCCCGGCGGTCTCGGCGCGCGCGACCACTCTTCCGGACGCATCGCGAAGGACGAGATCAAGATCCGATGGCGAGGGGTTAAAACCGAAAAAATACGGGAACGAAACGACAACGTTCAGCCATCCTCCGCCGTCAGGAACCCGGATCGGAAACGATCTCGAGGTATGCCACGGCTGGAAAAAAGTCAGAAAGCGCGTTGTCTCCGGGCCGGGACTATAGTTCTTTGCGCCATCGAGAGAGCCGCGTCCGCCGGGCAGGCGGTCAACGCCGGTATCCACCACGCCGACCGTCACCGGAGCGCGCTCGTCCGGGGTCTCCGGAATGCTCGGCACGTCGGGACCCCCGCCGCCTCCGCCGCCCGGCGCCTGCGCGAGCATGATCAGGCGATCTTCAAGAACGGCCTCGACTTCCGGCTCGCGCTTCAGGGACTCGGCCCGCGCCTGGTTCTCAATCTGGAACGAAAGGGTGCCGCGCTTCGCGCTCTTTACCGCACGCACTTCCTTCCCGCCGCGCGATTGTATCTTGCGCTCGAGCGCCGAGGCCTCTTGCGGCGAAAGGTCCTGTTTCGGGATGACCGCGAATCGTTTCAAATGCGGCGAGATGGCCGCTTGCTGATCCGGCGCCAGGTAGCGGAGCGGGTTTTTCCCCATGGCGGCGAATATCTCTTCTGGCGTGCCGCCCGCGAGCTGCGGACGGATCAACTCCCGCCGGCCGTCCGGCGCGAAAACCACCCCGCTCACGAGGAGTGCCGGCTCTTGCCCGACGGCCGCGGCGCGCGTCCGCCCGACTTCGCCGCTCCGATTGGTAACGGCGACGGTGCCGCCGACGAGCCCCACCGCGATCCCGATGGCAAGCCACGCCTGCCAGGGGAGAATCTGATCGCCCGCGAGAACGACAAACTTTTTCTTGAGCGCCCGGAGCGAGCGCACGGCGATATCCTCAATCGGATCCTGCCGACCGGCGGGGGGCGGCTGATTGCTTTTCGAGGTCCGTTTCGAATTCATATTGATGTGGCGTTGTAATTTATGGATCCCCATCCTCCTTGCCGCTCCGGCGACGCGTATGCGTTCCTCGCGAATCATTGGGCCGGAGTGAAAAAAACGAAAACGCACCGGCATTGCCGGTGCGTTCCTTCGTCGCAAGTTGGACGGTATGCGGGAAGAAATCCAGCGCCAATGCCGGTCTTTTCTTTCCCCGCAAGGCGGCTTGGATACAAGCAACCTCGCTGGACACAGCATAACACATATCTCGGAAGCGGCGATTCGGACTGTGGATAAGTCAGGGCGAACGGCAACGCAAATGCCCCGGCGTGCGCCGGGGCGTTTGACCCGCAAGAGTTGCCAGGGAGTTAGCGCCTGGCCGGAAGATCCATATCCCGAACGACGGTTGCGTCAATGACGGTGCCCTCTCCCGCGCCGTAGACCCGGATGTGGTGGCCCACCATGAAACCCGCGAGGTTGGCGGGAAGCCAGTCCCGACCGAGCACCGACGTGTCCTCCGCGATGTTCACGGTGTAGTCGAACCGACCGAAGGTTACGATCATTGAGGTCGGCTTGACGGCTCCGGGAAGCGTCTTCAGGCGTCCGCCTTCAAACGTGCGGCGCTGTTCGTTTCGGATCTTGACCCAGTCCGCCTGGAGGGTATTCGCGCCCCGGTCCCAAAGCCCGTGCACGCTCACGACATCGCCGGCCCGCAACGCCGCGAACGTCGTTGTGGCGTTCTGCCGGGTGAACTTTGTCGCGGCGGTGGTAAGAACGGTAACGCTCCCGCGCTCCTCCGTGTTGAGGATGAAACTCTGAGTCGTCGAGGCGACGCCCTGGATCACACCGAACGCATTGATCCGCTGTTTCTCAACCGACCAATTGCGGAGGATTTTCGCCCTCACGGTCGGCTGGGTTGCGGCCGATTGGTCGAGCGTCCCCTCGAAGCTTACGATGTTTCCGATCGCAATCTCGCTCATCGGCCCCGCCCCGCCCTGCCGCCGCAGGATCTCGGTCGCGCCGTCGGTCACGACGGTCCAGGTGATGGCAAAGGGGCCCCAGGATGTCTGCGCCTGAACCGTGGAAGTGGCGACGCTCGTCACCTTCGCCCCGCGCACAAGCACCCGGCCGTTTGCCGAGATATTCACCATGAGCGGCGGGGTCTCGCGGGGCTCGGGCGATTGCTGGGCGAAACCAAGGAACGGTATAAGCATCGCGCCCGTCGCGAGCGCTCCGGCGGCGCCGAGCGCCGCATACTGAATGAGTTTTTTCTGCATGAAAGATAGCGGTTCGCTGGTTATCAGCGAACGACATTTAACATTCGACCTCTCAATTATAACGTATACGGTCAGCAGTCCGAATTCAATGAACCCTGTGGAAGGCCGCGTACGCCTACGAAGACGCACGAAGCGGACATCCCTTACGCCCTCGAGGGCACCCATCCACTACTGCCGTTCGGCGCCCTGACGCCGATACAAGTAGTTTCGGGCACAATGGACGGCGATGGGACATACGAATAGCGGGGTCAGACCCCGCAATTCCTACGGCACGATGCCGAAAGGCATATCACTCTTATCATTCACGGCTCCTTTTCCGGTTTTGGAGCCAATAATGTATATCGTGAAGGCCATATCTTCTATGTCGCCCGTGGAAATAGTTTTTGCCGGACTCCATCGAAAACTTCCGCCCGCTCCTCGAGCCGGAACATCCCGCGCAATCCAGGAAAAGAATGCATTATTTTTATAAAGCGCCAGGGAAACATGATCGATTCCGGAAGATTCCCACCTGATCTCATGGCGTTGCGACAGAGCAAGGGATTGGCCGCCGTTCGGAGAACGTATCACGACAAACGGCTTGCCAGAAATCAGCGCTTCGCCATTTGAAGAATCGCCCGATTCAATGAAAACGTAATCAGACGCCGTTCCTTCGATTTTGGTCTTTGCCTCGCACCATAAGGAAACGTACGCCCCATATATTCCTCCGGGCAAGAATCTCATGGTTCGCTCTCCTGACGGCGGGAGATCAGCGAGGTAGTAATCCGGATCACCATACGGCAGCGTGCTATTGAAGATTGAGCACTGCTCCGTGTTTGAACTCCATGCCACCGGATATTCGGCGCCTCCCGGGGGCACGGTCAACGGGCCGTCGGAGCCGTTGATTTTCAGATCCGCCTGAAGGGTGCCGAAAGGAACGAGCGTAAAGGACGCGTCACTCCTGTCCCTCTCGCCGGTCTGACTGTTTTCAACACGGATGTAGTATTCGCCCGGCTGGGGATAGTTGCCGAATTGATCAATTTCTCCAGCCCAGTGGATAGAAGCTTTTCCGGACTCCACTATCTTCCCTACGGTCACGAACTTCTCGTCTTCCAACCGCTCAAGGTAAGCGGTCATGGAAGGACCAAAGTTGATACTTTGCAACGGATCGTAAGGAGTCCACTGAATAGTGTGCATGCTGCCCAATTGCCAAACTTGGCCGCCGTTTGGAGCGAGCAGGTTTAAAGAAGGGGGAGGGGGCGGCGGGGGCGGCGGCAACTGCCCAAAAGGAACATAAAGACCCGTACGCTCTACGTCATGATGGAATGTGGGCCAGTGCATCGTGGTTGATGCAAGCGCGCTATCGAGCTGCCACACATATAATGTGCCACGGTTTTTAAAAACTTGCTTTTTAAAATCCCAATCGAAATCAGAACTTGCAATTATTTCAAGTTTCCCGTCGCCGTCAAGATCGTCAATCACCGGAGGAGCTTGCGCATCTATTTCGGTGCCTTTCGGAAATCCTGGAATGGTTTTTCCTGATCCGCTCCACGCGTATACTCCGCCGCCGACAGTAATAAGACTTCCGGCGCTGGCAAGTATATCGGGCATCTTATCGTCGTTGATGTCTCCTGCCACAGTCGAATAAAAATCGGCCCAGCCGGTTGGCTGCGGCCAGCCGGAAACGCGCGAACCGTCAGCGTTATAAGCAATAGTGCGGAGAGGATAAGTCACCGTCGATGAGATTATTTCCGGGCGGCCATCGCCATTCAAATCCGCGAGCGAGGGTGAAGACCAAAACATGTCCCCACGCTCTACGGGCCAACCGGGCATTACTGCTCCTTTGGAATCAAGGAGATAAAGGCCGCCAAAACCGGCATCAAGGGCATCCGCCGCATACAAAAGCCCCACCGCGATCTCCGGCTTGCCGCTGTCATCAACGTCCCCTACAGCGGGCGAACCAAACGGCTCTCCGGGAAGAAGCACCGGCCAGCCGGGAAGCCGTGTCCCGTCTTTATTGAAAACATGCACCTCTCCTTCGTTCACCCACCCCAAAAAGTTTCCGTTCTCGTCAAATTTGCCGCCAGCGTTGGGGCTTGGCTTTGTCACCACAATTTCAAGATCATTATCATCGTCAAAATTTCCCACAGCCGGCGTTGAGTCAATGGACGCGCCCCAATTTGACGTTCCTATATCCCACTGGGAAATAATCTCACCCGCGGCACTGATTATTGATACTTTATACGGATATCCCCGGCTTTGCATGATAATCTCCGGCTTTCCGTCCCGATCCAAATCGGCCGCAAGTAAAGTGGGTTTGTAATCACTTGGAATTTTTATCGGCCATCCGGCTAGCAACTTTCCATTTTCGCGAAATGCGTAAAGCAACGAGTAGCCCGGATACGGGGGCACAAAATTCGGGTTATACGCAAAAATTTCTTTTTTCCCGTCGCCGTCAATATCTTCCACCAGCGGGATATGAAGATTGAAGCCGGCAGCCAACGCTGTGCCAACCTTAATATTTCGTTTGAGCTTTCCATCGGATTGGAAAATAAGGATCCGGGGAGGCGTGCCGCCCTGAAAAATCAGCACTTCTTTTTTCCCATCACCATCAAGATCGCTCACCACCGGCTCATAGTACCCGCCCCACAAGGTGCAATTGCCATATTGCTTCGGACACTTTTCCCAATTCACCTGAACCGGCCATCCGCTTTTTAAGGTGCTGTCAAAGTACACCCGAATTTGGTCAATGTCTTCAATGCCGTCATGGGGAACGCGAACCCGAAACGAGTATAAGCCCGTTGCCAGCCCGTCTGTTTTCCATGTGCCACTTGGCAAAGAGGTCCACTTGGTGCCCCCCTCCGGCGCATACTCAAAAATCGCTTTTGATACCCCGCCCGCACTATCGAATTTGATTTTCAGAGCTTCTCCGGGGCGGAATATATCGCCGTCTTGAGGAAAAGTAAGCTTTAGCTTGTCCACATACATATAACCGTAATCGAGAGAGCGCTCGCCGCTTTTATCTTCCGCGCTAAGGCGAAAGAGGTACGAACCATCAGCCGCCTTACTGCTGTCAAATAAATACTGAAATGTGCCGTTGCCTGGCAAACTTGACGAGCGCTTCAGTTCCTTCCATTCGCCCGCCTTCCATTCGCCAATCCCGAAAACAGCTGGAGTATATGAAAGAACCCACTCTTTAAGATTTTTAGCAGTGATTTTTCCAGTGATGGCGCGATTTCTCCCCAATGTAGAAATGGCATTGAGCGTGACCACTGGGGGCGCCTGCATATTTACGGCCGCAAGCACATCAATTCTGCCCGCACCGCGATCAATGGTATTTCCCTCTATATCTTTTGCTGTCGTTTTTAGCGCCGCCTTCACCTCCTTTGGCTGCCAGCCCGGATGCGCCTGCAGAAGAAGTGCTACAGCACCCGCCACATGCGGAGCGGCCATGGAAGTTCCCGAAATCGCAATGTGCTTGTCGTCCTTGCACCGAAGGTCCGCAAGCCATGAGCCCCACTCCGCCGCGCATATGGCAACACCCGGAGCCGCAATATCCGGCTTCATAAGAGTTTTGTTCTCCCAATATACCGGCCCGCGGGAACTAAACCACGCCACCGTATCGTTTTTATCGGTTGCCGCAACCGTGATCGCATCGCGCGCTGTTCCCGGACTTGCAATGGCGCCATAAGGAGGCGTGGCTGACCCCCAGTTTCCCGCGGCAACCGCCACCACGGCACCAGCGCGCACCGCATTATCCACTGTTTTTGACACCGGATCATCAGGGTCGCCCGGTCCTCCCAGGCTTATATTGATTACATCTGCCCCGTCGGAAAAATCTCCATCACCGTCAGGATCAACTGCGCGTTCAATTCCCTCAATTACATCGTCAAAGCTTCCGGAACCCCACGAATTAAGAACTTTATATGCGTAAAGCGACGCATCGGGCGCCACTCCCTTGAACACGCCATTGCCTGCGGCAATGGAGGCAACATGCGTGCCGTGGCCCATATCGTCCATCGGATCATCGTCATCATTTACGACATCATATCCGCCGACTACTTTGCATAACGCCCCAAAACAACCGCCCAGATCCGCATGTGTATAGTCAACACCGGTGTCTACAATCGCAATTTTTATTCCCTTGCCCGTAAGTGGGTTGCCGTCTGCGTCTTTTAAATTCCAAACGTCATCCGCATTAATAAGGGGCACGGAATCGCTTAATACCGCCTGCACCTGGCCATTCGGCCACACCTCGTATCCCGCATCCGTAAGTGCTGCCGCATCATCTTGCGACATCTCGGCAAAGAAACCTGAAAATGCGTTCGAGTATGTTTTCTTTATTTGAAGAGACCGCGCGATGGATTGTAGACGAGCTTTTGTCTCGCGCTGTCCCTGCTGTAATTGCTTCTTCGCTTGGGTGAGTTCTATTTTGCGCGCCGCCTCCGCATCACGAATCCGTTTTTGGAGGGATTCGCGTTCTGCCCAATCTTTAGTTCGTGAAAGTTCACCGCGTAATTCTTTTATTTTCTGACTGTGTTCGGCCGCGATATCGGTAAGCGGAGCGCTTTTTGAAGAAATGATATAACCGCTATACGAAAAAGGCGCGTACGCCGAATCAATTGGCTTGGGCAAAGGAGCGATATACGAATTGATACCCGCACCCAATAACACCGCTTCCTGTCCCGAACGGCTTGCTAAATAAAATTGCGACTGCGTGCGCGGTGGAACCGAAAAGAACGTTGCAGTCGGATTTTTATCCGATCCAGTAAAAACTCCGATCAATTTGTCAATCGGCGTTCTCTGCCGCAGGAAAACATCACCTGACTGAACCCGGGCACTGCTTTGGAAAAATCTTGCCCTATTATTTGCAACGAAAAAAATACTTGCAGAAACTCCGGCGATGAGACCCAACGCAAGCCACGCCTGCCACGATTTAACGTGGGTCTTGCCAATAACCAAAAACTCCTTTTGCAAGATTTTTAGCCCTTTTTGGGCTAGCTCTTCTTTATTGTTTTCCATATCCTTTAGCGTATCCTCGTGGAATTAATTATTAAACTGCTGTTGCCCACCCCGTTAGAAAGTCCCGTCCTTTCTAGCGGGGTAAACAAGATGCAGGGGTTTTAAGACATCAAAGCGGCTTACCACCCCGATAACTTTTCGGTCTTTGTCTATCACCGGAATGGGATTTACCCGGTGGTGGTCGCGGAATGCCGCGACGGCTTCTTCATATGTAGCATCTTCCGACAGAGTGAGCGGGTCGGTATTCATAACATCTTTTACCCTTAAGTTCGCCACTTCTTCCACTTCTTTTTGAAAACGGGAGCGATCCTGCCCGAAAACTTTCAAATTCTGGAAGATAAATTGAAATGTCGGCAGATGAACCGCCGAATTCTTACTGATGAGGTCGTATTCGGTGAGAATCCCAACAAGCTTGCTTCCCTCATCCATCACCGGCACGCCGTCAAAGTTATGCGCGGCAATAATTTTGGCGGCTTCAATCAAAGGCGTCTCCGGATGAACGGAGATAACGTCTTTGGTCATAATGTCCTGGACTATTGCCACAGATTACTTTCGCTTCAAAACTTTTTGTACCGCCTCTTTACATCCCAAAATGCTCATAGCGGGCATAGCGGGGTCAGACCCCGCAATTTCGCGAAGTGCTCAATAAGTTCATTGCAATAGCGGAGTCAGACCCCGCTATTGCAAACGTGATTGAATTACGAATTACGCATCTATGGTTGATCGCGCCTACCTAATAAGTGTCAATAATTTTCTCATTAGGATGACTGGTAGTAGGCTGACTAGCGACCACGATAAGACGTCCAACAAAAATGGTATCGCATGAAATTCTTGAATTCCTGCTATGCCTCCAGTGAAATAGTATCCAAACGGGAAACCGTGAACAAAGATAACATCAGAAACGTATCTACAGTCGTGGCCGTCAAATTTTCCTCCACAAGAAGAGTAAATAATTGATAGACCAGAAACGACAATTCCTGTTGTAAGGGCTATGATAATAAATCTAGGTATACGCTGGTAATACATAATATTGTGAATACTCTATTTTCGTTTACGTGCCCTTTGAACTGCCTCTTTGATGTGCTTCACTCCCATCCCAAAATGCTCGATTAGCTCATTAGGAGAACCGGACTCTCCGAAACGGTTTTGAACTCCGATAAATTCCATTGGCACCGGGTGATTTTTTGCCAAAACCTCGGCAACGGCCGAGCCCATGCCGCCGGCGACTTGATGCTCCTCGACTGTCACAACTGCACCGGCGTCTTTGGCGGCCTGAATGATCGTTGCCTCATCCATCGGTTTGATGGATACGTTATTAATTACGCGGACCTTCATCCCCTCTTTTTCCAGTTCTGCCGCAGCTAAAATGGCGTTATGGAGAAGCGGACCGCAGGCAATGATCGCAACGTCCAGTCCCCCCTCCTTCGCTAAAGCTTCGGAGGGTTCAAAAAAAATCTGCGCCTTGCCGATCTCAAACGGCGTATCCTCGGTGGTAAAAACCGGTGTCTTCTCGCGCGCGTAGCGGACATAGCAGGGGCCATCAACTTTTGAAATCGCATAGGTCACTTTTTTGGCTTCATTAACATCGCAAGGCGCAAAAACCCGCATGTTCGCGATCGGCCGCATAATCGCAATGTCTTCAATGGCCTGGTGCGTCGCGCCATCAGGTCCTACGGAAACTCCCGCATGTGCCCCGCAAATTTTTACATTCGCCTCATTGTAGCAAATCGTCGTCCGGATCTGCTCCCAATTCCGGCCTGGACTGAACATGGCATAACTTGAGATGTAGGGAATCTTCCCCATGAGCGACATACCGGCTGCGACTGATGCCATATTCTGCTCTGCGACTCCCATTTCTACAAACCGCTCTGGATATTTCTTCGCAAACATTTCCATCCTCGTTGATTCCGTAAGGTCTGCACAAAGTCCGACAATATTCGGATTTTCGTCCGCGGCCTGAACCAGACCAAAACCAAAACCGTCCCTTGTCGGCTTCTGCTCAAGTGATTTTAAATCAAGAATATTTTCTACGAGTTTCGTTTTGGGGTTAACTGGCATAGTGCATCATTCAATAAATTTGAAGGTGAATAGGATTTGATCAGCGATTACTTTATTTTTGATCGAGTCTGTATAAATATCTAATCGATGATGTTTTCCCCACGAAGCTGGAGGATCCTTAAATTTGACAAATCTCAATTCTGCACTGGGCAGCTCGGAATTCCACCCATACCACCGAGTTACGCTTGCCCATCGTCCGCCTACTTGCAAATCCGAAACGATCGGTTCTTCCCATGGAGGTCCAAAATCGAATTCCCCCAATGGAAGAATCCCGAATCTATTTTCTCCAATAGATATAAAGGTCGCATCAACTGGCTCAATTACTTCTGTAAGTTTCCAATCAGGCGGATACCTCACCTCAAACCCATACTGCTCATTGCGGTAGGTTTTCCAGTCCTCGACTCCGCTCGGAACCGAGGCAGAAGTTATATCTTTATTGATTATTTTGAGGTAGTAATCGGGCGAGTTGCATACTCTCACCACATTTTTATTTCCCAATCCAAATGCCTCCACGGTGTCATCCAGTCGAACCTGGTGGAAAACATCCAGCTCGCCTTTGGCTTCACATAAGGTTTCCCTAGCGGGTATAAACACGGTTATTCTTTCTCCGTTCTCGCCCCACAAGCGCAATACGCCATCGCCGTCCCGAGCGAGAGGTTCTGCGTCAATTTCAACCACTTTGCCTATAACAGTAATGGGTTCGTCGGGAAGGGGTCTTGATATCAGCCACTGACCGGTCAACTGTTCTACATACCATCCTACCCCGATCAAAACAACGAGAATAGCTGCCACCGTAATAATGCCGACGGTACCAAAGCCGCCGCAGGTGGACTTTTGTTCAAGAGATTTGAGGTTGTGGATGTTTTTTATGATTTTCAATTTGGGGTTAATCGGCATATTTTCTGCATTAACGAGGTATAATTTTAAAACTTCTAACCACTAGGTTGAAATTATTCATCATTAGTTCGTCAGCGCCATATTCCGAGTCCCAACTTACAACGAACACGGTTCCTCTTGATTCAAAATAGGCGCTTTTTTTATATTGGTATTGAAAAATATAGAGTGACACACCATCCACAATAATCTTATCCTCCGAATAACTCTTTGTGTCTCTTAAAAAATCCAGCACCTCCACCAACGAAGGATTTGGATTCTTTTGTAATGCTGCTTGAGAAATAGTTATTCTACGCACTCCCGACGTTTTTTCGCTTGGTGTGCCGAGTTCCCCCGTAAACAAAAATGCTATGTTATCTTCAAAACCATTTGGTTCTCCAAATTCGAATGCGTTGAGTCTTACCACGGGTTTTGCTTCCGGCGGATACCTCACCTCAAATCCGTACTTCTCATTGCGGTAGGTTTTCCATCCCTCGACTTCGCTCGGGACAGGGGCGGAGGTGTCAGTCTCAATTTGCTCAACAAACGTCCTGCCAGGTGCAAAACACTGCCGGGGGTATGATTCCCCCACCGGATAGCCGGCTTTGACGCAATCCTCGAAACTGGAGACGCGCTGCGGCAGGATATAACGCTGGTAAGCGAAATACCCTCCGCCAGCGAGAAGAACCAACAACACAATAAATAAAACTTTTGAACTTTTACTCATGGAGTATTAAGGCAGATATTTTTGCATACTTCGACACTGTCTTCCTTACGGCAGGATAAACATTCCGAAGATCGTTTACAGTTATATGTGCGCTCACTTGTATCGTCGCCCTTTAACATCTTAATGGCGATACTGTCGCCTGGATACTCCCATTGTTCAGCAGTTAAATAGCCATCTTTCAAAGCAGTAAGGTGCGCGGAGCTTCCGACGTCAAATGCGATTCTGAAATAACCTCGGCTATCGCTCCTTACATTAGTCACATAACTTTTGTCCCACACCGGCTGGCCGTTTTCGAAACCCCACCCTACTTGATTTACCGAGACCTCGGCATTGACTATCGAATCGTTAGTTCCGCAATCCAGAACATACCCAGAAACGGCCTTCTCCCTACGGGCGTAAGCAAAAAACATAATCACAGTCAAGACCACCGTAATGGTTCAATAGCTTGGAATCACCCGGTGGGATATGACGTATGTATATGCCATACACCACCAACCCTCATCTCCCGCGCGTTCGCCAGGATGCCGCTGATCTCATCCGCCGCGGCTGGAGTACGAGGGAAGTCGCCCGACACCTCCGATACAGCCAGAGCGCGATTGTGAAGTGGGCGGCCAAGGCACGCCTGATCGGGTACCACGCGATTCCGACCGTGAGCTCCCGACCGCACCACCACCCCCACGAACTTTCACTCGAGATCGTGACCCGAATCCTGGAGCTCCGTCGCGAACGGAACCAGTGCGCCGAGATTCTTCATCATCGACTCGCTCAGGAAAGTATCGGGGCGAGTCTCTCCTCGGTGAAACGGGTACTCCGGCGCCACGGCCTCTCCCGCTTCAGCCGGTGGAAGAAGTGGCACCAGTACCCGCTCCGCCCGCTCCCCGAAATACCCGGAATGCTCGTCGAAATTGATACGATCCATGATGGCGGTCACGATGGCCGGCTGTATGTGTATACGCTCCTCGATGTCTGTTCGCGCTTTGCATATGCCGACGCATCACTCCGGATCAATACCCACCGTTCGCTCCGGTTCGTGGAACGAGCTCGGCGCGCGATGCCCTTTCCGCTCCAGACGCTTCAATCCGACCATGGCCCCGAGTTTTCCACGTGGTTCACGAAACAGATCGTCTGTCGCGGCATGGTCCATCGGCATTCGCGGGTGCGGCAACCCAACGACAATGCCCATCTCGAACGGTTTAACCGCACCATTCAAGAGGAGTGCCTCTCCCGCATCACCCGCAGCCTGCCATCATATCGGCGCGAGATCCCCGACTATCTTCATTACTACAACACCGAGCGTCCCCACATGGGGCTCGATATGCAAACACCCGCCGAAGTGATTCCAAGCTATTGATTAGAGAACGGACCACTATTAACCCCATAGCTAGCCTAATTTTTGATGTAAATAAGAGTCCTGACATAAGTAAATCCTTGGCTACCTGATAAATTTGAAAGTGGAGAGAAGTGTATCCAAAAACTGCTCATCCCCTTGTTTTTCTGCGGGGGCAGATATTTCATAAAAGTATCCGTCATGCTCAAGCGAGACAACCCAATCACGTACCTCGAAGTCAAAAGTAGTATCTTCCCCGAAGAATTCTTCCGCTTTACTCGCATCAAGACTAGTCAAAAGGAGAACTTTTTCTGCGGGTACATTATCTACGACTACAGTATTTTTTGACAGTATGGTGATAGTGGTAAATTTTTCATCACCTTTACTGATATCTTGTCGAAGTGGAAGCAGAGATCGACTTACAGAAATTAATGCTTTATCAATTAAAACACCTGATTCTGCTTTATGTGGTTCTCGGTAAAATCGTATTGTGAAATTATAAATTGCAGAATTTTTTAGACTGGATCCCTCAACAATATCTCCATCTTCTGGATACCTCACCTCAAACCCGTATTTCTCGTTGCGATAGGTTTTCCAGCTTGAAATATCCAGCGCCCCGGTGTCGTCGGTAAGCTCCTCCGTAAACGTCCTGCCGTCGGGGGTGTGGCACTGGCGGGGATATGACTCGGCAACCGGATAGCCGGCGTTGGCGCACTCCTCGAAGCTCGTTATTGCCCGCGGAAAAGTAAATCGTCGAGGCGCGAAGTAGTTCCGATACACAAAGTATCCGACACCGGCAAGCGCCACTAAAACCGCGGCGAGCGCGATCGCGCCAAACGCGCCGAAGCCGCCGGAGCCGTGCGGCGATGCTGCGATGATGCGCTGCCGGTTCATTTCGGTGCGCTTGACGCTACCGCCCCTGGCCGAGGTAAGCGCGCGTCTCGTTCAGCCGCTGAAGCTCATCGATGGCCTCGTTCGCCTTCGAGAGCAAGAAAAGCGTGGTGGCCACGGCGACAACGGCGAGAATCATCATGTTGATCGAGGAACGGATGTCTATCCGGATGGAAATTTGATTTGCCATATTCAAATTCAAACGCAAAAATCCGCCATTTCAAGCATACCGAAGCCGCCCCGTAGCGGCAAGGGCACATGCTCCCCTACCCCTGCTTCTGGTGCCAACAATTGTGGAACTTCGACACCTTGAGGCCCAAGGCGAGCACTCCGCCGACGAGCGCGTTCCAGTACCAGGTCTGGACCGAAACGTTCGCGAAGGCGCCCCCTTGCCAGTACGCCAAGAGTCCGCCGACAAGCGAAAGGAAAGACGCCCCCCAGAGAATCTTGCCTCCCCACGGCTTCCAGCAGCAGTTCCAATGAAGTTTGTCGTGCGCGCCGTCCGAAGCTGTATCCAGCATAGAAGAAATTGAAAGCTAGAAATTATGAATTCGACCTTTATCGCCCCAACTAAAGCTCGGAGAACGGGAGCAGTAACAGGAAACCGATGACTTCCACCGCGAGCGTCACCAGCGTCGTCTTTGCCATAACCGGTTTATTTTCCCGAAAGAACCAATATGGCAACGTCCCAACAGCAATGATAACCAGCCCGATGATAACGCCGGAAGCATTGAGCTCAAGTGGGAGCCCACCGACATAAGCAAGGTAGCCAATACCGGTAAAAGCCAGCCACATCCAGCCCAGTTCAATAATAATTCCTCCGATGACGTGAGCCGCACGATCCATAACGCTCGGAACGCTGTACGCTTTGCACTATGCCCTGCCCATCCCTGCCCTGCCGACAGGCGGGGCTTTGCGATATGCTTACATTTTCGACCTTTACCGTTTCTTCTGCCCCGTGCTTGACCGATGCTGCCACGGTTCCCCGTAGGTCTGGACGCGCTTCTTAATCTTCCGCTTCTGCTCGGAATGGATCTTTTCTCTTGCAATGAGACCGAAGGCGTTGCGGATCCCGCTCTCGAGCTGCGCAATCGGGAGAAATACTTTGGCATTGTCTCGCACGAGCGCAACGAGATCTTTCGCGCCGGACAAAATCTTCTCGTCGAGTACGACATACACCGCCTTGCCGCGGTACTTCTGCCTGTGCGCAAAATCCTCCAGCTGCCGATGGAGCCAGCGGAGGATGAGCTCGTGCCGGATGAGCGAGCGGACGCCCGGCAAGGCCTTCCCGCCTGTGGTGAGCACTGCCGAACCAACCTTGCCGAGAAACTGTTGCGCAGTACGAATCGCCCGCAGGAGCCGCGGATCCGGCTTCACGATGACTACCCCGTTTTGGATGACTTCTGCGTGAGCCATACGCGATGACGCAAAGTTACGCCACAGATGAGGGCGGCGGAGACGGCGGAAGCGCCTTGGCCTTCGTGACGAGCCGGAGGAGGAGAAAGGCGAGCACGGCTACGAGCACGCCCAAGGCCGCCGGCAGGAAGTACGGGACGCGTTCGGTCAACGGCGGCTTCGGCGGTTCAACCGGCGTAAAAGACGGGTTTTTCTCGACCGAACCCGCACGTACGCGGTTGAGCGTGCCGGCGTCCACATACGGCGAGATCCGCTCGATGTCGTAGCCCGGCCGCCGGGCCTCGGCGTTCCCGAGATAGACAAAGTATTCTTTTGAAGAATCGAAACGGAAAAGAATGCTCCGCATAACGCCGGTGAGCGTTGCCCCCGATACGGCGATCGGCCGGTCGTCGCGGTTCTGAATCGAGAGCCGGAGGTAGCGGCGGTTCGACTCGGGGTACGCGAATTCGAGGTTCGCGCCCGAGAAACGCGGCGTATCAATGACGAAGAGGTAGGCATTCGTCAAAAGGCGCCAGTTCTCCCTGTCGTCGCTATCAAAAACGGCAACGGCGCGGCTGAAGTTCGCGCTCGGCGTTGCGATCCTGCCCCGCCGGTGCGGGATGCCGTTTATCCCGAGGTCGAGCACGACCTCCGTGGTGCGCTCGGCATCGTTCTCACGGATTTCCATCGTCGGTTGGTAGGTGATTTCCCGCGCGGCGGTTGCGATGCGGCGAATCGCGCTTACCCCGCTGATGGCGAGCGGCGGTTCTCCCTGGTCAAAAATCTCAACGCGCAGGTACCGGAACGTGGCATCCGGATACGCGATCGAAGTATCGCGGGCCTTGACCGGCTTGATGTCGCGGATGGTGAGATCAAAAATCTGGCCGCGCGGGTTCAGCGTGCGCCACGAGGCCTGGTCGTTTGAACCTTGGATTTCGACGATGCGGCGAAAGTTCTCCGAGGACGTTTCGATCGTAATGGAGTTATGGAAGACGCCCGACGCGCCGAGGTCCACGATAAAGGTAGTGGATTCGCCGCGGCGCGAGGAGAGGTTGAAGATGCGCGTCGCAAGGCGGCTCACGCCTTCGGCCTCGCGTTCAACCGCGGCAACGTATGGCACCTCGCCCTCCTGGCTCACCACGCGGAGGTCGGAGAGGTCGGCCTTGAGATGCGCGAAGAACTCGGCCGGAAGCTCGAGGATGACGAAATCGGACGCCGCGATCGAACCGCTGATCACGCGGCTGCGGAATTCCCACAGCGCCGAATCAAAATCAGCCGCGGCGGCAAGCGCGACCGCGAGCGCAGCGAGACCGATGGCGACTGCGGAAACCCTGTTCATGGCTGGAGGCCGGATGTCTCGAGGCGCTTCTGATAGCGGAAGTAGAGATAGGAGGCGGCAAGCAGAATCGCGCCGAGCACGGTAAAGGAGATAATCTTATAGGGCGTTCGAAGCGCGGCGAGATCAAAGAGGAAGACCTTTCCGATGGTGATGCCAAAGAGGATGAGCGCCGACCAGCGAAGCAAGGCATTCCGCCAGAGCATGCCGAGGGTAATCAAGAGAACCGCGTAGAGCGCCCAAAAGACCGAAATCGAGGCGTTCCGCTGATTCATGAAAGACCGATATTCTTGGCTCGATCGCACCTGCTGCATCGCTTGGTAGCGGTTCGCGCCCGCGTAGGTCGGCCCGCCCGATACCGGCGTCTGCCGGTTGATCTCTTGGGCTTTCCGGCGCTCGAGAATAAAAACCTTAGCGTCAAAAAACGCGAAGAGTTCGAGCGTCACGGCCGCAAGGACGAGCACGTTCACGAGGGACCAAAGGAACGCTGGCGTTATTTTCTCGTCCGCGGCAATCGCACCCGGCCGCTTGAGGGCGAGCGCACCCATTACCGCGCTTGCCGCAATCACGGCAACGTACGTGAAGAAGCGCTTGTTGAAAACCGGAATGAAACGTTCGAAATCAACGTCGCCGCTGTCAAGGGCAACAAGCCGGATGGACGCGATAGCGAGAACGCCGATTGCGGCGTACCGCATCCCGTCGTTCCCGAGCATGGCCCCGAGTGCAAAGAGCACCGCGGCCTCGACGGCCCAGGCGATGGTGATCGCGTTTTGATCAAGCTCAAGCGGGACGGCGATCGTGAGAAAAACCACGGCGATGCCGCCTAAAAAGAGCATCAGATGTTTATCCTCGGCCCGGAGAGCGGCCGAGAGATAGGCAAGAAGGATGTAGAGCCCGGCAAGGCCGGCTGCGATGAAGCCGAGCGCGGCCTCGTACTTCGGCTGAAGAAGATAGAAGAGCCAGCCAAAGTACCAGCCGGCATTCACGGTCAGGATGACGAGGTCGGCCTGGGTGGCTGGCTTGGCCGTCGCTATATTCGCAATCACGCCGGCCGCGGCGTAGATGAGGTAAAAAACGGTGAGGACATAGGCCGTGAAGAAGAGCTTCTCCGGATCGTAGTAGGCGGCGTACCACGAGACGAAATTGAACACCGTGGCCGTGAATCCGAGAAGCGTTAAGGGATGCCATTTCTTGAAGAAGGCGACGGCAAGGATGCCGGCGTTTATAATCGTAAGGTAGGCGAAGAAGGCGAAATCATTCGAGGTTCCGGTCGAGACAAGATAGGGCGTGAGAAAGCCGCCGGCAGCGGCGAGCCCGGCAAGCTCAATGCCGTCTGCCCAGAGCGCCAAGATCACGCCGAAGGCAGTGACCGCCGCCATGGAGCCGAAGGCCGCGGACTGGCCGATTAAGCCGTAGAAGTGGAAGGCCGCGTAGATCGAGAGGTAAAAGAGCGCAAGCCCGCCGCCCGAGAGGATGTAGGAGTATTTGGTCAGGCGCGGCCGGAGGAATTCTCCCAAGACGATGAAGAAGAGGCCGCCCGCGAGGCCGAGAATGACGCGGCCGGCCTCGCCGATGAGGTTGCTTTCAAATGCGTACTTGAGGAAGAAGCTCGCGCCGAAAACAATCGCGACCGCGCCGGTAATGCCGAGAATCCAGCGGCCGATGTAGGATTCGACGTTCTTCCCGTGGAGCGGAGTGGCGAACGCCCAACCGCGCGCCGGGGCGGGCGCCGGCGCATAGGGCGGCGGTGGCGGAGCTGCCGGCCCGGCTGCATAGGGCGGCGGAGGGGGCGCTGCCGGACCGAAAGAGGGCGTCCCTCGCGCTTGCGCGGCCAAACCGAGCCGCGCTTCGATCAAAGCAATTCGGCGCTCGAGACCTTCAAGTTTCCTCAAAATTTCATCCATCTATAGAGATAGTAGCAGGCCGCAACCGCGCGAACAAACGAGATACTCACCGTCCTGCCGGCTTGGCATAGACGACAAAGGATGCGTCGCTCTCATCAAAAGATAGGGCCTGATTAGGATCGAACCATGTTGGTTCGCCTAGCCGGACCATGTATATCCGCAGCTTGTAGGTTCCGGCTGGTATTTCTGGTGGAATATGGACTGGGGTGGATTGCATTCCTGGCTGCTCCTGGATAAACGCACCAACGTTGTAACCGCCAACCAGAACATTTTCCTTCTTCGCTAGTCCGCCCTCCCACTTCGGCGTCGGGCCTTGCGGCATAAAGTAAAACGCATTTGCGATAACTTCTCTGGCTTGCATTTTCCAACGGATCGTGATGCTTGCTCCGGCGACAAATCGCTCCCCGCCGTTTGGCGAGAGCACGGTAACGGTCGAAGGAGTGGGCGGTTGAGTGGTAGCTGGTGGAGCTGCCACGGTCTCGGCCGCGTCGTAGAATTGATCTCCGGGACTGGCATCGTAGTCGAGGATGGAATTCTCCGGATTCTCGAGTAGGGCGCGGAGGCCGTAGCCGTTCGGGGGGCGGAATTCGTACTCGTAGGACACACCGGTAGACGGATCGGCTGGCACAACCGGAAGATAATCCGGCGCAAGAAGCGTAAGCCGCTCCGGGTAGCGACCGTGTTGATCGTAGTAGAGCTCGAGCGCAAGCTGAAGTTGCTTGATGTCGGTCACCCGCCGGGCGTCGCGCGGATGCCCGCGATCCACGGCAACGCCGCCAACATACGTGCGGTAGAGGTTGAGGATGATCACCCAGGCGACGATTGCGGCAACGCTTGCCAGAATCGCCGCGGAGAGCACGCCCCAGGCGAACATCGGGAAGCGGCGCCGGCCGCGAAAAAAGAGAACATAGAGGAGGCCGAGCGCGATAACCGTGGCCCCGCCCGCCGCAATGAGAAACTGCGCTATGAGCTCCTCCTCGGATCCTCCATCCCAGCCGCCGAATGCGGCGCGAAAAAAGAAGTAGCCGGAGACCGCAACCGCTCCGGCCACAATAAGGAGGCCGAGTAAGAAGCCGGAAATCCAGCCGAGGATCTTCCGCAACGTGTGAGACGGCTCGCTGACAATGGCTGCAACCGACGGCGTGTGTGCACCCGGCGCGGAAAGCGCATTGAGCGCGGCCTGAATTTCGGCTTCCGGGTAGCCGGATGCGCGAAGTTGCGCTACAAGAGTATCGAGACCGTAACGGCCCCTATTGGCTTCGAGATATGCGTGTGCGTCTCGGGCAGCCATCGTATTTTAATATCCAGCCGGTTCCGGCTCACTCATGTTCGCTCTTGATTTTTCCACCTAACGTGCGGAGTTCGGCGAGGAACTTCTTGGCCTCTTCGGGCTTCGGCGGGATGCCGTGCCATTTATAATCAAACTCAATCCCCCCGATTCCCTTCCCGGGAATAGTATGCGCGATGATGAGTACCGGTTTTTCATAGACGGCCTTTGCGGTCTCAAACGCGTTCACGATCTCCTCAAAATCATGGCCGTTGATTTCAAGCACATGCCAGTTAAAGGCCTCGTATTTTGCGCGTAGCGGTTCAAGCGGCATCACGTCCTCGGTCATGCCGTCAATCTGGATATTGTTGCGGTCAATCAATGCGGTGAGGTTGTCTAATTTCAGCTTTCCCGCGAGCATGGCCGCCTCCCAGGTCTGACCGCATTCCTGCTCGCCGTCGGACATCAAACAAAAAATATTGATGGCTCGTTTCGAGCCGTCACCCTGAGCCGAGCCTGCCCTGAGCGGAGCCGAAGGGTCGAAGGGTTTCCTTGTATCCATTTTCGCCGCAACCGCCATTCCTACCGCCTGCGAAAGGCCGGAGCCAAGCGGCCCCGACGTGGTTTCAACTCCCGGAAGTGCGGTGCGATGCGGATGGCCTTGCAGGCGCGTGCCAAACTTACGCAAGGTCTTTAATTCTTCAACCGGAAAATAGCCGGCGCGAGCCATGGCCGCATAGCGCACCGGGCAAATATGGCCGTTTGAAAGCACGAGCCGGTCGCGTTCCTCCCAATCCGGATTCTTGGGGTCGTGTTTCAGGATATGGAAATAAAGCGCCGTAAAAATATCGGTCATGCCGAGGGGTCCTGCAGTATGCCCGGATCCGGCCGCCACCAATTCCTCAATAATATCCTGGCGAATTTGATTCGCCATTTCCTCTAGGAACTTGATTTTATCGTCGTGAAGATGAGACATACTCACCCGGGCTCGCTCCCTCAACAACGCGATCAAAGCAGACCAATATCAATGAGGCCGACCATATCCGAGTACAACAAGACAACGGCACCGATAATCATAAGAGCGACCAGCCGAATCACTAGTGAAGTTGGATGGCTGAACTTCTGAGCCGCATAGAATAGTATCGCCGAGATCGCGAGAAGGATGAGAAAAACGAAGATCATAGATCGAAAAGAGAAGTTAATGTATATGTTGCAACTCCTTTATCGCCATCTTGGGACTGGGGTGGCTGAAAATGTAATTCGCGGAAACGAGGATGTTTGCGCCGGCGCGCGCGCAGTCGTCCGCATTCTCCGGCGTGATGCCGCCGTCCACCTCTATTGTACAGCCGCGGCAAAACGAGCGCAAATGCTTGATTTTTGATAGGTTATGACGCTCAAACTCTCGCCCGGCAGGGCCGGGATGCACGGCCAGTACCTGCAGTAAATCAACTTTCTCTGCATGGGGTTTTAAACGCGTCCAAGAGGTGTGCGAGGCAACGGAAAGCCCCACTTGAATTTTCCCCTTCCGGCACTCGGCCAAAACAAAGTCGAGGTCGTGCGTAACCTCGTAATGGACGATGACGCGCCGGACCGGCTGCAAGAGCCAGGCCTCGATCCGCTCCTCGGGCCGATCCTCCATCAAATGAATCTCGATTTTACAATCCGTCTCGAAACCGATGAGGTCGAGCGGATTATGCCAGAGGGCATTCGGCGTAAACGTTCCGTCGGCAACGTCAATATGCACCCAGTCAACAAGGGGCTCGACGAGGCGAATTTTCTTCACGACCTCGTCCCATGTCTCGGCGTTGATGGAGGGAATGATTTCAACCACTGGTCAAATTGATGAAATTGATCAATCGCTCCGCTTGGTGAAATTGTGTATTTTCGTACAAGGTCGCCGAAGGCGACCGACTCATCAGTTTCACCATCTTGACCAATTTGATCATTTAAAATTCTCCTCCTCGATCTCCTCGATCTTCTTCAACCGCCGGACATGGCGGGCCTCGCCGCGAAATTCGGCGTCCGACCAGGCGCGGATAATCTCGATGGCCTGTTCCTCGGTAACCCAATCGGAGGGCAGTATGAGCGCGTTTGCGTCCTCGTGCTCGCGCGATTGCTTGGCAATCGAGGCGTTGAAACAGAGGGCCGCGCGGATGCCGCGATGCTTATTGGCTAGAATGTCCATGCCGTGGCCGGAGCCGCAAATCAGAATCGCAAACGCGCCTCCGCCTTCGGCGCGAAGCCCTTCTATCGCCGCCCGCCCGAAGTCCGGGTAGTCGTCCGTGGATTCGTAGCTCGCGGCGCCGACATCCTCCACCTCGTAGCCGTGGCTCGCGAGAAAGCGCTTCAGCTTTTCCTTGAGCTCGAAGCCGCGGTGGTCGGCACCCAAGAATATCTTCATGGTGAAAATGGTGAACCCCGTTACAACCCGGCCTAACGGCCGGGGCCTCCAATAGGTTTTTTGGATTCTTCCTTCCTCCCCGCCCTTCAGGGCGGGGCGTCCGGGTTGTAACGGGGTGAAACCGATGAATCGTCGCGGCTCCGCCGCGACTTGGTGAAATTGTTACATCTTCACCAAGCGTGGCCCCGCCTGCCGGACGGGCAGGGATTCACCAAGCGAAGCGATCCTACAACTTCACCATCTATTTTACTCGATTTCCGCTCTCGAGTGAATACGAATTGATTGCACAATTCCGAGGCCGGCGAGGGTCGTGACGAGATTCGAACCGCCGTAGGAAATGAGGGGAAGTCCGATGCCGGTGACGGGAAGGAGCCCGAGGTTCACGGCGATATGGAGAAGGGCCTGTGAGAAAACGAGCGTCCCGAAACCAATGATAAAAAGCTTTGAAAAGTTATCCTGCGCAGCAACCCCGATCGCCACCAGTCGCCAGCCGAGCGCGGCAAAGAGGCCAAGGAGAAGGAGCGCGCCGGCAAATCCGGTTTCCTCGGCGAAGGCGGCGAAGATGAAATCGGTCTCGGCCTCGGGGAGAAAATTCAAGTGCGACTGGGTGCCGTAGCCGATGCCCTTGCCGAAGAGCCGCCCCGAGCCGGCGGCGACCATGGCCTGGGTGGTGTTATACGCCGCACCCTGTGGGTCGCGCTCCGGGTTCACGAAGGCGATGACGCGCTCCTGCTGGTAGGGTGCTAAGAGCCAGAACCACGCCACGGCCGAGATGACGGCGGCGAGCACGAAAAACACCGTAAGATGCCGGGCGCGGATGCCGGCCGAAGCCACGACCGCAAACCACCCCGCTCCGAGAATGATGGCCGAGCCGAGATCCGGCTGCGCGAGGACGAGGAGGGCGGCGACGCCGGCGTAGAGCCCGGAGATCACGATGTGCCGCGCCCGCGCGATTTCAACGTGCCGGCGCGAGAAGTATTTGGCGAGCACGAGCGCCAAGACGAGCTTCATCGGCTCAACCGGTTGGATGCCCGCGCCGCCGATCTGGAACCAGGCGCGGACTCCCCGCGTCTCCGGGGCGAACATGAGAAGCGATGCAAGGAGAACAAGCGCTCCGAGGTAAAGGAGAACGAGAAAAAATCCGTGATTCTTGAATAGCCGATAGTCGAGGAGCGAAAAGAGGAGGAAGATCGGGATCCCGACGCCGGCCCAGAGGAGCTGACGCCAGAAGAGATCCGAGCCGGGCGGCGAGAAGCTCCACACCGCGACGGCTCCTATGCCGAGGAGTAGGGCTACCACGGCGGCGAGCGGCCAGTCGGCCTGCCAGAAGAATTTTGCGAATGCCGCGGCCAGACGCCGGCGGTAACCCTCCGCGTCAGAGGAGAAGGCAGTGGCGGGCGTCGCGATCAGACGGCTAGCGCGCCCCCAAGCGCCTCCAAATGGCGACTTCATGGCCGGTCGGACGGAAGGAGGGCCGCGGAGCGTGCCTCAATCGCAAAGGATCCGGGCGCGTCGGCGAACATCTCCCCCCACACGAACTTCACGGGTTTCGATTCGGCGGCGCCAAGATCGCCGAGGACGGTCCGGTGGACGGCAAAGAGGTTCCCTTGGCCGTCAAAAACGATCGCGCTCACGGCGACCTCCGGAAGATCTTCGAGGGTGCGATTCGTAATTACGGCCCGGATCGCGCTCCGGCGCCGCCCTTCGACGTCCTCTTCGGTGAGATATTCGCGGCCGCCGGCGGCGATGTCGGGCGCGACCTCGTCGGCGATCACCCACTCAACGCGGCGGACAGTTACGGCGGCCCGCGCCGCCTCGCGCTCGCCGACATCGAGACCGATCTCAACCAGATGCAAGTTCTCGCCTGGATAGGCGAACGCGGACCCGCGGCGCGCAGCTACCGGCAAGTCGGCCGCATCGAAAAGTTCAAATTCGTACTCAATGCTCCTGGCACCGAGCTTGGCGTTCGGGTTTGAGATGCGGGCGGCGACATCATAGGCGCTCCCGCGCGACCGCACGGCGCGAACCCAAAAAACCTCGAGTTCCTTCGGGTGCTTCAAAACGCAGGGAACGCACGGTTCCCCGCAATCCACATCCTCCTCGCCTTGATTCCGCCGGCCGTCCTCGCAGGTCGGCTCCGGCAGAAGGGTGCGCACCGCAACATAGCCGACCGCAACGAGCACCGCCACGATCAAGAGCGATATGATGAGCTGTCGCCGCTCGCGAAATCCAAACATGACGTTTCTGATACAGATACCGCAGGCCGTAGGTCCCGCCTGCCGGCCCGCTTCGCCCGCGCTTCCCGCCGAAGGCGAGGCCCGCCATGGGCGGCAGCGAGGCGAGCAGCAAAACAGGATGCTCTGTCAGGAATTATACGGGGTTTGTTCTAAAATAAAAACGCTCCAGGATTTCGGCGTGCTGGCAGGCAGGGCTTTGTCCCCGCGCCAAAACCATTGTATGCTGGCCTACTCTACTTTCCCGGGACCGCAAGGGTCCGAGTATCATCGAGTCCATGTGCTTTCACGGCTCTGTTCGGAATGGGAAAAGGTGGGACACACATGGATTAAAGACCAGCAAACAGCGGCCTTGGCGCGGGGCTCGGAAGCAGGCAGAAATCCTGGCGCAAGTGACATCATCACAACGCATGCATAGACCCCGCGCCACTGGCGCGAGGATACGCCCCGTTACAGAATTTACATCTGTCCGGTCGTCGCGCGCGAATCTTCGCCCTCGAAGCCCTCCGCGCAAACATCGAGACCGATGCAAATTCTGTAACGGGTACGGTCGGCCGATTAGTACGCCTCGGCTGAGGCCCTCACGGGCCTTACACCTGGCGCCTATCAACGTGGTCATCTCCCACGGGCCTGATAACGATACCTCATCTTGGGGTGGGCTTCGCACTTAGATGCTTTCAGCGCTTATCCCGTCCATACATAGCTACCCAGCGGTGCTCCTGGCGGAACAGCTGGTACACCAGAGGTATGTTCATCCCGGTCCTCTCGTACTAAGGACGACTCCCCTCAAGTATCAACGCCTGCAGTAGATAGGAGACCGACCTGTCTCACGCATATTTCTCACCAATTACTTGGTGTATGGACTATACCACCATCCCGCTAAAAGCGGGATGACCGACATATTAGCCCAGAGAGAATTCTCTGAACTCCGCCGCATCCGCGACAAGTCTCTACGGGGTCAATGTACGCTCTTTGCGCTTTTTCGAGTAATTGAGCTTGCGATAACTATCAATAAGTTTCAGCAGGGTCTCAAAATCCTCTCGCTTTTCTATTCGTTCTTTTACTTCAAGAATTTGCAGCATAAGTATCGCTTGCCTCTGTTTCAGAACAAGGTATGGCTGAATGCATTTCAGGAGCTCTCGAATGTCAGCAACTTTATTGATGACATATTCGAGAATTCCATCGTTGCGCTCGCGCATACGCCCGTATCCGATCAGACTACATACTTTCGCAAAGCTTTCTCGATCTTTGGCCGATTGGAAGAACACTATGAACGGAGCAACTTGAAATCCATACCGATAGGTTGGATTCGGCTTCGCGCGAACATAGATACTTCCATCAGCATCAAGAAATCCTGCGATATACGCTTTCTTGATATTTGAGAACGACTTGAGCATACACGACTTCCCTCGGGATTATCCTACCATACGACGGTTTGGCCGTATAGCGGGGACTCCCCCGATATGAGTCGGTTTTTCATGGCGGCATTACTGCCGCCCGCCGCCTGCCCGATGATGTAATCGGGCGCTTTCGACGGTCTGAACCCAGCTCGCGTACCTTTTTAATGGGCGAACAGCCCAACGCTTGGGAGCTTCTCCACCCCCGCGCTAAGGTGCACCAATTCATGTATTACTACATGGGCAGACTATACTTTCACCCCACGAATTTTATGGGGGTCAGCGTTTTATAGACCACTAGATTAGCGATCTATCTTGGCCTAAAGCCTCAGTCGTTACGGGGCTAAAGCGATTTTGTACTTAAGACCTGGAACAATATACGGCTCCACTATCTCAGTAAATTTCTCCACCGCATGCTGTGGAATATAGATGTTCCAGTATTTCCCTTTCCTATGTAATGCGCTGACGATACCGAAATTCTTCTTAAGCATGGCCCGCAATCTCAAGTGATCTGGCTTTGAGAATGCATCGGTACTAAGGCGGATCGCATTACAGTCATTCCTCTTATAGCCATCATCCATATGCCAGACGGCCACGGAAAGCGGACTAATCATTAATTCATGTATCCGTTCCGGAATGCTCTTTCGGCCATGGGGATAGAACCAATCCCAGTATTCTCTGAACTCAGGAAGCGCGCGAGTGCCAAATTGCCAACTCTCATACACTTTTTGCATCATTTGATGCTTCTCGCGAATGAGAACGGGTTTTGAACTCGCAACACTTCTCAATTCCGAATACTTCCAGAATAGGTAATCCTTCTGATTGATGCTGTGCGCAAATCGGATCCTCGGATTTTTCCAGCGTTTCTCGATTTGAGAATCGCCAAGAATTGCTCCGAGAATAATTGCGCGTTGTCGCGCCGTGCATTCCATACGAATACTATCGCTTAGCTTCCCACGGTATTATCCTATCATTTCTGGGTTACATCAGATAGGACTTCACCGTTATTAGCTGATTTCCTATACCCGATTACTCGGGTAGCGGCCCAATTTGAGCCGACATCGAGGTGCCGAACTGCGCCGTCGCTGTGGACGCTCGGGCGCAACTAGCCTGTTATCCCCGGGGTAGCTTTTATCCGTTAATCTTTGGCCTTGTTCTAGTAAGCAGCAATCACCCACGTCCCGCTTAAAAAGCGGGATGTGAATAATTACCATGGCCATCGGTTCACTACGTCCTGCTTTCGCACCTGCTCGGGATGTCCCCCTCGCAGTCAAGCCGGCTTGTCCCGTTACGGGTCCGGGCCGATTTCCATCCGGCCTAAGCCGACCTTTGAACTCCTCCATTACCCTTTGGGAGGATGATGCCCCATCCAAACTGCCCGCCAGGCACGGTCTTCGGCGAGTTTGGTCTCGCCGAGTTAGGATCGAATGTCCTCCAGAGTGGTATTTCACTGACGGCTCCGCCCGATCCGAAAACCGGGCTTCATCGCCTCCCACCTATGCTACGCAGAAGGATATACGACCCAATACCAAGCTACAGTAAAGCTCCCGGGGTCTTTTCGTCTAACTGCAGGTAACCGGCATCTTCACCGGTACTGTATTTTCACCGGGCTCCTCGTGGAGACAGTCCCCCAGTCGTTACGCCTTTCATGCGCTTCGGAACTTACCCGAAAAGGAATTGCGCTCATTACGTTATCACTCTCCGCGTTTACCACCCAGGTTAAGTTCTGGACGGAGAGATCCTCTCTGTCGCCAGAGAGATCGGACTATATCTTCCCCCTTCTTTCGATCGAAAGGAGGAGGTCCGGCGTATAGTCTCTGAGGATTCTCTGATTTTATCAGAGTCTTTCCTGCTGATTGTCTGCACTGGACACATTTTCACTCGGCATAATTCCGTAGAGTTACCACTCTAAGGATAACTATGCCTTAGTAGTGCCAGATACTCCAGATGTTCCAGCATATAGCCGGATTTCATTAAAGCGGCGCTACCCACTTTAACACGGTTATAGTTACCGCGGACATTGACGAGGGCTTGGCGTCGCACGCTGGAAAACGTTGAGGTAATCGCCGTCCTCCAACAGCAACGCTTAACCTTCTCGCATTGGTCAGGCGTCACCCCCTATACATCCTCTTGCGAGTTAGCAGGGAGCTGTGTTTTTGGTAAACAGTCGCTAGGGATTCTTTCGCTGCGCCCGGCACCTTCTTGCCCTCTTCCCGAACGGATAATCTGCCACTGGAGAGAACCTCCAGAGAGATTACCCATACAAAAAGACAAGAAGGTGCCGGGAAGCCATATCGCGAACTTACGGCTGCTGATTTGCCGAGTTCCTTCACGAGGACTCACCCGTTCGCCTTGGTCTACTCGACCAACCCACCTGTGTTGGTTTGCGGTACGGTTCGACGCTGAATTCCGGCACCTTCTCACGCGCTATTCGGCTCCAATTCGTTTCTTAGGCTCCGCCCATCGCTTGCCAAACTGTTTCAGTTTTCTCTCACGATTTTGGGCTGCTAATCTATTTTTGAAGGCCTCGTAATATACCAGCTCCCATGGGCATCCCCATCTGGTAAAGTTACTTTTGCCATCATTGTGATCTGCGAATCTCTTCCGCAAATCAGTAGAATAGCCAATATAGTATTTTGAATTGGATCGACTTCTGAGAACGTACACGTAGTACATTGCCTCAGTATAACGCACAAGAAGGTGCCGGACCTAGACGGTTTTCTGGGAAGCGGGCTTTCGGAAATTTCCCGAGGATTGCTCCAAGGAATTTTCGCTCGACTTGGATGCGGGCATGACCCCCGCCGGCGGATTTGCCTGCCGGCCATCCTCATCGCTCGAACGAAAATCCATAATTCGCCCCCGATACTCCGCTCCGTCACGCCATCGGTTCAGCGCCGAGTGCTGGAATATTAACCAGCTCATCCATCGGCTGCGGCTTTCGCCATCGCCTTAGGACCGACTTACCCTTGGATGATTGTCATTGCCAAGGAAACCTTGGGTTTTCGGCGATCCGGACTTTCACCGGATATGCGGTTACTAGTGCCAACATTCTCTCTTCGCTCCGCTCCAGTCCCCCTCGCGGGTAGACCTTCATCGCAGAAGCGAATGCTCTCCTACCACTGTGTGCCTGAATTTTGGAGGGGAGGTTTACTCACTCCCCTGATGGCTCGTCGAGTCGGTACACGACGCAGCCGCACTTACCCTTCGGGAATGCGCGCCGGAAGATGCTATGGGTAGCCTGAGCCACCAGCATCACGACGCCAATAACCCCGATGCTCTTAGCGATGAGGTCTCCTGTTATGTCGACCCCGACCGACCAAATGACCTCGTTCATCTCTCTCCCTCCCTGTGAATGAATTTTAAGTTCGGGATGCCGCTTTTGGGACGCTCGATGAGCGAGCGGGCATGGTCCCCGACCGCGGTCGGGGGAGCGAGCGAATCGGCGAGTTGAAAATCCTCGCTGGGAATTTTCAACGTTCCCAAAAGCGGCACCCCGAACTCATAAAAGAACTAATAAATCCAAAATTCAGGCACACAATCCGCAGCTTCGGTAGCATGCTTAGCCCCGTTGAATCTTCGGCGCAGCGTTTCTAGACGAGTGAGCTGTTACGCACTCTTTAAAGGATGGCTGCTTCTAAGCCAACCTCCTCGATGTATAAGAAACACCACCACCTTCACCACTCAGCATGCATTTTGGGACCTTAGCTTGCGGTCAACGGCTGTTTCCGTTGCGCACGATGGAGCTTAGCCCCCACCTGCTGACTCCCGGAGTAATCCGACGCGCATTCGGAGTTTGATTGGTCGAGGCGAGTTTCCCCGCTCCCGACCATCCAGTAGCTCTACCTCGCGCCGAACGTAATCCGAGGCTAGCCCAAAAGCTATTTCGGAGAGAACCAGCTATTTCCAGGTTCGATTAGCTTTTCACTCCTTGCCACAGCTCATCCGAAGGTATTGCACGGCCAACCGGTTCGGGCCTCCTGCCGCATTTCTGCGGCATTCACCCTGGCCATGGCAAGCTCACCTGGTTTCGGGTCTTTTGGATACTACCGTGAGCTGATCAAATTGATGAAGCTGGTAAACCGCGCCGCTCGCGCGGCGCTTGATCAAATTGACCAAGCGAAGCGATTCACCAAGTCCCGCTGAAAGTGGGACGATTCACCAATTTGAACAGCTCGGACGCGCTATTCACACTCGGTTTCCCTATGACTCCGTGCCTCGCGGCACTTCATCGAGCAGCATCCAAGAACTCGTTGGCTCATTCTTCAATAGGCACGCTGCAACCCTTGCGGGCCGCAACTCCTTGTAGGCATATGGTTTCAGGTACTATTTCATCGCCCTCACCGGGCTGCTTTTCACCTTTCCCTCACGGTACTGGTTCACTATCGGTCTCTCGAGAGTATTTAGCCTTGGGGGGCTAGTCCCCCCTGTTTCCCGCGCAGTCGCCGAACGGCGCGGTACTCAAGTTGTAGCGCAGAGAGCATAAGACCGTTTTCGGATACGGGACTATTACCCGCTTTGGTCCGCCGTTCCAGGCGTGTTCTCCTAACGAAGTCCTAACTAATCGCTCTCCAAGGGACCCGCCTGCCGTTTCCGGCGGGCAGGTTGCTCCCTTACGCGCCACACTTACAACTGCATTTTCTCCTTGAGGTAATCGCTGAAAAAATGCTCTGGGCTGTTCCCGTTTCGCTCGCCGCTACTCAGGGAATGAAAGAAGATCAAATTGATGGAATTGATAAATCACTTCGCTTGATGAAATTGCAGAACAACTTCACCAAGGCCGAAGGCCGATTCATCAAGTCCCGCTGAAAGCGGGACGATCCAACAACTTGAACTTCTCGTTGTTTTCTGTTCCTCCGGTTACTGAGATGTTTCACTTCACCGGGTATCGCTCTGCCGCGGTATTACCCGCGGAGTCCCGGCACCTTCTCATCTTCTTTAATACAGTTGGGCTGTGCGGTAAAGTAGCTCACTTCCTACGCCAGCCGTAACCCATAAAAAGACAAGAAGGTGCCGGGGGGTTTCCCCATTCGGAGACCTCCGGATCAAAGGTTGCTCGCCACCTCCCCGGAGCGTATCGCCGGCACGCCGCGTCCTTCATCGCCTTCGAGAGCCAAGGCATCCACCATACGCCCTTATCCGTACCCCGTTACAGAATCCGCATCCGTCCGCGTCCTGCCGCGCGCCTCGCGTCTCGAAC
>Ga0209541_10003009_pt1 | contig 31319 bp, 33 predicted proteins | sample RifCSPlowO2_01_FD_184027 | JGI IMG/M metagenome (GOLD analysis project Ga0209541, IMG submission 184027) | Groundwater microbial communities from Rifle, Colorado - Rifle CSP2_plank lowO2_0.1 (SPAdes) (version 2) | ecosystem: Environmental > Aquatic > Deep subsurface > Groundwater | place... | reverse complement strand
TGTTCGTGCTTCCCATCTGGGGAATACAGATAGGGCCTTTGCTTACAAGCCTCGGCATTGCCGGAATCGCTATAGCTTTTGCGCTTCAGAGCTCATTGGCAAACATCTTTGGCGGGGCATCCATACTCCTTGACAAGAGCATAAAAGTGGGAGACAAAATAAAACTAGACAATGAAACAATGGGGACTGTTGTTGATGTGGGGCTTAGAAGCACCAAGATAAGGACTTTTGACAACGAACTGGTAACTGTGCCTAACGGAAAGCTTGCGGATTCGAAGATACTGAATTTCATACAGCCAGACTCAAGCGTAAGGACGGTTGTGGAATTCGGGGTCGAGTACGGCTCGGACACTTCCAAAGTCAGGGAAGTTGTCTTGAACACCCTAAATCACCTGCCGAATTTGCTGAAGGAGCCGGAGCCAAAAGTTTTAATGGCAGAGATGGGCGAGTCCGCCTTAAGGTTCAGGGCCTTGTTTTGGGTAAACCAGTTTGATGTTAAATTCGACACAAAAGCGCTGGCAATAGAGAATATCTACAATGCGCTAAGGAAAGCGGGCATTGGCATTCCATTCCCGACAAGAACTGTATATATGAAGAATAAATAAAAAAGCCTCTGGCGAGAGTTGCACTCGCGACCTTTGCCTTTTGGGTCAGCATAATACCAAGGCCTTGCGGGTAAAAGATTTTTCTTTCAGCTAACGCACTGGCTACTATGCTACAGAGGCGTGAGTAAAGCTTAGAAAAAAGAATTATATATAAAAGTTATTGAAAAATGCGGGGGAAGGGATTTGAACCCTCGGATCCACTAAGGAACAGGATATCCCATTTACAGATGGGTGTTCCATTGCTGGTCTTAAGTTTCGCACCCTCATTCTGAGTCCTGCGCGTTTGATTGCCCAGCTAGTCAATTGTGATTGACAGCTACCAGGCTTCGCTCTAAGGATTCGAAAGCAGCTGCTTAGGAGTAACCCCCGCATTGCCTGGCCGAAGTTTGAATTAGAAGACATTATTTAAATTTATTGCCTTATTATCGCAAAAATTCCCAGTGACTTCATAAAAATGCTCTGGCATTTTTAGGATCCCGAAAACTCTTGTTTTCGCGATGTGAGCGGGTTCGTGTGGCATGCGAGAGTTCGCTCTCGCTCACCCAAGCCCCAGCTCACTCGCATGCCACACAATTCCCTTTTTGTTGAATCCTATCTGGTTGATATATTAATATTTGAGAATATTTGAGATTTCCGACATGTCATCACTGAATAATCATAATCACCAAAAGTTTTATATTGGGCTTGGGCTTAACGGGCTTGATGGCCAACAACCAAAGGTTCTTTTTCGCCCTTTTGTCCGTGGGGGCTGCAATCGGCATAGGCAACATCTTTGTCCTGCCTTATTTTGAATTCGATTTATCGGCCATGTTCTTTATCCAATACTCGATCGCGCTTATTGTCTTGGGGGCTCCGCTGCTCATGCTCGAATTTTCCGCCGGGCAGTTTTTTGACAGGAATGCTGTTGATTTGTTCGCTTCAATCAGGAAAGGCTTTGGCGGCATCGGGTGGCTTATGGTTTTTAACGCATTCATTGTGATGTGCATTTATGCTGTCGCGCTTGCATGGCACCTCATATATTTTTTCGTTTCTTTTGGCCTGCAGTGGAAAAGCAGCCCAAGGGAATATTTTTTTAGCAACGTCCTGCAGATTTCGGGGTTTGGAAGCTTTGCAGAGTTTTCCCTGCCAGTTTTTATCGCATTGGCCATTTCATGCACTGCAATCTTTTTTTCCATCAGAAAAGGCTATGAAACAGCTAAGAAGGCCTTTTTGGGGGGAGTAGCCGTCATTGCGGCATTAATGCTTCTGCTGCTGTTCTATTCCTTAACTTTGGACAATGCGCTGGAGGGGGTTTATTCCTTCCTTAAGCCGAGCTTCTCGGAAGCATTTGACCTGAAAAACTGGCTCGCTGCATTCTCCATCGCAGTACTGTCTTTGGGGATTTCTTATGGGATTATGCTTTCTTTTGCCAGAAAAATAAAAAACGGGTTTGTAGTTGCAAATTCATTCATTGTCATTGCCTCCGAGCTACTGGTAAGCGTGTCATTGAGCCTTATTCTATTCAGCCTGTTCGGGTTCCTCAATGCCAGGCAGAGGATTGGCAGCCTGGCCTTCAATGATTACGGCAGCCTGTTCATAACTCTAACGCAGGCATTGCCGCTGCTCTACAAGCCAACCCTGCTCAGCATAATATTTTTTGCATTCTTAGCGTCATTTTTCATGCTTGCCGCATCTGCACTGGCTTACTCTGTTGTGTATGTGCTTGTGCACAAGTTCAGCGCAAGGCATGTCCAGGCATCAATACTTGTATGCGGATCCGGCTTTTTGCTCGGGCTGCTGTTTGTAATAAGGCCCGGGTATTACATAATGGATATTGTGATTCATTTCATTTACTACAATATCCTGATTGCCCTGCTGCTTGAAGCTTTTGCCATCGGCTGGTTTTTCAATTCAGAGAAGATAGCATGGCACATCAACAAATATTCAATCATCAAGATCGGGGCTTTATGGAGATTCATGATCAGGTATGTGACTCCATCTGTGCTGCTGCTGCTCTTATTTTTCCAGCTGAAATCCGACTTGTTTAATAAATACAATAATTACCCAATTTGGGCGTTGCTTGTTTTTGGGGCAGGAATTGTTGCGATTCCGATTCTGGCTGCTTTCCTGATGCCCCGCAGGATTTTGGACAGAAAATGATTAAAAAGACTGCATCAGCCGATAACTTTGATTTACCATAATCTTTTTATTCTGGCACTGATTGATTGCTGCAATGGCTGACTTGCTGTCGCTTGGGCTGGTAGTATTGGGATTGGCTTTATTCGAGACCATCATCAGCGTAGACAATGCCATCATTAATGCAGAAGTACTTGGCACAATGTCCAGGAAAGGAAGAAGATGGTTCCTGTTCTGGGGCATCCTTATTGCAGTTTTTCTTGTCAGGGGATTATTGCCATGGGTTATTGTCTGGGCTTCAAATCCTTCATTAGGATTTTTAGGCTCTTTTACGGCGTCATTCAGCTCTGATCCGAATGTTGCAAAGGTAATTGAAGAGTCTGCCCCTATTTTGCTTATTGGAGGGGGCACTTTTCTTGTATTCCTGTTCTTCCACTGGCTGTTCCTGGAGCCGAAGCATTATGGGTTAAAGGGGGAGGAATTTATACACAAAAAGGGCGTATGGTTTTTTGCCGTTGTTTCCATTATATTGTCTGTGATTGTATGGCAAGCCATAAAAATAAAGCCCTGGATGGCTTTTGGCGCGGTTATAGGCTCTACAGCATTTTTCATCACGCATGGCTTTAAGGAGAATGCAGAGCAGATGGAAAAGCAGATGCTTGAAGGCTCGGCTGAAATGTCTGACATAAGCAAGATATTCTATCTCGAGGTTATAGATACAACATTCTCTATAGACGGAATACTTGGAGCTTTTGCCTTCACTTTTATTTTGCCCGTGATATTGATTGGAAATGGAATAGGAGCAATTGTTGTCAGGCAATTGACTGTAAGCAATATTGAAAGGGTGAAAAGGTACAAGTACCTGAAAAACGGGGCAATGTATTCAATATTTGCTTTGGGGGCAGTCATGATCCTGCACAGCTTTGGCGCGCATATACCGGAATGGGTTTCGCCAGTGCTGACCTTTGGAATAATAGGGTATTTCTTCTGGAAGAGTGTGAAGGAATTAAAAGCTAGCCCTAAGGCAGCCTAAAAACAATAAAATCATATAGTTATATTCATAAAAGTGAAAATATAAGCCAATTTTATATATTGGTTATAGTTAAATTCAAAAATATGAAAATAATTAAATTTTTGTATATAAATTTATTGTATAAATTCATTTTTTTGAGGATATAGAAACATTTATAGATAAAACTGCGATACTTTTTTTACAATGGACAAGCCCAAACTCACAATAGACGAAATGGCGACTTTCTGCAAGAGAAAAGGGTTTGTCTATCTGAATTCCGAGATTTATGGCGGAATAGCGGGATTCTTTGACTTTGGGCATCTGGGGTCAGAATTGAAGAACAACATCAAGAAGGAATGGTGGAAAACTTTTGTCCAGCAAAGGGACGATGTTGTGGGAATAGACGGCTCTATAATCAACCACCCAATGGTCTGGAAGGCATCGGGGCATCTGGATGGATTCACAGACATTCTGGTGGACTGCATGAAATGCGGCGCCAGGTACAGGGCGGACCAGCTGATTGAGGACAAGCTGAAGGTTGAAACAGCCGGAATTTCAATGGAGGAGATTGCAGAAAAAATCAGCCAAAACAAGATAAAATGCCAGAAATGCGGCAATATGCTAAGCAGCCCAAAAAGATTCAATCTTATGTTTTCAACCCATATAGGGCCAATTGAAACTTCAACTTCACTTGCCTTTCTAAGGCCGGAGACTGCGCAGATTATTTTTGCGGATTTCAGGCTTGTTGCGGAGAACGCCAGGCTGAAATTGCCTTTCGGCATTGCGCAAATCGGAAGGGTATTCAGGAACGAGATTTCTCCGCGGGATTTTCTTTTCAGGATGAGGGAGTTTGAGCAGATGGAGCTGGAGTATTTTGTCCATCCTGGGAAATACGACGAATGCCCCTTCATTCACGAAGTCCTTGAATATGAGATGAATGTCCTAAGCGCCGAGATGCAGAAGCACGGCAAAAAAATGGAAAAGCTTACGATAAAAGAATGCCTGTCCAAAAAAATGATAAGAACAAAATGGCACGGCTACTGGCTTGCCCAGATGCACGGGTGGTTTGTCGGCTTAGGGGCAAATGCCGAGCATTTCAGGATAAGGCAGCACGTGAAGGATGAGCTGTCACATTACGCTTTGGATACCTGGGATCTGGAATATGAATTTCCTTTCGGATGGAAGGAACTGCAGGGATTGTCCAACAGGACGGATTTTGACCTGAAGCAGCACATGCAGCATTCAAAGGCTGATTTATCATTGTTTGACGAAGAAAGCAAGAATAAGATAATTCCGCACGTCATCTGCGAGCCGTCGCAAGGCGTGGAAAGGGCTTTTTTGGTTTTCATGTTTGACGCGTACCATTACGATAAAACAAGAGAGAATGTTGTTTTAAAGCTGCATCCCAAGCTTGCTCCTGCCAAACTTGGCGTTTTTCCCCTTGTTTCAAACAAAAAAGAGATTGTTGAATTTGCAAAAAAAATCCATAATGAATTGAAGCAGGAATGGACTTGTGCATTTGACACTTCAGGAAGCATTGGAAGACGGTATGCAAGAGCTGATGAGATTGGAATTTATGCCTGCGTTACAATTGATTTTGAAAGCTTGGAGGATGATTCTGTGACTGTCCGCTCACGTGATACAACAGAGCAGGCCAGGGTCAAGATAAAAGATTTAAAGGATGTTCTTGGAAAGTTTTTGGGTGGGGATGAGTTAAGCAAGCTTGGCAAAGCGGTCGAATAAAATGCCGGATTATGAGCCAGAAAGTTCGTGAAACCTGTGTTATATGCCCGTTTTTTCACGCCTTTATGCATTTGCATTAATTTCTCGATGATTTTTTATTCTCCCATACAAAGCTCGAATAAATTATCTTCTGAGAAACGAAGAAGTCCAAAATCTAACCTTAGATATATAAATTACAGTACCGAAAAATATAAATACTTGTTAAGTATTTTTAAGTATTTATGATACTTAACCATATAGATTCCTATAACGATGAACTTAAGACACTGGAGATATATAGAATTCAACAAAGATTTATAAATCAGAATATTTATCAATCTGCTGGTATGGAAGATTTAAACGAAATAAATGTTGTTGATGAATTTCCATTAAAAAATATTAGCGAAGGTGACTATTTTACGTTTTCTAATTCGGTAGCTTTTAAAGTAACTAACCTTACTCATGGAATCCATACTTACCCCGCAAAGTTCATACCTCACATACCTAGATGGGCTTTTAAGTATAGTAATCTAAAAGAAGGCAGTGTTGTTTTTGATCCTTTTGTTGGGTGTGGAACTACTTTAGTCGAAGCAAGATTACATAAATTGAACTCGCTAGGAACTGAAATCAATCCTTTAGGACGCAGTTTATCAGAAGTTAAGAGTAACCCAATATTTGAGGAAAGTCCCAAGGCAATATTTGCCTATACAAATCAATTGTTAGATAAGATAAAAAATGATAAAAAAGAAATTCTTATTAATGATATCAATAATCTACCAAAAAACTGGCATTTTTGGTTTCCAGAAAAACTTTTGAAGGACATTATAAGAATAAAGAAGAATATTTTAATATTTAGACCGAGTACCTTAAAACCGATTAAAGAACCTGACTTAGAAAAATTAAGAAAACTTTATCTCGTAACACTTTCTAGTATAATTAAAAAAGCATCATACTTAGATGAATCACAAATTAAGGTTTTTAAGAAAAAAGAAAAATTTAAGCAAGGTTACCCAAATGTGATTAATTTATTTAAACAAGCGATAGAAAAAAATCAAAAAGGAGTATATGAATTTACTAAATATATTAGATATGATAAAAAATATGCAAAAATAATAGGGAATGATGCTAGGAATGTGGACTTAGAAGACTCTTCTGTCGATCTTATTGTAACATCCCCGCCATATATAAATGCAATAGATTATCCTATGGCTCATAAATATAGTTTATTTTTACTCAATTTAGTAGATGTTGAAGATTATAAAAAACATTGTAGGGATTATATTGGTATGACGGAAAGAGCAGTCAAATCCTCTGATTATTCTGAGTTGAAACTTACCGGGTTTGAAGAAATCGATAATAAAATTAGGAAGATTTTCAAGAATGGATCATCCACAGATAAAAATAGAGCATTTATTTTACACCAGTATTTCAGTGGAATGAAAACTGCTTTTAAAGAATTCCATAGAATATTAAAGAATAATTCGAACTTTATAATCGTTGTTGGAGATAATCAAATTAGGGGAGAACATATCCCAACCGCTGTATTCTTGGAGAAAGTTGCAACAAGTGAGGGATTCAAAAAAGTTGTATCTTTTAGGCATTATTATAAAAACGTAAGATTAAAAATAAATCGTAATAAAACAGGGGGAAAGATAAATTACGAAACATTACTAGTTCTTAAGAAATAGATTAATTCTTTCTAAAAAGAAGGATTTGTTCCATTTTTTGGGAAGAACCAAAATTAGCTATCTTCTTTGATATTAAGCTTGCTTTTAAACCAAAATGGGGACCATATACCTTTTTATCAATTGTCTCAACTAATTGTATCCCATATTTTTTTGCAATACCTATAATCATTTCATTTGTATCAACATATTTTTTTTTAAATATGGAGTTAGAATTAACAATAACACAGAATCCGCCACTTTTAAGCACTTTGCTAAAGCCTTGCATGCACTTATACATATCTTGTTTGTATCTTTCCAAGACTTCCCCATCTCTTCTCAAATGCTTCCCGATTTCCTTTTCTTCATAATCTTTTAAATCCATACTTAACCATCTAAATCTAAATTTATGATATAAACCATAATCCCACGAATTCAAATATGGTGGACTTGTAATGATTAGGTCTACAGTATTCGTATCAATAAAATTTATCTCTCTTGAATCCTTATTGAATACTTTTACATATGTTTCTTTATCAGAAAGTGACCTTAATTCCAGTAAATTTATTATAATATTATTAACATGCTCCAAAAATAGACGAAATGATTCTCCATTATTAATCTTTTTTAAAACTCTTTTGTACCGTGATTCACTCTGTTGGTTAGATACTTTCACAATTATTCTTGATAAGGCTAGTCTTAAAATATCTTTTATTTTTTCACTTCCTAATGACTTAATCTTCGCAGATATTATTGCTAATTCATATTGTACATTTTTATTGAACCAATAATCTCTATTGTGGAATTCAGGAATTGTTATTTTTTCAAAAAATGTATCTTTTGATTTGCTGTCATGGTACGTAAAATTAATTTCTGTATTCAAATCCCGCAATGTTTCTTTAATAGCCTTTATTTCATCATCTGAAATATCACATGTCTTGACTCTACTGATTAAACATGCTATGGGATTAGCGTCAATACCTATTGAATTTCTACCTAAAATTTTACTTTCTACTAGTGTTGTACCAGAACCACAATATGGATCAAGCACAATTGCCCCCCTTTTGGATAATGAGGTTATTATGTAATAAGGAATACTTGGAGAAAATTTAGCAAAATAGGGGTGTAAATTGTGTACTCCATTTCCACTATACTGTGTGTCATTCCAATCTATTTTCCTAATGCTTTCAAGCGTCATCTTTTGCAAGCACCTCATGAATTACTTTATAATTCTCTGAGAAATAAAACTTATGGAATCTTTTAAATGGCAATTCTATATTTGGGAAACTTTTTTTGGCTACGCCAAATCCAAATTCTAATTCTTGGACTTTTGCATTTGTTATGTCAGATATCCTCTTTAGTAATTCATCCTTTTTACTTAGATACTCATTAAACTTTTTATTAAGGCTTTTTTTATAGTTATGATTCACTTCAATTAAAACTATTAATTTATTTTCTTTTATTGCTAATATATCTGGAGATCTATCAAAAAGTCTCTCGAATAATAAATTTATTTGTCCATGTACGCCCACACCACTCCTTCTACCATGTGGTAAATCTTTGTAAATTATATCATATCCTTCTTCTACTAATTTTTCAATAATCTTTTGAATTGTGAAACTTTGAGTGACTCTAATCATTTTTTAGTTCCCCTTTATAGTACACTTTATCTGAAAATTCTTTTATTATTGAATAGTAGATTTCATTTGGATATTTCTCAAACCACCAAAAATTTCTAGGTAAAAATTTAAAATAAGTCCACAATTTTTTAATTCGTTTACCATTTCCATCAAAACAAAATAGTAACTCTGACATTTTTACTAATCCTGGATAAGGGTCCATAAGGCCAGTTCCCTTTGTCTTCCAACCAGTTCCTTCTGGTTTGACTCCTATTATAACAATTACTTTATTTTTATCATTCCTAATCCAATTTCTTAGGTCACCTCTTTTTGTGTATAAAACACTTCTTGCATCATATTTTGAAGCAAAGAAATTCATATCATCTTTAATTTTACTAACTATATCTTTTGGGTCTATACCACCAATCATTATATTACATAAATCTACTAATTGTTTTCTTTTGGTATCAAAGTCATCTTCAGTAAATAAAATTGCTAATGAGGGAGTATTATAAATAAAATCGGCACTAATAAAAGACTTACAAAACCAGATTTTAGTAGTATCTAATTTTCTATCTTGAATTTTTTGAAATATTACATTTGGTACTGATTTAACAGAAGAACAAGTTTGGCGTGGTATTCTTTGAGCTATGTTGTTATACGTTAAAGTATGGTATGTAGTTTCAATACTTAATAATGCTTTTCTTTCATTTGCTATTATTATATCGGGAGAACACCATTGCACCAAGTCTATTATAAATTTTGGTGCTTTTAATTCATCCACAAGACATGCTTTCAATTTTAAATCATATGGAAAATAAACACCTGTAAGATAATTATTACCCACGCCACGTTTGGCAATAAAAACTTTCTTTATATTAAATCTTGCTTCACCTTCTGTTAATTTGATAAAATCCTCAATTTCAGCTGATGACTCAGCCCATATAATAATATTTTTCATGATTTTTTAACATTGCCTTTTTTTACTTTTTCTAATTCGCTTAAGCAAGCATTATCTATGAATCCTTTAAGATTTTGATATTTTGCTTTATAAGTGGGATTTTTTAATAAGTGTAATATTTCTTTACGTAAAGACTCCTCTATGTTTGCATTACCCATAAGTATTACATATACCTTAAAAGTATTTAAATAGTTATTGTTTCTAATTGATTTTTAGATTTTAGACTTCTTTGGATACCCTCAACTTCTTAACGCAAAACCTTTCGTATAATCTTGGGAATGCGAACTCATAGAGTATCACATAACGGAAGATTATACGCAGAGCCTTTAGGAACATTTTCATAGTTACTTTAGTTCTTCTAAGAGTTTAACCTTCTATACTACTTCATAAAAAGGATAAATTTAAATTTACATTGTTTACTAGCGAATTTTATGGGTATAAAAATTCCATTTAAGAACTGCGAAGATGCTTATGGGGCTATTAAAGCAAACCTTCTTGTTAAGGATTACGTAGTCGGTGAACTACAAAAAATAGACTATGGGGTCCAATTCCTAGTGGGAAAAAATAGTCAACAATCTCTTGTAAGAATCTATTCAAGTCAGAAAAAAGGGACAACTCTTGATATCTCTCAAATCAAATATAAATCAACAGAAGAGGATGTCAAGGCTGCACTTAATATTGATACCGAAGAAATTAAATCTGTTTTTGATAATGATTATAAATATAAATTATATTCGCTAAACGTTGGAATAAATGATTTTTCAGATACGGATTATGGATCGTTAGATTTTGCTGAGAATGATGCCAGGTCATTGCATGAAAAAATACAAAACAAATTTGGTTTTGGAGATGGCACATATTGTCTTATAGGGCGAGAAGCTACAATTGCTAAAATTATTGGATCATTCAAAAAAATTGCAGAACTTGCTAGAGAAGATGACACGGTTTTTATATCTTTCTCAACTCATGGAGATTTTTTATATAATGAAGAAGAAAAACCTGATTTTTATTTGATAACGGCAGATAGCGATTCTAGTGATTTATCCAAAACTTCATTGCCTATGGAATACTTAAAAGCAGAACTTTCTAAAATAAAAGCTGAAAGAAAAATAATATTATTAGATGCCTGTTATAGTGGAGGAATTGCAAAAAAAAGAAACGATCAGAAAAGAATTCCAGAGGCTACTAAGGAGATTATTTTTAAAAGATTCCAATCAGATGAATATATAATAATCACCTCTTCACAATCAAGCCAAACTTCATGGGAATGTAAAAACTTAAGGCATGGCGTATTTACATATTATTTGCTTAGTGGTCTTTCTGGAGCTGTTGAATTCCAAAATGGGTTAGTCGAAGTAGCAACATTATATCTTTATTTGCACAAATCTGTTAGCAAATATGTCAAAGAGAAATTCAAGATGAAACAAGATCCAAAGTTCTTTGGCAATTTCACTGGAAATTTTGGTCTACCACTCCTAATTGAAATCATCGAATTGCAAAAAGCTACGTCACTGAGAGAGAAAGATAGATTTCGCTTTGAAACTGTTAAATGTATAGGAATAGATGAATCAGGTAAAGGAGATTATTTTGGCCCATTAACTATAGCTGCAGTTTATGTTGATACAGAAGAAAAAATTTCAAAATTAATATCTATAGGAGTTAGAGATAGTAAAAGCCTCTCCGATCAAAAAATAAAAGTTATCGCCAAACAAATAAAATCAATTTGCAATCATGAAGTGCTTCATATTTCCCCAAAAAGATATAACGAAATGTGGGGCAATATGGCTAATATGAATCAGGTTTTGGCTTGGAGCCATGCTCAATGTTTAGAAAGTGTTTTAAGAAAAAATACTGATTGTAATCTTGCAATATCCGATCAATTTGCTGCTAAAGAAGTTCTGCTTAACAGATTAAAAGCTTATGGAAAAACAATTGAATTGGTTCAAAGACCTAAGGCTGAAGAGAACATTGCTGTAGCTGCTGCTTCCATACTAGCAAGAGATAGATATCTAGAAATGTTAGAAATGATGCAAAAAACATACAAGCATCCTTTTTGTAGAGGGGCGAATGAACAAGTTGCGAAAGTTGCCGCTTCTTTTTTATTAATGAATAAAGATTTATCTGAAGTTGCCAAAATACATTTTAAAATTACGAAACAAGCGGAGAAATTTGCAATGCAACTAAAGAATCCGAAATCTACAGAAGGTTAAACTTTAATCAATTTTAATAGTAAATTAACTCATTGGGTTATAATAAAAATGACGGTTTTGCTAAAGTCTCGGCGTGAAAAAACGTCATTCGGCATCAAAGCCTCATTGCATATAACACATTTTTCACGAACTTTCCAAAAAGGATTTCCTACCATATGCCTGAACATGCCCCACCACTGGACATCTGTGCCTAAAATATTTAAAGTCCAAAAGCTTCCTGCATTCATGCAAATTGACAGCGATGTGGTGCGCATATGTCAAAAACAAAATATTTAAATATAACCGTAACTTGTAAAAACCACTACATATTGTGTTTAGACGACAACTAAACCACTACATATTGTGTTTTCGCCATAGTGGTGAAAATAGCGAATCTTGAGGTGTTTTTAAGCATGGACAGGCTGATGGTTATAAAAAGGACAGGCGAAGTTGTTGATTTTGACCAGGCAAGGATATCAAACGCAATACTCAAAGCTGTAAAGGCGATTGGGCAGGAACTGCCATCAGAGCTGTTGGATGATGTAACATCTGACATAGTTTCCGAGATAAAGGAAAGATTTGTTGATTTCTATCCAAACGTTGAAAATATACAGGACACGGTGGAGAAGCATCTGGTCAAGAGGGGATTGTATGAAATCTCGAAAGAGTACATCCTGTACAGGGCAAAACGCCATAAGGACAGGGAAGAAGAAAGGAAGCAGAACATAGAGAAGGCAAAGCTTGGAAGGCTCACTGTAAGGAAAAGGGACGGAAGGCTTGCATTGTTCGATATAAACCGGATAAAAGAAAGCCTTAGAAGGCTGAGCAAAGGATTTGAAAAGAGTATTGATGTGGAGCTTATCGCCAGAGAAGTCATAAAGAACGTGTATGACGGAGTTACAACCGAAGATATAGAAAGGGCGATGATTCTGGGCTCGGTGTCATTCATTGAGAAGGATCCTGCCTACAGCTATGTTGCGGGGAGGGTGTTCCTGCAGAAGCTGTACAAGGAAGTCATTGGAAGATCGGCCACTCCGCAGTCAATTGACATATTATACAGGGATGCGTTCATCAGGGGCATGAAGAAAGGGGCGGATCACGGCCTGCTCGATAAAAAGCTGCTTGAATTTGACCTGAACAGGCTTGCAAAAGGGCTGCTTCTCGAAAGGGACGAGCTGTTCCAGTACATAGGGATTCAAACCCTGTACGAAAGATATTTCATGAAAATAGAAAACCGCAGGATAGAGCTGCCCCAGGCATTCTGGATGAGGGTGGCAATGGGGCTTGCAATCAATGAGGAAAAAAAGGATGAGAAGGCATTGGAGTTCTACCAGGTCATGTCGTCTCTAAGGTATGTCCCGTCAACACCCACCCTGTTTCACTCGGGCTCGAACCATCCCCAGCTAAGCTCGTGCTACCTGACAACAGTAAATGACGACTTAAACCACATTTTCAAGTGCCTTAATGACAATGCCCAGCTTTCGAAATGGTCGGGCGGGCTGGGAAATGACTGGACCAACATCAGGGCCACAGGGGCGTGGATCAAAAGCACAAATGTTGAAAGCCAAGGCGTGATACCTTTCCTGAAGATAGCAAACGATGTCACAGCCGCAATCAACAGGAGCGGCAAGAGGAGAGGAGCAACCTGCGCGTACCTTGAAACATGGCATCTGGACATTGAGGATTTCCTTGACTTAAGAAGGAACACCGGAGATGAAAGAAGAAGAACCCATGACATGAACACTGCAAACTGGATACCAGACCTTTTTATGAAAAGGGTGGCAAGTGACGGCTCATGGACATTGTTTTCGCCCGAGGAAGTTCCAGAGCTTCATGACCTTTACGGCAAAAAGTTTGAAAAAAAGTACATGGAATATGAGGAAAAAGCGCTCAATGGCGAGATCAAGAAATATAAGGTAGTTCCTGCATCAAAGATGTGGAAGAAGATGCTCAGCAGGCTGTTTGAGACCGGCCATCCATGGATTACATTTAAGGATCCGTGCAACATAAGGAGCCCACAGGACCATACAGGGGTTATACACAGCTCGAATCTTTGCACAGAAATAGTTTTGAACACTTCGGCAGATGAAACTGCCGTCTGCAACTTAGGCTCGATAAACCTGGAAAGGCACATAATAGACAAAAAGCTGGACGAAGAGCTGCTTGGCAAGACAGTAAAGACGGCCATCAGGATGCTTGACAATGTGATTGACATAAACTTCTACCCAACAATAGAAGCAAAGAACTCCAACATGAAGCACAGGCCAATAGGGCTTGGGATCATGGGCTTCCAGGATGCGTTGTTCAAGATAAATTTCAGCCTGGATTCTGAGGAGGCTGTCCAATTCTCTGACAGGGTAATGGAAACAATCTCGTACCATGCAATTTTGGGTTCATCAGAGCTGGCAAAGGAAAAAGGCCATTACTCTTCCTACAAGGGCTCAAAATGGGACAGGGAAATCTTTCCAATCGATACTGTTGCCCTGCTTGAGGAAGAAAGAGGCATGAAAATTGACGTGCCAAGAAAAGAAACGCTTGACTGGAAGCCGGTAAGGGAGCATGTCAAAAAGCACGGAATTAGGAACTCCAACACAATGGCAATTGCACCGACTGCAACAATCTCCAACATAGCGGGATGCTTCCCATGCATAGAGCCGATTTACAAGAACATTTACGTAAAGTCCAACATAAGCGGCGAATTTACAGTCGTGAATTCTTATCTTGTAAACGACCTCAAGGCAATGAATTTGTGGAATGACGAGCTGCTTGAGCAGCTGAAATATTATGATGGAAATGTCCAGCTTATTGCCGGGCTGCCACAAAGCATAAAGGAGAAATACAAGGAGGCATTCGAGATAGAGCCTGAATGGCTCATAAGGCATGCGACAGCAAGAGGCAAATGGATAGACCAAAGCCAGTCGCTCAACATATTCGTGAAAGGCACATCGGGCAAAAAGCTTTCAGACACTTACATGCGTGCATGGGAGATGGGCCTGAAAACAACCTATTACTTAAGGTCGCTTGCTGCCACTCAGATCGAGAAATCAACCCTGGACGCGAACAAATACGGCTTTACACAAAAAAGGGAATACAAAGAGATGAGCAATCCTGCAGAGATGACAATGCAAAGCGAGCCTGCAAAGATTTGCGCCATAGACGACCCAAATTGCGAAGCCTGCCAATGAGTGATTAAAAATGACTGTAATAAACAACCCAAAGACCGACCCAAACAAGATACTTCCAATGAGGTACCTTTGGGCAAGGGAGTACTATAAGTCAGGAATCTCCAACAACTGGACTCCGGAAGAGATATCAATGCAGAAAGACGTTGAGCAGTGGAAATCAAACAAGCATATCAATGAAACTGAAAGAAAGCTCATATTGTGGAACCTTGGATTTTTTTCGACTGCAGAGTCGCTGACGGCAAACAACATAGTTCTTGCAGTGTACAGGCATGTGACAAATCCCGAATGCAGGCAATACCTGCTAAGGCAGGCATTTGAAGAGGCCATTCATACAGACACGTTCATTTATTGCTGCGACACCCTCGGGCTGGACCCGGAAGAGGTATACAACATGTACAAGAAGGTACCCTCTATTAAGGAAAAAGACGACTTTGTCATCAACCTTACCAAATCCATTTTTGATCCCAATTTCGAAACTAACGGCACGGATAACATAAGAAGGTTCCTGCATGACCTTATAGGATTCTATGTCATAATGGAAGGTATATTCTTTTATGCCGGCTTCGCAATGATGCTTGCCCTGAAGAGGCAGAACAAGATGGTTGGTGTTGGAGAGCAGTTTGAATACATAATGAGGGATGAAAGTTTACATTTGGCCTTTGGGTGCGACCTAATCAACACCATAAGGGCAGAGAACCCCGAAGTGTGGACAATGGAATTTCAGAATGAAGTGGCTGCGCTGATCAGGAAGGCTGTCGAGTTTGAAAAAGTATACGCCCATGATGCATGCCCGCAAGGCCTGCTGGGAATAAACGCAGAGCAGTTCTGCGACTATGTTGAGCATATAGCTGACAGGAGGCTGGAGAGGATTGGCCTGAAGAAAATGTTTAACAAGGAGAACCCTTTCCCGTGGATGTCGCAGTCAGTTGACTTAAGCAAGGAAAAGAATTTTTTCGAGACAAGAGTTACAGAATACCAAGTGGCCGGGAATCTCCAGTGGGATTGACAGAAAGGCAAGTGACAACCAATGGCAAAAGCAACAATGAAGAACTGCCCGGAGTGCGGGGCTTCCCTTATACAGAAAGAAAACTGCGTTGAATGCCCCAAATGCGGATGGGGACTGTGCATGTGAGTTAATTAAGCAGAAAGGCATTGTTGCGAGAAAGGGGATTGAGTATTTTAAATAGATAGTTTATTATATTAAAATATATTTAATTATAATATGATTGGTAACCAGACAGCTATAAATGAAGGTATATCGCATTCCGGTAAACCATTTACTTTGAAAGAATTGAGGGATTGGAGAAAACCAAAAACTTTGTTTAGAAGAAATCTTGTTGAACGCACCAACGAAGAATTCGAGAGAAATCCGCAGCTAGGACTTAGATTAACATTAATTCTTGAAGAAGCACAGATTGCAGCACTGGATTACAAAAAAGGAGAGATTACAGAAAAACAATATTTAGAAAGAATGCATGAATTAAGAAGAGAAGTTGGAAATTTATACTATCAATAAATTATTCAAACCAGCTGTTCAGTTATCTTCTCCAATTCATATTTACCTTACTTTCTTCAGCAATTCATTTTTCTTCACCTTAAACTGCCTTGGATTTAGCCCCAAGTAATTATATTCCTTAAAATTGTTTATTATCGTTTTTAATCTCGGAAAATAATTTTCTAGTTTGTATTTTTCCAATAAATCAAAATACATTTTAAAATTCATATCGGCATAAAAAAGCAATGCCATTATATCTATTCTGTCTTTAGTTCCCTTCACTGATTCTTTTCTGTCAAGTTCAGCTCCTTGTTTCAATATCAGCAATGGCTCTGGCTTCAAGACTGTAAAGCCTTCGACTTCGGCAGTATAAGCAGTTAAATCTTCTACCGGTATAGTAAGTTTTGAAAAATATGGAACATAAATATCCACATCAATCTCGTCAAAGATTATTTCATATTTTCTTAGGGTATCATTCTTTTTCAGGGTGTATTGTCTTAGGTAATCCAATTCATTTATATCGGCTAAAGCGATATCAATATCCTTGCTTTTATGAAGTTTTACCCATAAATAGACAGCCCAGCCGCCTATGACAATAAATTTGAACGGCTCTTTGGATATCTTAATCAGCAGATTCCAGCTTTTCTCTGTCAGCAGGCTATTCCAAAACTCGGGCAATTTTGGCCTCCAAGGCTTTTAAAAAATCCTTTGCATACCACTGCTTTAGATTCCACAAATCAACGAAAAGGCTTGCAATAGTTACGCTTTTTCCATATTTTTCTATTTGATTGTCTTTTTTCAATACAAATACATTAGGGATTTTATTATTCGGTTTGAATCTTTTTTTTATTTCTTCTGTACCATAAACATAAACTTCAGAATAATCCGCTGGAGTATTTTCGAACTTAAATTTATATGCTGAATAAGCTGTGAAAACAATATTGTCAGGCATCTGCTTTTCTATTTTTGTTACAGGCTCTTCAACTCTTGTTTGGTATATTATGTCTTTTTCCACATTACGCATGGATGCCCAATAGTATAATACTTTCCTTACATCAATAATATCAAATCCCCTCTTCCTTATTCTAACAGCATTCATTCTTGCTAATGACTTTAAAGCAAGATTAATTGTGCTTAATGAAACCTCTAGAGTATTGGCTAGGTATGCTTGTGTTAAATCTTTTTTTTCTTTTTCGATTGCATTGAATAGGATTTCCCTATAAACAAATTCAATTTTTTTCATCTTTCGATATTAATTATATGTTATTTATAAATCTTTCGATAAAAATAGAAAGATATTTAAAAGAGTGTGAGGTATAATCAAAAGATAACTTAAGAATAGTTAGATGCTTATCTCTTGAGTCAAACCAGCTGCTCAATAATCTTCGCCAATTTAAAGTCCTTGTAAGTCAATCCGCCTTCTTCGGGAGTTGTCAATGTTAGCCTAACTACATTGTTCCTTATCGTGATTTCTGGATAATGGTATTCATGAGATGCATTCTCTCCCACTTTCTGGACAAAATCCATTGCTTCCCTGAAATCCCTGAATTCAAACTCTTTGTAGATTGAAGAATAATCCGACATTTCCCAGCCGGGAAGCTCCTGCAGCCTGTCATATACATCTTTAATTGACAAATGTTCCATAGCTTTGTTATTTGGTTCAATTTTATATAAATTTATTGATTAGTGGCTGGGGAATATTTATAAATGACCCACATATTTTTATGAATATACTAAAATGATTATCAAAACAAAAAATTTCACATTAAGGCCCTACAGGAAAGGGGATGAAAAATCTCTTCAGGAAAATATCAGTAGTAAAGATGTTTACAGGTATACATGCAGAATTCCGCATCCATATACTATAAAAGATGCAAGAAAATTCATTAAGAATTATTTGAATAAATATAACAAAAAAGGTTCGGATAAGTTTATACTAGCGATAGTTATAGATGAAAAAATAGTAGGCGCGGTAGGTCTTGAAAACATCAAACCACATATGGCTGAGCTGGGTTACTGGCTCGGAAAGAAATATTGGAACAAGGGCATTATGACAGAAGCTGTAAGACTCATGACAAATATTGGCTTTAAGAAATATAAACTTGCAAGGATTTATGCTTATGCATTTTTGAAAAATACTGCCTCAAGAAAAGTACTGGAGAAAAATGGCTACAAACTTGAGGGCGTAATGAGGAAAGACACGCTAAAAGATGGCAAGCTATATGATTCAACAATTTATGCAAAATTAAAATGAACTTCTTCATAATACACGGAATCTACTGGCATCCAGAGGAAAACTGGTTTCCATGGCTGAAGAAAGAGCTAGAGAAGAAAGGTTTTGAGGTTATAGTGCCAAAATTTCCGACTCCAATTGGTCAATCTCTGGAGAGTTGGATGAAAGTGCTCAAGAAATATGAAGAAAAAATAGATTATGGCATAGTGATGATTGGACATAGCTTGGGTGCTGCATTTATTCTTGATTATCTTGAGCAAACTGGCAAGGGGATAAAAGCAGCTTTTCTAGTGGCAGGCTGCCACAAATTGCTTGACAATGAATTCAAGGAGCTAAATAAAACCTTTGTTGATAAAAAATTTAACTGGAATAAAATAATCGAGAATTGTGAAAATTTCTATGTTGTTGCGTCTGATAACGACCCATATATGCCTCTTGAGGTAAACAGAGAATTAAATATGTTAGTTGACGGCGAGCTTCATATAATAAAGAATGGAGGGCATTTAAATTCAAAAGCAGGATTTGACAGGTTTCCTGAGTTGTTGAATATAATAAGTAAAGCATTGCATATACAAGATAAATTTAAAAATTAGTAAACCATCAAAGTTTTATGAACGAGTCAACAAAAAGATTGCTGAATGAACTGGAAATTTTCGGACAGGATAGCAGAGGCTTTCACAACATACCTCCTGAAACAGGAGAATTTTTTTACATACTGGTAAAAATTTCAAAATCAAAAAGCATACTTGAAGTTGGCACCTCGAATGGCTACTCAACTATATGGCTCGGGGAGGCAGCAAAGCAGAATAAAGGCAAAGTAACAACAATTGAGGTCTCAGAGCACAAAGTGAAGATGGCTGCTGAGAATTTCAAGAGGGCAAAGCTTGACAAGACAATAAAAATAATCCATGGAGATGCCTTGGAAGAGATTCCGAAATTAAAGGATAAATTTGATTTTCTGTTTTTGGATGCAATAAAAGAAGATTACATCAACTATTTTAAGCTAGCTTACCCAAAACTGGCAAAAAATGCTGTAATAGTGGCTGACAATGCAATAATGTTTGAAAAATACATGAAGGATTATTTAGATTATGCCAGAAACCATAAAAATTTAAGAAGTGTTTTGGTGCCGATTGGAAGCGGGGTTGAGTTTACGTTGAAGTTAAACTATAGGAAATAACTTTAATTTTCGGATACATTTGTTATTTCCTAATAAGCAAATCACAATAAAAAGTTACGAATATTAGTGTGATTTGCTATAAAATGGACATTTTTGCTCATGGATTGTGGAGTTTTGCGGTTTTCCATAAGAAAAAATATGTTTGGCTTGCTGTTCTATTTGGATTATTGCCTGACATTTTATCTTTTGGCATTGTATTTGCAATGAATTTGGTGAATGGAAATTTTCAGAGGGGCCCGCCGCCAATAAGCGCCCTTCCTAAATGGCTTTTTGCAGCGTATAATGTAACACATAGTTTTATTGTATTTCTTTTTGTTTTCGCAATAATTTACATTTTAACAAAAAAATGGTTTTGGGCGTTAAGCGCTTGGGGCATGCATATTTTGATAGACATACCTACACATTCAACAAGATTTTTTCCAACTCCGTTTTTATGGCCATTGTCAAATTACGTTTTTAATGGCATGAGCTGGGCTGCTCCTTGGTTTATGGTTTTGAATTATGGTGCTTTGATGGCTGTGTTTTTGGTGATTGCGCATAAAAGGGCTAATGAAAGGAAATTGAAAAGGAAATGATATTCTTATAAGAATAATTTAATCAGGTAAATATTTATATAAGGCTACATCATAGCCGATTATGACAAATAAAATGCCTCTAAATTCAAGTCAACTGAAGGGATTTTGCTAATTCTGTTTTGATTAATTCTCGCTGGGGAAGGATGCCTGGCGGGGGAGGCGGAAATGCAGACACGAAAACTAGACGCTGGACTTTGGACGACTTTGTTGTAAGAGCCGGAAAAAACACTGACATAGTGCTGGGCACGATACTGCTGACAGCTTTGGCAAGCCCAACAGCTGCAGTTGTTGCTGCTTTGCTTGGCACTTTGTACGCATCTAGGGATAAGCCTGTCTTTGGAATGCCGAGAGATGAATACTTGAGGCTTAAGGAAGTGCTTTACAAGTCAATAATAGCCCACAATGACGGCATAAGGAGAAGGCTAACAGACTATGGGATAAAGCCTGTAGATGCGGATGCATTGCTGCACAGGGTAGCTTATGACAACTACCTAGACGGGCTTATAGCAACCTACGCATAAATTTTTCTTTTTTATTTTTATTTTATAACAAGGTTTAAAAAACACTGAAAAATACCAAAGCCGATGGACAAAATAGAAATGCTTAGGCAGGAGTATGGCAGCAAACAACATAAAATAAAAGAAAGGCTTAACCAATTTAAGAAATTCTTCAATGAGCCTTATTCATGGCATTATATTGGCGGGGAATTAAGGCTGCTTCCGTCAGAGGCAAAAGACGACCACAGATTGTTTGAGGAGCTTGCATTCTGCATCTTCACGGCAAACACAAGCGCCGAGATGGGGCTGAAGGCTGTTGATGCCGTGAGGAATGTTTTGATGACCGGAAATCCCGTTGATATGACGAGAAGGCTGGAGGGGATTTACAGGTTCAACAACTTAAGGCCTGAATTCATTGTGCATACCCGGAACTATCTGAGAAATTCATTAAATTTCGAATTGAAGAAAAAAATAAATTCTTTCAAGGATAAAAATGAATTAAGGGATTTTTTTGCACTAAATAAGGATATCAAAGGGCTGGCATACAAGGAGGCCTCGCATTTCCTGAGGAATATCGGGTTCAAAGGCTACGCAATTCTTGACAAACATATAATAAATTCGCTGCATGAGTTTGGCGTTTTGGAGACAAATGACAAGCCGAAAAATGCAAAAGAATACCTTGAGATAGAGCAGAAGTTCATTGATTTCTCAAAGCAAATTGGAATTGGCATGGATGAGCTGGATTTGTTATTGTGGAGCAGGAAGAACGGGAGGATTCTGAAGTAAGATGGGTAAAATTCAGATCTATCAGATAAAAATTCCAGAATATCAAGTCAAAACTAAGCCTGATTGGGCAGCCATAGGGGAAAAAATAGACAAAATTTTAATAAAACATTTTCTTGGAAAAAAAGTTGCAATAAGATGTTTAAGCTCAAAAGAGCATAAAGGAAAATCAATCAATGGCTTAGTTAAAGCCATCAAAAAAATAGGTACTGACAGGTATAATCCACGAAGGAAAGGGGACAGGTACTTCAATATAGGAAACAAGCATATTGATTTTTTTGCTTTAGAACGTACAGTAAAAACTCATTCCAGAATAATGTGGCAGTTCATTTGGTCTTTTTATGAGTTCCCGAAAAGATTCAAAGGCAAAAGAGTAAGAGTAGATATCTCAATTATTTACGACAGGTCAAAATTAAAGAAAGTACTCCATGTATATCCCGATGGAAGAAGGAAAAGTGATGGTTACATATTTAGGAATCCTAATGAAAAAAACAAATCAGTTATTGGAATAATAAAAATTCTTTAAAATGCCAAAAAACAAAATCAAAAACATAGATAAGATAATTTTATTATTGAAAAAAGAAGTCAAAGGCTTTGAAAACCCGGTAGTTTCCAAGATAGGAGAAATCCAGAAAGACCCCTTCAAAGTCCTGATTTCATGCATTTTGAGCCTAAGGACACAAGACAAAACAACAGGCCCGATTTCTTTAAAGCTGTTTGAAGTTGCAGACACACCGCAAAAACTGGCAAAAATGCCATTGAATAAAATACAAAAAATAATCAGACCTGTAAATTATTACATAACAAAATCTAGAAGAATAAAACAGATAGCAAAAGATATAATTAAAAAATACAACGGCAAAGTTCCTGACACTTTTGATGAATTGATGAAATTTAAGGGTGTCGGCAAAAAGACAGCAGCGATAACAATGGTTTATGGACATAATAAAAATGATTACATACCTGTTGACATCCATGTCTTTGTGATAGCAAACAGATTAGGCTGGGTTAAAACAAAAAATGCTGAAGATAGTATGGATGAACTGATGAAGGTAATTCCAAGAAAATACTGGCATGACCTGAATGACTGGTTTGTCCTGCATGGGCAGAATGTTTGCCTTACTAATTCTCCAAAGTGTTCTATATGTGCAATAAAGCCTTATTGTCCAAGGATCGGCGTATCGCGAAGCCGCTGAATATAGAGAAAGACAAAAGTATTAATTTAAATTGTTTTGTCTTTCTAATATTAGTAGCTGAATTGTATAAGCAATTACTTGTCAGCTACTAATAGGCAGAAAGCAGAGATAAGCTTTTATACAGCAAAATCTATCTATGTCCGGGGTGATTTAAATGGCACAATTAGCATTTGGGCTGCTAGGGCCGATAGCGTCATTAGTTTTTGGAATACTTATTTTGATGTTTCCGAAGATACTAAACTATTTGGTCGGGATTTATCTGATAGTTGTTGGAATTATTGGAATTTTGGCGTCAATTTTGTAATTTATGAAAACAAAAGTTAACTGGCTTGAATGGGGCAAAGAAGCATTTGAAAAGGCAAAGAAAGAGGACAAGCCAATTTTGCTGGACTTGACAGCAGTCTGGTGCCATTGGTGCCATGTGATGGACTCCACTTCTTACTCTGACGACAGAATCGCAGATTTAATAAATAAAGATTTTGTGCCGATAAAAGTCTACATAGACAAAAGGCCCGACATAAGGGAACGCTACAATATGGGCGGATTTCCATCAACTGTTTTTCTGAATCCGGACGGGTACATAATAACAGGCTCAACCTATGTGCCGCCTGACAGAATGAAATTGTTGCTTGAAACTGTGAAAAGCACTTATGCGCCAAGAAAAGAAGAGATCAGGAAAAATATATCAGAAGCTACTGAAAAAATAAAGAGAGAAAAAGAATTTAAAAAATCTGAAATAAATAAAGATATAGTAAAAGACGTCATGCTGGTCATCGAGGACAATTTTGACAATTTCTATGGTGGCTTTGGACTACAGCCAAAATTCCCAAATGCAGAAGCTGTAGACCTCTTATTTCTGCAGTATCAAAAAACTAAACAGAAAAAATATCTTGATATGGCTTTGAAAACATTGGATGGGATGCATGAAGGCATTTATGACAAAATTGATTTTGGATTTTTTAGGTATTCTGTAACTCAAGACTGGAAAATGCCCCATTATGAAAAGATGCTTGAAATTAATGCTGGATTATTAAGAAATTATGCAGCAGCATATGCTATAACAAAAAATGGTAAATATAGAAAGATTGCAGAAGAAATAATTGTTTATGCAAGCACTTGTCTTTCGAATCAGAAAGAAGGGGGCTTTTATGGCTCTCAAGATGCAGATGAGGAATTTTATCAGTTAAGCGCAAACGAGAGGAAAAAGAAAGAACATCCTCACGTTGATAAAACGATTTATGCTGACTGGAATGCGATGATGGTTTCTTCTTATATTAAAGCTGGAACAATTCTAAACAACAAAGAAGCTATAAATTTTGCGATAAAAACCGCTGATTTTATTTTAGAGCATTGTTATGATAAGAAAGCTGGCTTGTTTCATTTTTTTGATGGTAAAGCGCATCAGTATGGATTATTAAGCGATAATATGCATTTCCTGAATTGCCTGATTGATGTGTATCTTGCAGCACAAAACAAGGAATATCTTGAAAAGGCAAATGAAATTGCAGAATTTATACTGAAAAATTTTTATGATAATAAATATTATGGATTTTTTGATAAGACACTTAAAGAAGAAGATTTTGGCGCCTTGAAACATAGAGATAAGCAATTTCTTGAAAATTCCTTTTGCGCAATTGTTTTTTTGAGGCTGCATTTTCTGACAAAAAATGAATCATACAGGAATGCTGCAGAAAAAACATTATTGCATTTTGCTGACAGCTACTTGAACTATGGTTATTTTGCAGCAATGTATGCAATAGCAGTCGATATGCTGCTTAATCAAACAAAAAACTTAATAAACACCATATAAATCACATTCTCTATGGCAAAAACAGGCACTTCTGTGATTGTGTCTAAATCTGAACTGGCTAAGGTCAAAGACAATGCATTGCTAATCGGATTTTTCAAAGGCAAGCTAAAGCTAGAGGGCGATTTGAAAAGGTTGGATGATGAGTACGGAAATATGATAAGTGATTATATAAAAAGCAACAGCTTCAAGGCAGAAAAGGGGGAGGCAAAAAGCATCTTTGTCAACAGACATGTAAAAAATGCCGTTCTTGTTGGGCTTGGAGAGGAAGAAAAATATAGTCTTGATGTCCTGTCAAACACAATAGCGGATGTTTCCAAGCGGCTTAGAGACAATTCTGCAGAAACCTTCAGCATATTTCTGGATTCATTTAATAACGGGAAATTCAAAGATGAGGAGGTTGTTGAGAAGACAGTTTTGGGCTCCCTAATGGGCTTGTATAAATTTACCGAGTTTAAAACAAAAGACAAAGACAAAATAAAATATGTAAAACAAATTGCAATAATAACGAATTCCAATAAAATTTTTCAAAATGAATTAAAATATGCCTCTGTTGTTGCTGATGCGGTCAACAAAACAAGGGACATTGTAAACACGCCGCCAAATGTGGCAACCCCGGAGCATATAGCAGACTATGCAAAAGAACTGGCCAAAAAATCCGGATTGAAATGCACCATATTTGGCGACAAGCAGATAGAAAAAATGAAGATGGGCTGCTTTTTTGCAGTAGGCAAGGGAAGCGTGAACAAGCCAAGGCTTGTTGTTCTTGAATACAGCGGGAACGGCAGGAAAAAGCCTATTGTTGTTGTTGGCAAAGGGGTAACTTTTGACACCGGCGGCTATAATGTAAAGCCTTACCCCCACATACTCAACATGAAAGATGACAAAGGCGGGGCTTTGGCATCCATACATGCCATAGAGGCATGCTCCAAATTGAAATTGCCGGTAAATATCATTGCAATAACGCCATTCTGCGAGAACATGATAGATGCAGCTGCGTACAGGCCTGATGATGTTCTGTCCGCCTACAACGGCATGACTGTTGAGGTGAAGAATACCGACGCAGAAGGCAGATTGGTTCTGGCAGATGCCTTGTCTTACGCAGCCGAGAAAAATCCTGAGGCGATAATTGACATCGCAACCCTGACAGGGGCAAGCACCGTTGTTCTGGGATGGGCAGGCACCCCTTTCACAAGCACCGATGAAAAATTGGCCGAAAAAATAAAAAATGCCTCTAAAAAATCACTTGAAAAGGTCTGGGAGCTTCCGTTATGGCCGGAGTATGAAGACAGCATCAAAAGCGATGTAGCCGACATAAAGAACATAAGCGAAGAAGGGGACGCCGGCGTCATAATCGGAGCAGCATTTTTGAAAAATTTTGTTTCTGACGCTCCATGGGCGCATATTGACATAGGAACTACCGTATGGAGCAAAATTGACAAAGGAATACTTACAAAAGGGGCGACGGGAGCAACTGTAAGATTGATGATAGAACTGCTTAGGGAGTGGAAGTAAAAGATTATAAGTGAAAGTAATGAAAATTGTCTTCACAAATCACGCAAAATATCGCATCGAAAAGAGGAAAATTCTTGAGCAAGAAGTAATCGATGCGATAGAATATCCTGATAAAACAATAAAAAAGCATGGTAAATATTATTTCCAAAAAAGACTGGAAAGAAGAACTATCTAGGTATGCTGTGAGAAAACAGAAAGTATTATAAATGTTGTAACAATATATTGGACCTGAAATGGAAATAAGCTATGATAAAGAAGCGGATGCAATGTATATAGAATTCAGAAAAGGCGAATTTGCCAAGAATAAAAAAGTGGATGACTGTACAATCATTGATTTGGATAAAGAAGATAAAATTTTAGGTATAGAGCTTCTTGATGTTAGTAATAGAATACCTTCGGAATCCCTTTCCGAGATACATGTAAAAAATTTGATTGCTGCGAATTGACCACTAGTGTCCTATCGCGTTTTTCCATGAAATCCGAATTCTTTAAATACCCCTAATTGAATAAAGTTTATGTGATAAACAAAATACTGTCGCTATTGGCTTTGCCTTTGGGAATCCTTATTGCATTGAAATACTTCAAGATTTACGATGCAAATTCAATTACGCCGTACAGCATAACATTAATTGGGGCAGTTTTCCTTATAGCTGTCCAGCTGTTCTCTTATTTGATGGTGCATATCACAAATCAAGGGACAACTTTTATCGGCAAGCTGATAAAGGCAGTTTTAGCCATTCCAGGAATTCTGTATATAACAAACATGTATTATCCATTGAATCTCGGATTCGACTTGGAGATAGTGATTGCCTTATTCCTGTTTGTGGAAGGCCTTTATGGACTGCATTAAGCTTAAACAATAACATTTTTAAAATACCATTTATTTCTGGAATCCATGTACGATGTCATAATAGTGGGAGCGGGCGCTGCCGGATTGACTGCAGCAGTTTATACATGCAGGAAAAAGCTAAAGACGGCAGTCATAAGCATAGACATTGGCGGCCAGACCAATCTTACAAACCACATTGAAAACTATCCGGGAACCGGCCCAATGAGCGGACCGGAATTGATGCAAAGGTTCCAGAATGAGGCAATAGGCTTTGGCGCCGAGATAATAATGGGGAAAGCGGATAAGGTGGACAAGACAGAAAAGGGGTTTAAGGTACATTTGGCCAACGATGAAGAGTACGAATGCAAAGCTTTAATCCTTGCTTATGGCAAAGTCCCTAGAAGCCTTGGAATCGAAGGAGAGGAAAAATTCTTTGGAAGGGGGGTATCAACTTGTGTAACCTGTGACTTACCCCTATATAAAAATAGGGATGTTGTAATTATTGGAGGTGGTAATTCTGCTGTTGAAGGGGCTTTGGAATCAGCAACAATCGCAAAAAAAGTGTATCTCGTCCATCGAAGAGACACATTCAGGGCAGATGAAATCACGGTTGAAAAGCTGAAACACCACAAGAATGTGGAGCTTCTGCTCAACAGCGTCCCGGCAAAAGTGATTGGAGAGAAGAATGTTGATGGAATCGAAGTCGAGAATATAAACACGAAAGAAAGAAGAACATTAAAGGTGGACGGAATTTTCATAGAGATAGGATATGTTGTGGACACTTCCTTTGTCTCGCATCTTGTGAAAGTGAATGATAAGAAAGAAATAATGGTTGATGAAAGAGGGAATACCTCGCATCCCGGAATTTTCGCAGCCGGGGATATAACGCCTGTCCCGTACAAGCAGACTGTTATAGCGGCAGGGGACGGCTCAAAGGCCGCTTTGGAATGCTACAGGTGGCTTACAGGCGGGAAAGGGACTATACTGGACTGGAGCTGAAAAAATTTTGTTAGTAAAATGGACAGCAAAAAAACTATTGTTGCGCCGGAAGGATGGGAGGTTATTTTATTTCGTTACAAAGGCGAGCATTTAAACAGCTACAGATTGGATGACGTAGTAAAAAATTAGGTGATTTCAAATGCAGCAAATACAGGAGCATATACTGGAAATATCGGAAATAAAGGATGAAACTCCGACTGTTAAGTCGTTTAAGGTAAAACTGCCGGAAAATCTGAACATAGATTTCTATCCAGGCCAATTCTTCATGGTTTCGTTGCCCAACGACCCGGAAATAAAGACTGCAAGAGCTTATTCCATAGCATCTTCGCCATTGGAAAAGGGTTATCTGGAAATTGCGCTGAACAAAGTCGGGCCTTTCACTGCAAAAATGTTTGAGCTGAAGCATGGAGATTTATTAAAATTCAAGGGCCCATACGGAAAATTCTACTTCAATGAGGAAATGAAAAAGGACCTGGTGCTTATTGGAGGGGGCGTAGGGATCACCCCGCTGATTGGAATAGCCAGGTACTGCGCAGATAAAAACCTGGGCAACAGGGTAAAGCTGATTTACAGCGTCAAAACTCCGGAAGAAATAGTGTATCACGAAGAAATCAAAAGGATAAAGCAGCAAAATCCGAATTTTGAGTATATAATAACTATTACCAGGGCAGAAGACAGCCATGCATGGAATGGAAGAATGGGAAGAATAGAGCAACAATTGCTCAACGAAAATATAGAAAAAATTGAAGACTGCATTTATTTCCTGTGCGGCTCAAAGGAGTTTGTTGACAGCATAATCTCAATGCTACAGAATTTGGGAGTTAAAAGAGAGCAGATAAAGACTGATGTGTGGGGGTAATAATTTTATTTAAATAATAATTCCAATTGAGTGGAATAAACCTGCCTTCTGCATTGAGCGTCCGAAGCCATGAGTCAATGACCCAACTGGGAGTATCGCGCTCATTTTAACCAATATCAAATTTTTCCTTGAGAACTTTCTGCAATCCTTCCCTGAAATATAATTTGTCAAAGAAATAATCAGCCAGACCTCGCCATGCTTCAGCAGCACCACTATAATTCGATATTCCTACTACAACGGGTTTTTTACCAAGCCATTTTATTCTTTCTACAGCATCTGGACCATAAGGACGATTATTTGCGTCATAAGTATCGCTAATAACCAAATGGTGATCTTTACTTCTAGATTTATTGATTGCCTGAAATTCATTAATTGCGTCATCGACATCTCTTATGCCTGCACTCCCTAATACAAGCCTGAGGATATTTCTTTCCGTAGCTTCATCCTCGATTAGCAACACCGACAATTCTTCTGCTTTCATTTAAAATCCATCTCTCTGCCTAACAAAAGCGATTCTGGACATTTCATTTTCATAAAATGCCAGCTGAGTCAAGGTAGCGTCCTGGAATACAGTAGTTGGAATCCAAGCAGCGGGACTTTTTTCACCGACAGCATATAACCTCACTCTAGAGCCTATCTCTGCTTTTTTGTCCGTTGCTTGAACAACACAGCAATTTTCTCCTTGATTTGTTTTAAAGCCTAAAACAGCAATAAGTTCGTAATCTCCCTTGAAAGTATCTAGTTTAACGACTCTTTGCCCATTTAATTCGGGCTTTTGTCTTTTTATTATCTCTCTAAATTCCTCGATTGGGATATTAGTACCAAGTAGTTTGTATAAAGGATCATCTTTGCCTATAGCACCCATCCAGAATCTTAATTCTCTTATTTCTTGCTGTCTTAAAGCACCCATCACTTGCTTTTTTGCTGCTGGAGTAGCTTCACCGCCATACATGGAATAATCTATCGAACCACCGGAAAATTTTATCATTTCACAGAATTGTGCCAATGCAAGCATCTGGTCATAATCTTTACTTAAATAATCACCAAACTCAATTAAATCATTAAATATGACTTTTCTATGATTTTCAGTGCAGTCTAGGATGTTATTATAGTCATTAACCAGCCTTTCAATACCTCTAATTTTACCTACATCTCTCCTAAGCGAGTCTACGTTAATTTGTTTATTTGAAACAAATATTCCATGAGAAGCTAATTCCTCCAAAGCTGGTAAAAAGTCCACTGAAAGTTTAACGTATGCGAGATTATTGGATACGCCTAATAGAATATGGCTAAGACCCGCTTCCAAATTATCTTTTTGGTTTTCTTCCATTTGTTTAACTCTAAAGTAATTACAATATTGGCTTATATAAATTATTGTAGTAAAAACTTTTACGACAACTTTATATAGAAGTTATATAAAATAGAATAAGATGAACAAAGAAATACTGAAAGAGCTTGGTCTGACAAACAATGAAATTGAAGTTTATTTAACCTTGTTGAGAAAAGGCTCCATTTCCGTAAATGAAATTGCGGAAAAATCCGGGCTGCACAGGCAGGCTGTTTATGACGCGCTGGACAGGCTTCTTGAGAAGGAATTTGTGAATTACGTAATCAAAAGCGGCAAAAAATATTTCCAGGGCATCAACCCGGAAAAAATAGTGGAGTACCTCAAAGAAAAAGAAAACAAATTCAAAACAATTCTGCCGGAATTGATCAGTTTAACAAAGCTGCCGAGGGAAGACACTTTTGTGGAAGTTTTCAAGGGCAAAGATGTAGTAAGGACTGTTTTTCGGGACATAGTAAAAGAATTCCAAAAAAAGAGTGGGGAAATAGTGCTTTCAGGCGTAGAAGAAAAAAAGTATATGGAAGAAGATAAGATTGCACTGCAACAGCAGATGAAAAGATTAAGGGAGCTAAGATGCACTGAAAGAATCCTAGTAAAAGAAGGCGACACGACTTTCGTTGAAGGTCCACAAACTAAATACAGGTGGATTCCAGAGCAATACTTTTATCCAACACCCATTTATGTTTACAATGACAAGCTAACAATAATCATCTGGGGCAATCCAAATTATGCCATAATAATTAAGAATAAAAATCTGGCAGAAGCTTACAGGAAGCAATTCAATTTGTTGTGGAAGATTTCTAAGAAAATAAACTGTTCAATTTCATAATTAGTTGACACTTTAAGAATTAGTCAAGATTTCTTCGTTTTGGGTGATTTTATGGCAAAACTAAGTGAAAAAAAAGAAAATGGATAATAAATCAGTTCAGAAGTG
>Ga0209541_10003005_pt1 | contig 31341 bp, 28 predicted proteins | sample RifCSPlowO2_01_FD_184027 | JGI IMG/M metagenome (GOLD analysis project Ga0209541, IMG submission 184027) | Groundwater microbial communities from Rifle, Colorado - Rifle CSP2_plank lowO2_0.1 (SPAdes) (version 2) | ecosystem: Environmental > Aquatic > Deep subsurface > Groundwater | place... | reverse complement strand
GTTCAGTATACATTTTACCTCTTTTACTATCCTCAGTTGTTATATTGAGAACACTGAATTCATTCATGTTTTTTATGGCACTAGCATATTGGGATGGATCTTGAGGTAGATCTAAAGTAAGTACGGGTGAGAGACTGACTTTCATATATTCTCTGTTTACTGGGTCATCATCAATGAAAACGATGCTATCCAGTCCAATGTTTAGTTCATTTGCAATTTCTTGCATGTTGGAAACTTTGTCGTTCCAGTTAATCTTCAGACATGCAAAGTGTTCCTCTCTGAGAACCATATATGGGTGTTCTTTTATTACTTTGATCGCATCCTCGTAGTTGTTTTTGCTATTTATCGCAAGAATTATACCTCTTTGATAAAGTGATAACAAAACTCGCTGAAATTCAACATAAGCGTTTCCAGGGGGTTCCGGGCCGAGCTTTATTCCATTAAAACCATCTTCACCAACTATTCCACCCCACAGCGTGTTATCAAGATCAATCACGATGCACTTTTTTGAGATCCCAAGTTGGCCTATCACATAGCTGAGTAAATCGTGTGCCAGATATGGAATATGGTCAAGAGAGACTTTAATGTCTCCGAAAAGAAATTGGTTATAATCAAAGACATTTTTTTCTCCGTGTTTAATAACAAAATTGTTAAAATCATATACAAAAACAGAATCCAAAGTAAAGGCGAGCTCAGATAGTTTGTTATTTAATTCATTAATCATTCGACGCAGTCCATAGTCTGTTTTTGTCTCAAAGATCCCATAAGGAGAAAAAGTTGGAATGTTAAAATTAGTTATTACCAATTTCGAGTTGGTTTTTTTACCAAATACTTCGATTAGTTTTTGAATTTCTTCAATTTTTTTATCGATAAATCGTTTTCGATCTTCTGTAGATAATGAGTACGGATGATGAAAGATCTCACCCAAGATTGTTCTAGAATCAATAAGAAGAAATGAGATATCCGGTAAAAATTTGTATAAATTACTGTCTTGATCAAGAATTTCTTGGTTGTATTGATTGTAACCACCCACATATGTTATACATTGTATTTTTTTTTCTGCACATTTTACTTGTAGTATCTCAGCTAAACCATTTAACGTAAAGCTACCCAATAAGGCAACACGGATCTTTTTTTCAAATGTTTGTCCATCCAGCTCTGTTGCTTTGTTGATGTAATATGATAATTGTTTTTCAATCATGATTTTGAGTTATTTGGTTTCTCAATAAGCCTTTGTATTAATTATTTATTACGACTCAACTAACAAGTATTTTTTCTCAGAAAGGTTTTAGACAATGTGTTTGGTTTCAGCCTTGTAATTATGAATAACATGGAGAAAAATGACGCTTTTTCAGTCAATGAAAAAGAATTGATGGATTATTATGGTTATAGTGGAAGATCTGGTCGTTTTAAATTACGTTGCAAATTTGCAAGGACGTGGGTTTTACACTCACTTGCGTACTCCACACCATTTTCTAATTTTGCTATTAAAATGCAGAGAAGTCGAGGTGTTACTATAGGTAAGAAGTGTCATTTTTCACCTTATGTCTTAATAGATTTACTTTATCCTCACCTAGTAAAAATTGGTGATAGTGTCACTATTGGAAGCAACACATTGATTTTTGCTCATGCAAATCCAACTACGAATTTATTTTTAAAGAAGAACGGATATCCGAGAAAGATCAATCCTGTCAAGATTAAATCAGGAGCTATATTGTTTCCAGGTTGCATTGTTACAGCGGGAGTAACAATAGGAGAGAATTCATTGGTAAGCGCAGGTAGTGTTGTTTTTGAGGATGTTCCAGATTATTCTGTTGTGGTTGGTAACCCTGCACGTGTTGTGAAAAAAATTGATCATTGATTTAGAGATAAAGGATAGTCTTTGATTTAATATGAATTTACTTGGTATTGATTTTGAAGATTGGTTCCATCCAGAGTTAATTCAGCGTCAGATCACAACAAAAAATAACAAACCAGTTGTAATCAATGGGATCAATAAGATCGTAGATTGGTTAAGGAAAAACGATACTTTTGCTACTTTTTTTGTGGTAGGAGAGCTACTAGAATTCAAACCTGAGTTGCTTGATACAATTGTAGAAAATGGACATGAAATTGCATTTCACACCATGCATCATAAAAGACTTGAGGATATTGCGACCAAAGAAAAATTTTCTGAAGAAATACAGAAATTTTCTCAACTAACAGATGGAAAATCAAAGGGTTTCAGGGCTCCTACCTTTTCATTAAATTACTCCACTAGTTGGGCAATTGACATGCTTGCTGAACACAACTACCTATATGACAGCAGTATTGTTCCAGTAAAGACGAGGTTATACGGTGTTAAGGATGCTGAGACAAAACCATACAAGATTTCAAGCAAAAATATTACTTCCGATAATCCAGATGGAAAAATTTTAGAATTTCCATTAATGATGACTAAAATTCTGGGAAGAAAGATACCTGCCGGTGGGGGATTTTATTTGAGATTTTTGCCCATATCAGTTATTGAAAAAGCAATAAAACAATACAATTCTGAAAATAAACCTGCTACTTTTTACATTCATTCTTGGGAATTGACACCTGAATATATGCCAAAGATCTCACTATCAGTGCAGGATAGTTTTGTGACTTATCACAATTTGAATAAGGCCATGCCCCGAATGGGGCAGCTTTTAAAAAAATTTGAATTTACATCATTTGAGAGACATATTTCAAAATAGGTTAAAGCGTAGTGATATCATGTTTTAATTTCAGCAAAATGAGCCAGAGTTTTCTTTATACCATCTTGTAGTTGTGTTGCTACGTTCCACCCAAGCAATTTTAATTTTGAATTGTCTACAACAAAATTTCCCACATCAACTTTTTTTGTATATTGTGGTGATTCGACATATTTTATTTTTGCACTAGTCAATTCCTCAAGCCATTTACCAAGCTCATAAAACCAAGTTTTCTTTCCAGAGGATATCCAATAGAGATCACCAGATCTTCCTTTTTTCATTATTGTTTTCACTCCAGAAACAACATCTGAAACATAAACAAGATCTCTAAAGAAATTACCTTTGTCAAATATTGTTATTTCTTCACCTTTGAATGCCTTGTAAATGAGATAGTTTACTGCATTCTTGTTTGGCACATATTTTTCCCTAGGTCCAAAAGAATTGGTGATTCGAAATGTCACAGTGTCTACATCATAAACATTGTTGTATATGCGACAATAATTTTCGCTGGCAAGTCTATTGGCACCATAAATAGTGGTCGGATTACATGGACTTTCTTCAGTAATAGGTAATTGTTGGGGTTTTCCTATAACGATGAAAGTACTTCCCAGAATGAACCTGCATTTGAGGTTTAATATCCGAATTTTTTCCAATAGATACAAGGTAGACTTGGTGTTTACATCCAAATCATACAGAGGGTTTTCAAAGGATTTTGAATGTGACGTTTCGCCGGCAAGGTGGATCAAGACATCAGGTTGATTTTTCTCTACGCTATCTCCTAATTCTTGATGATTTGTTATGTCCACTCTTTCAAGTTTTATTTTATCAAGCAGATGTGAAATGTTATCAAGCTTAGAAGTGTGTCTGGTAAGTACGATTACTTCATTTTTTTCTTTGATGAATTCATCACAAAGGTGACTGCCAATGAAACCGGCACCTCCGGTTATCATGATTTTCATAAGCTTAAGCAGTTTATTGGTTAGTTAAAAATTCATATCGTTTGCCGTTATCTATTTAATCAAATATAGCTAAATCTTTCTAGTTGAGTGCAAGTTTAGTAGAAAAAATTCGAATTTTGTTCAAAGCGATTAAGGCGATAAAGAATTGGCAAACATACGTTTCAGTATATCTCAATCTTGTAAAATCAGAGTATGCTGTTTTAGAAATGAAAAATGGAATAAAGATAAAGCTCAGAGTGAATTCCACTGATCTGATGGCTTTTACTCATGTTTGGTTGCTCCAAGAATACCAGAGACCTGGATTTGACATAAAGAATAGTGACGTCATTATTGACATTGGGGGCCACATTGGATTATTTGCATTGTTTTCATCTCAATTTTGTAGAGATGGAAGAATCTATTGTTTTGAACCAATCAAAGAAAATTTTGACATGTTGAAATCTAATATAGAACTGAACAAGATAACCAATGTAACTCCTGTTAATGCTGCAGTTTCATCAAAAGATGGCACAGTTACAATTTATCTAAACGAAGATAAGGCTGGCCACAGTATGTACATAAATGGAACCAACTCGGTACAGGTAAAGTCACTTTCTCTGGCAAACGTTTTTGATTCTTATGGATTACCACATTGTAATTTTTTGAAGGTAGATTGTGAAGGAGAAGAATATCAGATTATGAATTCCTTACCAGCATCATATTTTGAAAAAATTGAAAAGATATGCATAGAATACCATTTTGTTGATATGAAACCGGATTTGTTGGAAAACTTGATCAACCGATTAAAATCATTTTCATTTATTATCAATACCAGGGATATTTTACCAGGAATTGGATTTTTGTATGCGATTAGATACTAACTCTTTTTAATTATTCCGAGAAAAGAATTTTCTTTTTGCTGCAAAATTAATGGTTCCAGTTTTGTTTTTGTAGAGAATTCATGAAATGCGTTGTTATCTCCAATGTCATCTGAGATCAAAAATCCATTTTTATTTATAAAAGGCCATGAGGTTTCAAACTCAAAAGTCATGTTTTTATATGTATGAAGACTGTCATGAAAGAAAACATCTACAGATTTTAGAGAAGAAAGAATGCCACTTAGTTTTTCAGATGATGAACCAGAATTGAGTTTCCACCTTTCTCTCAAGTGAGAAGGAATTGCAGCACCTATCATTTCTTTGGACTGCCAAGGACTGAATACCGAATCTATCGAATAGAGAGTGCCTTTCTTATTTTCATGTAATGCTTGTAAGATGTACATGCTACTCAAACCATATGCCACGCCGGTTTCAACAATTTTTTCTGGCTGAGTGAGCTTGCAAAGTGCATAAAGGAACAAGCCACTTTTATTATCAAGTGTGTATTCTGTTGGATAAGGCTTTTTCTTGGATGGATATTTTTCAGATTTTAGCGTATCAAAGAAATTATTGATATGGTTTTGTAATTGTTCCGTGTTCTTGTTGATTTCTGTAATTGACAGGTTTGTTTCAGGAAATAGGATTTTTATTATCTGATCTAAATTAGATTTTATGGCCTCATATTTGAATACCGTGTTGGTTTTTACATCTTTCCAGTTTTGATATTTTGTATCAAACATCTGTTTGCCTTTTTTTGGATTTGACATTACGTAGAACAAAAATCGTGTCAAAAATGATAGTTTATTCATGTATACTCACTGTCAGGTTAAAGTTTGGATAAATTTGTTGGTGCAAATTAACAACATATCTTTGGTAAAAAGCAATTAAAAACAACCATGTTGAATAATCATACAGAAATGAAAGTCGCGTTAGTTTGTCCTGCATCACTGCCTGCAACTCAGTTTGGCGGTATTTTGTTTCTGTGTGTGGATATTGCAAGAGAACTCGCAAAAATTGGACATGATGTTACCATATACACGACAGATCTAGACTTTGCAAATAATGCCAAAACATTTAACAAAAATCTGCTCCGCTTAGAAGAATACGAGGGTTTTAAGATAAACCGCACACATGTATGGTTTTCTGTCAAGTTGTTCTTTGTAAATCCTGGTTTGTATTATCAATTGAAAAGAGACAGGCCGGACATAATTCACACAGTGGGGATTAGGAGTTTTCAATCATTTATTGCAGGTAGTATATCAAAAAAATACAAAATTCCTCTAGTTATTTCAGATCAAGGTGGGCTCACAACTCACCCCGACATACACAATAGTGGCATCGTAGGCAAAATCATGTATAAACTTCAGAAACCGCTGGTTAATTTCATAATAAATCAATCAATAAAGATTAGTGTTCCAAATGATTATGAGAAAGAAATATTTGCAGAGTTTGGTCAAATTTCAAAGATAGAAATAATACGAAACGGAGTTAATTTAGATCAATTTCAAACTACAAAGCTAGTAGATTTCAAATCCAAATATCACATAACTGGTGATTTTGTATTGTTTGTGGGAAGATTTGCCAAAGTCAAGGGTATTGATACTTTGTTACAAGCTTGGTCACTAGTAAAGAAACATGAACAACATCAGAATGTAAAGCTGGTGATTATGGGAGTAGATTTTGGTTTTGAATCAGAGATGTTTGAGATGATTGAAAATTTGAAGATCAAAGACAGTATTGTTGTGATCAGGAAGCCTCCAAGAGAAGATGTTTTAGCTGCATATTCTTCTTGTCTTTTTCTTGTTCTTCCGTCAAGATGGGAACTTTCTCCTCTTACGCCTCTAGAGGGATTTGCGTTTAGAAAACCAACAATTAGTACAAAGGTACACGGTGTACCATACACCATAACAGATGGCGAGAATTCAGTTTTGGTGGAGTCAGAAAATTATCAGCAATTATCCAACGCAATCTTGGATTTGATTATAAATGAAGAAAAAAGGAATCAATATGGCGATGCTGGTTACAAATTGATTCATGATGTATGTAATTCTAAAGTAATGGCCGAAAACACATTGAAAATGTATAAAAAAATCCTTGCAGATAGTTAATAAATCATAAACATTAATTTGAATTAGATTTGAAAAAGAGAGAGCCTTTCAATTCAACAATTAGAGTTCCTTTCTATTCTCCATGGATAACAAAAAGCGATAAGGATGCGGTTTTGAAAGCATTAGATTCAACTCAGCTCACAGATGGTCCAAAGTTACGTGAATTTGAAGCAGATTTTGCAAAGTATACAGGAGCCAGATTTGCAATTGGAGTTTCCAATGCCACTACCGCCTTACATTTGACATTAAAGGCTGTAGGTATTGGAAGAGGTAATGAGATCATAGTACCAGATATGACATTTGTAGCAACGTCAAATGCGGTTATTTTGAGTGGTGCAACTCCTGTTTTCGCTGACGTAGATAAAGAAACCATAAACATTTCCATTGAATCGATCAAAAATAAGATCAATTCAAAAACGCGTGCAATACTTCCTGTTCATTTTGCAGGAAAGTCGTGCCAAATGGATGAGATTTGCAAGTTGGCCAAAAAAAATGATCTTTTGATAATAGAGGATTGTGCTCATGCCATAGGAGCTAAATATAGGAACAAACATGTTGGAAACTTTGGCGTTGCAGGATGTTTCAGCTTTTATCCTACAAAAAACATCACAACAATAGAAGGTGGAATGATCATCACCAATTCAAAACCCATTGCAGAATATGTCACGGCAGCACGAAACCATGGAATTACAAAATCACTTTCTCAGAGATATTCACATGGCAAACCATGGGACTATGAAATGAATGAACCTGGCTATAACTACAGGTTAGACGAAGTTCGATCATCACTTGGGATTAGTCAGCTAAAAAGAATAACTAAGTTAAATTCAATGAGAAAAAAAGCCTTTGAGTACTATAACAAGGGCCTAAACAAGATAAGTGACATAATCATACCTTCAATATCAAAACAAAATGTTGATGCATATCACCTATACATAATTCGTATACAGAAAAATTCTGATGTTTCTAGAGACGAACTCTTTAGAAGATTACTACAAAAAGGAATAAGAACAACGGTGCACTACAAACCTCTGCATAGATTTTCCACTTATAAAAAATTTCCATTCGATCGTAATGAATTAAAAAATTCTGAAGAGTTATACGAGGAGGCCATTTCGCTTCCATTCTATCCAAATATTCCAAAGAAGCATCAAGATTACGTGATTAAGAATATCAGACAGATAATGAAATGAATATGTTTTTGTGAGGCAGCGGATTGACTAATTCAATCTATAACTTTAATATTTATTATTTTTTGGAAGATGTTGCTGTAAATTGAAAATAGTAATAGGTCTTCCTGCTTATAATGAAGAAAAAAATGTTGCGTCTATAATTATGAGATTAAAAGAAATAACAAATCAAATTATTGTTTGTAATGATGGTTCAACTGATTTAACTGCAAAGATAGCTGAAAGCATGGGTGCAAGTGTTGTTAATCACTCAAAAAATCTTGGTTATGGCGCTGCCATTAAGAGCATATTTTCAAAGTTCATTGAAACAGATGGAGATATCCTAGTTACATTTGATGCAGATGGGCAACATAGAATTGAGGACATCATAAATGTAGTCCAGCCCATCATAAAAAATGAAGCTGATGTAGTAATAGGATCTAGATTTCTGAGCGCAGATCAAGAGATGCCTACATATAGAAAAATTGGAATAAAGACAATAACCAATCTTACCAATACAACCATAGATACAAAAATAACAGATTCGCAGAGTGGTTTTAGGGCTTATGCTAAGCGTGTATTCCCTGCTGTTATTCCTTTTGAACATGGAATGGGAGTTTCAACAGAGATTTTGATCAAGGCAAATAAAAATGGATTCAGAATAAAAGAAATCCCAATAACCACATTATATGGTGACGATACCTCGACACATAACCCAGTTTCTCATGGATTCTCTGTAATTCTTAGCACGATGAAATTCATATCAATTGAGCATCCGCTAAAATTTTACGGAATTCCTGGAATAATATTTCTTGCAATCGGCTTATTTTTTGTAGGGTGGACCCTACAGTATTTCACAACATTTCGTGTTTTTCCACCCATTTTAGCTTTGATCGCAATAGGCTTTACGTTGTTTGGGCTAGTTTTTCTTATGACCTCGATTATGCTCTACTCTCTTGTAAATATTGTAAGAGAGGGAAAAAGGAGTTAATATTTTCATAAACATACAGCTGTAAGTTACTATGAATAACAATTGGGAAAAACTCATGATAATCATAAGCAGGGTAAGAAGTTTAACCTTAATTGGTACTGCGGATATTACTGCAAGCGGTATTGCGGCTATTTTTTGGTTTTATATGGCTTCATTATTGGGTACTGAGCAATACGGGCAAGTGAGCTACTTTCTTTCCATTGTTAGTATCGCCTCAACAGTTTCGTTATTTGGTTTTGAAAACACCATTTCGGTTTATGTAGCAAAAAAGGTAAGGGTAGAACCAGCCATATACATCATTTCAATTGTTTCAGGAGTTGTCACAGGGATAGTACTTTACCTAATGTTTAATCATATAGGTATTAGTGTTTATGTTCTTGGTGCTATAATTTTTGGACTTGCAAGCGCAGAGATAATTGCAAATGGGTTATACAAATCATATTCAAAATATCTCATCACACATAAAATTTTGATGGTGGTATTATCAATAGGCTTCTATCACGCACTTGGAGTAGATGGCATATTTCTTGGAATTGGAATTGCGTTTTTCCCTTATCTAATTAGAGTTTTCAAAGGTTTCAAGAATGCGACGCCGAATTTTTCATTGTTAAGAGCACGCTCTCATTTTATTCTAAACAGTTATTTTTTGAATCTATCTTCTGTTTTTAATGGATCAATTGATAAATTAATTATTGGTCCATTGGTAGGTTTTGCGTTATTAGGGAATTACCAACTTGGAATACAATTTCTTTCAGTTTTACATATTTTGCCATCTATTGTTTACAAGTATACACTACCTCAAGACGCAGGTGGGAATCCTAACAAAAAGCTAAAAAAGGCCACCATATTGTCATCTGTAGGTCTGGCCATATTCGGTATTACGCTTTCACCAATAATAGTACCTGCTTTCTTTCCACAGTACAATGAAGCGATTCAAGTAATCCAAATTGTTAGTCTATCCATAATTCCAACTACAATTAATCTAATGTTTACGTCTAAATTTCTTGCTGCAGAAAAAAACAGAATAATACTAATCAGTTCTGGGATACACCTAAGTGTACTGGTGACCTCGCTTATTTTATTAGGTAGAATGTATGGTATCAACGGAATGGCTGCTGCTTTAGTTTTGGCCATCAGCACAGAGTCAGTTTATTATTATATAATAAACAGACATGAGAAATCTTTCCAAAATTTCTCCACAAACTGAAGTGATTGTTGTGAATATTCGGATTGTTTTATCTGTTTTAATCGCATTTGTTATTGCCATCTCACTCTTTCATTATGTGATTTACTTACAATCTTCTGGGATCAGTACATCTACAGATCAAGAGAGTGAGAATATCGATGAAATGCAAAAAAAATTTTATGCCAAAATTGCTAATTCTAATGAAAAAAGGATTTTTGTACTTGGTTCAAGTTATGTTATGGGTCTTAACGCTACACTCATCAACGAATTGATTTCAAAACATCATCCTGATTATCACATGTATAATTTAGCTATAATGGGAGATCATATCAAAAAGAGAGCGTCAGTTACAAATGATTTGGTTTTAGCAAGACCTAATCTTGTTTTGTACGGAATATCTGAAGATGATTTTGAAGTTCCAGCACTTATCAACACAATACAAACCAAACCAAACTATGTCTTATTTGATCCACAAGATTTGTTTGATAAAGGAATAAGATCATTTGAGAAAGCATTAAGTATTGATTTTCCTGAATCACCAAAATCCATAACCTGGCAACTCTTACGTATAATGAGTAAAACAAACATTGAACCAACTAAATTTTCTCCATATGTTAATACACCTTTTTTAAAAATTACAAAAGCTGATACAATAATTGTTTCAGATCTTGAACTAAAGAATCTTGTTAATTACATTACGCCGTTTGGAAAAATCAGTAATCCAGAGGAAAATGAATATCTTGCTGAATTAAAGAGCATGATTAAAACCCTTCATGACAATAATATCAAAGTTATATTTTTCATTGTTCCTCGCCACAGTTATTATCTTGAAAAAGAATCAGATTCATACAAGAATGCTTTTGAATCAATATTATCAGAATTGAAAATAGATGCTGACAACATTCATCCACGAAATGATTACAGCAATCTTCCAATATGGCATGATTTGACACATGTTTCTATAAATAAAGACGCCAGCATATTCAGCGAGGACATTGCTAAGATCATATTAATTGAGATCGGAAATTAGATGCTTTTTAACACAATAGATTTTGTATTGTTTTTTATTGTATTTTTGACCACAATTTCAATTGTAAAAAATAGACGATTTCAACATTTGTTCATTTTACTAGCAAGCTACTTTTTCTTTTATTATTCCAGCAATTACCTAATCGTTTTGCTGATTTTTACAACAATATGGGATTTTTATTTTGGTGAAATGATATACAGAGCTAAAGATACCAAAATTAAAAAAATAATTTTGATGAGTAGCCTTGCTGGCAATCTAGGTCTTCTTGGCTTCTTCAAGTATGCAGACTTTGCAATTGCCCAGTTCAATATTTTAGGACAGCATTTGAATCTGAATACGCATCTGCCTTCACTAAACCTAGTTCTACCTATTGCGATTTCATTCTATACTTTTCATTCCATAACGTATACCGTAAGTATCTATAGAGGACAGATGACTCCAGTTAAGTCATTTACCGAATATGCAATTTTTGTAGCTTTTTTTCCGCAGCTTGTTGCAGGTCCGATTTTACGGGCAAAGGATTTCCTTCCTCAGTTACGTGAAAAGTTGGAACGGTCAGTAAGTATCGGTCGACTAAAGCAAATTGTAATCGAAAATGCTAACTTAAAACTTGGCATCACAATGATGACATTTGGATTTTTCAAAAAGATGTTTTTTGCCGATAATATTGCACCTGTAGTTAATGAGATATTTTCATTTCCTTATGGGTTAGAGTCATTTACCATTATTTTAGGAGCTATTGCGTTTGGAATCCAGATTTATTGTGATTTTTCTGGATACTCAGATATTGCGTTAGGAGCTGCGTTGATTATGGGGTTTAAGGTTCCTCTTAATTTCAATAAACCGTATTTTGCAACTTCTCCATCAGATTTTTGGCGAAGATGGCATATTTCTCTATCTACGTGGTTAAGAGACTATCTGTATATTCCCTTGGGCGGAAATAAGAAAGGCAACGTCATGACATATGTCAATCTTTTTGTTGTAATGTTTCTTGGAGGATTGTGGCATGGTGCCTCTTGGAATTTTGTGATTTGGGGAATGCTACATGGGATCTATTTGGCGGTTCACCGATTTTTACAAAATAGATTTCCTGTAATCGCAAAAAATAATTTTTTCAATACTAGATTTGGCAAAGTCTTTTCCATCCTTGTTACTCAGTATCTGGTATTTTTTGCCTGGATTGCATTCAGAGTAGAAAACCAAGACGCCATGTTTTATTCTATGAGTAAATATTTTTTCTGGGATTTTCAATTCGCAAATACCTTATTGTTTATACAAATACACAAATTATCAATGGGAATCATAACATTATTTATCATATTACATATTATTTCATATAAAAAAGTCAACATTATTGAAAGAATTTACAATTACAAGCTCAGATATTGGATAATAATACTTGCATCCATAATTACCCTAATTTTGCTATTTTACGATGGAAATCCAAGAGATTTCATTTATTTCCAATTTTAGCTCTACATTAATTGATGTATAAGAAATTCTGTATAAGGAGTAGTAATAATTTAATAAGTTTCTTTATGAATCCATTTTGGAATTCGTATCCAAGGTATGTATGAGTGTGATCAATAGATTAAATTATTTTTCAGAGCATATTGTGATTTCTCTTTTAATAATAAGTGTTTCATCATTATTTGTTAGACTATATTTCTTTCCTTATGGTATTCCACTAACCGAAGATGGGTTGTATTATTTTCGTTATGCGGCAGATACAAACGTTTTAGGCCATTTACCAGATAGGGATATTTCAAATAATGGTTGGCCACTGTTTGTTTCATTATTTTTCTTTTTTGTCCATTCGAATAATTTTCTTGATTATATGACAATTCAAAGATTGATTAGTGTTTCAGTTTCTGTATTCACAATAATCCCTGTATACTTACTTGTTTGTAGATTTTTTGATAAAAAATATGGATTGATAGGCGCATTATTATTTGCATTTGAACCGCGAATTATTCAAAACTCTTTGTTAGGAATAACAGATACATTATATATATTTCTTGTAACATTATCACTTGCGTTTTTTCTTGATTCAAAGAAGAATTCAAAGTATTTGTCGTTTTGTTTTGCTGCCTTGGCTACAGTAATAAGATATGAAGGAATAATGTTATTTTTTGTTATCTCAATTATGTTTTTTGTACTACAAAAAAGAGATTATCGGTTGGTAAAACAGTACTGTGTTGTTTTGGGAATTTTTATTCTTACTATCTCTCCTCCTTTATACTCTAGAATGGTAACTGTTGGTAATGATGGTATAACAAATAGCATATTTTCTGGTGGTGAGATGTATGTAATAGAAGCGACATCAAATCAAGAAAATGAGATCATAGGTATCATAAATTATGTCAAATTAGGATTTGAAAATTTATTTAAATTTCTTGGATGGGGGATGATTCCTTACTTTATAATTTTAGTACCACCAGGAGTTTATTGGGTTTTTAAGAACAAAGACCATAATAAAATTACAGTAATAGTGTCGATAATCATTTTATCAATACCTGCGTTTTATGCGTATAGTAGAGGGATTCAAGAAACAAGATATCTCTATGTTTTGTACCCTTTGCTTACCATACTATCTGTTTTTACAATTAAGTTCTTACATGACAGAACAAATAGAAAGATTATTTTTATTATAATTGCAGGTATGATTTTATCTTCTATTGGTTTTATTGAATACAAAAAAGTAGACTATGAACATGAAAGAGAAGCATTTGAGATTGCAAAACATGTTTCTAGAATAACAAATGTCATTAATGAGTATTATCCTGAATCAAAATATGTTCGTGTTACTGGAATGACTGACAATTTTCCAGTACTAAGTGATGCTGTTTCGTTTGGACCTACAGTACTACCTACAAACTACAATACTTTGGAGGAATTTATCAGTGAAGGTAGAAAAGAAAACTTGGATCACATAGTTGTAGATGATTTATCACATAGAGCCAAATTTCTTAACTATGTTTTCAATGACGACATAGAGTATCCCTATTTGATAAAAGTTTTTGATTCTCATGATTTTGGTTACAAATATCATGTAAAAATATACAAAATCGATTTCAAAAAATTTGATTTACTAAAGAATTAATTGTTCAACATGTAAAAGTCAACTTTCCATGCGTTGTATAATTAATTCTAACGCATCTTCAGAAATTGAATGCTTTTTATTGTTATTATCTATAAAGATTGAAAATTTACCTTTGCCTAAGTGTGATAAAACATCTTGTATTTCATCTTCATAAATTTTATATTGATTTCCTGAAAAACAGCACGGATCGTGTTTGTTAAAAATTTGCAACTGCTCCCTTCCATTTCCATATGATGCCATTATGTACTGATCTAAGTAATTAGCTATGTTATAAAAATCAGGTACTAATTGCTCATAATCTCCAAAATTTGTTGGATTATTAAATCTAAGAAAAATCGGGGCTGTTCCTGCAATTGGAAAGCTTTTTTCTATTCTAGGATCAATAGCTGAATATACTCCAGTAGTCCATCCCCCCCCAGATATACCCATCATATAATAGTGCTCAAAGCTATAATTATTATCTATATAATTAAGAGAGGATGAAATTGGCTCAATAAAATATTCAAGTGGTGAAAAATTTTGAGTTTCTAAAAATTTCAAATCATTGTGATAAATAAGTGTAAATTTACCAAAATTCTCCAATTCAACTACTGGATTGGTATTTTGTCCTGTTAAGGGCATGGATAATGCCAAAACGGAGTAGTTTTTCTTTAGCAAGGCTTGAATTGTTTCTTTGCCTTTAATGAAATCACCATCATGACCTTGATGATAAATTACTAACTTCTTGTTATTTTCTTTGGCTAAAAAGAGGTATGGATATGAGTTTACACCGTATTCCATCAGAATTGAAAATTTGTTTATTTGTTCTAAATTCTCCATTGTAGAATATCTTTCATCGTGTATATTGAGATCTATGTTTGTTGGAATTTTATTATAAAAAGTTTCATTGTCTTTGAAAATATAAATAATTAATTTATTTCGTTTTTCAAAAACATCCTTTTCATTTTGAATGTGAATTATTGATGTAATATCAAACGCTAGATATTGTTCATGGCTTACCTGATTATCAATTTCTCCTTTTAATTTATCGAATATTGAATTTAAAATTTCATAAGGAGGGACTTTAAAAATACCAACAACAATACCGGATGTAAATGAAAAAATAATCAGAATGAGAAGTATTCCTATTAGTGATTTTTTTTGAAGCATTAAACAGAATGATGTGTAATATTGTTACTTAAAACAAGTTCGATTTATACAATAATGAATTTGCATAAATAGAAATTTATCACAAATTTTTTTCAAACCAATACGTCTTTAATTTATAATTATTTTTTTGAAAAAGACGCTTACTCTTTAAATTGTCTGTTCTGACTAACCCCTTAAGTTTTTTTATATTCAATTTTTTAGCTTCTTGTTCAAGTAACTGCAACATTTTACTGCCAATTCCTTTACCTTGATATTCTTTTACAACTAAAATATTGATCTCTGAATCTAGAATTCTAATGTAACCTACCAATTTATTATCCATTATTGCCATCCATTGATGAAAATTTGGATTTGTTTGTTGTTTTTCCATGTATTCATAGTGTTCTTCTTTTGTAAGTGGTCTGTCTTGAAGAATAAATGATCCTTGATAGAATTGATTTCGTAGATTCAGTATAATATCCCAATCATCTTTAGTACAAGGTCTAAGATGTACGTCCATCATTAGATAAAAAATCTGATGAATATATTGATTTTTTTATTATTAAAAAATCTTTTCTAAGGATTTGGTTTGTCTAGTAGATCTTCTATATTGATCAAGTAAATTCTTTTATTAGTTCAACTAATGACTTGACTCCCTTGTCATTGTTAAAATTTTTCATGGCGTGTTCTCTTCCCAAACTTGCTATTTGCTTCCATAGTGGATTATTTGTATCTGATAAATACTCCTGAAATTTTTCTTTGTAGTTTTTTTCATTGATGAATATCGCGCTTTCACCATCTCGATAACCTAGGCTTTTTGCATAATTTTTTTCTGTTACTTCCATAAATGTAAGACAGCCAGCAGCTGGCATTTCAAAGTACTTCATAGTGTAAATGTCAGTTGTGGCTGCTATTGCAGTAGAATATTTTTGAAGTAATAATGGATATTTATCTCCAATGTATTCGTGTCCTAGAGTGGGCGTGTAATCTACATAAGGAAGTTTATTACACATTGTTCTTAATTTGTAGTGCTTTATAGGATCATCTTCTCCTTTCGTAAATTTGGCAAATATACGGTTAGAAAGTTTGCTACTAGCTACTGCGCCTGAATTTAGAATTCTATTCTTAATTCTTTTTTCAAAAAGCATAACATCTTGATATAGTGAAGATTCTACACCATATAGAATACATTTGTATTTGAAATTTGTTGGATAGTATTTATAAAAAAAATCTGAAGCATACGTTCCGAAATATCCATCTATTTTGTATTTTTCATTACTTGCTTTCACGTCGTATTTAGTTGCAGACCATGGATCACCAATTTTTACTATTACAGGAATATTAGTATTTTTTATACCTAACAGTTCATTTGGTATACAATTTGCCCAAATGTTTTGATCTTCATAAAGAAGAATAACGTCCGTTTTATCTTGAATTTTACTAACATCAAAAACTGCGTCACATAAATAATAACTAACATCTATATTTTCATTACGTTTAAGTGCTTTCAGAAAGAGATTTCTATGCTGAGTGAAAAAATTTCGTTCTGATAATGATAGACAGTCTTTGTAAATAAATGAAATTCTAATTTTTCTTTCCATTAGATGCGTTGTGTTATCAGGTTGAAGATAAATTATTCTAAATTCGTCGTCTTTTTCGTGGAATAATCCCTTAGGTCATTCTTTAATTTTGAGATTCGATTCATTTCTTGATCTGATAATTTTTCATTGCGTGAAAGTTTGGTCAGCAATTCTAGAATTTCCAAGCAAAGTGGAATAGTGACTTCGGAGTTGTGAAGAATTCGTTTAAAATGCGGATTTGTTTCAATAGTAATATCAGCTTCTGCTTTAAATCCTTCAGTTTTTTTGTAATGTAGGTAACCAATTAACGTTAACACTGGTAGAACAATTATTACACAAACAGTTGCATACAGAGTAAATGTTGGAAATATTTCCTTTAATGTAGGTGCTTTTTCAATTGCAAGATAATATGTTACAGTTAATGTATTCACTGCCCCCAAAATGAAGGCAAAATATGTAGCCCAGCCAGTTCTAAAATAATACCATGAACGAAAAATGAGTCCTTTTTTCATGTAATTACGATTTGATTTACGTATATCAATATTAAGTCACATTAATAGCAAGATATCTTTACACCTCTAGATGTGATGATTAGTTTAAAATTCAAGATTTCCATTGGTATCCATCAAGGATTCTCAAATCAAATCCTGCCCACCATTTTTGATTATTAAGATACCAATCTACAGTATCAATCAAGCCTTGTTCAAATTTTATCACTGGTTTCCATCCAAGTTCGTTGCGTATTTTAGTAGAATCCATACTATATCGGTCATCATGTCCTGGACGATCTTCTGCAAATTCAAAATCATTAGGTGGTTTTCCCATTATCGATAATATTTTTTTTATCACTGTTAATACGTCATACTCATTTTGTGCTGCGATGTTATACTTTTCTCCATCAACTCCATCATGAATTATTTTAGAAATAGCTCGACAATGGTCATCAACATGAATCCAGTCTCTTATTCCCTTTCCCTTATTGTAGATTGGGATTTTTTTATTCTGATATGCCAAAATGATTGTTTTTGGAATGAGTTTCTCGATGAATTGTCTTGGACCGTAGTTGTTTGTACATCTGGTAATTATTGCTTTTACACCGTAAGTAATTATGTATGAATTTACCAATAACTCAGCTGAGGCTTTTGAAGATGAATATGGACTAGAAGGATTTAGTTTGGAATCTTCAATAGCACTACCTGATTTTAAATTACCGAAAACTTCGTCGGTTGAGACTTGAATTAGTCGTTTTTTATATTTCTTTAATAATTCCAATATGGTAAAAACACCAATAATGTTTGAATCAATAAACGGTTTTGCATTTGCAATACTTCTGTCTACATGAGATTCAGCAGCAAAATTGATTATTTGATCACAATCTTGAATTAATTTTTCCATTATCATTTGATCAGTTATGTTTGCTTTAACAAATCTATAATTATTTGAATTCTCAATATCTTTTAAGTTAAGTCGGTTTGAGCCTTGAAGTTCATCATCAGCATTTACTATTTTGTAATTTGGATAATTAGTTAAAATATGTAAAATGAAATTACTCCCAATAAATCCAAGACCCCCGGTTACCAATAATTTCATAAAAGGCTCAGATTTCCCTTCATTATTTAACCTTGTTTAACAGTACAACATCATTTGAGGTTGTTATATTTTTTTAATAATGGTTAGTTTTACAAGATTTGTTTTTGTAAGATAAACTGATTATTTTTTATTTGAAATAATCTGACTGAACCAGTACTAACAAATTCATCAACTGCCTTTTTAACCCCACCGTTACACCAACCTTCTTCATAGTAATCATCACCGGTAATTAATCCACCACTTTTTATTTTGTTATGGCTAAGCTCCAAATCTTTTTTCACATATTCATATAAATGATTTCCGTCTATATACATCCAATCAAAATAATTATCATCAAATAAAGAAAGAATGTTTTCTGAAGATCCTCTGTTGATTACGACTAAGTTTTTTTTGATTTCTGTTTTAAATCTATTCTGAACCTTTTTATATTTTTCTTCCATCATTTTTTGATTTGATATATTTTCACTTCCATAAGGAGTTGTTTTATAAAATTCATCGCTTTCAAATTTCCATGGATCAATCAAATGCAGTTTTTTAGGCGATACTATTTCAAGAATTCTTTCAGAAAAATCTCCTTCATTAACACCTATTTCTGCACCAATTGAGTATTTTGGCAATACTTGTAATAAGAAATCACGTGATGTGGTAGAATTAGAATGTAAATAATCATGAAACTTGGTTCCTAGTTTTGTATTTAGTAGAAATCCATAGTACCTACGTCCAACTATGTTTTTAATTAATTTCTTTAATAACATAGGCAATAATCTCAAAATACGTATGCCTTTTAAAAGTCATTTTGCTTTTATTTTATTAAATAAATAATAATCATATAAATGAAAATCGGTAAATTATCAAACAATAGTTAAGAACTATTCTTGTTGTAATTGTTATGCATTTTAACATTTGTTAAGAAGAATTTCCGCATTCTTGTGTAAAGTTATTAGTTATGTTCTGTATTACGTATTTTTCTTCGAGTGTTAACATTTAAAGATAAGATTATGATTTTTGGAATATATTATAAACTCTATTTTATTCGTATATTGTTAAAAATAAATCAAGGCTATATGTATTAACGTGAAATTAAAATTAATATTAAATGGAAGAATCTTTTAATATAAAAATTATAGGTTGAGTATAATGGATTGCGTTTCTTGTGGAAGTTCTTCATTTGTAAAATATGTAGAAACATCTTATCTCAATCTTCCAATTTTTAGATGTCAGAATTGTAAAATATATGTTACAGGAAATTCAATTGACGAGATCAAAAAAGCGATAGCAGAACAATATTCAAAAAAGTTTTGGGATCATCAATATAATTATTATAAAATTGATTTTTCCAGAAAATCAGATTACACAGATATTATTTCTCATGGAAAACGAAGGAACTTTATTTCACAATATTTATATCTCAAACCTCTAATTCAAAACAAAAAAAGAATTCTAGAGGTTGGTGTGGGATCAGGACAAACAATATTCTGGCTTGACCAGATGGGTTATCATGTTACTGGAGTAGAACCTGATGAAAGAAATGTTACCATCATAAACCAGAAATTAAAAAATGGCATAGTGATAAACACAAACATAGAGGATTTTGCAATGGAAAAAAGATATGAGATTATTTGGGTATCACATGTTTTAGAACATTTGGCAGAGCCTCATATCTTTCTACAAAAAATGAAAAGCAGATTGGAAGATGATGGAATAGTATTCATAGAAGTTCCAAACTGTGAACATAGACAAACACTAAACAATTCTATAATTAGTCCTCATGTATGGCATTTTTCAAAAGAATCACTCATTAATGTTTGCCAAAAGGCAGGATTTGAAATCATCAAATGCGATACATTCAGACCTGCAAATATTATTGAGGGTGCATTAAATAAATTTTTAAAAAAATATGTAGCTACTAGGTATCCATACTATCCAAGAATTTTAACAAATAGCAAAAAAGGGAGAGATTTACGTATTATACTATCGTTATGAGCAATAACAATATTATGAATCAGAACATATTATAATAAAAATATAATTTCTTATTGTTGGTTATTAAAATTGAAATTATTAGTTGCATTTGGAAGTAAAGGAAAATATTATCATTTAAAAGAATTTTGTGATGCGTTAACAAAGCTTGGTATAGATTGTAAGTTAGTAAAAGATACAGACTATAGTAGGGGTTTTCCCAGTAAAAATATATCTGACTGGTTTTATTATAAAAAATTTAAAAAATTAATCGTGGAATTTTCCCCTGATGCCATATTTATTGATAGACAAACACATTTTGGTGTCCATGCGATTAAATCAAAAATTCCTTTATTTGTTCTCCTGCGAGGACATTATTGGTCTGAACTGTACTGGGCAAAAAATACGTTGTATAAATATAATCCAATAATGAGTATCGTTATTTGGTTTAGAAATAGAATAGTTGAAAAATGTTTTCAAGACGCATCAGTGATTTTCCCAATTTGTAAATATCTTGAAAATGTTGTAAAAGATTACTATCCACAAAAAATAACAAATGTGTTTTTTGAGGGAATAGATGCCTCTAAATGGTATCCTGTAAAGGGAATGAAATTAAGTCACCCATGTGTGGGTTTGTTACAAGATGCAAATTGGTGGGGAAAAACAAAAGAGCTTTTGATTTTAGAAAAAGTTATTGAAAGAATGTCTGACGTAAATTTCTACTGGGCAGGCGATGGACCATATACGGATAGAATTCTTAATGTGTTAAAAAAATACAAAAATTTCAAATGGTTAGGAAGACTAGAATACCCTGATAAAGTAAGAGAATATCTTTCAGAAATAGATGTTTATGCATTAATCAGCGGTATGGATTTAGCTCCACTTACGTTAAAAGAAGCACAGTTAATGAAAAAACCAGTAATTGCTACTAATGTAGGCGGAATACCAGAAATGATGTTAGATGGCAAAACAGGTTTTTTGGTAAAGGAAGGTAATTCTATAGATATTATTCAAAAACTTTCAATTTTGTTTAAAGATAAGAATTTTGCGGCAGATATGGGAAATAAAGGCAGACAATTTGTAATAGATAACTTCACATGGGAAAAAATTGCAAATGATTTTTTGAAAGTTGTAAAACAAAATTTAATAAAAGCGAATTAAAATTTAATTTAATGTTGTTGTAGAATCCATTTCTTTTGTGATAAATAATCTATACCAAACTTCAAAAGCTAACAATCCTAGGAATTTATTTATATATCGAATGTCTAATTCGGGTATATTAATATATTTTTCAATCCATTTTTTATTTATCCAACCGTCTTCTACAATTCTTGATTTTAGTAGATAATCGTTACAGAGATTTTGCCCAAATGATTTCCAAAGATTAATTGTATTTACGTTAAAACCCAGTTTCTCATCTGTGACAAAAGATTCAACTCTATATTTTTGTAAAATTTTCCTAAGTAGTAATTTTCCTATATTTGTAGAAAGATCATATTTGTGTTCACTAGATAAATGGAATGAATAAGAGATTAGTTTTTCTGAAAGTAATGGAGAAATTGAGATTATATTATGATATTTATGAAAGGCTTCATTCACTATACTAAAATTGTACAATAATTTACCATTATAATCCGCAAGAAAAACTTGTTCTAGTGAGTTTAATGGATTATCAAAATAAGGCAGCAAAATTTCATATATTAAGTTCCAAGAAAAACCTATTTTTGTAGAAAACAAGTTTTCTTGATCTGGAACTCTATCTCGTTCATGACATTGTAAATATGCTTTTACTTTTTCAAGGGGTTTAGAATTTGAATTTATTAATGATAAAAAATTTTTATAACGAAATGTATACCCGCCAAATAATTCATCACCACCATCTCCGGATACAAGATATTTTGAAATTATTTGTGCTCTTTTGACAACATAATACCAATGCAAATCCCAAAATGGAAGTTTTATAATGCTTATGGCTTTAGGTAGTTCTTTTAGGTAATTTTCTAAATATACAATATGGTGTTTTATTCCAAAAAAATCTGAAATTTTTGCTGCTCTATTTGTTTCATCAACACTATCAGCAAATTTTATTGATATTGTCTCTATAGGTAAATCAGCAAATTTTTTTTGTAAAATAGTTAAGATCAATGTGGAATCTATTCCTCCACTTAATGCAATTGCAATTTTACCATTATATGAATCGTCGATTTTATTTCTTATATGATCTGTAATCGATTTTTCTATAAATTCTACTGATGGTTGTACAGGTTGTCCAGTAAAATCAGCCCATTTTTTTTGTGGCAGGATTGATGTTAATGTAGGATCATAACGTAATGTAAGAATATTCCTAATTGTAGCAGGATTAAGCATGTGATTATTTTTTTCCACTACCAATGCCTCTAAAAATTAATCCAGCTTTTTTTGCTACGTGATAATTAATGATTCTTCTTGAATCTATAATTATTGGAGTTCGCATTTTTGAAGATAGAAAGGCAGGCTCAATATTGTAAAACTCTTTATGTGCAGTAATTAAAATAATGGCATCAACATCGTTTAATGCATTATCTAATTCACTTTCTGTTTGTATGTCAAATATTTTTGTAGATTTGAAATAAGGATCATATATTTTGATCTTTATTCCTTTCTCTCTTAATTTTTCTATAATTTGTTTGGCAGGTGTTAATTGTATGTCCCTTACATCTGGTTTATATGATACGCCTAAAATTAAAACAGTGCTATTTTTTATGGATTTTTTTGCTTCATTAAATGCATCAATTAACAAATCAACTACATGATACGGCATTTTTTCATTGATTTGTCTTCCAAACGATACAAGGTTTAATGTACTATTCATTTTCTTTGCAGAATTAAGCAATTGATAAGAATTTACTGGTAAACATGGTCCACCTACACCAGGTCCTGGAAAATGAGTTTGAAAATTATATTTTTTATCTGCAGCTTCAAGTACTTTCATTGTATCTATACCAAGTTTTTCAAATAATATTGCAAGTTCGTTAACAAATGCTATATTAATATCACGAAATACGTTAGTTGTAAGTTTTACCGCATTAGCTGTTTTGCAATCAGGCATTCTAACAAGTTCAACATGAAAAACATGGTTGTAAATTTCCATTATTATATCGGTAGTTAAATTATTAATACCTCCTACCAAGCGTGGCAAAGTTGTAAAGTCATGTAATATTTCTCCTGGATTTGCATTTTCAGGACATACGCCTATTAGAAAATTTTTTCCACATTCGAATTTTTTATCATGGCCTTCTATAACCTTAATTAATTCATTTTCTACAAAGCCAGGCTCAATGGTGCTTTCTATTATTATCAATGAGTTTGGTTTCATTAATTTATTTAATTCTGAACCAACTGATGTAAGTGCTGAATAATCAGGAACATGGTTTTCATCCATAGGTGTTGGTAGAGAAAGTATAATTACATCAGAAAAAGGAACAGCATCATCAATTCTAATAGTTGCAGAAAATTTTTCATTTTTAATCACGTTATCAAATATTTCACCACAGCCGGGCTCATCTTTTAATGGAAAAATTCTAGAATTAATTTGGTTAACCAAATCAGAGTTTATGTCTACACCTATTGTTTTTAATCCTGAATTGGCGAACGAAAGAGCTGTTGGTAATCCAATTCTTCCAATACCTATAACGCATGTTTTTAGAGAGCCTTCAGTAAGAGATTTTTTAACTTCGTCAAAGTTTCTTAGATCAATTTTTCTTGATGTGTATTCAACCAATTTCTTTCCTCTATTAAACGTTAATTGAGAACGTTTTTTTGTAACTAATATAATTTTATTCTAAATGATTAATGCTCAAAATTTAAAAGCGGATTAATTCAAACAAAAGCGAGTTTTTTGATTAAATCAGTAATAACTGCCGCAGGAAAGGGAGTTAGATTACTGCCTATAACAAAAGAAATGCCAAAAGAGATGATGCCGATTTTTACCAGAATCACAAAAAATGAACGTGTTCTCATGCCACTTTTACAGTATATTTTTGAGCAGCTATATTCTCTAAAAATCAGAGATTATTGTTTTGTGGTTGGAAGAGAAAAACGCTCTATTGAAGATCATTTTACACCGCATCATAGCTATCTAAAGGAATTGTCTAACAAGCATAGAAATCTAATATCGAGTTTTTATAAAAAATTAGAAAATTCACATCTTATGTGGATAAATCAAAACAAACCTCTAGGATTTGGTGATGCAGTAAAACGGACTGAAAGATATGTTGGAGATGATGATTTTATTGTTCATGCAGGAGATGTAGCTGTCTTAACTAAAAATAATCATCCAATTCTACGTTTAATAGATGCTGCACGAAAAGATTCTTCAATTTCAGCAGTATTATTATGTAAAAAAGTTGAAAATACGAAAAAATATGGAGTACCGCAAATAAGCAAAATTTCAAATTTATTGTTTGCCGTTAAAGAAGTAGAGGAAAAACCAGATAAACCAAAATCTAACTTTGGTATACTTCCTATGTATTATTTTAAACCAAAAATCTTTGATTGCCTAAAAAAAATTAAACGTGGTAAATACGGGGAATTTCAATTAACCGATGCTATTCAAAAATTAATAGAAGAGGGAGAAAAAGTTGTTGCTATTCCTTTAAAAAATAACGAAATAGAAATTGATGTTGGTACAGTGGAATCTTATCGATATGCACAAAAAATATCATATGAAAAAGTATAATTTTTAGTTAAAAATTAATTCGATTAAACATGAAAATCGGAATTGTAGGGATGGGATTTGTAGGCCTTTGTTTTGCGTCTGTTTTAGCCTCAAGAGGTTACAAAGTTATTGGTGTAGATTCAGACAAACAAAAAATTGAAAATATAAAAATAGGAATATCCCCATTCTTTGAACCAAAATTAGAAAGATTTCTTAAAGTTGCGTTGAAAAAAAATCTTTCAGTATCATCACAGATTTCTTCACTTGAGAATTGTGATTTTATTTTTCTCACGGTAGGTACGCCCCAATCTAAAAGTGGTAGAATTAATCTTTCTATAGTAAAATCAGCTACAACGGAAATTGGAAAATTCTTGAAAAAAACAAAAAATAGACCATGTGTAATTATAAAAAGTACCGTCATTCCAGGTACCACTAGAAATTTAGTTTTACCTATACTCGAAATAAAATCATCAAAAAAAGCTGGTAAAGAATTTGGTTTAATTACAAATCCTGAATTTCTTCGTGAAAGCAAAGCAATTGACGATACTATCAAACCTCATGTTGTAGTGTTAGGAAGTGTTAGGGATGAGTTTCTAAAAAAATTAGAAAGATTTTATAAAGATTTTCATTCAAAAGTACCTAGAATAATAACCAACTATGAAACTGCCGAATTGATAAAATATGCAAACAACTCTTTTCTTGCAACTAAAATTAGTTTTATTAATCAAATCGCAAATATTTGTCAAGCAATATCTGGTACAAATATTGAAGATGTTGCAAAAGCTATTGGTCTAGATCCAAGAATTGGAAAACTATTCTTAAGTGCGGGTCCGGGTTATGGAGGTTCATGCTTACCAAAAGACGTAAAAGCTTTAACAAATTTTTCATCATCATTAGGTATCAAACCTACTTTGTTAAACGCAGTTGATGAAGTAAATAAAAATCAAATAAAAAATATTATAAAATTAATAGAAAGTACTATTGGAAAAGTTAAACAAAAAAATATTTCAATTTTAGGAATAGCGTTTAAACCAGAAACAGATGACATTAGGGATTCTGTATCTATTGATCTAATTAAAACACTTCTGAGAAAAGGGGCTAGAATTATTCTCCATGATCCAAGAGCAATAGAAAATGCAAAAAAAGTTTTTGGAAATAAGATCTTCTATGCTAGCTCAATTAAAGACGCATTAAGAAAGAGCTATTGTTGTGTCATAATGACTCCATGGAAACAATATTCGCATATTCAAAAAAATGATCTAAGAGTTATGAATAAGCGTGTTATTGTTGATAGTAGAAGAATGTTGGTAAAAAATGCATCAGGTATTGAATATAGGGCTATAGGTATAGGTACATAGAGTCTGTTGTATACTTATTAATTCATAGTCAAGGATTTATGAATAGGAAAATCAAGCATGAACTATGAAAGTTCTGATCACAGGCGGTGCTGGTTTTATTGGAAGCCATATAACAGAATATTATGTAAAAAGAAATGATTCTGTTATTGTAATAGATAATCTACATACTGGAAAAATTGAAAACCTCAAAAAAATAAGAGAAAACATCAGTTTTGTCCAAGGTGATATTAGAGATTTAAAATTACTCGAGGAGGTTTGCGATGGGATTGATGGTGTATTTCATGAAGCTGCACTTGCTTCAGTTCAGGATTCATTTTCAAAATCAGATGAGTATCATGATGTAAATGTTAATGGAACAGAAAATGTGTTTAAATTAGCACAAAAGTTTGGTTTTAAGGTAGTTTATGCAAGTTCTTCAAGCGTTTATGGTAACCCGAAAAAAATTCCTATAAATGAAGATGATCCTAAAAATCCAATCAATCCTTATGCTCAAACTAAATTAGATGCGGAGTTCCTTGCAGAAAAATATGCAAAAATGGGTGCAAAAATTATTGGTTTAAGATATTTCAATGTATTTGGAGAACGGCAATCAAAAGAATATGCTGGTGTAATTAAATTATTTGTAGAAAGAGTACTAGAAAACCAGCCACCAAAAATTAATGGTGCTGGATTACAAATCAGAGATTTTGTTTTTGTAGGTGATGTTGTTAAAGCGAATGTTTTAGCTATGGAAAGCCAAATTAAGCATGTGTTTTTTAATGTAGGTACAGGAACCTATGTTTCTATTTTAGATTTAGCTAATATGATTATTAAAGCAGCTGGTCTCGATATAAAACCAATTCACGGTCCAGCATTAAAAGGGGATGTATGTCAGACGCAGGCAGACATTTCCTTGATTAAACAGTCATTAGATTGGAAGCCAAAAATAAAATTAGATAACTGGTTAATGGAGACAATAAAGAAAGTTAAACAAGATTCAGTAATAATTTAGAATTTATGAGATTTATTTTAATAATATTTTTGTGATGTGAATTGAAACTATTAATAGGTGGTTCAAGCGCAAAATTCTTTCATTTACAAGAATTTTCTCATGAGTTAGAAAAAATTGATATTGAGTGCAAGTTGGTTTTTGATGCAGATTATGTAGATGGGTTTCCTAGTAGAAGAATAGGTAGTTGGTTTAAAACAGATATTAAATTTAAAAATTTAATTCAGGAGTTTAAACCAGATATAATTTTGGTGGATAGGCAAAGACATTTTGGTTTAGCTGCTACAAAAACGAACATACCTTTGTTGGTTCATCTGAGAGGTAACCATTGGGAAGAGCTGAAAATGGCACGAGAAACGTTATACAAAACATTTCCAAAAAGTATTGCATTACAAAAATGGGAAGAAATTGCTGAACAGTGTTTCAAAGGCTCAAGAATGATTTTGCCAATATGTAGTTATTTGACAAAAATTGTTAGAGAGCGTTATCCTGATAAACCCACTGAAACACTATATCAAGGAATTTCGCCATCAAATTGGTATGCTGATAATAGTATGAACTTAAAACATCCATGTGTTGGCCTACTACAAAATGCTGTAATTTGGGAAAAAACCAGAGAGTTACTCACATTAACTAAAGTTTTGGAGGCAATGCCGGATGTTATGTTTTATTGGGTTGGAGATGGTCCGTATAAAGATAGAATTCTTCCAAAGTTAGAAAGATATCGTAATTTCAAGTGGTTAGGTCATTTACAGTATCCTGATCAAGTAAGACAGTTTCTTACTGAAATTGATGTGTATGCTCTGATAAGTGGCATAGATATGTCTCCACTTACTTTACAAGAAGCACAATTAATGAAAGTTCCAGTAGTTGCAACTAATGTTGGCGGTATTCCGGAACTTATGAAAAATGGTGAAACTGGTTTTTTAATTGATATTGGAGATTGTTCTCAAATGATTGATACTCTTTCAATATTGTTAAATGACGAAAAAAAGGCTAAATTTATGGGTGAATCTGGGAGAAAATTTGTAGAAGAAAATTTTGCGTGGAAAAAAATTGCTCAAGATTTTGTTAATATTATACATAAACGTCTTAATTAGAAAGAAATTTCACTGTAAAAGTTTTTCATAGAATTTAATATACTTTGGTAAAACTACGTCCCAAGTCATATTTTTTATAACAAATTCATATGCAGCATTTGCTAGATTTTTTGCACACTCCTTTTTTTCTAGTAATGTATTTACTGCTTCAACGATTTTTTGTGGATCATTAGGAGGAACTAATATTCCTGTTTTCTCATGTGTGATTAATTCCGGAATACCGCCAACATTAGTTGCAACTACTGGAACTTTCAGATAAAATGCTTCTTTAACGGTTGTAGGTAAACTTTCAATTCTTGATGGAACTACTACTACATTTGATGATTTTAGAATTGTCATTGCATCTTCCCATAAAATATCAGTACAATAGATAACATTTCCTTTTATTTTTGATTCAGCTTCTTTAAGAATATCAATTCCTTTTTCATAGCTATCTCTTCCCACATATGCTACTTGGTTTGCTACTTTTTCAACATCTGGAATTTTTTCAAATTTAGAAATATCCAAAGGAGACGGTAAATATTCAAAATCTAATCCTAGTTTTTTCTTGTATTCAATTTGAGTTGCTTTTGAATCAGTTGTTAATGCATTTGGCCATTTTAAGATTTTAGCTTCTGTTGTGTTTGCCATGCTGCTTATTGTACTAGAGTGCAAAGCTTTTACCTGTTCACTATAAATTCCATGAATCGATAAAACTTTCTTTTTTCCTTTTGCAAAACGCATTGCAAAGGCAGATGGAAGATTGAAAGCATGAACTATGTCATAGTTTGTTTTGCTAAACATTCCTTTTAATGTGCTCAAGACGGCAAAACTAGGATTTTTCAAATTTTTGATTGGTATATGTGGTGTATGCATCATTTTTACATTAAATCCATATTCAATGAGTTTGCTTGCTAGCATTGCCGCATGTCCTCCAATACCTCCTGTATATCTAGGAGAAATGAATAGTAGTTTCAACTATCAAAAGTTAAATTCTCTTCTTTTAAGGTCTTAGATTAAATAATTATTGGTTTTATATAATGAATGTTTATTTTACAGAAACAACGATTTTATCAATTTTAATAGTGTTAAGCTAAAATTCATTTTTATTTATTAGATATATGAACGCCAGCAAAATAAAGCAGGTTGTAATACCTTCATTCAATTTCTGAAATTCTTATTTTTTAGTTAAACCTAATTAATCTGCTATTTCTTGTAAAACTATTGTCATCTTATATTGAAATTTTGAATTATATAGAATCGCTTGGTATGGAGATGCCAAGCCTAGAAAAGTTCCAAAAATTATCTCAAATTTTCAAAATTTATCCCTCAGCAACTAAGGAACAATCACTACGTAGTTATGAAAGAGGAATTTTGTTATATGGTCTTGTGGCAAAGTTTCGGCCTAAACATATTCTAGAGATAGGAAGAGCTCAAGGATATTCAACAATGTCTATGGCATGGGCATTAAATGAGAATCAGATTAATGGCGATATTATCAGTGTAGACCCAATATCATTTGATAGTGCAAATAATTTTTTTGTTGATTGGGAAAATGATCAGGAACCTAAATACCAAGAAATATCAACTAAAGAATTATGGAAAAGATATGCAGATAAGAATTGGTTAAATAAGATTACTGTTCTAACATGCTATTCAGATGAATTATTAGAGAAAAATTTACCAAAATTTGATTTTTGTTATATTGATGGTCATCATATTTACGAAGCTGTGATGTGTGACTTTAGTGTTTTTCTTAACAAAACAGATGAACGGTTTGTCTGTCTTTTTGATGATTATTCTGTTAATACCATTACAAAAATGGATAAGGCCCTTGATGAGATTAGAGCTCTTTTTGGAGGGGGTCTGTTAATCGAAAATGTCTTAACAAACAATAATTCATTGGAAAAAAGTCGAGATATTCTATGTCTTTGCGAATCAAGAAATTTAATTTGTGATTCCAAATATGACCATTTTATAAAACATTCAATTGAATATGTAATGAAATATAGAAAAATCAGAAAAAGATATCAGCTTAGACAAAAAATAAACAAGGTAATTCCACCTCTTGCTCATGTAAGGTTAAGTAAAATGTTCAAGAACTATACTAAGTAATAAAAATGAATATAATATTTACATTAATGCTTGTTGTGCTTGATGCATCATCTGGCTTTTTGCGCAACCAACTGCTAATTCGTCACCAGCCCCTCTTCGCATAAGACCTCTATAGAGACCATCTTCTAGTTTAACACCTTCCCTTTGTTCCCATTCCTCAACAGTGATAGAATATTTCTTTTGAATTCTATCTCTATACCATTCTGGAATTACATTAAATGCACAGAATGGAATTATTCTAAGATCTGGTGTGACATAGTGAATATCACATCTTTGTAATCTTTCAAGATCTTCATTGTATTTGTCTTGGAAGTGCATCATGCCAAGGAATAATCCTTTAACATGCCATGAACCTACTGCATCAAATGATCTTTTCATCAAAATGTTTCCAAACATCTTTGCTAAATCTAGTCCAGCAGGTTGTTTTTTCTTATCAATAAAACTAGAGAGTTTTCTTACAACTTCAAGCATTGTAAAGTACTTGTTTTTACCAGAGCGGATTTCTTCTGATTTGTCTTCAAAGAGATCTAGCATTCCCTGAATGTCACAGAATCGTGGCATTGGAACAAGCTCCTTTGTTTCTTCATCTTGGAATACATATGTTCCTGCTCCACATGCAAAATGAATTGACAACTCATATTTTGGTTTACTAGAAAATGCTTCAATTACATTAGTAAGTGGCATGCAACTTGGAACTGGGAACCAATCATCTACTGTAACTTGACCTC
>Ga0209541_10003001_pt1 | contig 31362 bp, 29 predicted proteins | sample RifCSPlowO2_01_FD_184027 | JGI IMG/M metagenome (GOLD analysis project Ga0209541, IMG submission 184027) | Groundwater microbial communities from Rifle, Colorado - Rifle CSP2_plank lowO2_0.1 (SPAdes) (version 2) | ecosystem: Environmental > Aquatic > Deep subsurface > Groundwater | place... | reverse complement strand
GCATGATTCAAGCAACATCATACGCTCGAGAGCGTAAGGTACCTTATCTTGGTCTTTGCTATGGAATGCAGTTGGCAGTTGTAGGATTCGCGCAAGATGTATTAGGGTGGAAGGATGCTAACACTACTGAAAATAAGCCGAGAACTCGCCATCCGGTTATTCACATAATCCTATCGCAAAAAGAACACTTAAGGAGAAGAGCGTATGGGGGTACTATGAGACTTGGAGCATGGGATGCGATAGTCAAAAAAGACACGCGAACATTTGATTTCTATAAAAAATACAGCGAAATTAGTGAGGGAACAGGGCTCACATCGGAAAGACATAGGCATAGATACGAGTTTAACAATAAATACGCAAAAGACTTTGAATCAAAAGGCTTAATCATATCCGCTAGGTCAAAGCTAGAGGGGCTGGTTGAAATTATCGAGCTTGCAAAAAAAGATCACCCTTTTTATTTAGGGACCCAGGGCCATCCGGAGTATAAAAGTAGACCTCTTAAACCACACCCCTTCTTTATTGAATTCCTCAAAGCCTGCGTGCTATAATACTCGTCTATGATCGATTTACCTCAATTGCGTGAAGGACAATTGGTTCGTGTTTTTCAAAAAATGACTGAAGGAAAACGCGAAAGGAATGTTCCTTTCATCGGGAAGCTTCTCAAAGTTCGTGGAATTGGTGTCAACCAAACAATCACGATCCGCCAGAATCTTGAGGGAATAGATGTTGATAAAATTTTCCCAACAGCGCTGCCTACCATTACAAAAATAGAAATAGTCGAACAAGTAAAGAGCTTAATAAAAGGTCAACCTAGCATTAGAAAGAAAGCAAGGAAGACAAAAAAAGCAACAAAATCACGCCGAAAGAAAAAATAGTTTCAAAACACCCGAGGAAACTTGGTGAGCCGCCAGGGACTCGAACCCTGAACCCAGAGCTTAAAAGGCTCTTGCTCTGCCAATTGAGCTAGCGGCCCAGGTGTTTTCGAATATTAAATTTTAACAGAAACAAAGCTACCAATCAATGGCGATGAGGCTATATTTTGAGCACCGATAAATAAGTGAACTGGAGTCCTCGCTTTCAAAAACCCCGCATAGAGCTTTGCTCAACGGGGCAAGCAGTCGGCTCAGTGTCGATAGCGACACAAAAAACGCAAAAATTTTCAAGGTTCTAAATTTGGATAATCTCTGTAAAGATATGACGCTTGTTCATAAACTTTATTAACAAAATTGTCAACTTCTTCGATGGGAATGTTGTGTCGCAATAATACTAATCTCACATCAGATCTTACCCTTGCCTTAATAATTTCGTGATTTGTCCAATCGATAGCGATATCTCTTCTAATTATGCCTACGATTTCTTTTACCAGTTTTTTTAGCTCTTCGTTTTTTAACGCTTTTTTACCCTTAGATAATGCATCATAAAATGCCATTTCTTCTGGAGTCAACCCCAGCTCTTCCCCCGCATTTTCAACGCTTCTTATCTCCCTCGCAAGCTCAATAAGTCTTTCAATGACTTTTGATGAATTGATTATATTATTTTCGTATTGCTCAATAATCTCCTCAAGAATCTCAAGCAAAGATCTATATCGCAGGAGGTTTGACTTCATCCTCATTCTCAACTCGTCTTTCATTAGCTTCTCAAGAGCTTCAACAGTAAGGTTTTTATAGTGAGCATTTTTAACATCCGCAAGGAATTTTTCATCGAGTATCGAGATATTGGGTTTGTCTTTTCCCCTTTCAGCAAATATATCAATTACGCCTTCGGCGACAATCCCCTTAGATATTAAGTCTCTAACTGCTGTTTCCGTGCTCTTTCCAACGTAAATTGGGTCAACAATAGTATTTTTAATTATGGATTTTCTAACGCCTTCAAAAAATTCAACATCGCTCCTGATGTCATTAGCTTGCTTATGAGGCATTACAAGTGAAAAAAGCTTATAAAGTCTTCCTGATAAGTCAAGATATTTTTTCTTTTTTTCGTGATCAATCCCTCCCGTTGCTTCATCCGTCAAAACAGCGTTAACAGACCTTGAAAACAGATTTGTTAATTCTCCACCAGACATTTCTTTCCAGTTTGCATAGTCAACACCTTCAAAAAACTTTTTAACATCCTCGTAGACTTCAAGCATTTTTACAATAATTTCTTCAATGGGTATCATTGCCTGATTCTGGATATCTGAAGTATAGATAGCGAGCGCTTTCTTCAAATTATCGGCGACTCCAATATAATCAACAATTAATCCGCCATCTTTATCTTTATATCTCCTGTTCACGCGCGCGACAGCCTGCATTAACGTATGTCCTTTAAGTGGTTTATCAAGATATAACGTGTGCAGGCTTGGCACATCAAATCCCGTCAGCCACATGTCACATACTATTGAAATTTTCAGAGGATCTTTTGGGTTTTTAAATCTTTTCTCAATTTCTTTATTGTCTAATTCTTTTTGAATCTGACCTTCGTAGTCTTTGTTGCTTGATATCACGACAGCTACTTCGGGAGCCTCTTTGATAGTTTGAATTAGTTCGTATACTCTGACTGCAATTCTCCTGCTCATTGTCACAATCATCGCCTTACCTTCAAGACCGCGGTTATTAAAATGGTAGATAATATCCTCCACAACTTTTTTGAGCCTGTCTTCTGATCCGACGGCTTGCTCAAGGCCCGCCCACTTTTTTTTAAGCAGCTCTTTTGTTTCTAGCGGGTGCTCAGCAACCAACTCATCATAGTCTTCGTCAATATACTGGTTAAATACATGCAGGGGTACAAGCCTTCCCTCATAATAAATTGGGACCGTGGTTCCGTCCTCGACCGATTTATCGATTGGATATTCACTTATGTTCTCACCAAATACAAGCTTAGTATTCTTAGTGTCAAGAGATATTGGAGTACCAGTTATTCCCATAAAAGAAGCGCTGGGAAGAACCTTTCTTACATTGCCTGCAAGGGCGGCATATTGCGAACGATGTGCCTCGTCTGAAATTACTATAATATTTTCTCTTGTTGAAAGTGGCTTTTCCATATCAAACTTTTGAATCGTTGTAAACAAGACTTCAGAACCCGCACCTTTAAGTTTTTCTTCAAGTCCTTTTATGGTCTCCGCCTGCTTTGCCATTGGATATCCTGTTCTTAAAAATGTCTTATAAAGTTGTTGGTCAAGATCATTCCTGTCAGTCAGAAAAAGAATTGTCGGACCAGAAAGTTCCGGAAGTTTTTTTACTTTGTTGACATAAAAAACCATTGATACGGATTTACCGCTTCCTTGCGTGTGCCAAAAAACTCCAATTTTTTTGTCGGTTTTTATTGCTTGAAGAGTTCTGTCAATTGCTTTATTTACTCCAAAATATTGGTGGTACATTGCCATTTTTTTAGTAAATCTAGCTGCATCTTTTACAGCATCGGCTTCATAAACTATGAAATTCTGGATAATATCTAGAAGTCTTTTCTTTTGAAACAGCCCTTTAGTTAATAGCTCAAGTTCCGTCTTATCGGGATTCTTTTCATTTTCACTCTCAAGACCCTTCCAGGGCGTGAAAAAATCCCAAGTTGAGGAAATCGTTCCATGCCGAGCTTTCCATAAATCGCTTGCTACAAGAATTTGGTTGTATAAAAATATTTTTGGAATATCCCTTTTGTAAATATCTTGAAGTTGTGAATAGGCATCAACAATTGTAGCGTTTTCTCGCGTCGGACTTTTCAGCTCGAAAATCGCAGTGGGAATTCCGTTTATAAATATCACAACATCCGGAACACGAACAGAAAGCCCTTCAATCGAGAATTGATTGACTACTAAAAATTCATTATTGTCTAAATTTTCAAAATCAAAAACACTTACATATTTTCCCCGCAATTCTCCATTGTCAACCCGTACATCAACCGCAATTCCCCGAGTGAGCATTTCATACATCTCTTTATTCCCAAGCTCTAAATCCTGATGATGATACTGGATGATTTTATTTTCAACCTCAAGAATTTTATCCTCCGGAATACCTGGATTAATTCTTCTTAAAGACCTCTTAAGTCTATCCTCCAAGACTACATCGCGGTAGTCTCCACGTTCTTGGAAAGGACCATCCGGCGCAATATCCGGCCCAAAAACATACTCATAATCAAGGCCCTTCAGCCAATCCAAAACCGGCTGTTCAGCTAGTGTATCTTCGTTAAGTTTTACCATAATCATTTAAATAGTTTCTTGAATAAATCGCCACTATTCGCTAAAAACCAAAATGTCCTTGGTAACAAACCTACAATCCCTAAAATTCCTAATATTAGAAGCCCAAAATCCCCCAATCCAAATTCGGACGTAAAAAAGGGATATTTGTTAAAGAGCACAAATAAACTAACAGAACCTGCTAAGCCAGAAACAATATGAATCCAAAGAGCATGGACTTTTTCAAATTCATTGTTGAATTTCGCGGATTGATGGAATATATCATTATTAAACCAACCATAATATAAGCCGATGGAAAATCCTAAGGCAATAAACCAAATTATGACTGGGGTATTAAAATTCCGAAGAATAAAAAACACCAAAATAAATAAAACTATTAATAAAACAAGCAATATCCTACTCATACTCTTATTTCTCCTTTCATTAATTTTGGCAAGAGCAAATTGCGAAGTGCTGCTAATTTTTGATTTTCTTTAACGCTAGACAATACTTTACTTCTTATAGTAGAGGCTAAATATTCAAATTCTAGAATTTTCTCTTTTGGCGGGACGGCTAATTCTACATCCGTAATTACTCGAGCATTTGCGCTATTTCTTGTCGTTCCTGTACTAGCTCCAAAAATAAAATTCTGGTATAAATGAGAGCGGAGATAGTAAAAAAGAAAATAGGGAGTTATAACATCGCTGATAATCTGAAGTCGTATTAAATATGAAGCGAAAACCGCATTAACATCCTCTTCGACAATTGCAACTTTACCCGGGTCTGCCATACGGGCTATGACTACATCCCCCTTCTTTAATCTGTATTTTGGAAGTTCTACGTCACTTATCTTACAGTACGGCACTGAACTCCAATCAATCCAATTTGTTTTATTAATGTCCATAACTCGCAAAAATTTTGGCCCTATTTCTTTCTCACTTGCCGATTCTGTATACCCATACTGTGTGTTAACTAAATTACTCAACTTTTTACTTTTAACTTTTAACTTTGAGCCCTTAATAAACCATTCCTTAAAAAGCGCTTGAGCTATTCCCTCCAAAGTTTTTGAACTTTTATTATTTATCTCAATCTTCTCATCAAAAGCAGCAAGAGTCTCTGCTATTTTTTCTTGAGTTTTTATATCTGGAGTAAAATAGATTTCTAAATCTCTTTGAGCTGTAATTCCAACATATGGCCTGGTAGATTGAGGAGATATATTTAACAAGTCTTTTTGAAAAGCTGGATTCAAAAATGCGTATTTAAGAAATTCGCTATATAGTCTATTTTTGTCTGTACGATAATATGTTACTTGGGGCGTAAGCATAATATAATCAAAAGGCATTTTTGGAACTATGGAAACTAACCCCAGGTTGCCTTTATGAGTAAGTAAAACATCATCAGTTTTAGAAAAACCAATTCTCAATTTATCCGCCTGATCTTTTTTAATATAACTACAATTTTTGAAATCTATAGTTCCCAAAGATAAATCATTTGCCATAATAAATGGAACACGGTCGCCCTCTTTGACATAATCAGATTGTTTAGGATGCTTCTCGCCATGATTACCGTCTTGTACTTCTAGAATTGCGCCCGATTTTAACAGAACTCCCAACTTCACTTTTTGCCAATTTTTTGGAATCTGATTTTGCATAGTTATTTCCATCCAAAATTAAAAATAATAAATGATCCAATGATTAGAACAACCAAAGGGAGGAGTACATATTTAATCCACCATTTTTCATACCATATAGTCACTCTTCCATTGTGTTGATGTGATTCAACAGAACCTCTCCCAGAATATTTCTCGGTTTCTAGATGTGTCTTTGCTCCTTCTCCCGTAGAAATAATTTGACCATCATTCTTAACATCCTTGCTAAAAATGAACACTTGACCACCCTCTATTTTTCCTCCTTCTTGTTTTTTTGTCATATCTTAACTTTCCTTAAATTTTCTAAAATTTCTTTTTCTAATTTTACATTTTTCATACTTGACTTCATAGTTATATATCTATATACTTAGTTTTGCTAAGAACTGGGGAGCGAGCGTGATGCCGCGAACCAGTTTTTTGCGTTTCAAGGCAAAATTTTAAAACTATCTATCTCCGAATAATATTTTTTCTTTCTAGCTCCTGTATTTGGATCCATCTTAAAAATTTTCGCCGACGCTACTTTTACCAGCCTTTTTTCGTACTCATTCATAGATACCTGCTTTTTACCTAAGAATTTTAGTTTTGCTCCAAAAGCCAACAAATCCGATATCTGCTCCTCAATATCGTGGTTCTTTTTGGTTACAAAAGAGATTTCCGTAAGGACATCTTGTACCGTTTGGTAGTTGATTCCAAGCTCTGGTAATCCTGCTGAAAGAAAATAACTGGCTGCCTTGTGGAAGTAAAAATCTTTTAAAGATGTGGCCGCTTCTATTACCAATCTTCCCTTTACATTCCCTTGGGCAACCAAAGAGAGAATGAAATTTTTTACAATAGCAGCAGACGTTTCTGTATATACCTTACGATCATCCCAATTTTGAGAAAGAGCTTTTTTCTTATCAACTAATACAAAAAATATCTGATACGAGTTTTTGTTTAAAAAATTAAAGAGATCTTTCTTGAACTCCTTGTATATTTTGGGGTCCTTAAGAATTTTAAAATCTCCCTCTTTTCGTCCAACTTCTCTGGAATGAAATATGATGTCAGTACGCGACCACAACTTAAATTTAATCTGATCAGCTTCAATTTTTAACCTTTCCCTGCTGTACTCGTCAGTCATACAGCCAGCGAGAATATAGACTTCTGAACGTGAGACTTTTGGATTTACATCTCCTGATTCGTCAATAAATAAACTTAAAGTCTTCATATCAATTTTTCTTATTATTAGTTAATTCAAAAAGTAATAATATACAAGATTATCTTTTTAGTTCACTTTTACCTTTCTTAAATTCTCCAAGATGTCTTTTTCTAATTTTTCATTCTCTTTGAAATATCCTTTTAAATCTGCTTCCAGTTTTTGCATTTTCTCGGAAAATGGGATGCCGTCGTCTACTTCCTCTTGTACCCCGACGTACCGCCCGGGCGTAAGAACGTATCCATTTTTTGCTATTTCCTCAAGATTTGCAGCTTTACAAAAACCTGCAATGTCTTTGTATTCTCCGGCGTCTTTTTGACCGCGCCAGGCACGAGCAGTGTTTGCGATCTTTTGAATTTGTTCGTCTGTAAAAGTTACTTGTTTTCTTGAAATTTGAGTGAAGGTTTCTCGAGCGTCAATAAAAAGGGTCTCTCCTTTTCTATTTCCAAAACGCCCTGACTCCTTATTTTTTGTCAAAAACCAGAGAGAAACAGGAAGCGATACATTGTAAAAAAGCTTTGGGGGACAGGCGATAATTACGTCGACAAGATCATCTTCTATAATCTTTTTACGAATTTCTCCTTCTTTTCCACTCACTGCAAGAGCGCCATTTGCCATAACAAAACCAGTCATACCGCTTGGCGTCAAATGATGCAGGAAGTGTTGAATCCACATGAAATTAGCGCTGCCCTTTGGCGGCGTGCCATAAACAAGCCTGGGATCTTTATCGGAAAGTCTACCGGGATCCCATTCGGCATTAAAAGGAGGATTTGCTAACACGAAGTCTGTTTTTAAATCCGGAAACTTGTCGCTGTAGTACGTATTTCCCACTTCTATATGTCCAAAAACTCCTCTTATCGCAAGGTTCATGCGGCAAAGCTTGTAAGTTGTTTGGTTACTTTCTTGTCCGTAAATTGCAATTTTTGTCGGGTCTTTATGATGCTCTTGCAAGAATTTACTTGACTGGATAAACATACCTCCGCTACCTGCGGCAGGGTCAAGTACGCGGCTGTTTTCGTAAGGTTCGAGAATTTCGACGAGTAGTTTTACCAGGGGACGTGGAGTGTAAAATTCTCCCCCGCGTTTTCCTTCAGCTGAAGCAAATTCCCCTAAAAAATATTCGTATACACGCCCTAGAACATCTTTTTCTTGCTTCTCATCTTCGTCAAAGTCAATTCGCGAGAAAATATTGATTAATTCGCCTAAAATGTGGCTTTCCAAAGGTATTCTTACATAATTCTTAGGTAAAACTCCTTCCAATTGTCGAGGGTTATCTTTTTCAATTGCATCCATTGCATCATCAATATATTTTGCAAGGTCTGGTAAGGACGCCTTTGCGCGAAGATATTCCCAACGGGCGCGTTCCGGAATGTAAAAAATTCTTTCTCTCGTGTATAAATCCTTTTCCTCAAGTTCTTTCTCTCTTAACTCTTTATTTGGAATATAATATTCGCTGCCTTCATGAGCCATTAAATCTTTAAGATGACTTCTATGTTGATAGAAAGTATCTGAGATGTATTTTAAGAATAGAAGACCCAAAACTATATATTTGTAATCTGAGGCATCAATATTGCCCCGGAGTCTATCAGCAGCAGCCCACAATTCTTTTTCGTAATGTCCGATATCTGATTTTCCTTCTCGTCCGAGTTCGATGACTCTTTCTGCTATCTCTTTTTTAGTGATAATGATTCTGTCTTGAAATTCCCGTGGTAAAGTCTCAAATTTTAGTAAATAGGTTTTTCCTTCGGTTCTCGCTACTATTTCTCCTGAATTAATCTTTCCCTGAAGTTGCTTAAGCACTGTTTGCCTGCTAATCCCAAGAACTTTTGCGATATCTGATATAGAAACGAATTCTTTATCCATTGAAAAGTAATTATATCACGGAGGGAACTATAAGTCAAGTTGTCATCGTGACAACCAAAATTATACTGGTTTTGGGCTTTGGATTGCCATCTAGGATTGGGTGATTAAGGCTGTTGGGTATGTGCGTATTTGATAAGTTCCAACTCGTTGATTCCATAAGAACTTTTACTCAATTCACTTTTAAGTATCTCTATCGCTTCTTTAGGATATGAAGTTACATTTCCTGCAAGAATTGCCCAAGTGTCTTTCTTTTGGGTTGGGTGGGAGAGAGGGTTTTATGGGAGTAAAATATATTGTTCGCCCTTCGAAGTGCTCAGGGTAAACTATATTAGTGATTCACCTAGTCCACAGGGATCGAAACTTCACCTATTGTAGATCGTCTAATATTCGTCTATAATACGCCTACCCTCCTAAGCTTAATTTGTAGCTTTTCAGTATTATTCATACACGCACGCTACAAAGAGCGCTTGAATCGGCGGGCACAGTATGTTTAATCCTCGCTATACAATTACTGATCGTTTCCTGGCAAATATTAAAAGAATTAATACTTTAGTAAACGAATTGAATAATAGGAGGTTTCCTCATGTAGTTTTAGTAGAACTTGAAAAGAACGCGAGGGCTATTTCTACCTATGCCTCAACTAGCATCGAAGGTAATCCCCTGCCCTTAACAGAAGTTAAAAAAATTCTCAAATCTAAACCCGCTCACATAAGAGATAGCGAAAAAGAGGTTTTAAATTATAACCAAGCACTGCAGAAGCTAAACAAGGAACTTGAAGGAGGCAATGTAAAATTAACACTAAATTTGATTTTAAGAATTCAAAAGCAAGTTATCGAAGGATTATTGCCTAAATTTGAATCTGGAAAATTGCGAGAGAAACCAGTGGTTGTAAATGATCCTAGAACTAGAAAGGCTATATATCTGCCTCCTGATGCAAAAGACGTAAAGACACTAATGGAGGACCTAATTGAGCTTGTAAATAGTAACCGAAACGGAATTGATCCGCTTATTTTAGCCGGTATTTTTCACAAGCAAATGGTAATTATTCATCCTTTTATGGATGGAAACGGAAGAACAACCCGCCTTGCCACAAAAGTACTTTTAGCTGAAATGGGGTTAAATACCTTTAACCTCTTTAGCTTTGAGAATTATTACAATCAAAATGTTACAAATTATTTTCAGAAAGTTGGTGAATTCGGCAACTATTATGAAATTAACGATCACATTGATTTTACTTCTTGGCTGGAATACTTTGCAGAAGGAATTATTGATGAACTTTTGAGGGTCCAAAAACTTCTACCAGAAGTTGGAGTAAGCCCAGAAACTAACCTACAACCTCATCACTTAAAAATACTTGAGTTTATAAAAGAAAAAGGATTTATTGCTGACCGTGATTATGCAAAGTCAGTTGACCGGGCAAAAGCAACCAGAGCACTAGACTTTAACAGGTTAATAGAACTGGGTTTAATTAGTAGAAAAGGCAAGGGAAAAGCAACTTACTATATCTTAAGGAAGAAATAGCTATTGTACATTGCTATGCATTTTTTAGGCCAAATTGATAAGCAAATTCTGAATTTAGACCTTCCTGAAGGAATAAATCAAAGAAACTCTTTAGTCTGCTTAAGATACTAGCAGGATCACCTCAGAAGGGGTTGACCCCGTTAGAAACGCATTCGACTAACTCGAAGTGGAAAAATAATTTAATACGTAAATTATTTTTCTCAAGTTTCTAACGGGGTTGACAAATCAAGCTGTTTTATGATAGCTTGATGATAGAGCAATTGGTCCGCCGCCGTTCAGGTTCGCCTCGTGGTCTACGTCCACGCAGTCGAAACTTCACTTTGGCGGACGTAAGAAGCTCTAAATTCGAGAAGCTCTCATTAAGAGTTTCTAACGGAGGTGATACAATTTGCAATTTGAAAGTGTAAACGAAGTATTTACAGTTACACTCAATAACACACTTGCCTCTGTTGCCCAATTTATCCCCCGCTTTCTAACCGGTCTTATTATTTTGCTAATAGGATTAATTATTGCTTCATTTGTTAAACAACTTCTTGTTCAATTGTTCAAATTTATAAAGCTTGAACAATTACTTGAAAGATATGGCGTGCCGGAAACGAAAGGAGCAGAAAAGGTATCTTGGACAAGATTCCTGGCAGAGCTTGCTCGCTGGTTTGTTATTATTTTGTTTCTTGTACCAACTGCAGATATTTGGGGATTAGGACAATTTGTTGTAATACTTAATAATCTCTTGGCTTACTTGCCAAATGTGTTGGTTTCTGTACTGTTGCTTTTGGTTGGTTTTGTTGTGGGAAGGTTGGTGCACGATTTGCTTTTAGCATCGGTACAAGGAGTGTCAGGAGAGTCTGCTAAAACTATAGCGGTAGTAGGACAATATTCGGTAGTAGTCTTTGCGGTTTTAATAGCGTTAAATCAGCTGGGAATAGCAAGTGATTTGATAAGGATATTATTTGCCGGAGTAGTAGCATCGGTTGCGCTCGCCGCAGGTCTAGCATTTGGCCTTGGAGGAAGAGAAGCCGCTCGGGAAATTTTAGCAAAGCTTATTAAGAAGCTATAGAGTTTCGGTACCTGCACTTATCGAACATAGCGAGTCGAAGTGTGACGCCTACGGGATTCGAACCCGTGATTACAGGGATGAAAGCCCTGTGTCCTGGACCGCTAGACGAAGGCGCCGTGCTCAAATTATATTCGATTAGGCGCCGAACATCAAGGAGAATAAGTGCTATTTTGCTATTTCGAGGAGTTTTTCAAGAACAATTGGGAGCTTTGTTATTCCTGCGGCGCCCGTAAAATGTTTGTATCCGTTTAAAATAATTACTTCAGAACCAAGCTCTGTTTCAAAATCTTCCTTGTTGTCTAGTGGTACATCCGGATCGTCTTCCGAAAAAATAGCCACACTTTTATTTATGTGGCTTCTTATTTTGGCAAAATCGACTGGACGATTTAACCAATGATTTTCTGTTTCTTTGTCATCTGAATCGTATTCTGAATCATTCAAATGTTTAAAAAATCCAGCTACAAAAATTGCTCCTCCGATTTTTATTCCATTTGGCAAGGTCTCTAGATATCTGCATATTGTTTGACATCCCAAACTATGGCCTATTAAGTATGTATCTTCGTCGGGCTTTCCTACTGTTCTCGAAAGGATAGGAATCCATTTCTCAATTCTAGGATAATTCTCATCCGGTAATCGAGGTAGGTTCACTTTAAATCCTCTATTCTCTAGTTCTTTTTTTAACCACATGTACCATCCGTGTTCGGGTTTTCCACCCCAGCCATGGATAATAATTACGCGCTTACTCACACGAAAATTATAGCATACCCATATCACAATCTAACATTCGTACGAACATTAGATTGATAAGTACCCGATCTTTATTCTGATGTTCTTAAGAATATCAGAATATTATTTGATTTCGAGGATTTTGAGGGTGAGTTTGCCTTTGGGGGTTTGGATTTCGACTGTTTCGCCGGGTTTTTTGCCAAGGAGCGAACTCCCAATCGGGGAATTCGAGGAGATTTTGTTTTGTGAGGGATCTGCTTCGTAGTCGCCAACAATCAGATATTCGATTTTCTCCCCATCTTGTTCCACTAGAATTTTCTTTACAGAAACAATATCCGCAAGTTTAATTTGATTCGAAAGTCTTTTCAACTGGCTGTCGATTGAGCGAAGTCTTGCTTTTGCGGCATGATATAAGCCGTTTTCTGATAGATCTCCTAACTCTCTTGCCCGCGAAAGTTCGCGAACAGCTTCCGGACGAAGGTTTTTAAATTTTTCGTATTCGGTTTTAAATTGTCCCATGCCTTCTTTGGTAAATTTAATTCTTTTCATCTGTGATATAGGAATTCGACTGCTTTTTGCCATTGCGCCTCTGTAATTTCATCGAGCTTTTTCTTGTGGACGAACAGACAGGATGGGCTCTCGAGGCTATATAATCGAGCATATTGATCGGCAATAAAATTCGGTAAACGATATGATTCTCCAATGTCTGTTTTCTTGGGACATGTGCCAAATTCTTTGTAAAAATCCGGAGGATTATTTTTGAACATATCAAGCCTTGATTTCAAGTATTTAGGAAAGTGTCTCATGACAGACGTATACCATGAGTATTTGTACGGAGAAGTTCTCTGCGCTTGCCAGTATATAAGGTCATCTGATCCGTCTAGAAATAGAGCGTCAGAAGGGTTTGATAGAATTTTAACGACTTCCCCAATCTGCATAGTCTCTCCGTAGTTTGTAAGAAGCTCTGCGTGCTGGTCAATTTTTTCTTTAGCAAAGTAAAATTCTGAAGTAATAAAGGACGCGAGAAACAAAATCAATATCAGTAATGAGAATATTCGAAGTAGCTGATATTTCGAATAATTAAGAATCAAATAGCTCGTTATGAAGATAAATAACGCATACCAAATAATCATATGGAAAGCATCATAAAAGAGCTTTCCAGGTACCACGATTCGTAAATTCCCAAGTCCCAAAATAACAAATATCAATGCAGCCAAGAGTAATTTTTTGTCTTTAATCAGCATCACAAAGTGTAGGAGAAACAATAGGCTTATACCGATTAAAAGCTGCTTGAACACATTCCATGGTTCCGAGAAGAAGACATAGAACGGATATAGAAATATCTGTAATATTTTCGGTCCAAACATTTGGTTGACTCCTGCCTCAGATATAAATACTGTCTGGGAATTAACCGTTACGACGTTAAAGAAATACTCTTTTAAATCGAATATGTAGAATAGAGTAATAATGGAGAGAATAGTAAAAATAGCAATTGATATTTTTTTAATCTTGTCGAATTTGCCCCAAAGAATTGTTGCAAAAAGCAACAAAGCCAGAGGCACGTATGGTTCGCGGGAGAAGACGATAAACCAGGCGAGAACAGGAAATAGTAAATAGTCAATAGTGAATAGCTTACGCTTCGAAATCCTGAGTAGGGCGAGGCCGGCAAGATAGAGTATTGGGTAAACAATGATGCCCTCTGCCAAGAAGCGGTCGCCAAATACATAGAACTTGCTTAATTCGAATATTATTATAAAGAGAAAAGCAGGGAATCTAAATCTAAGTATTAGTAATCCGTTAAAAAGCAGTCCGAAAAGCATTAAAGCTTGTCTGTGTTTCAAAACAAGATCGAAAATGTTTATTGGATGTGTTATTGTTTGAACGGCATAGGAAAGGAATGCTGGTATTGGTTGATGGTTAAAGAAAAAATCAGAATAGATATGTTTTCCGTTTGCAATAAAATATCCGCCCACATAATTAAAGCAATCGTCAAAACACCCAAACGCATTAACTCGCGGAATATAGATTTTGTAGAGAATTACGTACAGAGGGATTAGGAGGAATAGAAGGATTAGGAGTATTAGAGCATTGTGATTTGATTTTAGCAATTTACGAATTTTCCCTATAGTCATCGTTTAATTGTCAGTTGTTAGTAGTCAGTTGTCAAATGTTATTTTACGGTGACGCTTTTAGCTAAATTCCGAGGCTTGTCGGGATCGTATTTCTTTTCAAGAGTCAGGTAATATGCGAGAAGTTGCGCAGGGACAACTTGTGCAATAATGGATGCCTCGCTAAGATCTTTAACCTCTATAAAATGATCAAAAACGGCGGAATTTTCGCTTCCAACACCAATTATTACTCCTCCACGCGATTTTATTTCTGTTGCGTTTGAGATAATAGCTTCGAAGGTTTCATCATTTGGTGCAAAAACGATTACTGGAGTTCCTTTTTCAATTAGTGCAATAGTTCCGTGTTTTAACTCTCCGCCGGCAAGACCTTCAGTATGGATATAGCTTACTTCTTTTATTTTTAGGGCAGCTTCAAGAGCCGTTGGATAAGAAGCCCCTCTTCCAATTGTATAGACGTGCTCTGAATTTGATAACAACTTAGCCAACGCCTTAATCTCTTCAATGCTCTTATCGGAGATTAATCTATCTATTTCGTCGGCTGCCGCTAAAAGTAAGTCTTTTGCTCTGTCTATTTTGCCTATCATTGAAAATGAAAGCATTAGTAAGATTGTAAGTTTAGCGATGTATGCTTTGGTTGACGCTACCGCTTTCTCAGGACCCGCAGAAAGAAGCATTTTGAAATCGGACATTCTATAAATAGTGGATCCCAATACGTTTGTAAGCACAGCAATTTTTGCACCTTTTTGTTTTGCACGATTTAAAGGTTCAATAACATCAATTGTCTCACCGCTCTGCGAGAGGGCAATAACCAAACTTTTTTTGGTCAAGAAACTTTCAAGGTAGTTAAATTCGGAGGCGGGAGCGGTATTAATATGTATGTTTGAAATCTTAGCGAAAAGATAAGCTCCGGCAAGACACGCATGATATGCAGTTCCCGCACCAATAAAGAATGTTCCTTGCGCCTTATCGATAACTTCCGAGAGAAGTTTTATCTCTTTTTCATAACTCTTTGCGATATTTCTTATTATGCGCGGTTGTTCATGTATTTCCTTAATCATGAAGTGCTTATAAGGTCCTATTTCTGCTTCTTCAATTTCCCAATCTATTTTTTCGAATTTTGCCGTGACGACCTTATTGTCTCTTAGCAAGATAACTTTTAATTGCTTATTAATTACAATAAGCATATCGTCCTCTACAAAAAGTAGTGTCCTTGTGTGAGGGATAAGAGCCGAGGCGTCAGAGGCTAAATAATATTCGCCGTTATTTTTTCCAACAATCAAAGGAGAACCATTTTTAGCGGCGATTATTTCATTAGTTTCCGAATCTGCAGCAACAATAGCATTTAACCCATCAAGTTCTTTAAATGATTTTGTTACGGCTTCCTCAAAACTATTGTTTTTTTTATTTTCTTCAATCAGATGAGAAATGACCTCAGTATCAGTTTCCGAGAGAAATTTATGACCTTTTGCGATTAACTTTTTCTTTAGAACATCGTTGTTCTCAACAATTCCGTTGTGAACAATGGATATAGTTTTTGTGCAGTCAAGATGAGGATGAGCATTAAAGTCTGTAACTCCACCATGAGTAGCCCATCTGGTATGGCCAATTCCAAAGTTGCTGGGAGGAAGTATTGTGTGGGCAACGCCAATTTTACCGACGTGCTTTTCAATATCGAACCTCTTCACGTTCTTAACAGCAATACCCCAGGAGTCATAGCCGCGGTACTCGAGACGTTTTAGCCCTTCAAGGACAATATTTGCAGCGTCGTTGCGCTTCCCGATATAAGCAAAAATTCCGCACATATAAGAGGAATATTATACCATTTGTTATGGTAAAATATTACTATGAAGTGGCAAAGGGACATTAGTGTTCAGAAAGAACTCAGGAAACTTATTCGCAGTCTTTCTTTTACGCATGTAGAATCATCTCAAGTACATGCTTTCAGGACTTACGGATCAAAGGCTCGAGCATATGCAAGAATCTGGGCATTCCCCAAAATTTTTCAAGAGGTTTTAAACGTTCAGCCGGCTTATGTTATCGAAGTACTTTCAGAGAAGTTCGACAAGCTCTCAGACGATAACAAAACTAAGGTTTTAATACATGAGCTTCTTCATATCCCTAAAAATTTTTCAGGAAGCCTCCTTCCTCACAAAACCCATGGAAGACGAATCGGCAAAGAAGTCGATAGGTTATATAAGATGTACAAATCCAAGTAAATTGACCTAATTGATCTAATTAACCTAATTTCTAAAAAATGACCCAAGCTCCAAATCCCAAATATGATCTCGAAGAAAGAACGGCAAAGTAAAGTAAAATAATTAGAAATTTAGACATTGGGATATTGGTGCTTGATTAGGTCAATTAGAATAATTAGACTAATTAGAAATTTAAACTATGCTTTACATAATTGCAGGGGAAGATATTGTTTCGTCAAGAAAAAAACTGACCGAATTACTTTCGGAAAAGCAAAATACTATCAGGCTGGATGGTACGAAAGCTACGATTGCGGAGCTTGACGAGGCGCTTTTGGGAGAAAGTTTATTTTCAGATTCGAAAGTTGTGGTTCTTGAGAATTTCTCGAAACTAAAACCGGAAGCAAAAGTTTTGGATCTTATCAAAAAATACTCCCGTACTCCAGTTAACGGAAGTAAAAAGAGCATCGAAATAATTTTGTGGGACGATGTTGACATTTCGAAAAAGAAATTTCCAAAAGGAGTCAAACTTTTTAATTTTTTATTTCCTAAGTTTTATTATGCCTTCCTTGACAGTTTTGAACCTCGGTCGAAAGATTCTCTGAAGCTACTTCGTGATGTACTGAAAACATTTGAACCGGAGCAGGCTTTGTATGGTCTCGTGAGGAGAATTCGTCAACTTTTGGTTATGAAGTCGAATAATTATTCGGACTTTTCGGAAATTAAACGAATGCAATCCTGGCAAATATCGAAATTAAGGAAACAGGCAAGCCTCTGGTCAGAAGAGCAATTAAAAAAAGTATTTCTTGAGCTCGCCGAACTTGACGAGAAAATAAAAACAAGCTCTTTATCTATGCCGCTCGCATCCCACCTTGACATTTTATTATTGCCAGATTTAAACTAATTCCTGAATCCTTTCATGGTAAAGATTAATCCTTCAATTTTCCGCGAATACGACATCAGGGGAATAGTCGGTGAGGATTTAGATGAAGAATTCGCAAATACCCTCGGAAAAGCATACGGAACATACCTTACTAAAGTTGGAACAGGCGATAGTGTTATAGCACGAGACACTCGTGTAACCTCAGAACCATATCAAAAAGCATTCATGCAGGGTTTAACCTCGACCGGTTGTAATGCCCACGATTTAGGAATCGCAATCGTTTCGACTATGTATTATTTCCGAAAAAAATTCAATATCGATGGTGGCGTAATGGTTTCTGCGTCACATAATCCACCGCAGTATAACGGTTTTAAATTTTGCCATGGACATAACACAATTTCAGGAAGTGAAATTCAAGAAATTCTTAAAATTATGCGGCAAGGTAAATTTGTTACAGGGGAAGGTAAAATAATTAAAAAACCCGAGGGTAATGAAGAATACTACAAAGAGCTTATTGACAAAATTAGGCTCAAAAAGAAACTAAAAGTTGTTGTGGACTCTAGTGCTGCGATTGCGGGCTTGTTTGTTCCGAAACTTCTTCGTGATCTAGGGTGTGACGTGATTGAATTATATTCTGAACTCAATCCTACAAATCCTCCCCACACACCTGATCCAGTGGCAGTAGATGCTTATACCGAACTCATAAAAACGGTGTTAAAGAATAAAGCAGACTTAGGAATAGTTTTTGACGGAGATGCGGATAGGGTTGGTTTTTGTGATGAAAGAGGAAGAATTCAGCTTGGAGATATTATTTTAACCGCGCTCGTTCAGGATTATCTCCCAAGATATCCGGGTGAGAAAATTATAGTTGAGCTTAAAGATTCTGAAATGGTTGTTGATGAGGTAAATCGCCTAGGCGGTGTTCCTATCTTTTGGAAAACAGGACATTCTTTGCTTGACAAAAAAGTTCATGAAGAAAACGCTTTGCTTTGCGGAGAGATGAGCTGTCACTATTGGATTACACCCAACTGGTATCAGTTTGACGATGCAATTCACGCCATGTGCCAAATGCTTAGAATTTTAAGCGAGAGCAATCGAACATTTGCTGAGATGGTTGATACATTCCCAAAATATTACGCTACGCCAGAATACAGAATTGGAGTCCCGGACGATATAAAGTTTGATTTGGTAAAGCGAGTCGTTGAATATTTCAGACCTAAATGCACCAAGGTGCTTGATATGGATGGTATAAGAGGCTATACAGAAGATGGCTGGTTTCTGTTTAGGGCTGCAAACACAGGACCCCTGATAGTATTGCGTATTGAAGCAAAAACTCCTGAAGGACTTGAGAGACTCAAGAAATTTGTAGAGGATGGCTTAGGTAATTTTCCAGAAGTGAACCTTGACTGGAACCGCCAGTACGATAAACATTAGATGTCTGACGAATTAAAAATAGCAATTGAAGCTGCAAAAAAAGGTGCAAAGAATGCACTTAGATATTTCAAACAAGATATTGATATAGAAATAAAAGGTGATAAAACAGTTGTGTCGCATGCAGATAAAGAAACGGAAGAAGTAATAAAATCATATGTATCATCAAAATATTCGCATGCTAAATTTGTAGGGGAGGAAAGTGGTGGGGATGTTCACGAAGACGAATTTTGGACCATTGACCCCATCGATGGTTCAAGAAATTATTTAAGAGGTATTCCAAACTGGTGTGTAATGGTTTCGCTCTGTCGTGACGGCGATGTCTTTCTCAGTGTTATTTATTACCCAAATGTTGACATGGTTTATTGGGGTCAGAGGGGAAAGGGTGCGCATGAGAACGATAAGAAACTCCGCGTATCAAAAGTGTCAAGACTCGAAGATGCTTATATAGGATTCGGAAGCATACGACATTTTAAAGATAAGAAGGTTGTTTTGGATATGGTGGACAAGTCCGGATCTTCTAGGGGCTGGGAGCCAACATTCGGAGCGTGTCTCGTTGTTGCAGGCAGAGCCGACGTTTATTTTGAGGTTTTTGGCAAGATTTGGGATATTGCGCCTTTCAAAGTAATGTTAGAGGAGGCAGGGGGAAAAATTACAAGACTTGACGGAACTCCCTGGACGTTTGAAGGCCAAGGGGCCCTTATGACCAACGGACTTCTTCATGAAGAGGCGCTCGCAGTAATAGGTGGAAGATTATGATATATTAAAAAAGTGGCTGATTCTGTAAATTCAATTGATAAATCAAACTTGAGGCAAGTAATTCTTGATACGCCGGGGCAGTTTGAGGTGGGGCTCTCTCTTGCAAAAGATATTAAAATCGAGGGCAAGTTTAAAAATGTAACAGTTTCAGGAATGGGAGGATCAGCTTGGCCTACTAATTTATTACGAACATATTGCAATAGTCTTTTTAAAACTCATCCGAATTATAAACCGTTCGAAATTTATATCAACAGATATTATTCACTGCCTCCTGAAAGTCACGGTTCAAATACGCTTAATTTTATTTCCTCATATTCTGGCAATACCGAGGAAGCAATAAGTTCCCTTGAGGAAGCAAGATCGGCAGGCTTAAAATTCGTAGGTTTTTCAAGCGGAGGTAAAGTCGAAGAATTATGTAAACAGTATGGCGTTCCTCACGTAAAGCTCCCAATTCCAAACCCTAATTTTCAACCAAGAATGGGAACGGGATATTTCTTTGCTTCTATGTTTCAATTGCTTGTTAATCAAGGCTTAATTCCGGATACCACAAGCGAATTACTGGCTCTTGCTGGAAAGCTTTATGACCACATGGAGCATCACGAAAATCAAGGGAAAGAATTAGCAAGTAAACTCCGAGGGAAAACCCCAGTTATTTATTCGTCACCGAAATATAAGCCTGTTGCCATGATTTGGAAGATTAAAATAAATGAAAATGCAAAAACACCGGCATTTTGGAATTTCTTTCCGGAAGCAAACCATAATGAAATGGTGGGATTTACCAATCCTCAAGGAAAGTTTTTTGCTGTAATGCTTAAAGATTTGGACGATGATCCTCGAAATCTTAAAAGGTATGAGGCTACTTCGAGATTATTGGCAGAGAAGGGTGTTGAGTCTGAAATTATAGAAATGCGTGGAACAGATGTTTTTTCAAAAATGTTCTCTTCTCTTAATCTTGCAGATTGGACATCCTACTATTTAGCGCTTGAGTATGGCCAAGACCCTACCCCTATTGATATGGTTGAATCCCTTAAGAAGATCCTGGCTTCATAGCCTTCATTTTTGTATAATCGCTGTATGCCTAGAAATAGAAAACGTCCAATTGAGTCTGTTCATCAAAGAACGCAAAGGGAGCTTAGAGAAGCAAGAGCGAGACCTAAACCAGTTGCTGAACAGTCGAAGACAGTAACTCCACCCGAAAATGGCGAAGCAGCCATACAAAGACCGGTCGAATCTACGTTTAACTGGAGAGATGAATCTCTCTCGCCTTTCGTTCCAAATTTGGTTCAAGATGGAGAAATGGAATCTTTAAGGAGAGAATTTATCAATTCAGTTGCTAGTGGTGAATCGCACTCTGAACTCGATGAGCAGGCAATGAGAGATCCCCAACAGTTCTTTGAGGATACAATAGAAGGAATCCGCAGGTGGCATACCTACGGAAAAGAAAGATAATCTTCTTGCATTAGTCCTCATTTTTACTGTACGATTGATTCATGGTATTACCAGGAGATTTGGTTATATCTGTACGTGATTTGGGAAGCGACGACATACACATAGTTGGCGCAAAGGGAGCAATGCTAAACGAGGGTTTCGCGGTCACACACCACGCTTATTTTAAATTCCTTCGCGACAACAAGCTTGATATAAAAATCAAACATCTTCTTGAAACTATAAATTTTGCCCGGGGAGATTCGATTTCACAGGTTAGCACTTATATTAAAAAGCTAATTACAACATCGAAAGTACCGGATGGCATAATTTATCGCATTTTTGGCCACTATCAGGATATCAAGGCCTCAAATGTTCTTGTGCACCTTTTTATTATTTCGGGCGATCCGTTGCAAAGTAAGGTACTGGAAGAAAAGACGCACGAGGTCTCAGGCGAAGCGGTTTTATTTGATACCATTCGTTCATTGTGGTCATTACTCTTTGGACCGCAACTTTTACTTTATAGACACAATAATGATTTAGAACATTTGAAAACCGGCGCATCGGTGATTGTTGAGAAAGCATAATCTATGGCTAAAATTAAAGAAATAAGGGCGCGTGAAATCCTTGACTCAAGAGGAAATCCAACTATTGAAACGTGGGTTTCTTTGCCAAGCGGCATTGTAACCCGTTCCTCAGTCCCATCAGGAATCTCAAAATCTACACATGAAGCGTTTGAACTTCGCGACCAAGACCATGAGAGGTTTAACGGTATGGGAGTATTGGCGGCTGTTCATAACGTGAATGAAATAATAGGTCCAAAGCTTGTTGGTATGGACGTGTTAGACCAGCGAAAAATAGACAGCGCAATGATAGAAATGGACGGGACACAGAATAAAGGAAAACTCGGTGCAAACTCGATACTGTCGATATCGTGTGCCGTAGCAAAGCTTGGCGCACGAAGTTCATCGCTTCCTGTATTTTTATATTTAAGGCAGTTTGTCAAATCCAATGCCGGTAAGAAAACCCCAATTCCCATGTTTAATTTGCTTGAAGGCGGCAAGCATGCAAGCGCCAGCCTTAACTTCCAGGAGTTTCTCCTAATTCCGGCATCTTCAAAGACCTATTCCGAGTCCTTAAGGATTGGTGTAGAAACATATCAATCACTCAAGCAAATTCTATATGATAACAGTGAAAGTGTTCTTTCAGCAGACGAAGGCGGTTTCTCACCCAACCTAACAACTAATCAATCCGGAATAACCACGCTCCGCGAAGCAATAGAACGCGCAGGTTTTTCATACGCCCTCGACGCGTTTATTGGCCTTGATGCGGCGGCCAATTCTTTTCTTGATGAGAAACTTTATAAAATTAATGATAGATCTGTACCGTATGACTCTTCTGAGCTTGCGGAATTTTATAAAATGCTCGTGACGGATTACTCGCTAATTTATCTTGAGGACCCATTTTCTGAGAATGACTGGAACGGGTGGAAAAAAATAGCGACAGAACTCTCTTCAAAAGCTCTTATCGTAGGAGACGATTTAATTGCAACCAATCCCTACAGATTGCAACTGGCTCTTGATAATAACGTAGTAGGGGGAGTCATTATTAAACCAAGCCAGATAGGAACCATAACAGAAACAATTGCCGTGGCTGAGATAGCAAGATATAAGGGACTTAAAATAATTGTGTCTCACAGGGGCGGTGAGACAGCGGATGATTTCATTTCGGATTTTGCGGTAGGAATAGGTGCCGATTTTGCCAAATTTGGCGCGCCTGCACGCGAGCGAACCATTAAACACAACAGGCTTCTTGAGATAGAAGAAGAACTGAGGCAAATTTAGGAAGGAAAATCTATGCCTTTGAATAAAATAAAACTACGAATTCACCTTTTGGGGGTTTTTGCTCGAATCGAAAGAGTGCGTCGCTAACTTTGCCGCGCAGTATTTCTTCGTGAATTTTTGTAAGTTCGCGTGCAACTGCTATGTCAATATTGCCAAATACTTCTCGAATATCGATAAGAGCCTGAACAAGTCTATAGGGAGATTCAAAAAGAATTATTGTCGAATTTGTTTTTCTTAGTTTTATTAGCTCTATAATTCTTTTTGAATCAGATTTTGGCAGAAATCCAACAAATGTTACCTTATTTGTCGGAAGTCCTGAAACAGACAACGCCGCAAGAGTTGCCGATGGGCCGGGAATCGGGACAATTCGCACACCTTTTCTAATTGCTTCCCGAACGAGCTTAAAACCGGGGTCTGAAACCAATGGGGTTCCGGCCTCGCTAATTAACGCAGCATCATTTCTATCAATTATTTCAAGGATCGAGGGAATTTTTTGCTCTTCTTCATCTTCATTCATTGAAATTATCTTTTGATCCACAATTCTTTTTTGGCCGAACTGTTTCTCAAGAAAATTGAGTAAGATTCCGGCTTTTGATGCTGATTCGGCAATTATGTAAGGTACGGATAATAATGTTTGAGCGGCTCTCAGTGTTATGTCTTGCAAATTCCCGATTGGCGTTGCTACAATATAAAGAGTCGTCATAAGTTAATCGGTTACGAAACCCGTTTCGATCTTCGGTTACGTTTAACGTTACCCATTACCGATACGGGCATCGTTACCGTTAACCGCTTAACGATTCAAGAATGCTAGAGTTTCTTGGACAGTATATTATACAGCTTATTCAATCAACGGGGTACGCCGGAATATTCGTTTTGATGGCTCTCGAGTCTGCCCTCATCCCCATACCTTCTGAAATAACCATGCCTTTTTCAGGATTCCTCGCATCAAAAGGAGAGCTCTCATTTGTATTAATTGTTATCGTCGGGACAGTCGCTAATCTTGCAGGCTCAATTTTTGCTTATTACATAGGGTATTTGCTCGAAGAGACAATACTCTTGGGCCTAATTCGAAAGTACGGTAAACTAATCCTTCTATCGGAACATGACTACCACAAGGCAGAGCATTGGTTTAGAAAATACGGCGATAAAATTATTTTCATTACGCGCCTTTTGCCCGGCATCCGGACAGTCATTTCTCTTCCTGCAGGAGTTTTTAGAATGGATATCAAGAAATTTGTTATATACACAACCGTCGGTTGTCTAATATGGTCTATCTTTCTTACGTATGTCGGGTTTACCTTAGGTGAAAACTGGACTTCTATTGAGCGATATTTCAGAAAATTTGAATTTTTAATTGTGGGCGTATTTATACTCGCACTTGCTTTCTATGTGGAAAAACACCTGAATCTCAGAGGCAAGTTAATGAAAAAGTAGATTTTCTCTTGAGTTATTCTAAAGCGCCGTTGCCAAATCTGCGTACCAGCGAAACTACGACCCCCTGTATTTGAAAATCGTTAGGATAAATGGGGTCCATTTGACTATTGGCTGGCCTCAACACAACCCGATCGCCTTCTTTATAAAATCTTTTAAGAGTGGCAAGCTTATCATCAACAAGGGCAACAACAATGTCTCCGTTATTTGCGGTAGCACTTTTCTCAATTACAACGAAATCCCCATCTAGAATTCCATCTTCTATCATTGAGTTGCCTTTGATTTGGAGCACATAAGAAGTTTTTCTTCCGGAAATCATGGTAGACGCGACTGGAAAGGTTGCATCAGGATCTGTGTGGGGCTCAAGAGGTTCTCCCGCGGCAATAAACCCCATCAAAGGTAAGGTGATAGTTGGACCAATCGCTTTCGGAGTAGAACCCATCAAAAGCCCGATATTCTCACGTTTTAAGACTTTCAAAGTTCTAGTGTTTCCCTCAACCTTCTGGATGTAACCTTTATCAACCATTGAGCGAATAAGCGCATGAATTGTTGAGACGCTATTGCGTCCCATCGCGTCCGCCATCTCACGAAGTGTAGGGGAATATCCATGCTGTTCTTGAAATTGAACAATGTAGTTAAGAAGTTCTCTTTCTCGGCGGTAAAGTACGGCAGTCATATTTGAGTATTCGGTATACAGTATCCAGTATAGAGTATATCGAACAATATTAATAATATAATCGAAATATTGTCGAAATGTCAACTGGGGCAAAATAGATCAAATTAGGCTGCGACCCTCTCATGTTTTGGTCTTCCTTTGCGAGGGGTGAACAATACGGTATCTACATTTAAGTTAAAATCTTCGCTAATTGCATTGGCGAGGACTTGCGCAAATTGTCTGTCTATTATCGTGGCAATTCCCCTATGTCTTGACCGTCCTACATTCTCGTCGTCTGCAAGTATCCCAAGTATCGCGGGTTCCCTTATTGTACTAGCGCTATGTGTTTTATTAGCAACCACTAGAGGTAGGGTTGTCTCAAATTGCGTAAGCCTTAAAGGATATATAACGAGTAAATCTGCATCACTTTCATAGTCTTCAATAAATTCTTCGGCTGAAACCTCCGCGTAAGGGAAATCTACATGTTTTAATCTTCCGCCATCTTTTAGATCAACTAAACTGGGGTGTTTTCTAAGTTCGTCCCAGACTCCTCGATATGAATACGGTTCACTCATGGGGTAGTTGTATATGTCTAGAAATGATAAATTATTATCATTCAAAGCATTCCGTAGTTCTTTATTTTCATTCCCATTCAGTAGATCTTCAGGTGAGGAATCTGCTCGGAAGGGTTGTAGGGGATACCAAAAAAAATTATTGCCACGTCTACCTGCATATAATCCTCTTACATGGGGGTAGAAATGTGCGTATAGCGCGACCGTCCCACCATTCTTAAGAAGCTCTCGAAGATCTTCGACTCTTGGATGTTCATATAAAAATCTGGGGAATGGGCTTGAAAGGATCTCTGTCCTATTATAAGGTCTTGCAGTTACTAAAAATGGCAAATTGATCCCTTCCACATTAAGATTGAGTATTGAAATTGGAACCGGTCTATTAGGATATAAATAAATATCTTTTTGCATGGCTTGATCTGTAGACCAAATACCTACACTTTTAGTTTTAACTCTACCAAGATAAACAAGTCTATTCTTAAATTCGTCGAATGGAACGTATTCTCGAGGGTCTGGAGAATAGTCCGTGCTCCACCAAAAAGGAGATTGTTCAGGGATAAATCCTTGTGATTTTAACTCTCGGATTACATCTAGGGGAGGCGCACTAGGTATTTCGGGATTTTGCGATACTTGTAGGTTTTCTTTTTTTACCATTCGTGTATTATAACATTATCAAGTAGCTACTAAGGTTCAACCTTCAACACGCATAAACAAGGTTGAACCTTAAATGCATTCATCTTCAAGAGTGAGATTATTACGGTAAAGAACTTCACTCGAACCATATATATCGCTATCTAGGATATCTTTATAGGCAATCTTCTCATTCTTAATTGTGTTCCCAAAAATTGATAGTATTTCCTCTGTTTTCAACCAATCAGCGGTTCGTTCACCTAAATAATAAGGGTAAGAGCAGTAATTCATGAAGGGAATTTCTACACTTGACAATTCTGATGCGTTTTTATGTATGTACATGGTAAGTTGCAATAGGTAGGAATCTTTTAGCACAGGAGATGCTTTATAGATATTTTGAAATAATGCACCAACTCTTTTATATTTATTGTTAAAGTACATGACGTATGCGGTAGCTAAGCGTTGCATGAATGTACGAATGCCATTTAAAGTTTTATTCTTCAGCAACATATGAAAGTGATTAGGCATAAGCGCAAAGCATAACAAATCGACATCGTTCTCAAGGTTCAACCTTATAAACCTGTCGAGACTAGGTTTATTCTGGCTTAGTTCTTTTATTCGCTCGGTAGGGGATAAGTAAAGTTTTATATATCTTAGAAAAACATGACAATCCTGATCGTCTAAAAATATAGTGCGTTTTTCTACCCCTCGGTTGTATACATGATAGTATCCACCTTCAAAGTATTGTTTGATAATATTTCTTGCCGGCATACTTCGTATGTATCAAGGTTCAACCTTAATTAAGCATAAACAAGGTTGAACCTTAAATCAAGTGTCTATGATAGAATATAAAGCTATGAATTTTCAACTAGAATCTAAATTTAAACCGACGGGGGATCAGCCGGAGGCAATTGAAAAAATAACGAACTTGATTCGTAAAAAAGAAAAAAACGTAGTTCTTCTTGGTGTCACGGGTAGTGGTAAAACGTTTACCATTTCAAATGTAATTAAAAACCTCAATATTCCTACGTTAGTAATGACCCATAATAAAACTCTAGCAGCACAACTTTATCAGGAGTTTCGGGACTTTTTCCCTAAAAATGCCGTTTCATATTTCGTTTCCTATTACGATTATTATCAGCCGGAAGCATATATTCCGACAACCGATACCTACATCGCCAAAGAAACTGAAATAAATGAGGAAATTGATAAGCTTCGGTTGGCTGCGACTACAAATATATTAACTCGACACGATACAATAGTTGTCGCGTCAGTTTCCGCAATTTATAACCTTGGATCCCCCAAAGAATATGGCAAATTCGCCATGGAATTGGCGATGGGCGTGAAGTTATCCAGGAATGCGCTGCTGGATAGACTCCTTGACCTACAGTACGCAAGAAATGATTATGCATTCAAGAGAAGCACATTCCGCGTTCGTGGTGAAAATGTTGAAGTTTATCCCGGATATGAAGATCACATTATCAGAATTACTCAAGCAAGGGACACCATACAAAAAATTGAAGCCGTAGATCCTCTTAACGGTAATATCATTGAAGATCGGAAATGGATCATGATTTATCCTGCAAAACACTATATTACTGACAGATCATCCTACGATGATGTATTTGAACAGATTCGAAGAGACCTTAAGATTCGAGTTAAAGAGTTAAAAGGCATGGGAAAGTTACTTGAAGCGGACAGGCTTTCTAAGAGAACGGAATATGATATTAAAATGATTAGAGAAATTGGATATGTCAATGGGATCGAGAACTACTCGCGATATTTTGATGGGAGAAAACCCGGGGAACCGCCGTTTACACTTTTAGACTACTTTGAAGAGGCGGGAAAGCCGTGGCTATTGTTAATTGACGAATCCCACATGACAATTCCCCAGATCAGGGGCATGTTCCATGGCGATCGCTCGAGGAAAGAGCTACTGGTAGAGTATGGCTTTCGTCTTCCCTCCGCATTTGACAACAGACCCCTAACTTTTGATGAATTTCGCGCGCATGTTCACCAGACAATATACATGTCTGCAACGCCAAACGAATGGGAGTTGACACTTGCAGGAAAGAGTAATGTTACGGAACAGCTTGTCCGTCCTACGGGAATTCCAGATCCGCAGGTACAGATTCGTCCAACAGAAGGGCAGGTAGATAACTTGATAAAAGAAATAAACAGAGTTGTTGCAAAAAAAGAGAGAGTTCTGGTGACAACTTTAACAAAGAGAATGGCCGAGGACTTGGCTTTTTATCTTGAGGGAAAGGGAATCAAGGTCAATTACTTGCACTCCGAAATCGACACATTAGCAAGACAGGATATATTAGATGAGCTTCGTGAAGGGAAATATGATGTAATCGTTGGAATTAATTTGCTTCGTGAAGGGTTGGATTTACCGGAAGTCTCTCTTGTTGCCATTATGGACGCTGATAAAGAAGGCTTCTTACGTTCGAAAACGTCATTGATTCAAATAATGGGACGCGCCGCCCGCAGAGTGGATTCACATGTGATTCTATATGCTGATGATTCGACTCGCTCGATTCGTGCAGCCGTAGAAGAAGTCGAGCGCCGGCGCGAAAATCAACTTGAATATAACGAAAAACATGGAATTACTCCAAGGTCTGTTGAAAAAATAATCAGAGAAAGGCTTGTTAAAAAGGTAGACGTTTTGGATGACATTAAGCCTTTACTTGAAAAAGAAGTTTTACTGCCGGATGATCGAGAGCGGTTAATTAAACGTTTAAGAAAAGAAATGGTGGAAGCGGCCAAACAGTTAGACTTTGAAACCGCCGCCCTCCTGAGGGATAAGATTAAATATCTCCGCGAAAAATTAGCTTGACACCCTCGTCTAGCCGCGTCAGACTCGGCACAGATCATTTTTAGCCTCTATTTTCTGACACCCAGACTCTGAGGTTAGAACTTTTAGCCTCATTCTTGCCTACTTTAACATTCCCTCGGGCACACCTTCTCTTTGCAGTTCGATCAGTTTTCCTTGATAAGTTTCAAACCAAGGCCTTAGCTCGGGAATTGTTTTGAGACGCTCTCTAGCCAGCACTTCTCTTTCCCTGAGTGTGTTTTGTTGTGGCGGCTCATCTATCCCCCTAATCCAGTTTTTAAGCGCAATATCCTTTTCCAATAGGGGCTGCGTCTCTGATACATGAATTCTATCAGGCGACACGGGCTCTCCGAAAACAACCTCTGGAAGAGAATATTGGAGATGTTCCGCTTGTCGAAGGTAATCTTTTAGTGGAACTCGACTTTCTATATATGCTTTCGTGCCTTCCTCCAAACTCGAATGACGATATCTTGGGGGTATATTCGGATTCTCGCCCGTAAAGCCTTCGTAATGCCCTCTGTCTACGACATAAACTTCATCTGATTCTGGATCTACCTTAATCTCAAGAAGTATTTCTCCAATATGACTCTTTAAGCTCTCCCAACTAGCAGGAAAGTCCTTATTATTGATCCAATCCTCGGGCGTTGGATCTAAGAGACCAAATGCAGAAAAATCTTGTGAACGGACAATCCCTTCTAATTGATTAGGCTGCAAGCCATCTTGTTTAATTTCCTTCCAACGAGGGGAATGTGTGTAATGATATACGATCATATTTCCTCATATAGTATATCATTTATCACGCCGCACTATTTATCTATGCGGAGATGTTAGACTATTTGAGCTACGCCCGCTCGCGAGGATATTTTATCAAATTCACACCGCAATTAACAGCCAACTCCCAGAGAACCAATAGAATATTAGAAACTAAGATTTTGGCGAAACCAAAACAAGGATCAACCTTAGTTTGAAGCTAAATCAAGGTTGATCCTTATTCTTCACTGCAGTCTTCCTCAAGAATCGTATCTCTAAGGATTTCTTTCGAGCCTTGATCCATGTCATTAACGAAAGATTCGTATGAAGATAAATCTCCAATCGTTCTATCTCTGGCAGATATAAAATAATCTAGGATCTCTTGGGGTTTAACCCAACTCGCCCGTTTATCTCCTAGATAATAGGGGTAGCTTGAAAACTCGGTAAACTTTATGACCGACTTTATTTCAGATGCATTTAAATGAATATACCGCGAAAGGTGTAGTAGATAAGCATCTGTTTCAACTAAGCACGCTTTAAAGATATTTTGAAAAAGCGGACCAAGTCTATTATATTTCTTGTTAAAATACATTACATATGCGGTTGCTAATCGTTTAAGTAATTTAGTGACGCCATCCTCCGTATTTTGTTTTAAAAGCAAGTGAAAATGATTAGGCATTAATGCGAAAGATAGAAGTTCGATTTCTTTGGAGAGGTTTAAATTTAAGAATCTCATCCCGACCTTTTCTTCTAAAACTTCTTTCTTTATTTCCTCAATTGGCGAAAGATAAAGTTTTAAATAATGTAGAAACACGGCACAATCTTGCTTATCAAGGAAAATCGACCTTTTGTCTATACCCCTGTTATAAACATGATAATATCCGCCTTTTATATACGTTTTAATGATATTTCTTGATGGCACATCCTAATTATTATCAAGGTTGATCCTTAAGTCAAGCACGATTTTAAGGATCAACCTTGTAGTGCTTGTGTGGTTCAAACCAAACGTAAAGTGTTGAATATCGATTGCGATTTGGGATATAATAGTTCGCCTCAAAAAGACCTAAGACTTAAAACTTAAGAGATAAGATGAGTTTAGATAAGATAATTATTAAGGGAGCTCGGGAACACAATCTCAAAGATATTGACCTTGAAATTCCAAAGTATAAATTGGTGGTTTTTACGGGACTATCGGGGTCGGGTAAAAGTTCCCTTGCGTTCGATACGATTTACGCTGAGGGACAACGACGTTACGTTGAATCGCTTTCTTCGTATGCTCGGCAGTTCTTAGGGATAATGAAGAAACCTGATGTGGATTTTATTGAAGGGCTTTCGCCAAGTATATCAATTGACCAGAAAAGCGCATCTCATAATCCACGATCTACCGTTGGGACGGTAACAGAAGTTTATGATTATCTTCGTTTGCTATTCGCCCGCATTGGGCACCCACATTGTCCAAACGACGGGACTGAAATTACTCGGACTACTAAGGAAAAGATCGTTGAAGATATTATTCAAAGGTTTGTTCGCGCAACTCCCACGAGAATTATGATCTTAGCGCCTATTGTAAAAGGTAGAAAAGGTGAATATGTAGATCTCTTCCGCGACCTTAAGAAGAGAGGCTATCAAAGAGTCAGAATTGACGGGCAGATTTTCGGATTAAATGAAGACCTG
>Ga0209541_10002998_pt1 | contig 31372 bp, 29 predicted proteins | sample RifCSPlowO2_01_FD_184027 | JGI IMG/M metagenome (GOLD analysis project Ga0209541, IMG submission 184027) | Groundwater microbial communities from Rifle, Colorado - Rifle CSP2_plank lowO2_0.1 (SPAdes) (version 2) | ecosystem: Environmental > Aquatic > Deep subsurface > Groundwater | place... | reverse complement strand
GGGTTTCCAGACCTTCCTCCAGGGATCCCGCGGCAAGCCGCGGGGAAATCCGCTACGCGGATTATACTATATTTAAGCCCAAAATACCACAAGTTCGTTTATCAGTAGTTTTCCAAAATGCCGATAAAAACGGCACATCATATAACAAGGAATATCCGATTCGCAAGCTAAATAAAATTATTATTCATTTATGGAAATCATTAAAGAACCTGGGCAAGTAGAAAATTCAAAGTATGAGGAACCGTCTTATGCAAAAGAGAAATTAGAAAAAGGAGAATTTGCGATAGGTTATTTTCATGGACAAACTTTTCTTTTTATTCCCAAGTCAGTAGGCGCCGCATTGGGCATACAACGGCTTCAAGCTTTGGCGGATCAAATATTTGGCAAAGAAGTTCTGAAAAATTTTGCTGGTTCAACAAGCGACAATTACCAACTATCTTATTTTATGGAACTTCCACCGCAGTCAGACTGAGATAATAATCAAGTTACAAAATTTATACAAGCCATAAAAGATGAGAAAAATGAATAATAATTTTATTCTTAACGCTTGCTCATCCAAATTTGCCTTTACTTCGTTTTGGCAAACTTCTGATATTCCTAAACGTTCGGCAAAATATTCTTTTCCTTTACTATGAAAGTACTTAATCTTTTAAAATATGTTATTGCGATTGGATGTATAATTTTTATTTTTTTTAATTGGAAAATTTCAATAGCACTGTTTCTGGTTGCTGCTATATTGCATGTAATTCCTCTTGGACCGAATGCTTTACTTAGCGTAATAACTGGATACTTAATAATAGGTGGAGTTGCATATCTTATTATAGATTGGCGAATTGGTCTTGGATTAATAGTAGGTGGATTTCTGGTCACGAGATTCAGAATATGGGGCAACAAAGTAAACTATGATTTTTACGCTAAAAAAAATAAAGATTATACAGATATATCTAAAAGTAGATGACGGAAAAGAATACATCGCCTAACTAATTATATCCCCGTCAACCCATTATCTGTGGATAACAAAGAGGCCTTTTGGGCCTCTTTGACGTTATGGGTGGTGTAGTCCACAAACGGTTTGTTGTTGGTCCAGACCGAATGAATCACATGGGTCATCTTGTTCATGGTGGCGACTAAAGCGACCCGGTAAGGTTTTCCTTCCGAGCGTTTCCTTTGAAAGAAGCGTTGAAAGAGATTGGGATGCAGAACCGCCACACTGGCGGCGTTATACAGGCGCGTGCGCAGAATCTTGTTTCCTCTCTTGCTAATATATCCTTTGCCACGCACGCTGGTGCCTGATTGGTGCACTCGGGAATCCAATCCGATAAAGGCCACAAGTTTTTTTGGATGTGTGAATCGTTGAATGTCACCCACCTCGGCAATGAAGCTTACGGCCGTGATCGGACCGACTCCGGGGATGGTTTGCAAAAGCTTTTGCTCCGGTGTTCTGAACTTCCTCAGCTCACGCTCCAATTCCTTGATTGTAGGGCGGAGTATGGCTTGCAGGTCTTGGTATACCGGGTTGAGCTTGATCTTTAAACAGTCCTCTTTGTATGCAATATCCGTCTGTTGCCGTTTGTTTTTGAAGAGCAAGTTGGCTAAGCTGTTTCTCTGTCGGACCAAACTTTTGAGCCGGATGGTTTCCGCGGTGTCAATAAACGGGTAACCGGCTCCGGTAGTGAGACAATACCGGATCAAGGAAGCGTCTTGTTTATCGGTTTTCACCCGGCGGAGATTGGTTTGATTGTATTTCTTGACAATAAGCGGATTGATTACGTTAATCTGAAACCCCGGAGCTCTGCATTGCAGGCACAAACGCAGGTGGTAACTGCCGGTGGATTCCAATCCTACAATCGTGTTGTCGGGGGTGAAATTACTCTTGGCAAGAGAGCGCAGGAATGAGTTAATGCCAGCCGCAGTATTGTTAAACTTCCTGCTTTCAGTATGTTCGTCAAAACAGGCATAAAAGTCAGCTTTGGCAACATCAACGCCAACAAAGTTGTTGAATTGAGACATATGTGTTAGGATAAATCTGTTAGATTAAGCGAAAAAGAGCCAAAGAAAAGAAGAGAGAAGAAAAGAAAAAGCGAGCAGAGAAAAATCGCCTCCTGGGATGAGCCGTTAAGCAGGTTCGTTGATTATGCGGGGATGTGAGCCCCAACTAATTTATCCGCTTATTTGGCTTAAACAAGGAGGCCGCACGTTAGGCGACGGGGATAAAACCCCAACACAGCGCTGCGCGGATCTCGCTTGTCAAAGAGTACCATAGTTGGTACTCTTTGATTATACGAACAGCGTGTATCTGGTGCGCGCCTCGGCTCGGCGCGCACCCAAATTTGACTTATTTTTCCTTTGAGATATAATAGAATCGTAACAATTCACTTCAATATATATGCGCAAAATCGACTTAAAAAACGTGGTTTGGAAGGAAGGTAAATCCTACGTCTCGTGGAACCTCAACACAGGTATTTCTAGTTTTGGCGACACCAAAAAAGAAGCCCTTTTGGCGCTCCAAGAGGCATTAGAGTTGTATTTTGAGGATGTTCCTATTTCCAAAATAAACAAAGTGGAACGACCCGACTTGGTCCCACTCATTTTTCAACATGCCTAGACCGATTCCCTTGAAACAGGTTATTCGAGGCCTTAGAGAAAAGGGCTTCTTTTTTGTATCGCAGAAAGGTTCCCACGCAAAGTTTCGCAAACCAGGCAATCCTACGCGTACTGTCATAGTCAAGATGGCAAAGAAAGAAATACCATACGGAACCTTTCAGTCGATTTTGCTTCAGTCAGGATTGAAGGAAGGTGATTTTCGAGAGGAAAAATAAGTCAAACTTCAGATACACGCGGACGTTAGGCGAAATTAGCGGACAGAAACTTTTATAAACTACTCCATAGTCACAACTATTATGAACTTAGAAAAATACGTTCAAAAATTATATGGTTCGGTGGTTGCCTCTCCTTGCCCGTTTACCAAAGAGGAAATTGCCGAACTTGAAAAAACAAATGAATTGCTGATTTATCTACCGGCAGCTCTTTCCATGCAAGAACTAGCTGAGCGTTTTGGCATTAAAACTAATGTTGATTTTGACAATGAGCAAATGATTCGCAATGTCATGGTTTCTGAAGATCAATGGTTTGTTACAAGCGCGAGCAAAACTCCCGAATTGCTTTATACAAGTGGCCAAAACGCTCTCCGTATTTACGAAAATGAGGGTTTGAAAGGCATGGACTTTCGTCGCTATTTAGCTTTCGCAGCTACTTTCAAAGAGAAGTTCGGCAATTTCCCTGACGATACTTACTGGACGTTTTTGCTTTCTGGTAGTTATGATAGAAGCGGTGTTTCAGTCGTTGGTTTTGACCGCCACAGGGTATTGAGCCATCATGGATGGATGAAAGACTTCAAAGCAAAGTTTGCTGGCTCAAGATATGTTGTTCTCGCGCCAAGAATTGAAATCACATCAGAGACGCAAAAACTTAAACGTGCTTATAGAGGCAGTAATGAAGTTTCTGGAAGAGGGGCAGCCACCGATTAGGTTTCTGTCCGCTAACTCAAGGGGACGCTGCGCTTTGCTTCCGCTTCGCTCCAGCAACCCTCGCCTAACAAGGGATATACAGTTCGGGGCTCGGCTCGCCTCTCACCCAAATTTTGCTCCTTTCAGTCGCAAAACTTCGTATATCCCTGACGTTGGCCAAAATCGCTCGCGAGACATCCGAGGAATGATAGATACAGCTAGAAAAATATACTTGTGGATAACGATATTGACAATATTGATTACATATGATAATTTGTAATTAAAGGGTGGTTGGCTAGTTATACATAACGGGTCAAAACTACTTGTCACAGAAAACCGCTGGCTCAACCAGCGGTTTTCTGCTATACTAATGGCGGGTATGCGACCCGGGTTCAAATCCCGGCGGGTCCATACCCAAAAATAAACTTATGAAAAAGGTAGTGGTGTTTGGTGTTTTTGATCTTCTGCATCCGGGGCATTTGTATTTTCTGCGCGAAGCGAAAAAATACGGCGATCACCTTACAGTTGTAATAACCCGCGATGCGCGCGTACTTCATGAAAAAGGACACACGCCAAAACTAAATGAGCGCGAACGTGTGGAAATGGTAAGCGCGCTTCGCGATGTGGACAATGTTGCATTAGGTGATAAAGTGGGGGAATGGAAAATCCTGCGAAAATTAAAACCGAATGTCATTTGCATTGGCTATGATCAAGATGCTACACTCATTGAGTGTGCGGGCTTAACCTATCGACCAAAAATTGTGCGAATTACACAGTATAAAAAGTACAGTTCCAGGGTTATTACCGCCCACTAGGATAATTCATAACCCCCTCTAACTCCCCTTTATCTTAAGGGGGAGAACATATTGGTATGTTAGACATTAAATTCATCCGAGAAAATTCAGCGCTTGTCAAAAAAATAGCCAAAGAAAAACGGGTGGAGGTTGATATTGATAAACTTTTGAAATTGGACGAGAAACGGCGTGCGCATATTGTAAAACTGGAGGGTATGCGGGCGCAGCAGCGTAAATTGGGAAGCGGACACAAAGGCAAGCCGCCAAAAGAAATAATGGTTAGACTTAAGGAATTGTCCGATGATATTAAGGTTGCGCAAGAAGCGCAAAATACGCTTGACGAAGAATATCAAAAACTTTTATGGACCGTGCCAAATATTGTGCACGAATCAGTGCCGCATGGTAAAGATGAGAGCGAAAATAAGATAGTGCGCAAGGTGGGCAAACATCTTACCATGGATTTCCATCCCAAAGAACACTGGGAATTAGGCGCTGCGCTTGGAATTATTGATATTGTGCATGCATCTGAGGTGAGTGGCGCGCGATTTGCGTATCTTAAAGGAAAACTCGCGCTTTTGCAGTTTGCTCTTATAAATTTTGCACTTTCCGTGCTCACAGATGAAAAAAAACTCGCGCAGATTGCAAAGGACACAAAACTGAAAGTATCCACAAAGCCATTTACTGCTGTGATTCCGCCGGTACTGATGCGCCCGGAGATTATGAATAAAATGGCACGCCTGGAGCCGCGCGAGGAACGTTACCATATTGAAAGCGATGATCTGTATCTTGTGGGGAGTGCCGAGCATACGCTTGGACCGCTCCATATGAACGAGACACTCAAGGAGGAGGATTTGCCAATTCGTTATGTTGGCTATTCCACGAGTTTTCGCCGTGAAGCCGGCACGTATGGTAAAGATACTAAAGGAATAATGCGTGTGCATCAATTTGATAAGGTTGAAATGGAATCGTTTACAACTCCGGAGCAGGGGATAGCAGAGCAGGATTTTTTAATTGCTATTCAGGAATATTTAATGCAGGCGTTGGGCATTCCTTATCAAGTAGTGTTCAAATGCACCGGCGATATGGGCGCGCCGGATTATCGCGAATTTGATATTGAGGCATTTATGCCCGGGCAGGGGAGATATCGCGAAACGCATACGGCTGATTACATGACCGACTACCAAGCGCGGCGACTCAACACAAAAGTAAAACACGCTGATGGCCGTACTGAATTTGTGCACATGAATGACGCAACCGCGATTGCTTTAAGCCGCACGCCCGTTGCCATTTTGGAAAACTATCAGCAAAAAGATGGCTCAATCAAAGTGCCGGAAGCTCTTGTGCCATTTTGTGGATTTAGTGAAATTAAATAATGATAAACAAAACTTGGATTGAAATTTCAAAAAGCGCATTGCTCCATAATGTGGGGCAATTTTTATCGCTACTAGATCATGCGCCGGCTAAAGACCGGCGACTACAAAAACCTCAATTCATGGCAGTGGTAAAGTCCAATGCATACGGCCACGGTTTGCGCGAAGTAACCGGCATCCTTCATAATTCCAAATTCCTAATTCCTAATTCCAGTATCTGGTTTGGGGTGGATAATCTTGATGAAGCGCGGGCTGTGCGCGAAATTACATCGCACAATCCAGTGCTCGTGCTTGGATATACCCAGAGTGAACGATTAAAGGAGGCAGCAAAGTTAGGCGCGCGAATTACAGTTTATAACTGGGAAACACTAAAAACTCTCACCCATAACTCATCACGCATAACCCATAACCCGTTGCGCGTTCATGTTAAAGTAGAAACCGGAACGACGCGCCAGGGGGTAGGGGAGGATGAGGCAGTTGATTTTGTAAGGGCGCTTAAAAAAATAAAAGGGGTGGAGGTGGAGGGAATTTCCACGCATTTTGCTGATTCAGAGGATTCGCAGTCAGATTATGCTTTAAAGCAGCTTGCGCGCTATAATAGCATTATAAAGCGCCTAAATGGGACAGGGCTGACTATTCCGATACACCATATGGCCTGTTCTGCGGCAACTTTACTCTATCCACAAAGTCATGGGAATTTGGTCAGAGTGGGAATTGGGATGTATGGTCTGTGGCCATTCGATGAAGCGCGAATCAAGAATTATGAATCAAGAATTATGAAAATCCGATTGCGACCAGTGCTGACTTGGAAAGCGATTGTGGCGCAAGTAAAGGATGCGCCGAAGGGCACGCCCATTGGCTATAATCTTACTGAGCGAGTAAAGCGAGATTCCAAAGTGGCTGTGCTTCCTGTGGGATATTGGGATGGATATGATAGGGGATTGTCCGGCACTGGCGAAGTCTTGGTAAATGGAAAACGATGCAAGATACTTGGCCGCGTATGCATGAATATGTTGATGGTTGATATGACTGATGCAGGTAATGTAAAACCGGAAGATGAAGCCGTGCTGATTGGCGCACAAGGCCGACAAATAATCACTGCTGATGAAATAGCTAAAAAACTAAGCACAATCAATTACGAAATAGTAACGCGAATAAATCCGGTGCTTCCCCGATTGGTAAGGGCGTAACATCTTATTACTCACGATCGTGAGTAATAAGCAACTCATTAAAACATGTGCTATGACAAAAAAACGTGTAGTTGTACTTTTTGGCGGGCGTTCTGCTGAGCGCGAAATATCGCTGATTACGGGGAAACAGATCATTGCTAATCTTAACCGCGCACGGTATGCGGTTACTCCAATTGAAATACCGCGTACTGGAAATGCTTGGCTTAATAAGCTCATGCGCGCAAAACCAGACGTGGTAATCCCGGCTCTTCACGGGCCATTTGGTGAGGATGGCACGGTGCAAGGCATGCTTGAAATGCTTAATATCCCTTATACATTTTCCGGTGTGCTTGCCTCCGCGCTGGCTATGGATAAATATCGCCTCATCGAGTTTTTGCGCGTACACGGAGTTTTAGCCCCAAGAGGAGTTTTGCTTACTAATGACGAGCCTTCTCCGATTCGGGCGAAACGTAGAATGAAAAAAGCACATATTAATTTTCCTTGCGTAGTGAAGCCGAATCGCTTGGGATCTTCAGTCGGCGTAACAGTAAACATTAAAAACATGCGTGATCTGGGAAAAGCCCTGCGCCTGGCATTCCATTGCGATAGTGAGGTGCTAGTGGAGGAACACATCAGAGGCCGTGAAATAACCGCGCCGGTACTTGGAAATGAAAATCCGCGTGCTTTGCCGCTTATTGAAATTACGCCAAAGATTGGCGCATTTTATAATTATAGAAGCAAATACGCACCGGGGGGATCATCACATGCGCTTCCAGCTCCGCTTTCTCCCGCAATGACAAAACGTATTCAGGATATTGCAATGCGCGCGCATAAACTTGTTGGCGCGCGCGGAGTAAGCCGCAGCGATTTTATTCTACGTGATAATCAGCCATATTTTTTAGAGCTCAATACTATTCCCGGCATGACTAAAACTTCTCTTGTGCCGGAATCTGCGCAAAAGGCAGGTATTCCATTCCAAAAATTGCTTAACATGCTTATTGCGTTTGCTATGAAATAGCGCCATTATGCTTAGACGCTCAAAAAGCGCGATTTTTCGCTTTCACAAAAGCGAAAAAAAAAATTTGGGTAATCCGTTTCGTTTTCATGCGGCAGCATCGCCCATGCACCTCCCGGTGTGGCTAAGTATTTCGCTCACGGCGCTTATACTGAGTGGGGGATTGTATTGGCTTTTCTTTTCAACAACATTTGCAATTCGGCAAATTCGGGTAGATAGCAAGTTATACATATCATCAGATACGCTTGCCGCGCAGATCAAAAACCAGATGGCACAATTTCGCTGGCGTATTATTCCTCAGCGCAATATCTTCGCGTTTAATAGTGAAAAATTTATGCAAAATATTTCAACAGAATTCGCACTCAGTAATGCCTACCTAAAAAAAGATCGCCCCGATACGCTTTTTCTTACCATATCTGATCCGCCGCGTGAGGCATTGTGGAGTTCTAAAGGTATTCAATACGCAATTGACGCACAAGGATTAATTGCTGGCATTATTACAATTTCGGCGCAAAACGCCACAATATTGTACGACACTAGCAATTCTACGCCAGCATTAAAAGATCAGGTTGTTTCCACTAACTTGCTGCACTTTGTGGTAGTTGTGCTTCAGGATGAAATGATAAAAAATCTTGGACCAAAATTTTTTATTATTGAAAAAGCAAATGATACGGACATTCAGCTAAAGTTGGCTGAGGGCTGGAAGGCGTATTTTGATACGACAGGTGATCCTAAGACCCAGCTTGCAAACCTTGACCTTATATTGCGCAATACCATGCCGCCCGATAAACGCAATAAGTTAGATTATATTGATCTTCGGTTTGGAGAAAAGGTTTACTATAAATATCACTAGGGGATTTTTATAAACAGTTGTTGTGGCGTCGCACATTATATCTTATACGACACCACTAAGGCAGATATCCCATTGGATCTACTGGCACACCATTTATGCGGGTTTCAAAGTGTAAATGGGGACCGGTTGTCCATCGGCCTGCGCCTGGAGTGCGCGGCCTGCCTCCTGAGTATGCAATGACATCTCCGCGCAAAACATAGGTGTCTGGTACTACCGCAATTGATGATACATGCATGAATACTGTTGATAATTGATTTCCATGAAGCAGCATTACATAGCTTGGTCTAATACCGAGGCCGCCATTAAAAACTTTTGCAACATAGCCAGATGCCGGCGCGCGAATCGGTGTTCCTTGCGGAGTACGAATATCAACACCACCATGCTCAAATAAATATCGAAATGGATAATCCGGATCGTGAAATGACGCTGAGAGGCCGCCAATGGGGGCAACTGGCCATGAAAGTATGCCAGTATCCCCTGCCAATTTATCCGCAATATCCAATTTTTGGCGAATTGTTTTTTCCAGCGTAACAATCTCCGAATCAATGGAAGAGGCCGCGGCGCGCAACTCCTCAAGAAGATTGCGAAATTCTGCCTCGGTTGACTTTGTTCTTCCAAATAATGCCTCCTTTACGCGCTTTTCCTGTTCAAAGGCATCTTGCATGATAGCCAGACCCTCTTTTTTCTGCTCCGCTTCGGTTTGTTTTGTAACAAGTGTGGTGCGATTATTATCCAAAATTCCGCGAATAGATTTAATTTCATCCAACTTGCGGCTTAAGTGATTGGCAAGTCGCTCGGTATAATAAAGCTGATCAAATACCTCGGAAAATGAATTTTCAGCGAGTACGATTTCCACATATTTCCTATCGTCATAGCGTTTAATTTCGCGAAGTACTTTACTAATGTCGGTAAGCATGTTGTTCATTCTCCTCTCTTCATCTTGAATTTGTTGTTCAACAAGCTGTGTTTCAAGCGCAAGCTGCTGCGCTTCTATTTCTTTTCGGCGTATTTCTAATTCGGCTTTAGAGATATTTGCTTCTAAAATATTTATCTGATTTACAAGACTCGCCGCTTTTTTCTGAGTTGTGCGAATTTTATTACTATAGTCATTAATTTTTTGCTGAAGCTCCTGTTGCGCGCGTTTCTTATCTTGGATTTGTGTATTTAAATCCAAAACCGAGGATTGCGCATGCACTGATGAAATGAAGAATGTAGAATTAAGAATAACGAATAAAAAAAATAACAGGTAGCCGCGGGTCTTTAGCCCGCGCAAAACGCAACCTAAAGAGTTGCGACTACAGTTTTTTCGCCAGTTTGATTGCATATTCCAGTCGCGCAAGGGTGCGCGTTTTGCCTAAAATTGCCGCAATATCAAATGGGGGTGGCGAAGCAAGCCGGCCGGAAAGCGCAACCCGCATTGGCCAAAGTATTTCCCCTACTCCCCTGCTCTTTTGTTCAATCCATAGTTTTATCGCACTCTCAAGTGCATTTGCGTCCCAAGTCCCATCATAATCTGAAAGAAAATCATGAAGAGCTTGTAAATTTGGAGCAACACTTTCCTTTGGCGATTTTTTCCATATTAAAATTTCCGGCTCATAGTGCGGAATCTCAACAAAGAAAAATTCGGTTGCCTCACTGAGATCGCTTAGTTTTTTAAGTCGCTCCTGTTCCAGTGCAACAACTTTGCGCGCCAGCTTCATGTCATCAGTCGGCAAAAATGGCATGGTCAGCGTGACTAATTCATCTAGTGGCATGTGACGGATATAGCTTCCATTCATCCAATCCAGTTTTTCAAAATTAACAACCGCGCCGGATTTATTGACTTTTGCAAGATCGAATTCGTCAATAAGCTCATCAATGGTATAAAGTTCTTTATCAGCGCGCGGATTAAATCCCAAAAGCGCGACAAAATTAATTAATGCTTCGCGCAAGTATCCTTTTTTAATATAATCCTCAACTGCCACATCACCTTGACGTTTAGATAATTTTGAATGATCAGAATTAAGAAGAAGCGGCAGATGCGCAAATTGCGGCGGTTTCCAGCCAAGCGCTTTATAAAGCAAAATATGTTTTGGATTTGAGGACAGCCATTCCTCCCCGCGTATAACATGAGAGATTTTCATCAAATGATCATCAACTACATTGGCAAGATGGTATGTTGGATAACCATCAGATTTCATGAGCACTTGATCATCAATCAATTTATTTTCAAATTCCAACTTGCCATGAATAATATCCTCAAACTTTGTTTTCCCAGTCCGTGGCACTTTCAGACGGATCACATAAGAGCTATTAGCTATTTGCAATTTGCTATTTGATAATTTGCGACATTGGCCATCATAGCGCGTAGGTTCTTTGCGCTCCATTTGTGCTTGCCGCAACTCCTCAAGCCGCTGCGGCGTGCAGGTGCAATAATATGCCTTGCTTTTTTTAATAAGTTGTTCGGCGTATTTTTTATAAATATCCAACCGCTCCGACTGCACATACGGCCCATGTTCGCCTTTTCCCTCACCCTCCCCTCTCCCTAAGGGAGAGGATGGCCGCAGGCCAGGTGAGGGGGCCAGTTGGGGTCCTTCATCATACTCAATCCCGGCCCACTCCAGCGTGCGAATAATACTTTCAACTCCACCAGGCACTGACCGAGCTCGGTCCGTGTCTTCGATGCGCAAAATAAACTCCCCGCCGTGCTTACGCGCGAACAAATAGTTATACAGTGCAGTACGCAAACTCCCAATATGCAAAAAACCCGTTGGCGAGGGCGGAAAGCGCACGCGAACTTTTTCTGTAGCTTTTGCAATCATTTGCATAATCCTAGTATAGCACAAATTTCCAAATAAAAAAACAGCCCGACGAGCGCCATAGGCGCAAATCGGGTAATGAACTACGGAACGAACCACTTGCGACGATAGCGAAGTCGTGCCTCCACTTCCTCATCTGTGAAGCAAATTTGTACCGGCACTGGCAATTTCGTTATCGGATATCCTCCTCGCGTGTTGGGACTCGTACGTACTGGTGAAACTGAAGCTGTTCTACGGGCTCACCCACCGGGATTTCGGAAATCGGGATATCGAGCCGTGCGCCAGGCGCGCCACATGGTTGCGAGCGCGGATGCATAAACTCGCATTTGGGACAAACCTTTCGCCGATTGCGTAATTTCTTTTTTGCCAACAGAACACCTCCTATTGTAGTTTAGCACGAAGCACGAGAATGGGAAACTTAATCACGGCGCGCCAGATGCGTGGCAATCGCGAGGGTTGAAGGATAAGACGCCAAAGCCATTCCAAGCCGAGACGGCGCAAAATGCGCGGAGCGCGTAAAACACGGCCGGCAATAAAATCAAATGCCCCGCCAACCCCCATGGCAACTTTTACGCTGGGCAATTCCGGCAAATGCGCGGCAATCCATTTTTCCTGTTTTCCATGCCCCAAAGCAATAAGCAAAATATCCGGCGCTTCCTCGCGAATCTTCTCCACATCCGGCTCAGTTTCTGATTTCACGATTGCGCAATTGCGCAATCGTGAAATGATCGTGTCGGCGGCGGCGTTTGCCACGCCCGGTTCTCCGCCCGCAAGATACAATTTGTATTTTTTCTCGCACGCCAATTTTGTAATTTCCCGCACAAAATCCGAGCCCGCAATTCGTTCCATAAGCGGCGTACCCAAAAATCGCCCGGCAAGCATAAGGCCAAATCCATCCGGGAGCGCAAGGGCGGCGCGATTAAGTATGGCGCGAAACTCTAAATCTTTTTGCGCCGCAACAATTATTTCCGGATTCGGTGTTGTAATAATATGCTGTCCCCCATCGCGCACCATATGATCAACACGCGCAATTGCCTCCGCGCGTGTGATGCTGTCAACTTGCACTCCAAGAATAGATGGCATAATTGTTTTAATTTTAGCATAATTTACGAATAAGTCCAATGTATGTTACACTGTAAAAACTACCCCATTGACAAGCAAATTTGCTGTTGATAAGCTTATTAGCAATCTATACTTGAGACTGCTAACCCAACCTTTACTATGGCATTTCAAAACTTTACCACCAAATCCCAAGAAGCTCTGCAACGCGCGCAACATCTGGTGGGCGAATTAAATCATCCGCACATGGATCCATTGCATCTGCTCGCGAGCTTAATTGAGCAGGAGGACGGCGTGGTCATGGCGATTTTTAAAAAATTGGGAATTGACATCGCGGCTCTTACCCGCGATACGCGCACGCTTCTAACGCGCATTCCGCAAACCAGCTCTTCTACTAATGTTGCGCAAATGTATTTAACGCAAGAGATGATGCGCGCTCTGCATCAGGCCGAACAAGAAGCCAGCCGCTTGCACGATGAATATATTTCCACTGAACATTTATTGCTCGCGCTTTTAACGGTGCGAAGCCGCGCCGCGGAGTTGCTTACACATCACAGCGTACAATATGATACTGTGCTTCAAGTTTTAGCAACAGTGCGCGGAAGCCAGCGCGTAGTTGACGCCCAGCCGGAAACAAAATATCAAGCGCTGGAACGTTATAGCCGCAACCTTACCAAACTCGCGCGCCAAGAAAAATTGGATCCGATTATCGGCCGCGATGATGAAATTCGCCGCGTTGTACAAGTTCTGGCCCGCCGCACGAAAAATAATCCGGTGCTGATTGGCGAAGCCGGAGTGGGCAAAACCGCGATTGCGGAAGGACTGGCTCAGCGCATTGTGGCCAGCGATGTTCCGGAAAGCTTGAAAGACAAGGAATTGATTGCTCTGGATTTGGGGTCGCTTGTGGCCGGAACAAAATTTCGCGGTGAGTTTGAGGAGCGGCTCAAAGCCGTGCTTAAGGAAATTGAACAGGGCGCGGGAAAAATTATTTTATTCATTGATGAGTTGCATACGCTTGTTGGCGCCGGGGCGGCCGAGGGCGCGATTGACGCGGCCAATATGTTAAAGCCCGCGCTTGCCCGCGGAGAGTTGCATGCCATTGGCGCGACTACTGTTAAAGAATACCAGCGCTATATTGAAAAAGATCCGGCACTGGAACGGCGCTTTCAGCCGGTTTATGTAACCGAGCCGTCTGTTGAAGATACTATTGCGATTTTGCGCGGCATAAAAGAAAAATACGAGGTGCATCATGGCGTGCGCATTACTGACTCGGCCCTGCTTGCCTCTGCGCATCTTTCTTCGCGTTATATTACCGACCGTCATTTACCGGATAAGGCCGTGGACTTGATTGATGAGGCCGCTTCCGCGCTTCGTCTTGAAATTGACAGCCAGCCCGAAGAGCTGGATCGCATGAAACGGGAAATGATGCGCTTGGAAATTGAACGGCGCGCGCTCGGCAAAGAAACTGAAAAAGAAGCTAAAGCGCGACTGAAAGATTTGGAAAAAGAACTTGCCGAAGTCAAGGAAAAAGCCATGGATCTGGAATTGCGCTGGAATACTGAAAAAGAGCATATCTCCGCTATTCGCAAACTGCGCAAAACCATTGAGAAAACGCGAGCGGAAGCGGAGATTGCCGAACGCGGCGGAGATTTGCAAAAAGTGGCGGAGTTGCGCTATGGCAAAATTCCGGAAACTGAAAAAGAATTGCGCGTAGCTGAAAAAAAGCTGGCTGAACTGCAAAAAAAACACCGCATTCTCAAAGAAGAAGTTGGCGAAGAGGATATTGCCGCCGTGGTAGCGCGCTGGACAGGTATTCCGGTCACTCGCATGCTGGAATCCGAGATGGACAAACTTTTACGCATGGAAAACGAACTGGAAAAACGCGTTGTCGGGCAGGAAGAAGCTGTACGCGCGATTGCCAATGCCGTGCGCCGCAGCCGCGCGGGAATTTCCGCGTCCGATCGTCCGATTGGATCATTCATTTTTATGGGCCCAACCGGAGTTGGAAAAACTCAATTGGCCAAGGCACTGGCGGAATTTATGTTTAATTCCGATCAAGCGCTCGTGCGCCTGGATATGTCGGAATATGGCGAACGGCATTCTGTTGCGCGCATGCTTGGCGCTCCGCCCGGATATGTTGGTTATGAAGAAGGGGGACAGCTTACGGAACTGGTGCGCCGCCGGCCGTACAGCGTTATTCTTTTTGATGAAATTGAAAAAGCCCATCCGGAAATATTCAATTCGCTTTTGCAAATTCTTGATGATGGCCGGATGACAGATGGCAAAGGACGAGTGGTGAATTTCAAAAATACCATTATCATTATGACTTCCAATATCGGCTCGGACGCGATTCTTTCCATGGCCAATCGCGGCACGCTTGGCTTTTCCGCGGAAACCGAGTCGCAAAATGATGAACAAAAATTGGATGAGAAACTGCGCAAAATGCTATATGATCGATTTAAGCCGGAGTTTCTTAATCGCATTGATGAAATTGTGGTTTTCCATTCTTTGAAACCGGAGCATATTAAACAGATCATTGATCTTGAGCTTGCGCAAATTGGCGAGCGGCTGAAAGAAAAACGTATTCGCCTTGAGCTTGCGCCGGATGCAAAAAAACTGCTGGCACAGCGCGGATACAGCCCGATATTTGGCGCGCGTCCGCTCAAGCGGCTCATTACCGACGAAATTATGAATGCGCTGGCGGTTGAACTTATCAAAGGAAAATTCAAAGAGGGCGAACGAGTTAGAGTTGGCGTGGAAGATGGAAAATTCGCATTTGAACGAACAGAATCCGCAGTGCGGCGCACACCAGTGGCGGCTATGGCGCAATAATGATATAATTGCCGAATATGATTACTTTTGCGGCAATTGCGCCACATTCCCCCATTTTGCTACCAACTATTGGAAAAGAGCATCAAAAAAAACTCGCTAAAACACTTGCGTCGTACAAAATGCTGGAGGAAGATATGTACGCGGCTAAGCCGGATGCCGCGCTTATTTTGTCGCCTCATGGCTCAATTTTACCGGATGCTTTTGCCTTGCTTATTTCGCCAACTTATCGCGCCAATCTCAAAGAGTTTGGAGATTTTTCAACCGCGCTGGAATTTCGCGCGGAACTGACGCTTATTGAACGTATTCGCCAACTGCGCCTTCAGAACGAAGCCGTGCCGGTTGTTGGAGTAACTGATGAGTTTTGCGATTATGGAGTTTCCGTGCCGCTTTATTTTTTGGCACAACATTTGCCCAATCTGCGCATTGTGCCAATGTCCAATTCGGAATTACCGCTTACCATGCATTTTCAGACCGGGCAAAGGATCGGCAATGTTTTACAAAAATCCAAGAATCGCGTGGCTGTAATCGCGTCCGCGGATTTGGCTCATACTTTAACCGACGCGGCACCGGGCGGTTTTTCACCGGAAGGCAAAAAATTTGACGAGACAGTTGTGCAGGCCTTGCGAAAAAATGATTATGAAAAGATCATGGCGCTTGATAAGCAAATGATTGCGGCCAAGGCCTGCGGTTTGCGTGTTATTGTTATGCTTTTAGGCATGCTCGACGGATTTAATTGCACGGCTGAACCGCTTTCCTACGAAGGGCCGTTCGGTGTTGGCTATCTTGCCGCACGATTTAATTTAAGATAAGACCTTTAAAACAATGGAAGGTCTTAAAAACATCCTTAAAAAGCGCACTGGCGCGAAAAACAAAAATATTCATTCGGAAGCCCATTATTGGGCTGACGTTATTTCCAGCGCATTTGGCGAGCGCAAACGGTTTGCGATGTATCTGGGCGTTATTAAGCGGATCGGGATAAAAGAGGCGCAAAAAATTTTCGCGGAAGTTAAGCAATCTAACGCAAAAAATCCCGGCAAACTTTTTGTATGGAAAGCGGGAAGGAAAAATACTGAAAAACCGCAATGATTACTACCGTCGCCATTTCAACTTATAATCGTCGGGAATACCTTGAAAAATGTGTCAAATCATTAAAAGCGCTTGATCATTTTCCTGATGAAATCATTATTATAAATGATGGTTCCACTGATAGCTCCAAAGAATATTTGGAAAAATTAAAATTGGCAGACCATCGTTTCAAGATTATTCACCATGAAAAAAATCAAGGATTAAGCGCTGGACGAAATACGGCAATTCGCCATGCCAAAGGCGATATTATTGCGTTTACCGATGATGATTGTATTGTCACGCCGCAATGGTTTGCGGAATTGCAAGGGCCATTTGCGAACGGATCAATTGTATGCGCGTACGGACAGGTATTTTACCGCTCTGCGAATTATCACGGGTATTTTCCGGAGCGAATAGTGCAAAACAAAGGCCCGCGCTGGCCTATGGGTGCCAATATCGCATATCGGCGTAGCGCTTTTAAGCAGGTTGGCTTATTTGATACAAAATTTTTTAAATATAACAATGAGGATTCCGAAATGGCTTTTCGCCTTGCCCGCGTAGGAAAGTTTGCGGCAATATCGTCCGCAATTGTATATCATCAAGAAATGCAATGGAATTGCGGTTCACTTTTGCGATCCGCTCGTAATGCCAGTGTATGGCCGGTTTTGTATAAAAAATATGGCAAGCATATTTTCCAGCAGCAATTTTATCCGCCTATCCGCTTGCGCCATGTTGTCAACGCGCGCGATTATTTGTATATCATCACACTTCCGCTTTTCTTACCAATACTTTTAATGCGTTATCTTTTGCATGGCAAACGGAATTTAAAAATGTTTTTTTGCAAGTGGCCAATATATTTATTTACGCGCCGCGCATTTATTTGGTTTGAAGCTATCCGAAATGGGGTTTTTATGATATAAATTCTACTATGCCAAAAGTATTGCTTATTGTTCATGAACCAAATACAGTTTTGCGGGCGCGCGCAAAAGATATTATTATTTCCAAATGGGATCCGAAAGAGCTAAAACAACTGGCCGAGGATATGGTGCTAACAATGAAGAAAGCGCCGGGGGTTGGACTAGCCGCCCCGCAAATCGGCAAATCAATCCGCCTTATTATCGTGGATCACACACCCGAGCCATTTGTTCTGATTAACCCTAAAATCAAAAAACACTCGCTACGGCGCGATACTCTTGAAGAGGGGTGTTTATCAGTTCCTGGCAAATACGGCCTTATAAAACGCTATAAAAGCGTACAGGTGAAGGCGCAGACCCTGGACGGCAAACCCTTTGAGCTTGAAGCCAAGGGCTTTTTAGCCGAAATCTTCCAACACGAGATAGACCACCTCAACGGCACGCTTTATATTGACAAGGCGTTGAAGTTTATTTGAGTTGGGTGTGGACAAAACATACCTTGACACAAGATATATAGTGTGTTAATATATGATTAGGTATCAGCGAGTTGCTCCAACACACCATTGGGTTGGGCCAACCAAATCAAAAGAGCGTTGTCTGTAACAGGGCACGCTTTTTTGATATACTAGATGCGTGGACATCGAGGGCCCGTAGCTCAATGGTAGAGCGCCTCGCTGATACCGAGATGGTTGGGGGTTCGACTCCCCTCGGGTCCACTTCAAAAACCACCCATGATGAGGTGGTTTTTGAGTAAAAAAGATGAGCGAACGCAGGAAATAATATTTTTTAGCGAAAATCAAATGGCATCGTAAGGCGTATTTCCTTGATGTATTCCCGGTCCTCATCCGGATCAAAATGAAAATCAAGCAGGGCGTTTATCATTTTATATCTAGCATTGAGCGCTTTTTCACACATTTCATCAAAATGTTTAGCCTCATCAGGCATTTTCCTTTTTAATCTCGCTATTTTTATTGGGATACGATAAATCGCTCGCCTTAATTGCCTAATGCGGCCTTTGGGGGAATAAAATACTTCGTAGATTATGAGCCAAATAAACAAGAGGATGGCGATTTCCATAGGATTATTTTTTACAATCCCTTGGCAGAATCCTGAAGTTTATAGTTTTTAATATCGGTGCAAGCCCCATATAAATCTAGTCCTTTTTCCGTAACATCAATAACACACTGTGCCCGGCTGGTTTCAGCAATTATCTCATTCCTATCCCGCAAGTACGTTTTAATAGTCAAAATTAAAAACGCACCCAGGGCAACGAGTATGGCTTGCCAAATTATCATTTCCCGTTTCATTAATTTTCAAATAAATCTTAATTATATAATAAGTAGAGATGAGATTTTGCTCGGTTAGGCATTAAAAAACCATCACAAATGCTCATTTAATAATCGCAATAATAACAACAATAATGATAAATATTATAACGAACCGAAATAATGCGACAAAACTATCCCCGCAATCGCCTTGGGCACTCGATGGATTTTTTACATCATCATACCGACCAGTTTCCTTATACTGCGTAATTTGTTCAGGCATTAATAATGGCATACTATGTCAATGTAAGCGGAAATTTTAATACCATTCATTTTCACAATCCAAGCAGTAATTTGGAGTGGTATATGCTATTTTTTTAGCGGGATGGCCTTCGGGCTTACTGGGTGCATATTCAGCACTCTCCCTTATATTAGTAGAACTACATTTAGGACATCTGATTTTATTAATTGCCATACAACTATATTATATGGATCGAGAGTAATCAAGCATGTAGCATTTTGTTCTCGCAATAAAATGCATCTTCGGATGGTAGCGATCTATTTATAACTCACCAGCTCCATAACCGTGGAATCCGCGCCGGTGTATGAAACCTTCAATGGTACAGGGATATTGTCAACAGCCCAGAAGGTCGCGCCGGCTTGCTCGTACTTTTTCGCGTTGAATGTTCCTGCCGGCACGGTTACTGATTCTTTCCCAATGTATTTAAGCTCTTCCTCGCCGGTAGCCGTTGCCGCGTTCGGACCTTCTTCCGGACACTGGCCGTCTTGCGACATAGTTTGGCCCGCGATATTCATCACGGTTAACACCTTAAGGCACGCCATTGATGATTTGGACATCCACATTTTCGCGGACACTTTATTTCCCTGTACATCCATATCCGACTGTTGAAGCCACGCGGCTTTTCCATTTACCGTATCCGAACTAATTGTATACTTCACATTCATCGCGCCTTGCTGACTATCCGCGCCGGATGTAATGCGGTATTCATATTCGCGCAGTGCGCCAAGATTGTAAAGCTTGCCCATTTTTATGCTTGACTCCTCTTGCTCTGGCGGTGTTGCCAACGGCGATCCAGGAGACGCTGACTTTTGCGTTTGCTTTCCGCACCCTGCCCCGACTAAGAGTAAAACCCCCATTGCCAATACCACTAACGAAATTCTTTTTTTCATATTGTTATTTATGTTAATTTGTTATTAATTTTGGTATTGTTACTGATTTAATGCTATGATTACCTATAACCAGTACACAGCATTAAAGATGTAAATATATCATACCATAGTATGCAAAAAAGTACAGCACGGACCAAAATTATCTTTTTCGGAACACCGGAGTTTGCGGCGCCGGCGCTTACCGCATTGCATGGTGCGGGTTTTTCGATTGCGGCAGTTGTAACACAACCAGATAAGCCAGTTGGGCGAGGACTAAAAGTTGAAGCGCCACCGGTGAAAATTAAGGCACAAGAATTGGGATTGAAGGTGTTACAGCCGAAAACATTAAGGGGTGTAGTCGCCGGTCTTCAGCCGGCGGACAACATTGAACGCAGGCTAAAGCCTGCGGCTACAATTATTGATGAATTAAAATCATTGCATGCAGAAGTTGCCGTGGTCGTTGCGTACGGCAAAATCTTTCCGCGCGAGGTGCTAGAATTATTTCCGCGCGGCATGGTAAATGTGCATCCATCACTTTTGCCAAAATACCGTGGCTCATCCCCTATCCAAGTTGCTATTTTGAATGGCGACACAGAAACCGGCGTAACAATTATGCTATTGGATGAAGAAATGGATCATGGACCAGTGTTGACACAGCATGTGGTGCAAATCTCCCCCTCACCCGACCTACAGTCTCCCTCTCCCGAAGGGGTCGAAGACGGGCCGAGCGAGCGCAGGCCCCGGGGAGGGCAGGGTGAGGGACGCCATAGAACTGGCAGTGAGCTTTCGAAGCTTCTTGCACATGAAGGGGCGAAGTTGCTGGTGGAAACATTGCCACAATATCTGGGGGGAAAAATTAAGCCAAAGCCGCAGGATCATAAAAAAGCCACTTTTACAAAATTACTTGAGCGCGAGGATGGAAAAGTTGATTGGCAAAAATCCGCAGAGTATATTGAACGCATGGCGCGCGCGTATGACTTGTGGCCTGGAACATGGACGCAATGGGAAGGTAAGCGCCTCAAAGTACTCAAGGCCTCGCTTCTTCATCCTACCATTGGCTGTGCATCCAATGCCACGCCAGGTTATGTTTGGAAAGCGGATACCGAGACATTATCCCCTGAGCAAGCGCAACGCGTCGAATGGCCCTCGACAAGCTCAGGCAATAAATTGGGGCAACTAGCAGTCAATTGCAATCCCGGAAGTATTATTTTGGAACAACTTCAACTTGAAGGAAAAAAGGCCATGTCCGGCGCAGAATTCCTCCGCGGCTATCCAAAATTCCTCGGCTCAATATTAGCATAGATTCAAGGAGAAAAAGTATCAAAAAACTGTTGCGGTCAATTTGCTACGATCGTAGTCTTTTGACCGCGCGGATTTTTTACAAAAAATGCTGATAATTGCAAGTATGTCGGGTAGTGTCGGCATGCGCTTGGACAAAGCTATCATTTTCGATTGTGCGAATTATTTCGTCAATTTGCGCCGTGTATTCGCTTCTTAATTTTTCAATTTGCTCAGGCGTTGCCACAAACGGCTCGGTGAAATGATTCGGCACCAAATCCCAGTACATCAGACCTCCCACGCGTTCCCGCAAAAATTCCTGCGCCGCGATTTGATAAATGACTAATTGTTCTTTATCCACCTTTTGCAATTTATCATGCGCGCTCTCACCGGTTTTGTAATCAATAATAATGCAACCCTCACCCAACCTTCGGTTGCCCTTTCCCTCAGAGAGAGGGCAGGGTGAGGGTGATACGTCAATCCTATCAATTTTCCCCACAAATTTGTACGGTCCCATGGCAATTTTAAACCATGGCTCAATATACTTTGGTTTTGGCGGATTGGCGATAAAATGTTCATAAAAATTTTTTAGAATTGCTGGCCCGCGTTTTGCGCGATACTCATTTTTTTGCGTCGCGCTCTCATACCAATCATCAATCCAGCTTCGCTCATATAGCGTTTTTAATTCCTCAAACATTGGCACGGAAATTTTGCCATTTTTTTCACTGTCGAATAAATCTCCTTGCGCGCTGCGCAATCGTTCTTGCCAAAGTTTCAAAAATAATTCCAAAGTTTTATGGATAGTATTTCCAAAGCTCAACTGCGCGCTTCCCGCGCTTGGCAGTTTTAGTAAATACTTAAATTTATATTCTAACGGGCATTTGCGAAATGCGGATACAGAACTAAAGGAAAAGCTTTCTGGGATAGGATAATGCGCACCCTCACCCTGCCCTCTCCCTGAGGGAGAGGGTAAACTCATTAAACTTCCTCGCCCGCTTGTAGGAGAGGATTGAGGCGGGGGAATTTTTGTTGCGCGCTTTACTGTATCTTTTTCCAGTATTCCTAACTCATACAAAAATCGCGACGGCTTGCGCGTAGTTTTTCCAAGATAATCCTCTGCCCGCGTCAAGTATAGCCCATCGCGCGCGCGAGTCATAGCTACATAAAAAAGTCGCCGTTCTTCCTGTAAATGTACATCTCCTTCTGGCAAAGTTTCTTTAATCAAAGCAGTTGGCAATTCAATCGGTTCGCGCCGTTCAGTTGATGGAAAACGCCGGTCAATCAGATGTGGAATAAATACGCAGCGCCACTCCAATCCCTTTGAAGCATGCACGGTAGTTACTTTAACGGTGTCCGGACCTTCTTCAAAATCCGCGGGAAGTTGCCCTTCTTCGCCGGAATCCAATTCCAATTGCAAATGTTTTAAAAACGCGTTTAGCGCGCGCGCGTCGCTATCGCGCTCAAATTCCTGAATGCGCTTGTAAAATTCCGCCAGATATTCGGCTTCACGTACAAGCGCCGGATGCTCAACCCGCGCTTCAATATCAAGATCGTGCACAACCTGCACATAAAGCTCTGAAGCGCTTTTTGCGCGCGCAAGCGCAGCATGTTTAGTAATGAAATCCAAAAGTCGCGCGATAGTTTCCGCGCCGAGATCGCTTAATGCCGGACGCTCGGAATTTTGCAAAGCGCTGTACAAAGAAATAGTTTTTTTGCCAGCATATTGCACAAGCGCGACTAAGTCGCTATGGGGAAGCGCAAATGGAGCGGTAGATAAAACGCGGTAAAGCGCTTCGGATTCATGATAATTGTCTAGCAGTTTCAAGTAACTTAAAATATCTAAAATTATTGTTTCTTTGTATAGGCCCTTGTTCGCCACATAATCAAACGGAATATTGTGCCGCCGCAAAGCTTGCAAAAATATCGGTGCAGAGGAATTGGCACGCAAAAGTATTGCGAAATCACTCCAAAGGGGCAGTAACCCCTCCTCCCCTCCCCTTAAGTTAAGGGGAGGCCGGGTAGGGTTATGCAGCGCAAGAATCCGCTTTGCCACTCCTTCTGCCTCATCTTCTACAGTGCGATAAGCCAAATGCGCAACCTCGGCGCTACCTTTACGATGAGCAATAAGTTTTTTTGAGAGTTCTTGGCCATCTTGCGAAAGAGTCACTTCCAAACGATATGGGTTATTCTGCTGGATAAAAGTATGCGCGATATCCAAGATATTCTGGTAACTGCGATAATTAGTTGTAAGAAGTACTTTTTTGCTTTGCGGAAAATCGTGCGTAAATTGCAGGATATTTGAAATGGAAGCGCCGCGGAATTTATAAATGGACTGATCATCATCCCCTACTACTGTAAGATTATTATTCGGCGCGGCAAGGAGCTTAATAAGCTCGTATTGTGCAATATTGGTATCCTGAAATTCATCAACGAGAATGTATCTGAAGCGCTTACGCAATTCGTTAAGCACGCGCGGGCGTTTGTGCAAAAGCGTAAGTGTATGATTAATCAGATCGCCAAAATCAAACGCGTCTTTCTCCAGCAAAAGCTGAGAATAAATATGATATGCCTCAGCAATCTCATTGAATTGCGAAACTATTTCAGTGTCAGAGTCCTTGTCCAGTGCCAAATTCCGCACATACTTTAAATAATTTTCCGGCGCGATTATTTCATCTTTGGCGCGCGAGAAATGTGACAGCAGAGCATGAATAAATTTTGTTGGATTGCCAAGCGGACGATAATAATTTAGCGCAAAACGTTCTAAATTATTGCGCACCAGCATCCATTGCTGTGAGACGGTCAAGACCTTAAAATCATTGGGCAATCCAATTTGGAGCGCCCAGTCGCGTAAAATGCGTTCGCCAAAGGCGTGAAAAGTGGATACCCAAAGATTAACATAGCCATATGGCAAAAGTTTATCCACCCGTTCCTCCATCTCGCTTGCGGCCTTATCCGTAAAAGTGAGCGCCAGGATTTCTTCCGGCTTAGCTTTTTTTTGCGCAATGAGCCAGGCAATGCGCCGAGTAATAACAGATGTTTTGCCAGTACCAGCGCCAGCTACAATCAAAAGCGGCCCGTTGCCAAAGGTAACGGCCTCCTGTTGGGCCGAGTTAAGATCACTAAGTAGCTCCATAGCACCGCGCATTTATTTTTTCAACGCGTCATCAATTTTTGGCTTATCAAATCCCATCACAATCGTGCCTTTATCATATTAGAGTATCACTTCAATGGCATCCTCATCTTGGAACACAAATTCCAAGCCACGCTCGATCTCTTTACCATTAACGATGACTTGTGCATTTGGGGTACTCATGCCGATGCTATTGAAAAACATCTGGAGCGGTACGCCAGTTGCATGCATGTGGAGGCGATTAAAATCCGGTCCTTCAATATGCATAAAGCTTGAACCTGTCCCACTGCCACTGCTATCCATGATACGCGCGTATGGTTCAAGATTCAATGGTGCGCCATTCCTAAACGCCTGAAACGCCGCGTGGCTATGCTTCGAGCCAAGCAAACCAATTTTCGCCTCGGGATCCATCGTACATTGCATCATCCCTGACTCGATACACTGATCAATATCCATGCCACAGACATCACACTGTCCATCACCGTTTTTATCCATGAGCTCTTTGGCGTGAGCAACGTCGAAGAGGGTGAACTTCATGCGCCCCTCACCCTGCCCTCTCCCCGCGGGAGAGGGTGCTCCGACCGCGATCGGAGCGGGTGAGGGAATCTGGGAGGGGTTATGGACCGTAAAAAGCACTCCCACCACCGCCACCATCCCCACTAGCCCACCTGCCACCTTTCTACCCTGCTCAACAAAATCCACGACCCACCCGGTTTCCACGCGCTTAACAATCAAATCTTTGAGATACCAGGCAAGCACCCCCAGTACGAGCACTAATCCCGCCGTCCGTGCCCCACCCACCCACTCGCCTGCAAACGGCAATCCCGCCAGCAAAAGCCCGCTATTCCCAATCATCCCACGTGTGGTAATACAGCGCATTCTCATCCCCACGCGAATCGTAAGTAGCACGCCAAAAAGCGCCACTGCCGCAATCCACAATGACCACTGAAAACGATTTAAAAATAAAAGCGGCATGCCTTGTAGCGCAATACCAAACGTGGCCAGCAGAGCGATAAGCGAAGTGCAAACATTATGACAAATCTGCCATGAACCCAAAATAGAAGCACAACCCGAGATTTTACTTCCACGGGAAAACCAATTTGCAGAAATTTGCATATACTATAGGCGCGGCTGTGGTAAAAGTGGAGTAAGATTTGCTTGAAAATATCGATCAACCCCCAGCCATAATGCAATAGCCCAGACGACTAGTATAACTCCAGCGACCTGCCGCACGCGCACCGCGGCATGCGCAAATCCCGTGATGCGCAACACCAGCGCGCGGCCGCCGTAGCCGATCAAAAGCATTGGCACTGCGGCGCCAAGTCCGTAAGTGAAAAACAGCAGTCCGCTTTGAAAAACATTTTGTGTACTTGCCGCAAAAGTAAGAATGGCGCCAAGAATTGGGCCGGCGCATGGAGTCCAGACCACTCCGAGCGTTGAGCCAATGCCGAATCCACCCCAGAAACTATTGCTTCTTTTTTTGCCCTCACCCTGCCCTCTCCCAGTCGCGGGAGAGGGATTGCGATCGCCTTCCTCTCCCCCGGTGGGAGAGGATTGAGGTGAGGGGGTCGGCGCACAACACGCCTTTGGCGCGCTCACCTTTCTCCACGCAAAAGTTCCCTTCACCACTAACCATTCCCATAGTGTCGGCACGGCCAGCGCAAGCCCAAACAGGAATAATAGAACGATCGAGACCACGCGGAGTGTACCCTTTGAAATTCCGAGAACATCCAAGAATATCGCAAATGCCGTGCCAAAAATTGTGAAAGTCACGACAAGGCCTGCAACAATTCCAAGCGGCCGCCATTTACTTGTACTCAACGACCCACCTAAAATTGCGGGGAGTACCGGTAAAAGGCACGGCGCGGCCACCGTCAGCACACCTGCGGCAAAAGAAAGTGGGATTAGTGAAAACATAGTCATATACCCTCACCCTCCCCTCTCCCCGCGGGAGAGGGTGATCGAGCGGATGCGAGATCGGGTGAGGAGAAATTAAAGCACTTGCTGCACCTTAGCCATGAGCTCCATTTCGGAATGATCACCAAAAAATTTATCAACTGGCTTTCCGCTTTTGTCCAAAAGCACATAGCTATGCTGATAGTTAATCCTGTATTGACGCATGAGTTGCTGGTTATAGTCCGCATTCACGCGCACACCCATAACCGCCAAATTTTCATCAACCGCGCGGTGAAAAAATGCTTCGTGAATTGGTTCTTGCCCGCGGCATGTTCCGCACCAATCCGCGTAAAAGTAGAGAAGCGTGGCGTTCCCGCTTGAAATCGCTGCAGTAAGCACTTCTGGCGTATATTCTTTATAATTCTCATGCTCGTGAAATGGAATCTTCGGCCCTCCAAGCGACGGCTCTCCTACTACGGTAGGAAGATCATTTCCGGAAACTCCTGCGTATGGTGTGCTTACCGGTTTGCCGCCGCGCGTACCCCACACAACTATTCCGATAACACCCAGCACCGCAACTGCGAAAATCACATAAAGAGCATTTTTTTGAATTTTAATTTCCATAAGTTTAAATGCTGAGTTATTACTACATTATGTAGTAACAAGAAAATATCGTCAAGTTCTCCCTGTGGATAATTGACGCGTAGCGTCATCCCGAGTAAGCGTAGCGCGCCGAGGGATCTCTTCACTTCACTACCACCGTTTTAATATTCACAAACTCTTTGATGCCGTAAATTCCAAGCTCGCGGCCATATCCAGATTTTTTTACGCCGCCAAATGGCAGGCGCGGATCAGATTTTACAAAATCATTAATAAACACCGCGCCACATTCAAGTTGGCAAGCCATTTGCTTAGCTTTTGCAATATCCTTTGTCCAAATCGCGGCTCCCAGTCCATAAATTGAATCATTCGCAATCCGCACGGCCTCATCCGCATCTTCCGCAATAATTACAGAAGCCACTGGCCCAAAAAGCTCTTCACGATAAGCCGGCATGCCGGGTTTCACATCAGTAAGCACAGTTGGCTCATAAAAGTATCCTGCCAATACTTCCTCTCCCCCGGTGGGAGAGGATTGAGGTGAGGGGGCAATTCGTTGCCCACCGCACAGCAATTTTGCGCCCTTTGCTGTGGATTCTTTTACTTGCCGATCAAGCTCGTCTACTAGATCACGCCGCGCCAGCGGCCCAACTTGCGTATTCTCATCCATGGGATCCCCTACTATAAGGTTTTTCATTTTCGCCACAAACTTCTTTGTAAATTCCTCAGCAATTTCCTTTACCACAATAAATCGCTTTGCCGCAATACAGCTTTGACCGGCGTTAAGTGTACGCGCTTGTACTGCAACCTGGGCCGCCCGTGCAATGTCCGCGTCGGCAAGCACAATAAACGGATCAGATCCGCCAAGCTCCAGCACGCACTTTTTCACGTTCCGCCCGGCAGCCTCGGCCACCTTTTTTCCCGCGGTCGTGCTTCCTGTCAGCGTCACTGCAGCAATCCGAGGATCGGCGATAAGTGATTCGATAATGCTGCGGTTTCCCTCACCCTCCCCTCTCTCTAAGGGAGAGGGTGGCCGTAGGTCGGGTGAGGGTGAACCACTCCCAATCAACACCACCTGCACCAAACCATCCCCTGCCCCAGCTTTGTGAAATACTTCCTCAATTGCCAGCGCACACTGCGGCACATTGGAAGCATGTTTGAGCACAATCGCATTTCCTGCCACCAGCGCACCAGCCGCAAAACGAAAAAATTGCCAAAACGGAAAATTCCACGGCATGATTGCAAGTATCACTCCGAGCGGCTCAAACCGTATATATGCCTTCTGTGGATCCCCCGGCCGACCCTCACCCTCCCCTCTCCCTTGGGGAGAGGGTGACCGAAGGTCGGGTGAGGGAATTATCACTTCCTCTTCCAACCACTTCGGTCCATACTCCCCCGCTACCTCACATGCCCATGCGCATTTTTCAACTTCGGAGCGCGCCTGCGCAATTGGTTTCCCCATCTCAAGCGCCATAAGCCGCGCATACTCTTCCTTCCCCACTCTGAGCACCTCCGCCATTCGTTTCACAAACGCCGCCCGCTGCGCAATTGGCACGTCTTTCGATTTCAAAAAGGCCTCGTGTGCCATGCTCATTTTTCTCTCCACACTTTCCCGTCCCTCTTCCTCAAATGTCTTTATCACTTCTCTAGTTGTAGGATTAGTAGATTGAATTGCCATATCAAATTGGGCAGACGATGTTTTTAAGTTCTTCGGTAAACACGCGGACGGTTTCATTGTGGTCAACCGGACAATCAATAAGGGCAGGTGCGTTTGCGCTAAAGGCCTTTTCAAGAATATTCGGAAGTTCTTGTGCATTGCCCACGCGGTAGCCTTGCCAGCCAAAACTTTCCGCGAGTTTTACGTAATCCGGATTTTTAAAATCAACACCCACCGGCGTAAGTCCGGATTTTTGAGCATGCCAGCGAATCATGCCATACCCATTATCGTTCCATATGAGTACTGCGAGTTTTACGCCAAGCCGTTTTGCAGTTGCCATCTCATGCATATTCATCAAAAATCCGCCATCACCAGTGATCAAAAGCACGCGCCGCTCCGGTCCCGACGTAAAGTCGGGATCCCGACCGAAGCGTCGGGACATAACGAGCGCAGTCGCAATCGCGCAGGGCAATCCCCCGCCCATTGCGGCAAGCCCATTATCAATAAGGCAGGTTTGATATTCATATGTTGGAAACGCTCGCGCGACCCAAATTTTATGCGCGCCAACATCAGAAACTAATATATCATTGCGCCCAAGTACCTGCCGTGCTGCCGCAAGGACTGTTTGGGGGGTTAATGGAAATTGATCGGACGGCTTTGGAGTGAGATGCTTAAGGAGTGTTTCACGCAGGCTGGCAAAGTACGAGGTGTTCCATTGACCCTCACCCTCCCCTCTCCCTGAGGGAGAGGGTGATTGAGCGCTAACGAAATCGGGTGAGGGAGACACTAGTCGTTCTCCCAACATCTTAAGGTTCGTCGCAATATCACCGACCACTGCACTATCCGGATTATAAAAGTGATCAAGCATTGGCGGAGAAAAATCAATGTGGATAATTTTTTTGTCGCGACCATTATTCCAAATCGCCGGTGAGTATTCAAGCGCATGGTAACCAAGGGTAATAATCAGATCCGCATACTCAATACCGCAATGCACCCAATCACGGCTATGAATTCCAAGCGTCAAAAGTGAATGCAAATCGTCATCAGAAAGCGTACCTTTTCCCATCTGTGTGTGAGTAACATAAAGCCCGGTTGCCTCCACAAATGCTTTCAGCTCATCGGCAACGCGTTTGCGCACAGCTCCATGAGATACTAAAATAAGCGGGTGTTTTGCCTTACGCAAAAGCGCTGCGGCTTGTAGAAGCGCTTTCTTCTCGGCAATCGGTCGCCGAATATCAATACGCGCAAGCGGCTCACCTTCCGTAACTTCTGCCGCCACGTCTTCTGGAAATTCAAGATGCGTCACGCCCGGCCGCTGATCTTCCGCAATTGCAAATGCTTTTCGCGTAAGATACGCGACATCGTTTGGATTTTCAATTCGTGCATTCCACTTTACAATCGGTTTGAAGTGATTAACTATATCCACCCGTTGAAATTCACGCTTCCAATTGTCGCGAATGCCGCTTTGTGCCGTTACGGCCACAACTGGCATTCCACCAAGCGCGGCAAAAGCAAGACCTGTGGTGAGATTAAGCGCGCCTGGTCCAAGTGTGGAAAGGCATACCCCCGCCCGGCCCGTGAGTCGGCCATAAGTTGCCGCCATGAATGCCGCGGCTTGTTCATGTTGTGTCAACACAAACTCAATCCCGGCTTTGGCAATCGCATCTACAATATCAAGCGTTTCCTCACCCGGCACGCCAAACACATATTTGACGCCTTCGTTTTTAAGCGACTGTGCGAATAATTCTGCGGCGCGCATAGTTTAGTAAATATATACCGCTAACAATAAGTATAATACTTCCGTATTGTGCGGGAGTTAGTCCAAAATATCGCGTATCCGACATTAGCAAATCTCGCGCACGGAAAAAATCCAAAATAAAGCGCACTGCGCCATAAAATATCATGCCCGACACAAGATAAAACCCGTCAAAACGTTTGTATTTGCGCGAAACTAATAATATAACAACCCAATAACTTAATAAAACTACACTCTCAATAAATCCCATATCAAGACGCGCGCCGTCTGGATATTGCACAGCAATGGCCAAATTACTCAGACGCCCGGGATGCATGTGCGTTAAAAAACAGCCAATGCGTGCAAGGCCATGTCCCAGCGGCCAGGCAAACATGAACACATCAGCATATTGCCAGACATTCAGTTTATGGCGGTGCATATACCATAAAAATGCCACGGCTGCGCCAATAAATCCACCAAATGATGAAAGTCCGCCTTGATCCACGCGTATTATTTCGCGCACGTGCTGGCTAAAATATACCAACTCATAAAAAAATACATGGAACAAACGCGCTCCGATAAACGCGGCAACAATGATCCAGAATGCCAGATCCAACACTTTATTTACATCAAGGCCCTGCGTACGAGCGCGTCTATATGCAACCCATATCGCAACCGCAATTCCAATTGAAACAACAAACCCCCAAGTGTAAATGGTTAGGGGCCCGATTTTAAATGATTGAATTTCAAAATACGGAATCATGTACGAGTGAATTATGAATCAGGAATCAGGAATTATGACTTACGGTCATTTCATACGCACCGGTCACTCTAAACAATATATCTTCACCAAGTTGCGGCGCGAGAATTTGCAAGCCAACCGGCAATCCATGCGCTTTTCCGCAAGGCACGGAAATTCCCGGAATGCCTGCAATATTGGCAGAAACTGTAAAAATGTCAGCCAAATACATGGAGAGCGGATCAGTCATGCGCTCGCCAATAAGCCAGGCTGGAGTTGGAGAAGTTGGCGTGGCAATGCAATCCACTTTGGTAAATGCATCATCAAAATCGCGCTTTACAAGCGTCCGTACGGCCTGCGCTTTTTTATAATAGGCATCCGCATATCCAGCAGAAAGCACATAAGTCCCGATCATAATGCGTCGCTTTGGTTCGTCACCAAAACCCTCTGCCCGCGATTTTGCATACACTCCATACAAACCTTCACCCTCCCCTCTCCCTGAGGGAGAGGGTGATTGAGCGAATGCGAGA
>Ga0209541_10002996_pt1 | contig 31377 bp, 39 predicted proteins | sample RifCSPlowO2_01_FD_184027 | JGI IMG/M metagenome (GOLD analysis project Ga0209541, IMG submission 184027) | Groundwater microbial communities from Rifle, Colorado - Rifle CSP2_plank lowO2_0.1 (SPAdes) (version 2) | ecosystem: Environmental > Aquatic > Deep subsurface > Groundwater | place... | reverse complement strand
ATTATTGTTCACAAGAAGGAAGTTTACAAGTAAAAAGTTATTCACAGTCGCTATCTATCTATCTATCTATCTATCTATCTATCTATCTATCTATCTATCTATCTATCTATCTATCTATCTATCTATCTATCTATCTATCTATCTATCTATCTATCTATCTATCTGCTAAACTAAAAGTAAGTTTTTTGTTGTGAAAAAATTATCAATAATCCGCAAATAAATAAACAAAATGAAACTAACTAATTTAAAATACTTCTTTTTCGGTTTGGCATTAATAGTCATTGGTCTTTTTGCCAGCCCAAATTTTTCTTTCGCTTTTAGCAAGGAAGAAGTGATTCAAAGCTTGATGAATCAGATCAAGTTATTGCAGGCTCAGCTTGTTCAGTTGCAAAATAGTCCAAATACTTCTTTGGAGTGGTGTTATACTTTTGATAAAAATTTAAAATTTGACAACAAAGGAAAAGAAATCATCGCATTGCATCAAGCGTTAGAAAAAGAAGGATTTGGTCCTTTTGACAGGGGAGGTGATGATTTTAACGCTTTTGAAGTTTTTGCGGAACAAACGGCTTCGGCCGTTGTCGGTTTCCAGCAAAAATACAAGGATGATATTTTAACACCCAACGGGTTAAAATATGGCACCGGTTTCGTCGGCAAATTCACAAGGGCAAAATTGAATCAGTTGTATGGATGTGGCGCGTCAACGCGACCAGTTACCGACAATGGTTCTGGGCATTCCATCACCGTCCTCTCACCAAACGGCGGCGAAACATGGACAAAAGGAACAACGCAGACGATCAAATGGCAAGACAATACTCCCCAAATTCTGATATATCCTGTACCGACTCGATATTACGACATCAAGTTAGTTTCCTATTATCCGCCATGCACTGGCCAGACTGGCCAGATATGTCCCGAGTATTATCCAATTGCAAATGGCATAAGCGGTAATTCATACCAATGGAACGTCGGGAAAATCATAAATACCTATGGAGGCGGTGAGGTTGCTCCCGATGGTTCTTACACCATTCAAGTGTGTCAGTCAGGTACGGGTACGCCCTGCGACTCGAGTAATTCCTATTTTAAAATATCCTCAAGTAGCGGCAGTAATCATGCTCCCGAAATTGTAACTAGTTCAAGCAATGAAGGAGCTATTCAACCGGGACAAACCGTAAACATGGGCTGGACAGCAAGAGATGCCGACAATGATGATCTGTCGTGGGGAATTGAGTGGGGTGATGGGCAAGGACAAGGTAGTGGTACCGTTTGTACACAAAGCGGAAAAGGATGGGCGTTCAATGCTTCTCATTCATGGGCGAATGTTGGAGTATATAAAGTAAAAGTTATTGTATCTGATTGTGTTGGTGGTAGTGATTCATACTCATCTACTGTGACTGTCGGTAATGTAATAACGCCGTCTATCACCGTCCTTTCACCGAACGGGGGAGAGCAGTGGGAGGTGGGGAAGAGTTATCCTATAAAATGGGAAACTTCTGGTTGGCCTACTGGTCGGCCTACTGATGGAATTGTTTCTATTAGTTTATTCCCGATGTTTGGTGGCGATCATGCAATTTTACTTACACCAAATGACGGAATTGAGTATTGGACAGTGCCTTCAGAAGGAATTAATCCAGGAGACAATTTTTTTATTAAAATAAATTGTCCATCAGAACTCGGAAATGTTAAGGGGTGCCCTCCTGGCCCGTGGCCAATAACAGAGGGGGTTATTTATGACCAGTCCGACGCGCCGTTTAGCATTGTTGGAAGTTCAAGTTCTTCGTCTTCCGATCCAACAAACGCCCCAAGTATAACATCGGTAGCCGGCATGGCTGCTGGAAACAATGAGATTGATGCGGGTGGATCAGTAGGTATTCAAGGTATTAATCTCGCCGGCTATTACAAAGACAATACGAAGGTGTATATAGATAACAAAGAATGTGTTATTAAGCAGATAAGCGATACATTAATTTATTGTACCGCGCCATTAAACTTGATCGTCGGAAATTCATATGATTTATATCTTAAGAATGATAAAGGTCTTAGTAATACTGTAAAAGTAAAGGTGTTGAGTATTATTTCTCAGTCAAGTTCCTCAGCAGTTTCTTCCATCATTGTGACAGGTCCTTCTTCGGGAAGTATTTTTGATAAGGGAGAATCACAAAACATTATTGCGAGTTGGCAAGGTTACACTGGTGACTTTGACCATTATTATGTTTCTGTTGGGAACACTATCGTATATATTGAGAAAAGAATTTCAGGTGCGATTTCGCGATTTTCAAATGGGTATAGTGCCACAGTAGGAGCAATAAAAGAAATAGTTTCAAACAATACCCCGGGAGTTGCTCCTGATGGCGGTTATTATTATCGCGTGGAAGCTATTAAGGCTGATACTGGCGGAGAAAGACGTGTTGGGGGAGGAAAAAGCGGGATATTCTCAATTGTGAGCAATGTGGCCATGCCATCGATCACTTTGGTCTCTCCAGGCTCGGCGTCGGTCGGCGCCACTGTTACCATCTACGGTTACAATTTCAACACCACCGCTAACAATGATGTCTTGTTCAAAAATACTTCGACCGGTGCTACCGCTATCTTCTACGCAATATCGTCAAACGGCACGACCCTGACCTTCACCATTCCAAATGCGACTGCTGCGGGCTCATACAACATTGTTGTTGACAACAATGTTCATGTGGCGACGAGCCAAGCGTATCCTTTCACGGTGACTTCGTCCGATCCAATAAACGCTCCTTCCATGACGATTTCTCTTGATTCTTCTTCACCACTAAGTAAAACAATTACTCCCGGATTAACTGATGTAGTTTTTGCCACCGTTAGATTTGCCGCGACAAATGGTGATATAGCTTTCGGTCAAATAAGCATTGGTTCAGAAAATCCCGATGCTTTATCTAATATTAAAATTTACGATGGTTCAACTTTACTAGGAATCGTTCCCGCTTTAACAAATTCAGACACATTTCGTCTTGGACTTAAATGGAGCAGTATTAACATAACTCCATTAACAGTGCCAAATAATACACACAAAATTATAACAATAAAAAGCAATATTAACACTTCAGCTAGCGGTTCAGTAAGACTTGGCGTTGTTGGACTTGGTGATTTTAAACCTTGGCCGTTAAAAACTAATTGGCCGTCAAGTTATGGAGTTTTTGGACCTTACATGACCATAGCGACAGCTACCACCACACCATCTTCGCCTGCCGATCCAACCACTAGCCAGGGTTCATCGTCAAGTTCTTCCCCTTCTGATCCAACCACTTCTTCACAAAGCTTAAATCAAAGCGCCCAAACAGCTAATACTTTAGAATCAATGCGGCAGATTTTAAATCAAATGCTTGAATCTTTGAAAAACAAACAGAAAGAAGATTTTATTTAAGAAAGGCGAAGCGGTGTTTTAGCTTGGATCTCAGTATAAAATACGCACATAGTTTTTTGTGGTTTTATGTTTAAATGGCATATCGCTTAATTTTAAACTATAATACCAGCAATGTCTAAAAAGATAATCGTCGCCAATTGGAAGATGAACCCGGCTAGTTTGAAGGAAGCCAAGGCGCTTTTTGCTTCGGCCAAGAAAACGGCCAGTCGGCTTCCAAACGTGGAAACGATTATTTGCCCACCTTTTATATATTTAACAGAACTTGGACATTCAATGTCCAAGTTGAAGTTGGGCGCTCAAGATGTTTCCCGTTTTGATTTTGAGGGCGCGCATACGGGTGAAGTTTCGGCCAAGATGCTGAAAAATTTAGGAGTCAAATATGTCATAATCGGTCATTCCGAAAGAAGAAAACTCGGCGAAACAAGCGAAATAATAAACAAAAAAATAGGAATCTCGCTGTCTTTGGGGCTGAAAGTGATATTTTGCGTCGGCGAAGAAACGAGAGACGAAGAAGGAAAGTTTGCGGAGATTATAGAACAGCAAATAAATGAAGGACTGAAAGGTTTAAGCCAGAATTTGATGAAAGGCCTTATAATAGCCTACGAGCCGGTCTGGGCGATAAGCGGCAGCGCAAAATCCAAAGCGGACGACTCGGAATCGGCTTTCCGGATAACTGTCCTTATCAGAAAAGTTCTTATGGATACCGCTGGAAATGAATTGGCCAGAAAAATCCCCGTTCTTTACGGCGGTTCGGTTGCTTCAAGTAGTGCCAAGCAATTTTTAAAAGATGGCCAAATGGACGGGTTGCTGATTGGGAATAAAAGCTTGGACAAAGAAGAATTCAAAAAGATATTAATAATAGCCGAAAATATAAATGGCGATTAACTTGCCAAGCGTAAGAAACGTTGAAGTGAAAGGAAAACGAGTTCTTTTGCGCGTTGATTTCAATGTGTTATTCAGCGATGGGAAAGTGGAAGATTTATACAGGATTACAAGGACTATCCCCACCATTGAATATTTAAGCCAAAAAGGCGCCAAAGTGATAATAATCAGCCATTTAAGCCCGGGCAAAAACGGATCTTTGGCTTCGGTGGCGAAATATCTGAACAGCATAGAAAAATCTTTCCCGTTGGGCTTTATAAAAGCCACCGACTTAAGTTTAATAGCCGAAAGCCTTAAGGAAATGAAGGACGGCGACACAATGATGCTGGAAAATATAAGATTGCAAGACGGCGAAGAACAAAACGATGTAAATTTCGCCCGCCGATTGGCGGAACTGGGCGATATTTACGTCAACGAAGCCTTCAGCGTTTCGCACCGGAAACACGCTTCCATTGTCGGCCTTCCCGAATTTTTACCATCTTATATCGGTTTTCTTTTTGAAGAAGAGGTCAATGGCCTGCAGTCGGCTTTTCCGCCGGAGCATCCTTTTTTACTTCTGCTTGGTGGAGTAAAAGCGGAAACAAAATTAGGCGTGATAGACAGGTTTTTAGGCATCGCCGACAAAATTTTTATCGGCGGAGCGCTGGCCAATAATTTTTTGCGAGCCAAAGGAATGGACATTGGAAGTTCCGTTTTAAGCGAAAATATTCCCGTGGAAAAATATATCAGCAACGAAAAAATTTATTTCCCTACAGATGTCAGGAAAAAAGACGGGAAAATTTATGATATCGGAGAAAAGGCGGTTGAAGAAATTTTATCTCTTGTTCAAGAAGCCAAATTTATTTTGTGGAGCGGGCCGATGGGCAACATTGAGGAAGGCGATTTTGACAAAGGGACTAAGATAATCGCCGAGGCCATCGCCAACTCAAAAGCGAAGACGATAGCCGGAGGAGGGGACACAGTGGCGGTGATAAACGAAATGGGAATTTTGGATAAATTTTCTTTCGTTTCTACCGCCGGCGGAGCGATGTTGGAATTTTTGGCTTCCGGCACCCTGCCGGGAATTGAGGCGATTTTAAGAACGAAAAATTGAAAGTGAAAAAATTACGTAAATTTGACATGACTGTGAAGAGAGTATATGATAATCCCATATTAAAAGATAATATTTATTTATATGAGCACGCTATCAGTTCCATTGACTAGAAACTTGGAAGATATTGTAAATTCTTTTGTAAAAAAAGGATACGCTTCCAATAAAGCCGAAGTTATGCGCAAGGCGCTTGTTTTTCTCGCTGAAGAAGAGGCTGTTCAAGAAGTTTTAAGGGCGGAAAAGGAACTGTTGGAAGGTAAAATCCTAAGAGGGGACATAAGAAAAATAATGTCGAAAATGCCTTAACCTTATGACAGTTTCTTTTTTGCCTTCATTTGTCAAAAAATTAAAATCGCTTGAGTTGGATTTGCAAGACGAGGTGATGGAAAAAATTGAATTGTTCAAAGACGAGAAAAATCATAAACAATTAAAAATTCACAAACTGCGCGGGGTATTATCGGGGAGATACGGTTTTTCTGTTAATTATAAAACAAGAATTATTTTTTTATACCTTACAAAAAACGAAGCAGTATTGCTTGCTGTCGGCGATCATGAGATTTATAAAAAATAAAAACGGAATTGAAAAAATATTAAGTTAACTCTTTTTTTATTTTTTCCGCGATTTTTGCCATCTCTTTTTTGTTTGAGTATGATTTTCCGGGCCAATGGCGGAGTCCGTCGCTGGCAAAACGGGGAATGATGTGGAAATGGGCGTGAGGCACGATTTGTCCGGCGGCGCCGTCATTGTTCATCATTATATTTATCCCGTCGGCGTTAACGCCATTCTTTACGGCAACGGCGATTTTTTTGATAAGAGGAGCGATGTTTTTTAAAATTTCATCGGGCAAATTATAAATATTTTCGTAATGTTTTTTGGGAATAATTAAAGAATGACCAAGGTTGTTCGGATTAATGTCAAGAAAAGCGAAAAAGTTATCATCCTCGTAAATTATATCGGACGGAATTTCTTTTTTTACAATTTTACAAAATACGCATTCGTTCATAAGTATATTATGCTACAATACGTCTTATGAAACAATGGGTTTTGAGGGAAAAAGTTCCGGATGATGTCGCGGCAGGGTTGGGCGATATGCCGGAAATGGCCAAAAGCATTCTTTATCACCGAGGCGTAAAAACGCGCGTTGAAGCGGAAAAATTTCTTAATCCGAAGTACGGCGACAATGTGGACGATCCATTGCTGATATTGAATATGGAAAAAGCCGCTTTAAGAATTGTTGCGGCGATAAAAAACAACGAGCGGATAATTATTTTCGGCGATTATGACGCCGACGGCATTTGCTCCAGCGTCATCTTCTACGATTTTTTCAAAAAAATAGGATTTGAAAATTTCCATGTTCACATTCCCGACCGATATTTGGAAGGATACGGATTGTCTTTAAAAGCAGTTGACGAATTTTGTAAACAAGGCGCGAAATTGATCATTACTTTGGATTGCGGCGTTACCAATGTCAAAGAAGTGGAGCATGCCAACAAACTTGGCTTGGAAGTTATCATAATAGACCACCACATCGTGCCGGAAAGTCCGCCCAAAGCTTACGCGGTAGTGGACTTGAAACAAGACGAAGAAACTTATCCGACTAAATTTTTGAGCGGAGCGGGGATTGCTTTTAAGACAATCTGCGCCGTTATCAAAATTGGCAAATTCAATGTCATTCCGGGCTGGGAAAAGTGGCTTTTGGATGTGGTGGCTATAGCCACGGTGGCCGATATGGTGCCCTTGCTCGAAGAAAACAGAACCCTTGTTTATTACGGTTTGAAAGTTTTGAAGAAAACCCAAAGGCCCGGACTGATTTCTTTGTGCAGGCGATTAAAATTGTCTCCCGCCAACATAACGGAAGACGATTTAAGTTTTACGATAGCGCCAAGGCTTAATGTCGCCGGCCGAATGGATCACGCCACGGTCAGCTTTAATCTGCTTACCACTCAATCCGAGCAGGAAGCGAATTGGATAGGCGAAAGATTGGAAACGATGAACGGCGACAGAAAAGAAGCGGTTGATAAAATCATTAAAATGATTGACTCTGAAATAGGCAAGACTCGGCCGGAGGTGATAATAAAAGGAGATGCAAGTTGGAGTCCGGGTGTTTTGGGCTTGACCGCCAATAGGACGCTGGAAAAGTATAACTGTCCGGTTTTTCTTTGGGGCAAAGGAGGAGACAACATAAAAGGTTCTTGCCGAAGCAATGGGGCGATAAACTTGGTTAATTTTATGAAGAGCCTTCCCGCCGGTTTGATGGACGATGTTGGCGGGCATGCTTTATCGGCTGGATATTCTCTGGCGGAAAACAAAACAGATAAATTGAAAGAAGAAATAATTAAACTTTACGCCGTTTTTCCTAAAAAAGAGATTGACAGCGTTGTTGATATTGAAAAAGAAGCCAGTATTGATGATGTTGGCGTCGCCTTTTTCTCCACAATAGAAGCTTTCCAGCCGTTTGGGGTGGATAATCCCAAACCGATTTTTTCTTTCAAAAATTTGGTTATTCACGGGGTGAAAAAGTTCGGCAACGGAGGAATTCATCTTCAACTTGATTTTAAAAAAAGTCCCGCCACTGGGAATAAAATAGTTTCGGCCATCGGGTTTTTTATGAGCAATCAGCCGGAAATAATTGGTTTAAAGCCAGGGCAAACAATAGACTTAGCCGCCTCAATTGAGAAAAGCAATTTTCGCGCCAAACCGGAAATAAGACTGAGGATTGTGGATGTTAAGATAAAACGATAATATATCTTTATGGAAAAAATTATCATTTACACCGACGGCGGTTCAAGAGGCAACCCCGGCCCGGCTGGAATGGGAGTTGTTATCGCGGATGGAAAGGGAAAAATGATGAAGGAGTATTCCGGTTTTTTGGGCGTAAAAACCAACAATGAAGCGGAATATGAAGCAGTGATATTTGGACTGAAAAAAATAAAGGCCTTGCTGGGCAAAGAAAAAATAAAAAATACGGAAATTGAATTTCGTCTGGACAGCCAGCTGATTGCCCGTCAATTAAACGGCGAATATAAAATTGAAGAAGAAAGATTATTACCGCTGTTTATCAAAATCTGGAATCTGAAAATAGATTTCGGGCCGATAAAATTTTCGGAAATACCGAGAGAGCAAAACAAAGAAGCCGACAGATTGACCAATGAGGCGATGGACAATGAAAACTCAAAACTCAAAATTCAAAACTCAAAACTTTTTTAAATGCGACAGAAATTTCTAATTATCATTCTTTCCGGTTTCGTGGCGGGGGTCTTTATTTCTTCTTTTATTGATTTCGGTCGGGCGTTTGCCTTGTTTTTTGTTTTTTTGGGAGTAATTTTGGGCGCCGTTCACTTTTTTAACAGGTCAAAAATTTTTGGATTGGTCGCCCTTCTTTTCCTCGCTGTCGGATTGGGGCAATTAAGATACGGACAGTCGGACTTAAACGGCCGGCAATCCGATTGGCAAAACAAGACGGAGCAGAGAGGATCGTTTGTCGGAATCGTGTCGGACGAGCCGGAACAGAAAGAGAATTATAACAGACTGGTTTTGAAAGAAGAAAAAAGCGGAGGGAAAATCCTCGTTTATCTCCCGGCTTATCCTCAATATAAATACGGCGATAAGTTAAAAATAAACGGAATCTTAAAAAAGCCGGAAAAATTTGGTGACAATTTTGACCCCGCCAAGAATAAGAATTCTAGCGGGGTAAATTGGCCGGCATATCTGGCCAAAGACGATATTTACTACGAGATGTTTTATCCGCAAACGGAATTTGTTTCCGCCAGCAACGGTTTTTGGCTCAAAGAAAAATTATTTGCCTTGAAAGCGAATTTTCTTTTGGCCGTCGCCAATGTTGTGCCGGAACCACACTCCGCTTTTTTGGGTGGGATAACCATCGGAGCGAGAGAAGGTTTGCCGAAAGATTTGGAGGAAAAATTCAGGACGACCGGCGTGGCGCACATAGTGGCCTTGTCTGGATATAACATCACCATCGTGGCGGAAACAATAATGCTATTTTTCGGTTTTTTGCCCCAATATCTGGCCATAAGCGGAGGGGTAATCGGCGTAATTTTGTTTGCCATAATGACCGGAGCGTCGGCTACGGTGTTGCGCGCTTCCATTATGGCCTTGCTGGCTTTAACGGCCAGAGCGACAGGGCGAATTTACACGGTTTCTTGGGCGTTGTTTCTGGCGGGTTTCTTTATGGTTTTGCAAAACCCGAAGATTTTGCGTTTTGACACTTCTTTCCAGCTTTCATTTTTGGCTACCCTGGGCCTGATCTACATTTCGCCGATTATAAAAAACAAACTCGGCTTTGTCACCGATAAATTCAATCTGCGGGAAATTTTTTCCGCCACCATTTCGGCTCAGATCGCCGTTTTGCCTTTGTTGGTTTACAAAACGGGATTGATTTCTTTGGTCGGTTTGCCGGTCAATTTTTTAATCTTGCCTTTTATCCCTTTGACGATGTTTCTTGGTTTCGCAGTGGGGATTTTTGGCATATTCAGCCACTTGATAAGCCTGCCTTTTGCCTGGACAAGCTATGTTTTGCTTCAATACGAATTATTTATCGTGGATATTTTCGCCAAACTGCCGTTTTCGGCGGTAAATATCGCCGGTTTCTCGGAAGTTTTCTTGATTTTAAGCTACGTGGCCATTTTCTTTATCGTTTCTCATCTTCGCCAGAAAGAAAAACTGGCAACCCAAAAACTTATTTAATCAGTTTTGTTTTTATTATGATTCTTTGATTTCCAGAAAAAGTAGCCGATGATGGAAACGGTTTATCGTGTCAAAACTTTATAAAGTTGTTATAAATTTGACTAACTTTATAAAGTTTTGTATTATGGCAACATAATAAGTATTAACCCAAAAACATGACTATTCGTCAAAAGCTGGAAGTTATAAGAAAAATGTTGGGTTTGACGCAGACCAAACTAGCCGAAAGGTTTGGCGTGTCTTTTGTCGCTTTCAATAGTTGGTGGACCGGCAAATCGGAGCCGAGGCCAAAGATGCAAGCGATCATAAACGAGTTGTTTTTGGAAGTAACCGGGCGGAAGATAATCCCCGAAGATCAACTCGCGGCAAAAAAACAGGCCTTGCAACAAAAGTCGTCAGAACATAAAAATATCATAACTGAAATTTTAGACAGCCCGGATGTTCGCGATCAGTTTATTTTAAAGCTCACTTATCACAGCAACAGTATTGAAGGTAGCACGCTTACTGAACCGGATACGGCGGCAATTCTTTTTGATAATGTCGCCTTGCCAAATAAAAATTTGATCGAACAATTAGAAGCGAAAAATCATCAAACGGCTCTTAATTATTTGTTTGATCGTGTCGCCAAAAAAGAAAAAATTAATGAGGATTTAGCATTAAAACTTCACAGTATTCTTATGAACGGTGTTCGTCCTGATGCGGGTGTTTATCGCGACCATGCCGTTAGAATTACCGGCGTCAATTTGCCGACCGCAAATTATGCGAGCGTTCCCAAATTGACATCCGAAATAATGACTCGGGCCGCTTTAAAAACCAAAGATATTATCGCATTATCCGCTAGCGTTCACAGCAAATTTGAACAAATTCATCCCTTTTCTGACGGCAATGGCCGTGTCGGTAGATTGCTTATGAATGCGATGTTGCTTAGCGCAAATTTAGCTCCCGCGATCATTCGTAACGAACAAAAACAGCTTTATTATACTTACCTCTATAAAGCTCAGACTAAAGAAGACGATAGCCAATTGGAAGGTTTCCTTTGTGAAGCCGTTACGGATGGATTCAAAATTTTGGAACGCCAAGATTAAAAAAGGAAATTATAGGGCAAAAAAGCAGTGTCTTCAATCATAAAAAACTTCAAATATTATTTTTTAGGAGTCCTTTTTTTAGGGGTAATTTTCGTTTGGTACGCCGTATTGGCGGAAACAAGACACGGCTTAAAAGTCGCCTTTTTGGATGTCGGGCAAGGCGACGCCATTTTCGTGGAAGCGCCCAACGGCAATCAAATTTTGATAGACGGCGGTCCGAACAAATCGGTCTTAAGGGAGCTGTCCAAACAGATGCCTTTTTATGATAGAACTATTGACGCGGTGATTTTGACTCATCCTCACTTGGACCATTACGCCGGGCTTAACGAAGTCCTGAAAAAATACAAAGTAAGTTTGGAAATGGATCCGGGGACGAAAGTCAAAGGCGCCGGATTTGGAGAATTTGAAAATTTGGTAAAATTAAAAAACATAAAAAATCTTTACGCCAAAAGGGAAATGAAGATAAGTTTAGACAAGGATTTGCGTTTGGATATTTTGTTGCCGGTTATAAATGATAAAAACTTGTCCGAGCACGATGGTATGCTTGTTTCTCGCTTGGTTTACAAAAATAATTCTTTTTTGTTGACGGGGGATACGGGGGATATGGAAGACAATTTGGAAAATTTTTTGCTTTCTTTTGGCGGCAACATAAAAAGCGATGTGTTGAAAATCGGCCATCACGGCTCCAAAACTTCCACTTCGGAAAAATTTTTGGGTTGGGTTAGCCCGGGTTTGGCCGTCATCTCCGCCGACAAAAACAACAAATACGGCCATCCTCACAAAGAAGTGACGGAACGATTGTCTGTGTTTGAAATCCCGACATTGAGAACAGACGAGAAAGGGACAATCGTCCTTAAAAGCGACGGCGAAAAAATTGTGGCGGAATGATTTATTTTGTGGTATAATCAACTTGTGACTAATCCAAAAAAAGAAAAAACGGTTTTTATCATCAAACCGGACGGAGTAAAAAGAGGTTTGGTCGGGGAGATATTGTCTCGTTTTGAAAAAAGGGGATTAAAAATTATTGCTTTGGATATGATTTTGGCCAGCAAGGAAGAAATAGACAGCCACTACCCGAAAGACGAAGTATGGATAAAACGATTAGGAGAAAAGTCAATGGGTAATTATCGACAATATTCCGTTGATCCGAAAGACAAATTGGGAACAGATGACCCGCTTGAAATAGGTAAAATGATAAGAAGATGGGTGGTGGAGCATATGACTTCCGGACCTATAATCAAAGGAGTGGTTAGCGGAGTGCATGCCATAGATATGGTCAGGAAAATTTGCGGCAATAGCTTGCCAAACTTGGCGGAAATGGGAACAGTAAGGGGAGATTATTCCGTTGATTCGGCGATATCGGCCAACTTAAACAAAAGAGCCGTTCACAATATTATCCACGCTTCTGAAAACATGGAGGAAGCGGAAAACGAATTAGGCCTCTGGTTTAAGCGGGAGGAAATTCATGATTATAAACGGGCGGAAGAGGATATAATGTTTTGATTATAAAATATAATTGGCGTGAAAATATGACTCAAAGATATCAAGTTTATAAGTGCAAAATTTGCGGAGGCAAGCTGGAAGTTTTGGTTCACGGTGGAGACAATCTGATTTGTTGCGGAGAAAAAATGGAATTATTAGAAAATAAGACGGAAGATACTGGCCACGAAAAGCATGTTCCAATCATAGAAAAAACGGATAATGGAATTAAAATAAAAATCGGTTCCATCCCGCACCCGATGGAAGAAAAGCATTATATAGAATGGATTGAAGCCGTTTGGGACGGCCGAACCTACATCAAGTTTCTAAACCCGGGCGATAAGCCGGAAGCGGAATTTGAAATTCCCACGATGGAAGTTTTGGCCAGAGAACATTGCAATATTCACGGATTATGGAAATCAAAATGAAAGAACCGCTCGTTTTTCTTCTGATGGGCAGGTCTGGATGCGGCAAGGGCACCCAAGCTGAATTATTGATTAAGTTTTTTAAAAAAGAAAAATTAGGTAAAATCCTTTATGTTTATACGGGCGACGAGTTCAGAAAATTCTTCAGAAAGAAGAAGAATTTTACCGCCGAAATGGCTCACAAGATAGAACTTTCTGGAAATTTGGAACCGAGTTTTTTGTCGGTTTGGCTTTGGAGCCGAAAATTAGTGGAAAAAATGACTCCCGAAGCGAATTTAATAATGGACGGAGCCCCTCGCAACTTGACGGAAGCCAAAATTATGAACGACGCTTTTGATTTTTACGCTCGTAATAATATAAAGCCGATATATCTTGAAGTAAGCAGATCTTGGGCCATGGAAAAATTACTTAATCGAAAAAGAGAGGACGATACCATAGAGTCTATAAACAAAAGGTTTGATTTTTTTGACCGATCAGTTATGCCGGTCATTGATTATTATGAAGGCAAAAGCAAATATAAATTGATACGGATATACGGCGAGCAGAGCGTAGAAGCCGTGCATCGGGAAATATTGGGGAAAGTTTTCAAATGACGATTCTTAAAAACACCGAAGACATAAACAAGTTGAGAAAAGGGGGCAAAATTCTTGCCTCTGTTTTGTATGAAGCGGCTAGAAAAGCCATTCCGGGCGCAAAAACGATAGAACTGGATATTTTGGCCGAGAAAATGATAAAAGAAGCCGGAGGGCGGCCATCGTTTAAAAATTACAAAACGCCGGACGATAAAATTTCTTATCCGGCTTCTTTGTGCGTTTCCATAAATGAAGAAGTAGTGCATGGAATACCAAGCGAGAGAGTTTTCAAAGACGGCGATATCGTCAGTTTGGATTTGGGGATAGAGTATAAAGGATTTTATACAGATTCGGCCATAACCGTTTCTGTCGGCAATATAAGCGAGCAAGCAAAGAAACTTATAGAAACAACCCAAGAAGCTCTTAATCTCGGAATAATGGCCGTAAAAAACGGAGCGTTTATCGGGAATATCGGATATGCCATTCAGTCTTTCGTCGAGAAAAACGGCTTTAATGTCGTGAGGAAATTAGTAGGACATGGTCTTGGCCGGAAAGTGCACGAACCTCCGGAAATTCCCAATTTTGGCGTGAAAGGAAAAGGAGAAGTTTTGCGAGAAGGCGAAGTCATCGCCATTGAGCCAATGATAACAGTTGGTCGCCACGATATTAATCTGGACAAAGACTGGTGGACATGGAAAACAAAAGACGGCTCTCTCTCCGCCCATTTTGAACACACAATAATCGTGACCAAAAACGGGGCGGAAATAATAACGAAGATATAGGGGTATTTGTATTTTATTGAAAACCAACAAAATTAACAAAACCAAAGTTATCACTTTATAGGCGATAGCGTCAAAAGTGATAACAAGTTATAATTTAATTACAAAACAAAACAAATGGAACGAGAAAAAATAAAATCCATCGCCAAATGCGTCCTGGGAGTTTTAGGAATCGCGGGTGTTTTAACAATCGCGGCCGTCGCTCCAAATTCAGTCCAAATGCTTAAAATGTTCGGCTTGAAAAACAAAAGATACAAAACAAAAAGCGTATATAGTTCCTTGAAAAGGATGCAAAGCCAAAGATTAATTGAAATTACCGAGCGAGACGGCCAAACAATTATAAGCATTACAGAGAAAGGCAAGAAAAGATTTTTAAGCTACAATTTTGAAACAATGACTATATTTGCGCCTAAAAAGTGGGACGGCAAGTGGCGGATTGTCGGTTTTGATATCCCGGAAAAGAAAAAAGCGGCAAGAGAGTCCTTGAGGAAAAAAATAAGGGAATTGGGTTTTATGACTCTGCAAAAAAGTCTTTTTGTTTTGCCTTATGATTGTAAAAAGGAAATAGAATTTATCGGGGAATTTTTTGGAGTCGGCAAGTGTATCGTTTACGCGGAAGCAAGTTTCATAAACAATCAAGAATATTATAAAGAGCGATTTAATCTTGCCTAAATATACATGGCCTGTATTTTTAAACCTTATTTAAAGCCATATTATCACTTTTGACGCTATCGCATTTTTTTGATAACTATAGTTTTGAGATATAGGTTATTTTTTTATGTTAAAATAAACAAATGCGTTATCTAGGCATTGATTATGGGGAAAAAAGAATAGGGGTGGCCCTTTCCGATGAAAAAGGAAAGATGGCTTTTGCTCATAGCGTTATCGCCAATCGCGGAACAAAAAAAGTATCGGCGGAAATAAAGAAAATTTGCGCGGAAAATTCTGTCGGTAAAATCGTGTTGGGCAAATCTTTGAATTACAAAGGAAAAGCTAATCCGATTATGGCGAAGATAGAGCTCTTTAAAACAATGTTGGGAAAAGAAACAAACTTGCCCGTGATTTACGAAAACGAAACGCTTACTTCGGCTGAAGCCAAAAGGCCGATTAGCGGCCCGAGAAAACGTCCTCCGGTTTTAAGCAAAAGAAAGTCGCCGGAAAAAGAAAAGAAAGCGAGGATGAAAATTGACGCTTCCGCCGCCGCCTTGATTTTAATGAGTTTTTTGGATAAAAAATCAGGGTATGATAAAATATAAATACGCGTGAAAAACAAAAAAAAACTTTTTCTTGATGTTTTGCCGCCTCCCGATTATTTAAGGATGCCGATTCTTTGTTTTGACCTTTCCGACAAATCCATCAAGTACATAGAACTGCGAAAAAAAAATAGGATTATTTCCGTCGGGCAATTCGGAATTTATTCTTTAGACGAAGGGATAATAGAAGGAGGAGAAATAAAACAAAAAGACAAACTCACCGCCTTTTTAAAACAAATCAAGGAAAAATTAAAAACAGAACTCATTATGGCTTCTCTTCCGGAGGAAAAAGTTTTTTTAAGCAGAATAAAATTCCCCTTGATGGATGAACACAGAATAAAAGAAGCCTTGTCCTTGCAGCTTGAGGAATATGTTCCTCTGCCAAACACTGAAGCGATTTTTGATTACGATGTTTTAAACGAACCGCACAAAAACGGGAGGCAAGACCATTTGGATTTGAATTTGGTGGCGCTTCCAAAGAGTTTTGTGGAATCCTATCGGGATGTTTTTACGGGAGCCGGATTCATCCCGGCCATTTTTGAAACAGAGGTTCAATCTTTCGCCAGAGCCGTTGTTCCAAAAGAAGAAATGGGCAATGTTATGGTTATAGACTTCGGAAGAACAAGAACGACATACGCTATCGTGAGCGGCGGCAAGGTTCAATTTGCCTCTACCACCGCCCTCGCTGGAGAAGAAATAGAAAAAGCGTTTGTCCTCCACTTGAAAATTGATAAAACGCAAGTTGAATCGGCCAAGAGGGATATAGGATTGATAAAAAGAAAAGGAAACGAGAAATTGTTCGAATCATTAAATCCGATGGTGTCAATTATTAGAGATGAGGCGGCTAAGCAAGCGGCTTATTGGTTGTCTCACAACAAAGACGACAAAAAAACGGATAAAATATCCAAAATTATTTTATGCGGCGGAGAAGCCACTCTGGCGGGCTTGCCGGAATTTCTTTCTTACGAACTGAAAATGAGGGCAGAGCTTGGCAATCCTTGGGTCAATGTCGTTTCTTTTGAAGATTATATTCCCGAAATAGAAAGGAAGGATTCTTTGGCTTATTCAACGGTAATCGGCCTGGCTCTAAGGCAATGGACTGATTAAAATTTAAAAAATGAATTTATTGCCGGAAGAAAATAAAATACTGTTTAAAAAATATTATTTAAGGAGGCTTTTTGTTGTTTTTGTTTTTTTGTTTTTTTCCGCGGTTTTCGCCGGAATCATTGTTTTAATACCGACGCATTTGCTCATCTCGTCCCATAAAAACGATTTAAGCGCGGAATCGGCGGCTTATTTAAAAAAAGAAGTCAAGTCGGCCGATAATGCCGCCGCCCTTGAGATAGAAAAATTAAACAACCGGTTGGATTTTTTAGAAAAAGCGGTAAATGATAAAAAACTCAATATTTTTTTTAAAAATATTTTTGATAAAAAAAATTCCGGCGTAAAAATAACTTCTTTTTCTTATGAAAAAGGCAACGTGTCAAAAATTAAAGACAAAATATCAACAGACGACGACAAAATATCTCTGTACGGAAAAGCGCGGAAAAGAGAAGACCTGCTTATTTTTGAAGGGCAATTGAAAAAAGAATGGGGAGATCAGAAAGTTGTTTCCCCTGTTTCAAACCTTATCAATGAAAAAGACCTGGATTTTTCATTGATTTTATATATTCAAAATGAAAAATAAATTTTTTACGACAATTTTTATTTTATTCGCGTTAATTCTCGCGGCTTTCGCCGGCTGGTTCTACTTATTTTCAAAAATATCTTCGGAAAGAAAAGAAATAATTGAATTAAGAAAAAGCATCCTGCGCGGCGATAAAAAAAATGTTGATGAAAAATCTTTGGCCCGCCTTCTTGAAAGCGTAAAAAATGAAAAAGAAGCGGTTGAAGCCATTTTTTTAAAAGAAGATGACCTCGTTAGACTTATAAAAGGATTGGAATCAATAAGGGGAAGCTCGGGCGTATCTTTGAAAATAAGCGCCATTTCAGCGGAAAAAAAGAAAACTTCCAAACCCGCCATTTCTTTCAGCGCCCAAGGAACGTTTGAACAACTTTTCAAGTATCTATATTTCTTGGAAAATCTTCCGTATTTGATAACGATAAATAAAGTTTTTTTCCAAAACGAGGAAAAGGGAGACAGTGACGCCAAAGCGGATGACAAAAAAACAAGCTCAACGCCCGGCTGGCAGGCGTTGTTTAGCATACAATTGGAAAGTTATGAAAATTGATTTTAAAAAAACATTAAGATATCTCAATCCGAGCAGTGTTGATAATTTGGGAGCGATAAATCCTTATCGCGACTGGAAAGTATCGGTTATTTTTTCCACCATTTTTCTGATTATTGTTTTGTTGGCGGACGGTTATGTTTTATGGAGAAGCTTGCATGTTATAAACGAAAATATAGTATTGGAAGAGCAAGTCGCGATTACCGTCGTCAATCGGGCGTCTTTAAGCAAAGCGATTGAGGCGATAAAAGCCAAAGAAGAGCAGTTTAAAAAGCCGTTTGAGATGATAATCGCGGATCCGTCGCTCTAAATTTATTTTTTAGTTCGTTTCGCCCTCGTAGTTCAATGGATAGAACTGGAGACTTCTAATCTCCCGATCGAGGTCCGATTCCTCGCGAGGGCATTTTGAAAATTTTCGGACGGTTAGCTCAGTTGGTAGAGCATCTCATTTACACTGAGAGGGTCATAGGTTCAAGTCCTATACCGTCCATAGATAATTTTTAACATTATGTTATCATTAAAAAAAAATGACAACGGTAATTATCCCAAAAGAATTAAGTGAGACCAAAGGCCTTGTGGCCGCGCCAAAAAATTCTTACAAGAAGTTTTTAGCGTGGCAAAAAAAGACGAAATCGGTAAAAACTTTTAAGCCGACGCTTTCAGACATAAGATCTCTTGATCGAGCCAGAAAAAATTTTGTAAAAGGCAATTATATAACACTTCAAAAATTTAAAGATGAGCTGGCAGGTAATAATAGATAATTTTGCGAGGAAACAAACAAGAAAAATTCCTAAAAATGACTCATTTCGCATTGCTAAAATTTTGGAGGAGTTAATTTCTAACCCTTATGCCGGCGATGTGAGCAAAATGGAAGGACGGGATGATGTGTGGAGAAGAAGGACTGGATCATATAGAATTTTTTACGAAGTGGACACTGTAAGAAAAATTATCTATGTTTTTGACATAAAACGAAGAACCTCAAAAACATATTAGATGGTTGATTAGATTTTGCGACACCGAGTGGTGTTGTATATATCCGTAAAAATTGATAATATAATTTCATTATATGGCTTTGCTTAGCTTCATAAAAAATTTGGTTTCCGAGAAAGAGGGTGTAAAAAAATACCGAGAAAAACTCGCTCAATTTTTAAGCGATTCCAATCTTTCCGACGAGGAAAAACAAGAGATTGAATCTATCTCGAAAAAATTCGCACTTACCCCCGGTGAAATTGGAAAATTGCAAAAATCTGCTTTGTCTGGTGTTTTTCAAAATATCACTTCCGATCAAAGAATTACGGAAAAAGAACGCCAATCATTGGAGGTTTTGCTTAACCATTTTGGGCTTCAGACAAAGGATATAAAATTTGACCAAAAATCTTTTAACAAATTTTATATCCTCGCCCTTATTGATAATGGTATCTTGCCGGAAATTAAAGAGGGTAATCACGATATAAATATCATTTTCAAAAAGGGAGAAATTTTACACTTTGGCACGGCTTCTGTATTGAGAAAACTAAAGCGTGTAACTACGCGCATAAATTACGGCGGGCTGACGGGGTCAATAAAAATTATGAAAGGTGTTCGTTATCGCGTTGGCTCGCTTGGAATCGGGGCGGAATCAAAAGAAGTGCTGGCTTCCGAGGACAACGGAATATTTTACATTACCAATCAGCGCGTGGGATACATCGGAAGCAGAAAGCAATTTGCTTTGCCTTTCAGCAAAGTGCATTCTTTTGAACTCCGTTCCGAAGGAATGTATATTTTCAAAGAGGGAAAAGAAACGCCTTATATTATCACTCTCGACGACTACGAGGTTCCGTCTGCAATGGTTTCTTTCATTATCAATAAAGAAGACTAACTGGCGGAGAAAATAAACGCCATGAATAAACTTTCTCAATCAACGATTGAAAAACTTGGTTATTATGTATATCTGCTTATTGAACCGAGAACAGGGCAGTCTTTTTATGTGGGCAAAGGTTGTGGCAATAGGATAAATCATCATTTGCTTGGCGCTTTAGAGATAAACAAAAATGAGAAAGAAAAGATTCGGACTATTCGCGACATTCAAAGCAACGGCTTAAATGTCGGGATTGTGATTTTACGCCACGGACTTACAGAAAAAGAAGCGTTTGAAGTTGAAAGCGCGATGATTGATTTTCTTGGAAAGGAAAACTTAACCAACCTTGTATCAGGACATCATGCCGCCGACCGAGGATTGATGAAATTGGAAGATATAAAAATTAAATACGAAACCGAAGATGCTGTTTTTGAAGAGCCGGTAATCCTTCTAAACGTCAGAAATCAATTTTCTCGTGGTATTAGTGCCTCTGAACTATACAAAATCACAAAGGGAAATTGGGGTGTTGATTTGAATCGTGTAAGTAATATAACAATTGTTTGTGCTGTAGCCTTAGGAATAGTCAGAGAAGTTTACATCCCCAAGGCATGGTTATTTTTAGGAAAAGTAAACAAAAAAGGTAATAAATTATATTATTTTGAAGGAAAGATCGCACCGCAAAAAATACGAGAGAAATATTTGCATAAATCTGTAGCAAGATTTTGGAAAAAAGGTAGTCGAAGCCCAATAAAATATGAAGGATGAGTTGTGGCGATTCAAAAATTTTTTGGGCAATTCCGAAACCCACCCGCATTCCTCCCTAGACCCCCTCCTGCGGGCGAAAAATCAGTCGAGGTAGGCGGAATCTATTTCCTCATTCAAATTTTTCCCCTGCCGAGCCTGAATTTATTTCGAAAATGGTTCGCATAAATGCTAAAATAACACCATAGATAGGAACGAATATGAATTTATCCATCATCTATCAAGACAACGACATTGTTGTCGTAAACAAACCGGCTGGCATTTCCGTCCATAAAGGAATCGCTGAGAAAGGAGAAACATTGGCCGATTGGCTGGCGGAAAAATTTCCAGAAATTAAGAAAGTGGGGGATGAGCCGGAATTGCGGCCTGGCATAGTTCATCGTTTGGACAAAGACACTTCCGGCGTTTTGGTGGCGGCCAGAAATCAAAAATCTTTTGAATTTTTGAAAAATCAATTTCAAAAAAGAGAAGTTGTTAAAAAATATTTGGCGTTAGTGGAGGGAGAATTAAAAAATGACAACGGGACGATAGATTTGCCGATAGGCCGAAGCGCAAGCGATTTTAGAAAAAAGCTGGCATCGGATAATGCGAAAGGGGAATTGCGAGAAGCGGTAACGGAATATAAAGTTTTGGAAAAGTTTCCAAACTATACCCTTGTTGAGGCTTATCCGAAAACGGGGCGAACGCATCAGATAAGAGTTCATTTCAAAGCCATTGGCCATCCGATTGTCTGCGATTCATTGTACGGCGGGAAAAGAATGACTTGCCCTTTCGGCCTTGCTCGCCATTTTTTGCACGCCAATTTTTTGGAGTTTGTTTCTCTTTCCGGCGTGAAGCTGAAACTGGAGGCCGACTTGCCGGAAGATTTGGAAAAAGTATTGGCGGGATTGCGGAAAAAATAAATCTGTGCTAAATTGTCGGTTATGGAAACAAACATTGAACAAAGAAAGGGTTGGGACATTAAGTCCGGTAATACCGTTAAAGTCTGGCAGAAAATAAAGGAAGGGGACAAGTTCAGACTACAGGCTTTTGAAGGCTTGATTATCGCCCATAAGCACGGTTACGAACCCGGGGCAACTTTCACGGTCAGAAAAATTTCCGACGGCATTGGAGTGGAAAGAATTTTTCCGATATTTTCTCCCATTATAGAGAAAATTGAAGTTGTCAAAAAATCCAAAGCCAGAAAGGCCAAACTTTATTACGTTAGAACCAAAGCGGCCAAAGAAATCAGAAGGAAAATGAAGACTTTGAAATCAGAGGGAAGAAAGTCAAAAGGCACGGATGTCGTTAAACCAGGGGCGATAGTTGAAACGGTTGAAACGTCGGCTGAAAATCCAAAGAAAGAATAAGTTGATTTTGATTATTTTTGCAAAACTGACATAGAATGTCGGTTTTGTTGTCTATTTGGACGATAGGCAGAATAGATAATAAATTAAAGGTTGAAAATAAGGCGGATTTTGGGCATAATGACTTTGTTTAAGCCCAGGTGGCGAAATTGGCAGACGCACTACCTTGAGGTGGTAGCACCCGCAAGGGTATGGAGGTTCAAGTCCTCTCCTGGGCATTTGAGGATTTGAAGGGGGTAATATTTTATGGTGGCTATAGCTTAGTGGTAAAGCTCCGCTCTGTGAAAGCGGCGATGCGGGTTCGATTCCCGCTAGTCACCCCTCATTCTTTTTTATTTCCTCCCTTATCCTCGCCCCCAAGTCTTCTTTTGGATTTTCCCTGTAATAATCTTCCACTTCGGTGGCGCCGATGTGAGCGTTTTTGTAACTTTTGCCTTGGTCCATCAGGTATCTTTCGTGAAGCTCATGAAGAATGATAAATTTTCTCTCTTCAGGAGAAAGCGCTTCTTCTATCCAAATTTCATTTTTGTGAATGAACGGATAAACTAAATCATGCCCGCCTTCGCAATAATCAAGCAAAAAAAAACTTCTGACCAAATTTCCGTCCACCAGCCAAATTTTAATTTTATCGCTATATTTTTCAATAATCTTCTTTTTAATTTTTTCTAGTAATTCTTTTTTATTAAGGCTTGATTTTGAAATCTGCCGGACTTCCGCTGAATTTTGCCGTTCATTTTTCTCAAAGTTATCAGCCATTTTGTCAGCCTTGGTGTAATTTTCACCGGAATCTAAAAGACCTTTTTCATAAATAAAACGATCTATGAAATACTGATACTCTTTCGGATCCAAATCCTCGTCTATCCAAAACTCATTTTTAGGCACAAACCCAAATTGATTGCTGTCGGCGCATTTTACAAAATTTTCGTTTATTTCTTTTCTTATCAGCGCTCCGTCAACCAGCCAGACGGCGTAGTCGCCGACATTATTTATTTTTTTGACGTAAATATTTTTGTTCATTGTGAAAACAGTTTCGTCTCTCAATTATTTTACACCCGATTGTTAAAAACTGAAATTTATCCTATACTTTTTCCCATCGGGCTGTAGTATACCGGCAGTACATGCGCTTCGGGTGCGTAGAGACCGGGTTCGATTCCCGGCAGCCCGAAAAAAATTGAGAATTTGCCAAAATTTTTATATACTTACCTTATGTCTATTTCCTGGGCGGCAAAAAAACAATTAACTTATTTTCTTTTTGTCCTGTTTGCGATCGCAGGATTAATTGTCGCGGTTTGGCTGAATATCACCGCTCCGAGTTGCGCCGACGGCAAACAAAATCAAAATGAAAAAGGAATTGATTGCGGCGGACAATGTTCCAAAGAATGTCTTGGGGAAATAAAAAATTTAACTGTTTTGTGGAGCAAATCTCTTAAAGTGTCCCGGGGCGGGTACGACGCCGTGGCGTTGGTGGAAAACAGAAACTTGTTTCTTTCGGCCCAATCGGTCAAATATCAGTTTAAATTCTATGACGACAGGAATATTCTGATAGCCTCAAGAAACGGGGAAATTTTTGTAAATCCCGGACGGAAAGTTGCCATTTTTGAAAGCAACGTAGACGTCGGGGCCAGAAAGCCGGCTAAAGTTTTTCTTGAATTTCAAAGAAACATAAACTGGGAAATCTATAAAGGCGAAAATCTCGGCTTGGTTGTGACAAAAAAAGAATACCAAAATGACCCCAAACCCTCCATTTCCGCGACTCTAGAAAATAAAACACTGGCTGACGTTAAAGGAATTTACGCCGTGGCGATAATATACGCCGATGACGGCAACGCTATAGCCGCCAGCGCCACAAAAATCGGAGAGATAAAAGGAGGGGCTTCGGCGGACATATTTTTTACCTGGCCGGAAAAGTTTGAAGAGGGGTACTCCCGCGACGAGATATATTTAAGCGCCCAGTCGGTTTCCAGCTTCTGATATTTTATGAAAATAATCCAAAGATACGCCGGCATAGATTGGATTTTATTTTTGGCGACCACGCCGCTACTCGCGGCCGGCCTCATAAGCATGCGCTCTTTCGGAGTCGGAAGCGATTATTATTTCACGAGGCAATTGTTTTGGATAGGAATCAGTGTTTTTGTTTTCTTCGCTTTCAGTCTTGTTGATTGGCGATTTTTGCGCAAGTCGGAACTGCTCGCCGGTTTTTTTGTTTTGACTAGTTTTTTTTTGGCGGCTCTGCTTATCTTGGGAAAGACTGTCAAAGGGGCGTCCAGTTGGTTTGATTTCGGTATTTTTTCCGTTGAGCCGGTTGATCCGCTCAAAATCGTCGTTATCCTTATTTTAGCCAAATATTTTTCCAGAAGGCACATAGAAATAGCTAACGTGAGACATATTATTCTGCCCAGTTTGTATGTTTTCATCCCAACTTTTTTGGTTTTTCTCCAGCCTGATTTCGGTTCTTCCATAATAATATTTTTAATTTGGTTGGGAATGATGCTGGCATCGGGTATAAACAAAAAGCATCTATTGGCCATTTTTTTGATAGTTGTCGTAACTTTGGCGTCGGCCTGGCTCTTTGTTTTTAAACCCTACCAAAAAGCCCGCATTTTGACTTTTCTTGACCCGACAAAGGACGCGAGAGGGGCCGGTTATAACGCTTTGCAATCAATGATCGCCGTCGGTTCGGGCCAATTTTTTGGCAAAGGAATAGGCTTTGGCAGTCAGAGCCGGCTGGAGTTCCTGCCGGAACATCAAACCGACTTTGTTTTTGCCGCTTTTGCCGAAGAGTGGGGTTTCGTCGGAGCGCTTTTTATTTTTATTTTTTACGGAATCATAATTTGGAGAATTTTCAGGAACGCCGCCTTGGGGCGGAGCAATTTTGAATCTTTGTATGGCATAGGAGTGGCGGTATTTTTGACGGCTCATTTTTTCGTCAACATCGGAATGAATATAGGCATAATGCCCATTACCGGCACCAACTTGCCTTTTTTAAGTTACGGCGGGACGCATATGCTCACGGTTTACGCCGCGCTGGGAATCTTGATGGGCATGCGCCGCTATTCTCGCCACACCCACCCCGACGACGCCGAAACGGAGTTTCTTGGGCCAAGATAACCCCACTTGGACATTCAATGTCCAAGTGGTAATACTGCAAAGATTATTTGTTGAGATTTGGCATAAAAATTTATAAGGCTGTATAATAATTTTTATGAGTACAAATAAAAAAACAACAGATTCTTACAGTAAATATGCTGAGCAATGGGCTATGTTGATGCGCAGCGGGGAAAATTATGGGCATGTATATGTGGAAAAGCCCTCAATGTATAAACGATTGCCTGACTTGATGGGCAAGAATGTTTTGGCGGTTGGATGCGGAACCGGCGAGGAATGCGATCATTTAAAGTCTTTGGGAGCGAGTAATGTTGTTGGCATTGACGCATCCGAAGGTCTTATAGAGTACGCTCGGAAAAGTTATCCTGATATTGAATTTCGTGTTATGGATATGGAAAATATTAAATTAGACGAAAAATTTGATTTTGTATATTCAAGTTTGGTTATGCATTACGTCGAGTCGTGGAAGAAAGCATTGAATAGCATTTCTGCTGTTATGAAAGATGATGCGATTTTATTATTATCAACACACCATCCAGTAGCATATGGAGTTAAGGAGACAGACACGGAAGACGAGTCAGTCTCGTTGCTTGGCTACAAAAAATCTAAGAAAAATGATGGATATGAAATTATTGGGGATTATCTTAATACCCGCCAAGTCGATGGTGTGATGTTTGGCAATCTTAATGTAAGTTATTATCATCGTTCTCTTGAAAGCACAATTAAAGATATTCTTGAATCAGGTTTTCAAATTGTTGATTTTGCGGAGCCAAAAGCAATTTCCGCCGTAAAAGAAAAAAGTAAACGGTATTATGAAATCCGCGACAAAATTCCTTTGTTTATGATTTTCGCTTTGCGAAAGGAAAACTAACCCCCACTTGGACATTCAATGTCCAAGTGGTAATATAATTGTATGAGAAAGGCACCGTTTGTTAATAAAGAATATTATCACATTTTCAATAGAGGTGTGGACAAAAGAAAGGTTTTTCTTAGTGGTGATGATTTTAATAGGTTTTTACAAAGTATGGACGAGTTTAATTCCGTTGCGCCGATAGGAAGTATATATGAAAATTCTTTCAATAAAAAACAACTTGGACATTCAATGTCCAAGTTAAAAAAAGAGAAAGATAAATTGGTAAATTTTATTTGTTATTGCATAAACCCCAATCATTATCATTTTTTGTTGGAGCAGGTGTTTGATAATGGAATAGAGAAATTTATGCAACGACTGGGAAATGGTTATACAAAATTTTTTAATAACAAATATTTAAGAAGCGGTTCTTTGTTCCAAGGAAGGTATAAATCGGTACATGTTGATTCAAATGAATATCTGTTGCATTTAAGCGTCTATATCAATTTAAATGACAAAGTTCACCGACTTGGACATTCAATGTCCAAGTCAAGTTGGGATGAATATATAAGCGGGGGCAATTATTCATTTTGCAACAAAGGAATTATTTTAGATCAATTTAATAAGATAAAAGATTATGAGACTTTTGCGAATGATTCTTTGGAACCAATAATACAAAAAAAAGAAATGGAAAATTTTTTGTTGGAATAATATGGACATAATCAATCTGGAAAAATTTTTGAAAGATATGGGCGAATCGGGCTATCGCTTGAAACAGATTAAGAAAGCGGTGTTTGTGGATTTGATTAAAGACTGGGAAGAAGCGACCACACTGTCTAAAAAATTGCGGGAGGAAATAAAAAAAGAATTTAATATTTTAAGTTGGGAAGTTTTAAATATAATTGAATCAAAAAACAAAGATTCTGTTAAGGCGATTTTTAAACTGAAAGATGGAAACATTATTGAAACTGTTCTGATGAAGCATTTAAACACAAAAGAAGACGACACTAAAAACGGAAGAAACACCGTTTGCGTTTCTTCTCAAGCCGGCTGCGCCATAAATTGCGAATTTTGCGCCACGGGGAAAATGGGCTTGAAAAGAAATTTAACCGGCGAAGAAATCATTGACCAAGTTTTATTTTTCGCCCGGCATTTAAGGCAATGGCAAGGCGAGACCTTGACATTGGATGTCAAGGTCTCGCCTTGCCATGATCGTTACGAAAAGGTTAATAATGTCGTTTTTATGGGTATGGGAGAGCCGTTTTTGAATTACGATAATACTATTCAAGCCATAAGAATTTTAAACGACAAAGACGGATTTAATCTAGGCATCAGGCATATTTCCGTTTCTACTTGTGGCATAATTCCCGGCATAGAAAAATTCGCCGAGGAAAATTTGCAAGTCAATTTGGCCATTTCTTTGCACGCGGCTGACGACGAAACAAGGACAAAATTGATGCCGATAAATAAAACATATCCTTTGGCGGAATTGATGAAAGCGGTAGGTGATTATATCAAAAAGACAAACCGCAAAGTGATGTTTGAATATTTGCTGATTGACGGAGTAAACGACCAGTCGGAAGACGCCGCCAATCTGGCCAAGCTGATGAAAAACAGTTTGTATCACATCAATCTTATCAAATATCACGATACCGGTAGTGGGCTTAAACCGTCGCCGCAAGCGAAGCGAACTCAATTTTTTGACGCGCTAAAAAAGATAGGCGTGTCCGCCACTTTCCGCGTCAGCTTCGGCGAGGACATCTTGGCCGCTTGCGGGCAGTTGGCGAGGAAGATACAATAATTTGCAATAACATTTTAAAGGGTTAACATAAAGGCATTATGACAACTTACATTTTATTCGGAATTTTGGGAGTCGCGGTTATTTGGTTTATCGCCATTTACAATGGTTTTGTGCGGTTGGTTAATAGGGTTAAAGAGGCATGGGCGGATATTGATGTCCAACTTAAGAGGCGGTACGATCTGATACCGAATTTGGTGGAAACGGTAAAGGGCTACGCCACGCACGAAAGAGAAGCGTTTGAGAAAGTGACGGAAGCCAGAGCCAGAGCTTTGGGGGCGCAATCGGTCAAAGAAAAAGAAAAAGCCGATAATCAAGTCAAAGAAGCCTTGAAATCAATTTTTGCCGTGGCGGAAGCCTATCCGCAACTGCGGGCGGTGGAAAGTTTCGTCAATCTGCAAAACGAATTGTCCGACACAGAAAACAAAATCCAGGCGGCCAGGAGATTCTACAACGGCAATGTCCGAGACTTGAACATCAAGACCGATTCTTTTCCCTCCAACATTGTCGCCAGAATGTTTAACTTCCAAAAAGCGGAATTTTTTGAGTTGGAAGAAGAAGCGGCCAAAGAGCCAGTGAAAGTGAAGTTTTAAAGTTTATGGAAATAAAAGACAAAGAACTTCACAGGATAGCCATTACCGCCATTATTTACAATAAAGACAGAAAGTTTCTCATAACTCGCCGAAATTTGAGCAAAAAAGCTTTTCCGGGAAAATGGACTGTGCCCGGCGGCGGACTTGAGACCGATGATTATGTAAATACTCCGCCTTCTACAAAGGCTGGACAATGGTATTACTCGGTTGAAAAAACATTGAGACGAGAAGTAAAAGAAGAAGTTAATCTGGAAATAGGCAAACCTCAATACCTGCTTGATCTTACTTTCATAATTCCCGACGGAACACCTTGTATGGTTTTAAGTTTTTACGCCCCTTATGTTTCCGGTGAAGTTAAGCTGGACGAAGACAGCATTGATTACAAATGGGTGACAGCTAAAGAAGCCGAAAGTTACGATTTGATTGACGGAATTTTGGAGGAAATAAAAATGGTGGAGGAGATTTTGAACAGGTAGAATTGATTTGTGTATTGACAATGTTATTACAAATGATAACATAAGAATTATGAACACGACAATACAAATAAGAATAGACAAAAACACTAAAGAAAAAGCTCAAAAGTCGCTTAGAAACATGGGGTTGGACCTTTCATCGGGCATTAAGTATTTTTTGAATCAAGTCAGTAAAACGGACAATCTATCTTATGTTTGCGACTTTGGTTATTTGCACGCATATTCTTCAGAGAAGCTAAAAGAATATAATAAAGAAATTGAATGGGCGAAAAAATATGGAAAAAGATTTTCTAGCGCCAAAAGCCTTCTCAATGATATTTTGGGTAAAAAATGAAATACATTTCCATTTATGCCAAAAAATTCAGAAAATCCATTAAAAAACTTGAGAGATCGGGTGCTTTTGATTTAAAAGAAACGGAAAAAGTCATGCAGAAATTAATTGACAGCCAAAAATTGGAATCAAAACACCGAGACCATTTTTTGACAGGAGAGTATGAAGGTTGCAAAGAGTGCCATATCAAAAATGATTTATTGTTGATATATGAAACAGACAAAGAAAAATCGCTAATCACTTTTGTAAATATTGGAAGCCATCAAGAACTTTTCGGATAATTTGAAAAAATGACTTTATACACCCAACAATCAAAAAATATCCACAAGACATGGCTTTTGATGACCGTGTTTTTGATCGTTGTCGTCGGCATCGGCTGGGTATTTTCGCAAATTTACGGCGATTCGTCTTTTGTCGCTATTGCCGTTGTTTTCAGCTTGTTTATGAATTTTTTCAGCTATTGGTTTTCTGATAAAATCGTCTTGGCAATGTCTGGCGCGCATCCGATAAAAAGAGAAGAAGATTTAGAGCTTTATAGAATTGTGGAAAATCTTTGCATTACAGCCGGGCTTAAAATGCCGAAAATTTATATGATAGACGACCAATCGCCCAACGCTTTTGCCACCGGCCGGAATCAAGAACATGCGGCCGTGGCGGTAACTTCCGGTTTGAGGCAGATGCTGAACAAAAACGAATTGGAGGGAGTCGTCGCCCACGAGCTTTCTCATATCGGCAATCGCGACATTCTTATTTCCACCATTATTGTGATTCTCGTCGGCTTCGTGGCGCTTATGTCGGATTTTTTTATAAGAGCGCAATTTTTCAGGGGCAGAAGAGATAATAGAGAAGGTGGAGGGCAAATCCAACTAATAATGATGCTTGTTGGAATAATTTTGGCCATTCTTACTCCGATTGTTGCTAAACTCATCCAGTTGGCCATTTCCCGAAAGCGAGAATTTCTGGCTGACGCTTCCGGCGCGCTTTTGACCCGATATCCGGAAGGCTTGGCTTCGGCTTTGGAGAAAATTTCCAATAGCCATATTCCGCTTAGGAGAATAAATAAAGCCACAGCTCATCTTTACATTTCTTCGCCGCTTAAAGGCGGGCAATTCGCAGGCTGGTTGGCAAAATTATTTATGACCCATCCGCCGGCGGAGGAGAGGATAAGGGCGTTAAGAGGATTAGAAATAAGTTAATTTTTATGGCGAACAATGAAAAATTAGATTCGGGAAGTTTTGAAGATAAAAAAGTCCAGGATTCTTTACTGTTGGAAAAAATCAATAGATTGGAGGAAGAAAACAAAGGGTTGAAAGAGGCGATAAAAAATTTAATGAATGACGAATTAACAGGCTTAAAAAGGAGAGCATTTTTTATTGAAAAATCAGAGCAAGATTTATTGAGCGTAATTTCTTCAGAAAAACAGGAAACCGAAAACAGAAAAGAAGGTTTTAAAGATATCAGTTTTTTATTTTGCGATATTGATTATTTTAAAACCGTCAATGATGAATACGGCCACGATTTCGGAGATGAAATTTTAAAAGAAATAGCGCTTATTATTAAAAAAAGTGTTAGAGGAAGCGATACTGTTTGCCGTTGGGGAGGGGAAGAAATGACTGTGAGCTTACTGGGCGCCGACGAAAACAAAGCGATGGAGATAGCCGAGGAATTAAGGAAAAATGTTAAGGACAATATGGCGGTAAAATACGGAACCGATCCCAAATACTCCGGATTGAAAGTTTCTTTGAGTATCGGAGTCAGTTCTTTTGAACCCGGTGTCAGTTTTGAAGAATTGATAAAACGCGCCGACAAGGCTATGTATTGGGCGAAAGGAAAAGGAAGAAATAAAGCGGTAAAATATTCAGATTTTTTGGAGGCGGAGAAGACGGAAAGGCAAGAACAAGAGAAAAAATAATTCTTTGAAACAAATTGCTTTGCGGGGCATAAATTAAGGATTATAATTAAAGCGGATAGAAAATTAAAAATAAACTTTTTCTTTTAACTTTTTTTAAAAAGGAGAATCTAATGGTATTAGAGAACGAGTTCCATGAAATTTTAGAAAAAAAAGGGATGGTTGAACAATGCCGCCAAATTTGGTGGAAACAATGGAAAACACACCAAGATAAATTTGGCGGAAGTAGAGAAGCTCTTGAAAATTTGGTCATAGCAGCCATTAAAAATGGTTGTAAAGCCCCTTGCAGTTTGTAAAACTGGGGCTTTATTTTTTGGCCATTTTCTGCCATAATGCGGAAATGATTTGGAGGGTTCGCATAGCGGTCTAGTGCGCAGACCTGGAAAGTCTGTGTGGGGCAACCCACCGAGAGTTCGAATCTCTCACCCTCCGCCAATTTTCACTTTTTGTGAAATCGTAAGAAACAGCCTCGGCGCAAAGCGCCTCG
>Ga0209541_10002995_pt1 | contig 31399 bp, 38 predicted proteins | sample RifCSPlowO2_01_FD_184027 | JGI IMG/M metagenome (GOLD analysis project Ga0209541, IMG submission 184027) | Groundwater microbial communities from Rifle, Colorado - Rifle CSP2_plank lowO2_0.1 (SPAdes) (version 2) | ecosystem: Environmental > Aquatic > Deep subsurface > Groundwater | place... | reverse complement strand
GTAATCCGTCTGCAAGCACTAATGGATTTGGAACGGGTTCTGCTTCGTCCGCCACAGCCGGCGGTGTTGGGCAGGGCGCAGGTTCCGGAAATAGTGTGCTCCTAGCGGAAGAGAATGTCGTAAATCCAAATAATAATCTAACTGCCAACCCGCTACTTTCAGGTTTTGAAAACATATTGTCTCTTTGTAGTTTGATAGGTCTGCTCATCCTTCTGATATTTTATATAATTTGGAGACTATGGCTACAAAAAAAATATGAGAAATCTGGGATACTGGAAGAAGAAATATGGAATAGATTTTATCTTTTCTTCGGGAGTTCTTCTGTTTTAGCCACACTTGTATCTTTTGACCTAGATGAATATTGCATTCTGCCTGTCTTTATAATAGCAATTGTAATTTGTCTTTGTCTATACGCTTATAAAAAATTTGGAAAATAGAAAACTGTTTTATTGAAAGGATATAGAAACATAAATACAATGTTTCTATGTGTTTGTGGTATAATTCACTTCGAATATGAAAAAATATATTCTTATATTATTTGCTCTCTTTGCTTCGATAATTTTGTCTATAGTTTTCTATTACAAATTCGACCCAGCTTTACTCACCAACCTTTCTTTTTATCTGAATCTGGCAAATCCTTATATGCGTATTATCCGAGTAGAGGAAGGCTTGCGCAAGGAAGAGGTGGCGCAAGTGGTGGCAGACAAGCTTGACTGGGATGATGTGGATAAAGCGAGTTTCATAAATAGCGCGAATGTTGAAGGCCATTATTTCCCGAAAACTTATCTCATCTACAAAGACGAAAATCCGTCTACGGTGGTAGCAACTATGCGCGACGAATTCAGCAAGCAGGCAAGTAAGATTAAAAAGCCAAAATCAAAACAAATAATCAACGAAGATACCGCGCTTAAAATCGCTTCCATTATCCAGCGCGAAGCGGCCGGCAAGCACGACATGAATTTAATTTCCGGAATTATCTGGAATCGAATTTTTAGCGGTATGAAACTGCAAATAGACGCGACTTTGCAATACGCCAAAGGCAACGAAGAAGATGGCTGGTGGGGACAGGTGACTTCCGCAGACAAAAAAATAAAATCTGCTTATAATACTTACCTCTACGCAGGACTGCCCCCCGGGGCTATTGCTAATCCCGGATTAGCGGCAATCTCGGCCGCTTTTAATCCGCAAAAAACAAACTGCCTTTTCTACCTGCACGACCGAAACCGAAAAATCCACTGCACCAAGACCTATGAAGAACACAAGAAAAATATCGAGATTTATTTAAAATAAAATTAGCTCGAAAAAGTCTTTTGGCTTTAGGCAAAGAACATGATACAATAAAAATATGAACGAACCAAAAGGACCAAGATTTGATTTTTCAACAAAAGAAGGTAACCTCCAACGTCATAAGGAAAACGAACAAAAACTTACAGAAGAGAAAGCTACCATACTTGCAAATCTACAGGCTATAGTTCAAGAAGAAAAAGCCAAAGACCCAGAATTTAATATAAGCAGAAAGTTTATCGAAGCAAAAATGAGAGCACAGCCGAACTTGTTTCCTGGCGTTAGAAAATATAGTGCATTTATCACGCGTTTCGGCAGCAGTATTAATTTTTTAAGAACAAAACTTGGCTTGCCGGAAATAAAAACAAAAGGAGAAGGCTACTTTTAACGGAATGTACATAATAATTTGAGTTATACTAGAAGCTAGATTACTAATAACAAGATTAACTATATGGCAAAAAGAGGTACCACACTTAGCCCCAAAAAGAAATCCAGACACTCACATAAAACTAAAAAGCGCCTGGCGATAAAAAGGCTGATGCTGGAGAAAAAATCTGCCAGGAAAAAGTTTAGATAAAATTTCTAGAGAAGATGCATAAGATTTCCGCATATGCAGAAATCTTATGCATCTTAAATTATTCTTTTTATTTTTGTTTATTCTGGGTTTTTATATCATAAGTATGCTTAAGAAATCTTACTCAAAAAAATCTGGGAAAATAGTAATGGTCAGCGGGGGATTTGATCCGGTTCATATCGGTCATGTGCGGTTGTTTTCCGAGGCGAAAAAGCTGGGTGATGAATTGGTGGTGGTTCTTAACAACGACAATTGGCTGCGATTCAAAAAAGGGTTTGTCTTTATGCCGGAAGCTGATCGCAAGGAAATCATAGAGTCATTCAGGGCTGTCGACCGCGTTTTTATAACTCATCATGAACCAAACACAACCGATATAACTGTTTGCCACGCGCTCGAACTCATTCGGCCGGATATTTTCGCGAACGGTGGCGACCGTAAGGAAAATGTTCCGGTTCCGGAGTATGAGATTTGCCGGCGCCTCGGTATTAAGATGGTTTTTAATGTTGGCGAGGGAGGTAAAATTAGAAGTTCATCGGAATTGGTCAAAAAAGTTAAGGAGTTGGTATAAAAAATAAATGTTGCCAAATAAAAAAATTATCGCCTTTGATGTCGATGGCACACTTACGGCAAGTAAATCTCCGATAACGGACGAAATGGCTGCTTTACTTAAAGAGCTTATAAAACAAAAGATGGTTATTGCTATTAGTGGTGCACGCTTTGAACAATTTAAAAATCAATTTTTGCCACCATTTTTCAATAATAATTTGATACTTCCTTCTATTAATAATTTAATATTATTACCAACCAGTGGAAGCCAAAGATTTGAATATGATAAAGTAAAAAAAGAATGGGTTCTCACAGACAAAGAACCGTTAAAAGAAAAAGTAAAGGAGAAAGCAAAAGAATTATTGAAGGAAATAATTGATTCTGGTTTATACGATATACCCCCAAACCCAGCTGGCCAGATTATAGAGGACCGCGATACTCAGGTGACGTTTTCTGGACGTGGGCAACTTGCTTCCATTGAGGAGAAAAGGACGTGGGATCCTGACAAAAAGAAAAGAGAAAAAATAAAAGCCGTGCTTGAGCCAGAATTACCTGAAGCCAGTATTCTTATTAATGCATATTCTAGTATTGATATTCTACCCAAGGGTTTTAATAAAGCAGTAGGACTTATGCGATTTCTGAATAAAGGGGGTTTTAAAAAATCTGATGTGATTTTTGTCGGAGACGGAATTTTTCCAGGTGGTAATGATTATTCTGTCTACGAGGCTGGTTTTGAAACTATAGCGGTAAAAGGACCAGACGAAACTGCACTGGTTATAAAAAAATGGATTGGCTAAAAGATTATTTAGTTATATAATTAAATAATGCAAGAATTTAAACCATTTACAGTGGAACGTCCATGGGGGAATTTTAGGCAGTTTACTCACAATGGTCTCTCAACAGTAAAAATTCTTACAATTAAACCAGGAGAGTCATTAAGCCTACAAAGCCATGCAAAACGTGCTGAGTTTTGGCGAGTTATTGAAGGTGGTGGAGTAGTAGAAATAGCGGGTGAAAAATATAACGCTCAAGTCGGCGATGAATACGATGTTCCAGTTGGTGCAAAGCACCGCGCTATAGCTGGACCATCAGGACTCGCTTATTTAGAAATTAGTGTGGGAAATTTTGAAGAAAACGATGAGACTCGTTACGAAGACAACTATGGCCGCGCTTAAAAAGAAAAAAATAATAAAAGAAAAGAAAAAAACTGTTATTCGTAGTGTTTTGCAAAAGACTAGAACAAGGAAAACAGTAACAAAAAGGAAGAAAGCAGTTGAGCTGACAAGAGCTTCGCACAACCCGATCATTGAGCCGAGACTCTACCCCTGGGAATCGAAAGCGACATTTAATCCTTCAGCTTTTATTGCTCATGATAAAATCCATCTAATTTATCGAGCAATTGGGGAAGGCGATTCTTCAGTCTTGGGTTATGCCTCAAGCGATGATGGCTACAATATTACGGAAAGATTGCTATATCCTATTTACCGGAGACCTAATAATTTTGACAAGCCTAATTTATCCGTTTCGCCGATTGATTATATTTCCGGAGGGGGTTGGAATGGTGGATGTGAAGATCCGCGCTTAACGCTTCTCGGTGATACAGTTTATATGCTCTACACCGCTTTTGACGGCTGGGGGTCGCTCCGGATAGCGTTGACTTCAATAAAGTTAAATGATCTTGAGAATAGAAAATGGAATTGGAAAAGTCCGGTTTTGATTTCTCCGGTCGGTGAAATTCATAAAAATTGGGTGCTTTTTCCGAAAAAAATACATGGGAAATTTGCGATACTGCACAGTTTTTACCCCGATGTTTTGATTGATTATTTTGAAAGTTTAGACGAACTTGACGGTAAGAAATTTATTAAAAGCAATAATACTCGGCCGATAGATGAGAATCGCGGATGGGATAGTTGGTTTCGAGGAGTTGGGCCTTCTCCAATTAAAACCGATATTGGATGGCTTATTTTATATCATGCAATGGATCATCGCAATCCGGATAGATACAGAATTGGGGCAATGATTTTAGATTTTAAAGATCCAACTAAAATTTTATATCGCTCAAGCCAGCCGATTTTGGAACCGGAAGAATATTATGAAAATAACGGATATAAATGGGGCGTGGTTTACTCCTGCGGAGCAGTGGTAAAAAATGGGGAGCTTTTGGTATATTATGGCGGAGCGGATAAAGTTATCGGCGTCGCTACCATCAAGCTTGCTGATCTGTTGAATGACCTCAAAAAGCATAAAGCGGTAAAATTAAAAAAACAAGCCACGAAAATATAAACATTTATGTACGTCGTAAAAAGATCACCCCATAATCCAATTCTTGTCCCCGAGAAAAACCATTATTGGGAAGCCTTTGCCACTTTTAATATGAGTGTCATTAAAAAGGGTGCCACATATTACGGTGTCTATCGCGCTATTTCTGCAGTAGATAGACTGCGTAGACCCGAGCAAATTTCAATAATAGGTATTGGCAAAAGTAAAGACGGCACGCATTTTGAAGAACGCCTGCCTTTTGTCATACCCACAGAAGAATGGGAAAAATACGGTTGTGAAGATCCGCGTATTACTTATTTCGAAGGAAATTATTATACATTTTATACAGCGCTTTCAAAGTATCCATTTGAAGCTAGTGGCATCAAAGTCGCGGTTGCCATTTCAAAAGATTTGAAAAAAATTAAAGAACGACATTTAGTCACGCCATTTAATGCCAAAGCAATGACACTTTTCCCGGAACGTATAGGAAATAAGATTACAGTTCTCGTGACGGTAAATACAGATATGCCTCCTGCTAAAATTGCCGTGGCGCAAGTGGATAGAATAGAAAAATTATGGGACCCAAAATTTTGGGAAGAGTGGTATCCAAAAATAGATGAGTACACTATTGATTTAAAAAGATTTCCTTCTGATCACGTTGAAGTCGGTGCTCCGCCTATTAAAACCAAAGAAGGTTGGCTTCTGGTATATTCTCATATTCAAAATTATTTTCCTTCCGGAGAAAACCTGGACCGCATATTTGGAATTGAGGCAATAATTTTAGATTTTGATAATCCACTTAAAATTCTCGGGCGCACGCTAGGCCCCTTGCTCGCCCCGAGAGAATCATATGAGCTTTTGGGCCATGTTCCCGATGTAATTTTTCCGACAGGGGCAATTTTAAAGAGGCCTGCCCGCCAATTAGCGGACGGGGACACGCTTTTTATATATTATGGTGCCTGTGATATGACAACATGCGTCGCCTATGTAAACCTGACCGATCTTGTGGCAACTATGCGTCCAGAAACGAATGATCAGTGGCATTTTAAGCGCTCCGAGAAAAATCCTATTATTACTCCCGATAAGAAACACGCATGGGAAGCAAAAGCAACATTCAACCCAGCGGCCATCCGGATAGGCAAAGGAAAAAATCAGACAACCCATATATTATATCGGGCGCTTTCAGATGATAATACTTCCTCTATTGGCTATGCATCTGCTAAAGATGGTGTAAATCTGGACGAACGATTGACAGAGCCGATATATGTTCCAAGAGAAAATTTTGAATTAAAAAAAATTGCCGGAGGGAATTCAGGATGCGAAGACCCGCGTCTGACCAAAATAGGGAAAATTATTTATATGTGTTATACAGCTTTTGACGGCGTTGGTCCGCCCAGGGTCGCCATTACTTCTATTACCGAGAAAAACTTTTTGGAAAAAAATTGGAAGTGGGAAAAACCCATTTTAATCACCCCGGAAGGCTTTGACGACAAAGACACTTGTATTTTCCCCGAGAAAACCAAGGGACATTATTTTATTTTGCATCGTGTCGGTGATGAAATATGTGGCGACTATTTTAAATCTCTTGACTTCAAGAAAGAAACTGTCAAAAAGTGCATCAAGATTATCGGACCTAGAATAAACAGCTGGGATAGTGCGAAAGTCGGTATCTCTGCGCCGCCGATAAAAACAAAAAATGGTTGGCTCTTGCTTTATCATGGTATTTCCAAAAGTCATAATACTTACCGCATCGGAGCAGTTCTGCTCGACCTGAATGACCCAGCCATCGTGCTTGCGCGCACTACTGATCCCATCTTTGAACCAGAGGAATCATATGAAAAAGTTGGGGTGACCAATAATGTTGTTTTTCCGTGCGGTATGACTCTAAAAGATGGTTTGCTCTACATATATTATGGCGCGGCAGACAGTGTTGTCGGAGTTGCGACCATAGAGCTTGGTGTTATACTAAAAGCTTTGATAAGGAATATTGAGAAGAGAAAATAATATTTATGAAAAAAAATGAACTTACAGAGGAAGAAAAAAGGGTAATTATTGACAAGGGGACGGAAGCGCGTTTTACGGGGGAATATGTTAATAATAAAGCTAACGGAATGTATGTCTGTCGGCAATGCGATGCTCCCTTATATACTTCCAAACAAAAGTTTGAATCAACTTGCGGCTGGCCAAGTTTTGATGATGAAATCCCCGCCGCAGTTCACAAGAACCTGGATACTGATGGAATGCGCACCGAAATAACTTGCGCCAAGTGCGGCGGACATTTAGGGCATTTATTTACCGGTGAAGGTTTAACCGAAAAAAATATCCGGCATTGCGTAAATTCAATATCCATGAAATTCATTTCCGAGAGCGAAGGTTCCTGAAATATAATTTTTCGCAGGGGTTTTGAGCGCGACGGCGCGAAAACTTCAGGATTTTTCAAGCTTCGAAAAATCCGTACCGTAGAAAAGTTGATATTTCAGGAAATTAAAACATATGATTAAAAAAATAATATTAGCAGGAGGTTGTTTTTGGGGTTTAGAAGATCTTATCCGAAAACAGCTGGGAGTTGTAAATACGACAGTCGGTTATACGGGCGGCAATATCGTAAATCCGACCTACGAAAACCATGAAGGCCATGCGGAAGCGGTGGAAATAGAGTATGATGACCAGATTACGTCATATAAAAAATTATTAGAATTTTTCTTTCAAATACATAATCCGACTACGCTTAATCAGCAGGGCAACGATAGAGGGACGTCTTATCGGTCGGCAATTTTCTTCGCAAACGATGAAGAAAAAAAAGAATCAGAGAATTTTATAGACATTGTAAATAAATCTGGACGCTGGAAAAACCCAGTAGTTACAAGCCTAGAATCACTTTCTAAATTTTATCCGGCTGAAGACTATCATCAAGACTATTTGGAGAAAAATCCCGGAGGATACACTTGTCATGCGATTTATTTCGATAGTTATTTATAGTAGAATATTTACATGACAGAGTTTTTGGAATCGTTGCGCCTTCTTATTCAAGATCATCGATCGCTCGAATATAGTATCATTTTTTTAGGGACAGTATTTGGTGGCGAACTGGCCCTATTTTCTTTAGGCTTTTTAGTGGCTCAGGGCGTGGTGTCCACCTTGCCAGCAGTAATAGTGGGCTTTATCGGCTCTTTCTTTCCCAACATTTTATGGTTTTGGCTCGGTAAGACGAATATGGCCGAGAAAATAGTTACGCACCGCTATGCTCATACGACCGCTTCGAGTATCACAGAAGCAGTCCAACTTGCCAGTAAAAACAACCATCTAATGGCGATAATTATTGCCAAATTTATGGTCGGCACACCTGTCATACTCACGCTCTATGTCAGCAAGACAAAACTTCGCTTCAAAGAATTTATGGGTTACCAGAGTATCGCCCTTCTCCTCTCGCTTCTTTTTCTCATACCTATTGGTTTTCTTTCAGGGCTCGGGTTTACTTACTTTTCTAGGATTCTGGAAAATATATACGCGTCGATAGGTTTTTTTCTGTTGATAATTATCGTTATTATTATGATCCAAACGTGGATAAAGAAAAAATTTGCTAAAAGTTTTTTGGTCAATGAAGACAAGACAGTTTTATGATATAATGAGTCTATGCAAATAAATCTACAAAGCAAAAATATGGAACTGACATTGGCGATACATGACTATGTGATAAAGCGGATCACCAATTTAGAAAAATTACTCTCTAAAATTGAAGAGAAGGGAGCGGAAGCCGTAGTTCATTTTGAAGTTGCAAAAAATACAAATCATCATAAGTCGGGTCCTGTTTTTCATGCCGATTGCCTAATCAACATAAAAGGGGAAAAATTTTATGGGAGCGCTGACGAAGAAGATTTGTATGCCGCGATAGATAAAGTAAAAGAAAATCTTTTTAGAGAAATTAGTAAAAACAAAGACCGCCGGCAGACACTCTTTAAGCGCGGAGCGGCCAGCATCAAAAAAATGCTGAAAGGTCTTTCTAAGAGGAATCCGTTCACTTCGAGGTATTAACTTTGTAGTCTGTTTCTTTTCCTCCTTCAAGTATTACTTTTTCTATCACGAATTTATTATTTTCTAATTTAGCTTTTGTGATTATTATTCTTTTACCGTTCTTGAAAAAGAAAGTTCTGGGCCAGACGGCATAAGCTCGGAATTTGTTGTAATTTTTTACCGGGTCGCCGTTTAGATCGATGAGCCCATCTTCTTTTTTGATTTTTTTGCAAACGGAAGCAAGGCTTCCGTTTTGAGGGACTGTTTTTATTTTTCCTTCCATAATATCCGGCAGGATTTTAACCAGTAGCTCGCCTCCAATTTTTATCAAACGCTTGCGCAAATTCAGAGCTTTTTCATCTGGAAATATTGAAACTTTTTCTTGGGCAATAATTGTGCCGGCGTCCATTTTGTATTCCATTTGCTGGATAGTTACGCCGGTTTCCACGTCGCCGTTTAAGATGACAGATTCCACCGGAGATGCACCCCGATATTTCGGAAGGAGCGAGTAATGGATATTAATTGAGCCGAATTTGGGCATGTTTAGAATTTCCTCCGGTATTATTTTTCCGTAAGCGACGACGATAAATAGGTTAATTTGGAAATAATTTTTACTTTCACGCATATTTTCCTGCTGGAAAATTGCTTTTCTCGGCTCGCCAGCCTGCGAAGAGGTCGTAAAAACTATTTCTAAATCTCCCTTATCTAATTTTTCCGGCTGGACGTATGGAATCTTATTAACTTCTGCCCAGACTTTGACTGCCGGGGGAGTGACCAGCATTTTACGCCCTTGAGGTTTGTCTGGCGAGGTAATAACAAGTGAGGGAATGTAGCCATTCTGTTTTAATATTTCCAAAGTCTCGGAAGCCACATCCGGTGTACCCCAAAATGCAAATTTTAAATTATTACGCATGTTGTTTGGGCAGTTCTTCTTTTATCTCTTTGGCGTGGTCGATAAAAAGTATTCCGTTTAAGTGATCTGTCTCGTGCTGGAGAATCTGCGCCAAAAGTCCCGATGCGCCTCTCACGAATTTTTTACCTTTCTCGTCATAAGCTGTTAACATCACCTTTTTTGACCTAAAGGTCTTGCCGTAAAGTGGGCGAACAGAAAGACAGCCCTCCGGCATCCATTCTTTTTCACGAGAAAATTTGGAAATTTTTGGATTGATAAAAACAAAATTCTTGATTTTTTCTTTAGTTTCCTCGCCGGAGGCGAGTTCGCCTTTAGTAGAAACTATATTATTTTGATTTAACAGTCTTTCTTCTCTATTTCCGGCAAAATCCTTTGCAAATATTTTGCCGGAGACAATAAAAATTCGCAACAGATATCTGATTTGTGGCGCCGCTATGGCTACACCGTCGTCTTGGCTCTTGAGCGCTTCGGACATTTCCTTCAATACTTTTTTTATTTTAGCTGTTTTGATGTCATGCACAGGAACCTCGTGGGCAATCTGCCGTAAAACCCCGCCCGCCTCGCTACGCGAAGCGTTGCGGGCAGGCTTTTCATTTGCTTGTAAAATCTTTCTCATCTTTGATTTCTATTTAAGTTCCTTCAAGTATTCTAAAAGTTTATTTAATTTTACAGTATCTTGAGATCTATTTCCCATATCTCGCACGATTATGGAATTATCTAATGCTTCCTTAACTCCAAAAATAAGCGCATAGGGGATATTGAGCTTCTCAGCAATTGCTAGCTGGGAACCCAAGCTATCTTTAGAAAGTGATTGATTGATGGGAATATGAGCCTTGCGTAGTATTTCAATTACATTCAAGCTTTTTAATTTTGCTTCGGAGCCGAGCTGGATAAAATAAATTTTTGGTTTCCTTAATATGCGAGGCGAAAGCTTTTTATACCATGGCGACTCTACCACCCTATCCACTCCGATTGAAAAACCCACAGCCGGAACATCTTTTTTTCCGCCAATCTGTCTTGCCAAGTAATCATATCTTCCACCGGAAGCCACTTGCACCGGTAATCCATTTTGTTCTTTACTTTCTATATAAACCTCAAAAACCGTGCGAGTGTAATAGGAAAGTCCGCGCACTAAATTTTTATTTATATTGTATGGTATATTCATTTCCTCTAGATATTCCAATACTTCTTTGAAATGTTTTTTACAAGAAGGACACAGAAATGAAACAGAATCTGGAGCTCTTTCATTTATTTCTTTTGTTTTTTCTTCCTTTGAGTCTAGGATTCTAAGCGGGTTTATTTTCAAGCGCTCTCTGTCCATACTCGGAAGTTGATTCAGATGTTTTTTGTAGTAACTTGTAAGTTCTTTAATATATCCATTTCGGCACTCTTTGTCGCCGATGGAATTGATATCAACAGAAAGATTCTCGGCTCCAGCCTCTTCTAAAATACTCATACCAGCCTTAATTACCAGCGCCTCCATAATGCTTTTGTCACTTCCCAATGAGTCTAAATCAAATTGCCAAAACTGCCTGTAGCGTCCGCGCTGGGGCTTGTCATGTCTGAAGACTGGACCATATTGATACAACATCACTGGCTGGGGCATGCTTTGCATTCCGTGCTCGATATACGCGCGTATTAGCGGTGCGGTATGTTCTGGTCTTAGCGCCAAATGATCTCCGCCTTTAGTCTTCAGCGTATACATTTCTTTATCTATAATGTCTGTGCCTTCGCCTATACCCGCAGTAAAAATTTCTTCTTTTTCCAACATTGGGGTTTCAATCGGCTTGAAACCGTAATACACTGCCACCTCCTGCGCCTTTTCAAAAAATCCTTGAAAGGAATAATATTCTTCGTTCATTAAATCCCTCATTCCCTTGGGTGATGATACTTCTACCATTTTATTTTTATTCGCACGATCTTTTATTTTTTTCATGATTTATTTTGTTTGTTTATTCTGATTGTTTATATTGGCCTGGCAATATATCCATACTTTTTATTGGCAACAAACGTAAAAATGCTCTTCCCGTAATAAGTTCTTTTTTTAACGGTCCCCAATATCTTGAATCAGAACTAGCACTTCTATTATCGCCCATTACAAAATATTCATCACCCTTTAATTCAGAATGCGCAGTATTATTGGCGACATTTTTTACATAAGGCTGTTCAAGTGCAAACCCCTCGGGGTGCTCTAGGTTGGTTATGGTTACAACACTGCCCTTTATATCAACTATTTCTTTCGGAAGGCCGATTATTCTTTTGACAAAAAATTTCTTTTGGTCATTTGGGTATCGAAAAATAATCACATCATTTCTTTTAGGATTGTTTAATCTGTAAGATATTTTATCTATTATCAAGTAATTTTTATTCTCCAAAGCAGGGAACATAGAAGAGCCCGAGACGACAAATGGCTCCGCTATAAAAATGCGAACCGGAACGACAATCAGGAGCGCCATTACTGCAAAACGTACAAGTTCCCAAAAAGATTGCGCGGCAGTTTTATCTTGAGTTTTTTCTTCTTCCACTGTTCTAATATAGCACGAAAAACCCTTGACATAGCATAAAATTATGTATTATTATATAAAAATGAAACTAGTAGTTGGCTTGGGAAACCCCGGCAAAGAATACGAAAATACCAGGCACAATACCGGGCGGATTATGGTTGGAATTATTGAAAAAAAATTAGAAGATAAAATTCAGAAAAACAAAATTAAGTTTGTTATGCCCGATACTTTTATGAATAATTCCGGAAAAGCCGTAGCTCCCTTAATAAAAACAAAAAAAGATTTGGAAAATCTTGTCGTTGTCCATGATGATATTGATTTACCATTAGGAAAAATAAAAATTTCTTTTAACCGCTCCTCTGGCGGACATAATGGTTTGAATTCTATTATCAAGGCACTGAAAAGTCAAGAGTTTTTGCGAATAAGAATTGGCATATCGCCAGCGACTCCTTCCGGCAAAATACGAAAGCCAAAAGGGGAGAAGGCCGTACTTAATTTCTTGCTTGGTGAATATAAAAAATCAGAATTAGACGAAATTAAAAAACTTTCTAAAAAAGTAGCTGAAGCCATCGAGATGATTTTTACCAAGAGTAAAGAAAAAGCAATGAGCCTCTACAACTAACCCCATAGGCAAGACCTATGGGGTTAAGTGTTACTTTTCTTTATATTTCAACCAGGCAAAAATTTCTCTCTCGAAGGAATTTTTAGAAGAGAAGTATTTAGGAAACTCTTTTTTATCAAGAATTTTTAATTTAAGTCGGTCCTCATTTAAATAGTCCAAGTAGCTCGAATGCTGATAGGTTTTTAAGTATATTAAAGCCCCTTTAATATTTCGTATCCCTTTTTCTTTCCATTTTGGCTCAATTAGTTTAATTGGGTTTAGGTGGATGTAGGAAAATATATATTTCAAATATCGGTCAGTACTGATATGTTGAGATTTAAATTTTCCCTCAAATAATCCACCTGTTCTTTTATATTTTTTACTGAAATACATTGAATAAGCGGTCAAAAGCTTCTGCATAAATTTACTAATTCCATTTTCCATTTTTTCTTTAATCAATAAGTGAAAATGATTTGGCATTAGACAATATACACCGATATAAACCAAAGTCTCTTCTCGGTCAAAGTCGTAAGTATTCTTCGAAATATCTCGATATATAATACTCCTTACAGAATTGCATAAATAAAACAGTTTTATAAAATGATTATAGTCTTCTTGGTCAAGAAAAATTTTCTGCTTGCTATTGCCACGATTATAAAGGTGATAATATTCATTTATTGAAAAATTTACTTTCCTGATAGACATAGTTTCATTCTAACAAAGTACAACCCCATAGGCAAGACCTATGGGGTAACGAGAATTTTCCTCGATAAAACCTACAAAATTCGCCAACCTATTTCGGACACCAGAATCCCATCAAGATGATCAATTTCTTGATATATTCCACTAAATCCTCTTAAAGTTTTTTCGTGCCAAACACCTTCCAAGTCTTGATATCTAACTTTCGTCCACAAATATCTTTTCACTAGGTATATATTTTTTAAGTCCAAGCTAAAACAATTCTCGGGATAGAAAAAAGGCATCCTTTTTTCTTTTAATGTTGGATTTACAAAAAAGTCATACTTATCTCTACTATTCCTGAGCACAATAATCCTTTTATTATAGCCAATTTGATTTGCGGCAAAACCTAACCACCTGTTCCACCATTTTGTTAATGACCTGATAACAGTTAACAACTCATCGGCAATTTTCTTTGCCTCATTAAAATCAGTAACTAGCTTGCATTTTTGATGGAGTATATTATTTGGTTCTTTTATGATTTCTTTCCTCATAGTATTATTACCCCATAGGTCTTGCCTATGGGGTAAACTAAATCTCCTTCACTGCTTCTATTATGATGCTTTTTTCGCCGTTGCGGTTGGAGACTTTACCGGAAAGAGCAATACATTTTTCGGAGACCAGAATGTTTAGGGACTCTTTGAATATGCCAGGAAAAGCTACCGCCTCTATTGAGTCAGTCAAGTCTCTGATTTTTAGGAAGGCCATCCTTTCGTTGTTTCTAGTAATTACCTGCCTTACAGTTTCTATTATTCCAGCGATAGTTATCTGTACCCCGTTGCCTATTTCCTCTTTTATTTTTTTAATATTCATATCTCGATTTTCTAATTTTTTACGGATTCGGTCCAGCGGATGCCCCGAAATATAAAGTCCCAATAATTCTTTTTCCCAAAGTAATTTCTCAGCTTGCGTTGCAGGAGGCGCACTTTTTAATTTAAATTCCGGAAGTGCTTCCGTCAGTCCGCCAAAGAGAGAAACTTGATTCTCACTTTGTTTCCCCGACTCGCGGTTATAAGAGAGCATATCTTCAAGATTAAATAAAAATATTCCACGATCACCCCAGTCGTCCATGCATCCCGCTTTAATCAATGCTTCCATGGACTTTTTATTTAAATTTTTATGCTTGATTCTATCTAAAAAGTCAGTGATTGATCTGAATTTGCCCCCGCCTGCAGAAGCTATGCCTTCAGCATTGTGGGCAGGATTTGCCTTTCGTTCCGCGATGATAGCGTCGGATATATCAGTGCCTAAATTTTTTATCGTATAAAATCCGAATCTTATTTTTTGGCTTTTATTGTTATTGTTTATTGCTGTATCCGGTTTAGCGGGCAGACAAGTAAAGCCTCCGTAACTTTCGTTGATGTGCGGAGGCAGAACTGGAATATTCATGTTTCTACACTCCTCAATAATCTGCGAGATTTTTTCTATATCACCGGACTCAGCTGTAAGAATAGATGCCATATATTCCACCGGATAATGCGCTTTCATATAAGCTGTCTGATAGGCAACCTTACCATAGCTTGCCGCATGCGCTTTATTGAATCCATATGCTTGGAAAGGTTCAAAGAGCCGCCAGAGCTTTTCTGCAAATTCTGGAGTCTGGCCATTCTTGATTATGCCCTTAGTGAATTTCTCCCTTTGAGCTGCCATTTCTTTGGGGATTTTCTTGCCGACAGCTTTGCGGAATTTATCTGCCTCTTCCCAGTTGTAGCCGGCGAGTTCTATAGCGCAAAACAGAAGGTCGTCTTGGTAGACAATCAGCCCGTATGATTCTCCCAGGAATTTTTTCATTCGCGGATCTAAATATTTCACCAGTTGTGGGTTGTGTTTGCGCTTGATATATTCAGGGATGGATTCCATCGGACCGGGGCGATATAATGCGACCATGGCGTTGATGTCATGGATTGATGTCGGTTTTAATTCTTTTAAGTATCTGGTCATACCGGCGCCGTTTAACTGAAACAGCCCCTCTGTTTTTCCTTTAGCCAATAATGCAAAAGTTTTTTTATCATCAAGCGGAATATGTTCTATGTCTATATTTACGTCATAAAATTTTTTAACCAAACTTATTGCGTCGGCTAAAATCGCTAAGTTTCTAATGCCCAGGAAATCAAATTTTAAAAGCCCTGCGTCTTCGGCGCTATACATATCATATTGGGTGATTATTTTTCCACCCTTTGGATCAAATTGCGTCGGCATGTATTCATAGACTGGAGTTGGAGCAATGACTACCCCTGCGGCATGTACAGAGATATGTCTGACGCACCCTTCTAATTTTTTAGCCAGGTCTATTATTTCCTTTGTGTCTTTTTCTTTTTTATAAGCGTCCCGTAGTTCCGGTACTATCTCCATCGCATGGTCTATGGTCATTGGCATACCTTGCGCCCCTTGTGGAATCATTTTTGAAATTCTATCGCCTACAGTGTATGGATAAGCGAGCGCTCGGGCCACATCGCGTACGGCGCCGCGAGCCATCATCGTGCCGAAAGTTCCGATTTGCGCTACTTTGTCTTCACCGTATTTTCTTTTTACATATTCAATCATTTCATCTCGGCGATTGTCGGCAAAATCCATATCAATATCAGGCGGTGAAGGACGAAATGGGTTTAAAAATCTTTCAAAAGGCAGCTTATATTCTATCGGGTCTATATTAGTAATACCCAAAAGATATGTCACTATTGACCCTGCGACCGAGCCTCTGATTGCAGTCAAAATACCATTCTTTTTAGCATAATCTAATAAATCATCCACAACCAAGAAATATGGCGAGTAGCCTTTATCAAAAATGATTTTAAGTTCATATTCTATGCGTTCTTTAATTTCTGTTTTTTCTTTTATCTTTAAATTTTGGAGTCCTAGATAGGTAAGTTCACGCAGTTTCTGATCGTAAGTTTTTCCTTTTTCAATTTTAAAATCGGGAAATACCCAGCTTCCCAGCTCTAGCTCAAGATTGCACATATCTGCAATTTTTAAAGTATTCAGAACAGCGTCCGGAATATCCTTGAAAAGTTCTTGCATTTCGTCTCCACTGACGAAGGAGTAATCGTCTTCACCAAATGAAAATTTATTTTCATCTTTTATGTCCGAATTCGTTTGGATGGAGAGCAGAGTGTCATGCGCCTTATGGTCGTCCGCGCAGGGGTAATGCGAATCAATGGTGGCGACTAGCGGGATATTTAATTTTTTGCCGAGCGCAATTATAGCATCGCGAACTTTCTCGTCATCCGGCATTTTGGAATGTTTTTGAATTTCCAGAAAATAATTTTCCTGGCCGAAAATTTCTTGATGTTCTTTAATTATCTCTAGAGCTTTCTCGTGATCTTTATTTGCCAGTGTTCGCGAGAGTTCTCCGCCCAAGCATCCAGAGAGGGCGATTATGCCTGCAGAATATTTTCGGAGGATTTCTTTGTCCATCCTCGGCTTGTAATAATATCCCTCCAAATGCGAAATTGTGACAAGCCTCATTAAATTTTTGTAGCCTTGCAAATTTTTTGCCAGTAAGGTCAAATGATATCTTTTATTATCTATACCCGGGTCTTTATCAGCTCTTCCTCGATTTGCGACATATGCTTCTACTCCGATAATCGGTTTGATGCCCGCCTTTTTTGCCAGCTTATAAAATTCAATGGCTCCATACATATTGCCGTGGTCGGTGATAGCCATCGCCGGCATATTAAATTTTTTAGCCAAGTCCACCAAATCCTCCAGCTTTGAAAGCCCGTCTAAAAGAGAATAGTGTGAGTGAGTATGGAGATGTATAAATGTAGGCTTGTTTTTTTCCATTCTCGTCATAATAGCACAAATTTGCGCTTTTTTGAGCCTATGATAAAATAGAAACATGAGTGATTTGGTATCCAAAAACCGAACAAAAGGCATAGATTATGAGAAAAACCTCCGAAAGCTTTTGGGTTGGGAGGACTCGGAAACAAATATTTTAAGAAAATCTGCAGGTATACTGAAAGGCGTGATAAAAAAATCCGGGGTTGCTTATCAGAGAGAAATGCGGAAGGAGTGGGAAAGCCGGGTAAGAAAACTTGAAAAAAGAATTAAAAAATAGTATGTACCTACTAGACTCTAACATCCTGATAGAGTTTCTTAACGGCAGTAAAAAAGAGATTGGTTGGATTACTGATGCTAAGAAAAATGGCATGTTTTTGAGTTTTTCCGTAATCAGCAGGATCGAAACTTTAAGTTTAAGCGGGTTGAATGAAGATAAAGTTCAGAACATCGAAAATTTCTTAAGCATTTTTAACGAAACATACCTGAATTCAGATATTGCAGCATTGTCTGCTCGGCTTCGAAGGAATTTAAGATTGTCTTTAGGTGATGCAATAATTCTCGCTACTGCAATATCACGAAAAATGACTTTGGTGACCAACGATCAAGCATTGATAAAAAAGGCAAAAAGTTTGGTGGAAGTGGTATCTATCTAATAAAAATCCCCAACAAGGGATAAAGCCGAATTTAACCTTTATTTCATAAGCCTTTTTGTTCTAGGCACAGACATTTGGCGGTTTAATTAATTTGTAATTTGCCAGAAATTCGTTGGGCGTTTGGCCGTTTAAACCGCAATGTTCTAAGTTGTTGTAATACATATTCCATCTTTTCAATTTAATTTGCAAACATTTGAAACTTTTGAATTTGTTTTGCTCGTAAAACTTCTCTTGATCTTCTCTATGGCTTCTCTCCACCGTGCCATTCTGGGCCGGCTTGCCTCGGTCGATTAGGTAATGGACGATATTGTGCTCCCGGCAAAACAAATCGAGCGCATGAATTGTTTTGACGGTCAAATCGCTTCTTTTGTTGGTGCTGGTATACAGATTGGTGAAAGTAGCGTGGTTGTCGGTCTTGATGGCTTGTATTCCTTGTTCAAATCTCTCCATGATGATTTTTAGAAACTTGATGGCATGAAAACTGGACTGTTCGTCGAACACCTCCAAATGTCTCCACCTGGAAGCCGTATCAATGGCTGTGTATTGAAAATATTCTTTGCCCTCAATGTGCTTCCGGGCACATACTTCACATTAATTTCAATCAGTTCTCCCGGCTGTCTTTGGGCTCGAATGTATTTGTATTTAATTCTCCTGACTCGGTACTTGCGTACCAACCCTTCCTTTTTCAAAATCTTCCCGATAGTTCGCTCGTGAACCACGACTCCCTCTTTTTCTAGCTGCCAGTGTATCTTTAAGGCGCATTTCTTTGTTTTCTTTCTGACTTCAATGATTCTTTCTTTAATCCAGATCGGTGTCTCTTTTTCCTGTGTCTTCGGTTCGGTTGATTTGGGCTCGAGAGCAGCCTCACCACCATTCTTGTACGCCGCTACCCAGCGTTCCAGGCTTCGTTTGCCGTGCGGGCATACCCGAGCCATGTCTTTCAATTTAATTTCCTTCCTCGCTACCGGCAGTACCCATCTCAACCTCTCCTCTTTGATTGTTTTAGCCATATGTATGCACATTCCTCCATTCTAGGAGAAACCGCCATATGTGTGTACACATTACCAATTTTCATTGACTTTTACCCTAAAATGTGATATACTATATAAGTAAGTGGGTTCTTTAAAAAATGAGTCGTATTCTGAAGTCAGAAGATTAGACCGCAATTATTTGTGATTTAATTCTCTGGCTTCAGACTAAGAAGTCGAGACTGTACCCGCGCTGATGCGCGATGCACTATCGCCGGCGGTTCCCGCTGGCGAACACAGATTTTCTCGCGCTCCGGCGCGGGGAGGAAAAAATGAGACAGGAAATTCGAGTAGTAGTGCACCCCAATGGGTGCACCGCGTTCACGTTCGTGAACGCGGCGGGGTACAAAATGGTGGCCTCCGACATGGGTTGGGGCCACTTTTTACAGTGGCTGTCCCTATGGGACATGCCACCGAGCTATGTTGGCTCGGTGAAAATACGAGCCAACTAGCCTCCGCCAGGGGATGTCATCGCAGTCCCTATAAATAAAATGCGTGCTCGGTTTAGCAGATCCGAGTCAAAAAAATCGCAAACATCTGAAGGGGCTGGCGCAATCGCGTCGGCCCCCTTTTTTTATTTTGTTGTTTTATTATATTTTTGATACAATGAAAGCATGAAAAGAATCAAAGTTGGCATCAATGGTTTTGGCAGAATAGGCAGGGCGTTTCTGAAGGTTGCTTGGGAGCGACCAGAGATTGAAATAGTGGCGGTAAATGATTTAGGCAATGTTGCTAATTTAGCTTATTTGCTTAAATACGATACTGTTTACAAAAAATGGGAAGAAGATATAAAAGTTGGAGGAGACAATTTAATAATTGGTGGCAAGAAAATAAAAATTCTCTCGGAAAAAGATCCGAGTCAGCTTCCGTGGAAAGCTTTAAATATTGATGTAGTTGTAGAATCAACTGGGCTTTTTACTACTTATGAAAAATCGAAAATGCACCTAGATGCAGGTGCAAAGAAAGTCGTCATTTCTGCTCCCGCCTCCGCCAAGGCTACGGCGGGCAAGCCCGCTACAGAGGAAGTTCATGGGGAAACTATTTTATTAGGTGTCAACGAAGAAAAGTTTGGCACTTGTGATATTACCTCCAATGCTTCTTGCACGACGAACGCAGCTTCGCCCTTGATTGCGATTTTAGACGAAACTCTAGGGATAGAAAAAGCAATACTAAATACAGTTCATGGATATACTGCTTCACAGGCTTTGGTGGACGGACCCGTTAAAACAGACGGTAAGAAGAAAGATATGCGTGAAGGTCGCGCGGCGGCGCAAAATATTGTGCCGAGCTCAACCGGCGCAGCCATTGCGGTGACCAAAGCTTTTACAAAACTCGAGGGTCTTTTTGACGGCATTTCTATCAGAGTGCCGGTGCCGGCCGGTTCCATTGTGGATGTTACTTTTATTTCCAAAAAAGCAACCAGCGCCGAAGAAGTAAATAATATTCTTAAAAAAGCTTCACAAGACAAAAGATGGAAAAATATTTTTGCTGTGACCGAAGAAGAGCTTGTCTCCAGTGATATTTTGGGAAGTCATTACGGCTCAATCGCTGACTTGAAACTGACTCGAGTTGTGGGGGGGAATTTAGTCAAAGTGATGGGTTGGTATGACAATGAAATGGGGTATGCCTATACATTAGTTGACCACGTGATTAAGACAGGAGAAACTATTAAATAATATGAAAATTTTTATTGGTACAGATCATGCTGGATACGGGCTGAAAGAAAAACTTGCGTTGTCTTTGAAAAGTCAAGGATATGAAGTTATTGATAAGGGTGCATATGAGTACAATGAGGGAGACGACTATCCCGACTTTGTTGTTCCTGTAGCCCGCGAAGTTTCCAGAGATCCGGATGGAACTAAAGGAATTATTCTTGGCGCCACTGGAGAGGGGGAGGCGATTACCGCAAACAAATTTCCACATGTAAGAGCAGTTGTCTATTATGGTGAATCAGAGTGTGTGGTGGATTATGAAGCAGATGTTATTGTCAGGTCTAGGCAACACAATAACGCCAATATTCTTTCTCTTGGTGCAAGGTATTTAACAGAGGAAACAATGATGAGAGCGGTTAATTTGTGGCTTGCTACTCCATTTAGTGAAGAGGAAAGACATCTACGCAGATTAGGAAAAATAGATCAAGTTGACATTAATGAAAAATAAATCTAAAGAATTGGAGGTGGCGATAAAAGCGGCGCTAGAAGCTGGAAAAATTCTAGAGAAATACTTTGAGACCGAAATCGAAAGAAACTACAAAGACGACAAAAGTGTAGTAACTCTGGCTGACAGAGAAGCAGAAGATAAAATAAAAGAAATTATTATCGAAAACTTCCCTAATCACTCTATTTTAGGCGAGGAGACGGGTCTCACTCAAAATAAAAGTGAATATATTTGGCACATTGACCCGCTCGATGGAACTACTAACTTTGCAAACGGCATTCCTTTATTCGCCGTATCTATAGCATTAGAACATGAGCAAAAAATAATAACCAGTGTTGTCTATAATCCAGTAACCAATAATCTTTTTTACACTGAAAAAGATAAAGGAGCTTATTTTAACAATAAAAAGATTTTTGTTTCCAGCGATAATGAAAGCCAGTGCATAGTCACAATAGCTGCGGGCAAACAGAAAGAAAAAAAAGATCTCGAGAGAAATTTATGGTATTATTTGCCTGAAAAAATTCGTTCTATGAGACATTTTGGGTGTACTGCTCTTGAACTTTCATATGTTGCGCGCGGTGGCATTGAAGCAAATATCCAAATCGGATTGCACACGTATGATTTTGCTGCGGGCGCGCTTTTGGTGCAAGAAGCCGGGGGAAAGATAACCACCTTAGATGGTGGGGTCTGGAGATTTCCGGATAGTTATTTTATCGCTTCTAACGGCGTTTTTCATGACTTATTAGTTAAAGAAGTTAAAAAACAAAAAGAAAAATTTCCGCCAGAGGCGGATCAGCCTTAGGCTGAAAATATATGAAAAGCATAACTCCCGCAATTTTGGAAAAAAATTTTAACGAAATAAAAAACAAGCTTACTTTTTTACGCGGAAAAGCGAGATGCGTGCATTTGGATTTCTGTGACGGAATTTTTGTGCCGAGCCAAACCTGGCCCTTTGGCTCCGGTGAATTTGATGATGTGGATTTTTGTAAAATTATAAACGAGCAAGACGGCTTGCCCTTCTGGCAAGAATTTGATTTTGAGCTCGACCTGATGGTAGCGAATGCAGTAGAAAACTTTGATATTTATATGAAATTAGGACCCAAGAGGCTGATTTTTCATCTAGGAGCGCAGAAAAATATTGCGGAATTTGAACATTTCTTGGAAGGTTTGGATATGTATATAAGGGATAATATAGAAATCGGTTTTGCTTTTGAGCCGAGTGATGATTTGAATATTGTGTCGCGGCTTTCTCATAAAGTTGATTTCCTGCACTGTATGGGATCTGACAAAATTGGCCATCAAGGTGAAGTTTTTTCTGAAAAAGCGCTGGAAAATATAAAATTTCTTAAAAAAAACTTGCCCGGAGTTGTAATCTCAGTAGATATTGGTGTTAATTTAGAAAATGCCAAGATGATACTAGATGCTGGTGCAGACAGATTGACTGTGGGCTCTAGTATTTGGAAAAGTCCGGACCCAACCGGAACACTCAAAATTTTTCAAAACTTAATTTTTGTAAGGGGGAAGTTAAAAAATTATGGACAAAATTAGACCCAAAATAGGAATAGGAGTTTACATTATGGACGGAAAGGGTAATCTGCTTATGACTTTGCGCACAAGTACTCATGAACCGGGGACTTGGTGTCCGCCGGGCGGTCATTTAGAGATGGGAGAAAATTTTTTGGATTGTTGCAAGAAAGAAGTCAAGGAAGAAGTCGGTTTGGATATTGAAGAGATAGAAACGCTTGGAGTAGTAAATAATATTTTCTCACTTACAAAACATTATGTAAATGTGGATTTTTTGGCAAAAGGCGTTTCTGGAAAGCCAATAATTAACGAACCTGCCAAAATCGGTGAAATTGGTTGGTATCCGCTTGATAAATTACCGCAACCCCTTATGCTCTCTACGGTTAATTTATTTAAAACTAACTTAGAAGTTCTAGGAAAACTAAAGAATTTCAATAGGACGGAAGAGAGACGGAAGCCTTGCTTCCGTCTCTGGCTTCAAATATAATTAATTTATGTCATTTAGAAAAGCTGAATTTGCCAAGGGTGAATATTATCACATATACAACAGAGGTAATAGTAAACAGAAAATCTTTTTTGATGATAAAGATCGAGAAAGATTTCTAAAACTTTTATATCTTTGTAATTCTAAAAGGAGGATTGATTTCAGAGACGATATTATGAAGAAGAAAATAAATGCTTGGGATTTTGAAAAAGGTGAATCAATAGTTGATATTGGTGCGTGGGTTTTGATGCCGAATCATTTTCATTTATACATTACTCAGAAGACGGAAGCAAGGCTTCCGTCTGGGGGTGCAATTACTGATTTTATGCACAGAGTTTTGACCGCTTACTCAAAATATTTTAATGCAAAATATCACAGAACTGGGTCTTTATTTGAAGGAAAGTTTAAATCTGTTCATATTCGGAAAGATACACAAGCTAAATATTTGTTTTCCTATATTCATCTTAATCCATTAAAACTTATTGATTCAAAATGGAAGGAGCATGGAATTAAAAATAAAAAAGAAGCACTAGACTTTTTAAAAGAATATAAGTGGAATAGTTATTTAGATTATTTAGAAGTTATGCGTCCAGAAAATAAAATTATCAATAGAATTAACTTTTTGAGTTACTTCAAAACCAAACATAACTTTCAGAAGGAAATTTTTGATTGGATAAAGATAAAGTCAGACGAATCTGGGTAAAAACGGAAGCAAGGCTTCCGTTTTCGTTTTTGGCTTGCATTTATTTATTGTTGTTTTGGAAATGCTTTACCTTGGAGTATAATTAGATAATGCTTTTAACTGAAGAGAAAATAAAAGAGCTAGAAATTAAGGCGAACGATATCCGCCAGAGTATTATTGAAATGCTTTTAGAGGCGGGTAGCGGACACACGGCGGGCCCGCTCGGCATGGCGGATGTCTTTACGCTTTTTTATTTTCATATTTTGAAACACGACCCCAAGAATCCAGCTTGGGCAGAGCGCGACAGATTAGTGCTTTCCAACGGACACATCTGCCCAGTCTTATATGCGACGATGGCGCATGCGGGCTATTTTCCGCTGGAAGAATTAAAAACACTGCGCAAATTCGGTACCCGGCTACAGGGGCATCCGCACCGAGAATATTTGCCTTACGTTGAAACTTCGTCCGGGCCGCTCGGTCTTGGACTTTCACAGGCGGTTGGCATGGCTTTGGCTGATAGGATTGATGGAAAAGATAAAGATAGATTTATTTATTGTTTTATGTCTGACGGTGAACATGATGAAGGAAATTCTTGGGAGGGAATAATGCTCGCGGGGAAAAACAAGTTGCGCAATTTAATTGCCGTGGTTGATAGAAATAATATTCAGATAGATGGCTTCACCGAGAACATTATGCCACTGGAGCCCTTGGCGGACAAATGGCGGGCTTTTAATTGGCATGTGATAGAAGTGGGGGGGCATGATTTTAGAGTTCTAAACGAAGCCGTGGAAGAAGCGCAGGCAGTTTATGAAAAGCCGACGGTCGTCATCTCGCACAATATTCCGGGCAAGGGTGTGCACGAATTTGAACGAGATTATAGATGGCATGGTTATGACCCCAACGCTAAAACGGCCAAGGAAGATTATGCAAAGGCGCTCAAAGAACTGCGAACTCTCGGCGGCAAAATAAAGTCGGAGCACGAGTAAATCCGCCGAAATTTTTCACAAAAATAAAGTAAAATGTTAAAAGATATAATATTAAAAAATTTAGGCGGATAAATTTATGCTTAACCCAAATTTAAAATTAAATCCGAAAATTTTTAATCCTGATGTGGAAGAGGTGAATATCCGAAAAGGTTTCGGCGAGGGACTGGTGTCTGCCGGTGAAATAGACAAAAATGTCGTCGCTCTGTGCGCGGACTTAACCGAGTCCACCCAGATGATTTTTTTCAAAGAAAAATTTCCGGAACGATTTGTAGAAATTGGGGTGGCTGAGCAAAATTTAGCAACAGTAGCTTCCGGCATGGCAGCCATGGGGAAAATTCCCTTTATCTCAAGTTATGCAATGTTTTCTCCCGGACGTAATTGGGAGCAAATCAGAACAACCATAGCGTATAATGACAGATCGGTAAAAATTGTCGGTTCGCATGGGGGCATTTCAGTCGGCGTTGATGGTGGTACGCATCAGGCGCTGGAAGATATATCTATCATGAGAGTAATGCCAAATATGGACATTGTTTCTCCCTGTGATGCGATAGAAGCCAGAAAAGCAACCATCGCTTTAGCCAAAACAAAAAAGCCGGCTTATATCCGCTTGCTTCGAGAAAAAACGCCGATCATTACAACAGAGGAAACTCCTTTTGCCATAGGAAAAGCAGAAATTTATTGGTTGCCAGAAGTAGGGCTTGCACAAGTGGGAATAATCGCCACTGGCGGGCTTATCTATCGCGCATTGCTTGTAGCTAAAGAATTAGAAAGTGAGGGAATAAAAACTAAAGTGATGAATCTCTCTACAATTAAGCCGATTGATGAAGATGCTCTGATAGCTTTGGCCAAAGAAACTAAAGCGATAGTAACAGTAGAAGAACATCAAATAGCAGGAGGAATGGGTTCAGCCGTGGCAGAGGTGCTCGCGCAAAATTTTCCCGTGCCAATAGAATTTATCGGAGTGCAAGACAAATTTGGCCAATCCGGTTCACCCGCCGAACTTTTGGCACATTATCATATGGATGTAATTGATATAAAAAATGCTGTAAGAAAAGTTGTAACGAGAAAATAATTTCTGGCCAAAAGTTGTGCGGGCAAGCGCCGAACGAGTTCATCGAACATTATGGTATGGGTAAAAATTCTGTCAAAGAAGCGGTGAAGAAAGTGCTGAAGAGAAAAATTTAGAAAACGGAGATTCTTTAAATTTTGAGCTTCCCGAGGGTTCCACTCGGTATTCCGGGAAGGGCGCAGGGACGAAAAATTTGAAGAATCGGAGTTTAAATTTTTCTTGCTTTGTATTCTGCCGGCACGTTTTTTAGATATTCTTCCAGTTTTTCTCTAGTCAGAAGTCCCTTTTGCGCTCCAATTTCTTGAACTACGGACATTGAATTAATTGGTCCCCAAGCTAAAGCTTCCGGTATTGTTTTGCCCAATGATATTGCTGTTGCAAAAGTTGAAGAAAATGCGTCTCCAGCTCCGGTACGGTCAAGCGGTGGAGTTATATCTGGATACATAGGTATAAACCAAATATTTTTACCATCTCCCACATAAGCTCCGTTTGGGCCGTCGCTTATAGCAACTATTTTTGGGCCCAATGCGTGAATGCCTTTTATTAGAGTGGCGATATCTTTCGTTTCAATATTTAAAATTCTTTCCGCCTCTTCAATATTCGAGAAAAATATTTCGGTGCGCGCATAAATATCTTTTAATTTTTCCGCGCCGAGTTTGATTTGAAAAGTTCCCGGCTGGAAAGCCAGCTTTGTTTCCGGATGATTTTTTAAGTACCCTATTATTTCACCATGATAACCCAGAGAATTATCCGCCAAGGAACTCAAATATATCCAAGATACATCTCCTAGTTTTGGAAATTTATAATTAAATTCCGTGTGTTTTATTAAAATTGTGCGGTCAACATCGTACCACAGGACATAATGGTAATTTGTAATCTTGCCTTTTTCTATTGAAACATATTTAGTATTAACTTTGTCATTTTTCAAACTATTAAGGCATTCTTTGCCATACTCGTCATCTCCAATATTGGTGATTATTCCAGAATTTAACCCAAGCCGAGAAGCTGCGACGGCAGCATTCGGACCATTGCCAACAGCGGGAATTACAGTTACTGATTCATAAGGAATTTTATCTCCAAAACGCAGACAAAGTTCGCAAGCGTCAGAATCTATTTTACAATGCACATGAGCGTCCTTTAATCTTATAAATGCATCTAAAACAATATCCCCAATTGCCAAGAAGTCTATTTTTTCCATGATATAATCATAACATAAACATAAAAAAACATACATACAAACAATTATGTCTAAAAAATCTTTTTTGTTTTTGTTTATAATGGTTTTCTTCTCTTGGTCTGGTTTGGTGTTTGCGAGTCCCGTCATAAACGAGATAATGTATGATTTAGACGGTTCTGATATTGACTGGGTGGAAGTTTATAATCCCGACAGCGTGGATGTTGATATCACTATACTGAAACTTTTAATCAGCAATTCTACTTCCAACCACGGCATAGTAAAATACTCCGGCTCGCAAGTACTACATTCGGGGGAATATGGCATCATTACTATAACTTCACAAATATCTTTATTTACAGCTAAATGGAGCGGAGTTGCGAATATTTTTACCAGCTCTTTTTCTTTACCGAACGATACGGCCAAAGTAGAAATCAATAACGGAGATAAAAATATTCCTCTTTCTTCAGTTACTTACAATTCTTCACAAGGCGCCACAGAAGATGGTAAGTCTCTCCAGCTTATTGGCGGTTTGTGGATAGCGGTTACACCAACTCCAGGAGTATTAAATCAAGCGCCTGCTTCTGGTAGCAATAGCAGTGACGCCAGTACGAATACACCTCCCGTCGGTAGTGGTGCAAGTGGAGGTTCTTCTTCGGGTTCTTCTATTAAAAAAGCAGAAGAGCCGAAAATAAAAGTGAAAATTATGGCAAAAACCCTAGCTTTTCCCGGTACTCCATTTTCGCTTCAGGGCCTGGCGTACGGCTATGATGGAACGCAATTATATTACGGAAAGTATTTTTGGAATTTCGGAGACGGCGCGTCCATGGAAGCAGAGAATAATATGGGCTTTTTACACACTTATTTTTATCCGGGTGAATATTTCGTTTCTTTGGAATATTCCACCAATATTTATTCCAGTGTCCCCGATGCGGTGGAAAAAATCGTGATTAAGGTTGTACCGATGACGGTTTCCATATCGAGAGTAGGGGACGCGAGCGACTTTTTCATCGAACTCTCGAATAACAAGGATTATGAAATAGATATCTCAAAATGGATTTTGTCTTCGCTCAGGAGAACATTTGTTCTCCCAAAAAATACTGTAATTCTCGCTAAAAATAAAATAATGCTTTCTCCGCAAATTACCCACTTTACTTTTGGAGATGCGGCAAGTTTGAAATTAAGCACGGCTTTTGGACAAGCAGTTTTCGATTACGGATTATCACTTGTGTCTGCTTCGGTTGTCCCAATAAAAATTGCAGATAAAACCACAGTTCCACCAAAGTCTCCATCGGTTAAATCTCTGGAAGAAAATATAGTGATGCCTATTTCAGACGGGCAAATTCTTGTTGAAAATTTATCGGCTTCAGTTGCAGAGAGTGATGTCCTAAAAAATAGTGACAATAACTCATATTTACCGATGCTGATTTATCTTATTTCTTTTGTTTTTGTTGGAGGGAGCGCAGGTGCAGTTTATTTTATCCGCCAGAAGAAAACTATTTCCGTTCCGGGAGATGATTTCAAGATATTAGATGAGTAGTTTTGTGCTATCATACGATAATTATGAGTTTAGCAATCGGCATAGTCGGATTACCAAACGTGGGCAAGTCCACCCTTTTTAACGCATTAACAAAAAAGAGTGTGCCAGCCGAAAATTATCCTTTTTGCACGATTGATCCGTCGGTGGGCATCGTGCCGGTGCCGGATGAGCGGCTGGAGAAACTCTCGCAAATGTCTAAGTCAAAGAAAACTATACCTGCGGTAGTGGAGTTCGTAGATATTGCGGGGCTAGTTAAGGGTGCAAGCGAGGGCGCCGGGCTCGGCAACAAATTTCTCTCGCACATTCGGGAAGTGGACGCCATCATTGAAGTGGTACGGATTTTTGAAGATGCAAACATGATCCACGTCCACGATAAGATTGATCCGCTTTTTGATATTGAAGTTATAAATATGGAACTGGAACTTGCTAATATTAAAAAACCGACTCTGTATGTCTTAAATACATCAGAGGTAGCTGAAAATATAAAAAAGGATTTCATTTCCAAACTACCGGGGCCACATATAGAAGTCGATCCCATCTTCGGCACCGAGCTAGATAGTTTAATCGTCGCTTGTTATAACCTTTTGGGCTTGATTACTTTTTTTACTACCGGTGAAGATGAGTCCCGGGCTTGGACGACCAAACGAGGCTCGACGGCGCCAGAGGCAGGCCGCTCAATTCACAACGATTTCAAAGAAAAATTTATCCGCGCGGAAGTGATCAACTGGAAAGATTTGCTAAATTGCGGGTCTTACGCCGTCGCCCGCTCCAAAGGCCTGGTCCGCACTGAAGGCAAAGACTATATAGTCAAAGACGGCGACGTGGTAGAATTTTTGATATGACCGAAGAACGAAAAGGGGAATCATTTATATTGGGAGGAGCAATCATTTGGAGCTTTTTTCCTATATTTACTATTTTGTCCTATAAATCTGTACCGAGCATGATTTCTCTTACCGTGAGTACTTTTCTGGCGAGTGTTTTTGCTCTGGCGGTTATGATTTATAGAGGAAAATTATATGAATTGAAAAATAAACTCTTGTGGAAGTATGCTTTTGTTATTGTAGTTTCAGTTAGCATTCTTTATTACGGTTTTTACTATTTCGGACTTACCAGAACTACTGCGGGTAATGCGGCCCTGATAGCTCTGTTTGAAGTTTGCACTTCTTATATATTTTTTCATATTATCCGCAAAGAACACTTCTCCTTTGAATCGAAAGTGGGAGCTTTACTGATGGTTTTAGGAGCTGCCATAGTGCTTGCTCCCAATTTCTCCTCTTTTAACTTCGGTGATTTGTTTATTTTGCTGGCAACTTTTTTTGCGCCGGTTGGAAATCTGTTTCATCAGAAAGCAAAACTTATTTCTTCAGCTGAAAGTATCTTGTTCCTTCGCACGATAATTGCAACACCCTTCATTCTGTTGTTCGCTTATTTGTTTGGGCAACATTTGCAAGTCTTCCAAATAAAAGAATCTCTTTTATTTCTAGTTTTAAACGGTTTTTTTATTCTCGGGCTATCTAAAATATTTTGGATTGAAGGTGTTGCTCGCATTCCCGTCACTAAAGCCAACGCGCTTAATAGCCTGGCTCCACTTTTTACTTTATTCGTTGCGTGGCTGGTTCTTCATCAAGCTCCGACTATTTGGCAAATTTCTTCACTTGTGCCATTTTTCTTCGGTGTTTTGTTACTGACGGATAATTTAAAATTAAAAAATAAACCTGCTTAAACGCACTCTTCTCTTTCCCAAGAAATCCGCATATGCTATAATCTTGGGATATGGAGGACAAGAAAGAGTATGTGGAAAAGTTGAAAGATTTTTTAAATTCTGATACTACTGAAGCCAAGATTGCTAACATTGCCCTTTGTGTCCTTGCCATAGCTTCAGTTCCGGTACTTGTATTAGGAGCTTCGGCTATGGGTAACGCAGTACAAGTATTTAGAATGTTTAAGGGTTCCAAGAAATACTCTAAAAAACAAATAGGAAGCGCCATAGACAGCATTAAGCGTCAAAGACTTATCGAATATGTCGCCGACAAAAATGGCAAAACAATAGTTAAAATTACTAAAAAAGGAGAAACAAGATTAAGGGTTTTTTCGATTGATCTTATAGAAATAAAGAAACCAAATAAATGGGATGGGAAATGGCGATTGGTGATCTTTGATATTCCTATGAGATTTACCAAAGGCAGGGAAGTACTCCGATATCATCTGAAAGAGCTGAATTTTTTCCAATTCCAGAAATCTGCCTGGATTTATCCTTATCCGTGTGAGGATGAAATAATTTTCATTGCGGATTTCTTTGGGTTAGGCAAGTTTGTTGAAGTTTTGACTGTGGAGAGTTTTTTGAGAGAAGAAAAACTAAAAAGGTATTTCCAGCTAGCATCTTCCTAAGATTCTAGCATATGCGGAAAAGTTGGGAAATTAAGTTTTTAAATATAGCAATCAATATAGTGATTCACTATAGCAATAATCATACCGGAAAGAAAGTTTACGATTATGGTATAATTTTAGTTTATGTTCAAACGAATTTATTTTTTCTTTTTGACTTATCTGGCGTCTATGTTTTTTGCCCAGACGCTAATTGTATTTTGGCTTTTTAAAAATGGTTTCGGTTTTTCTGAACTGCTTATTTAGAACATCGTTGCTTACCTTGTCGCTTTTGCCGGCATACTCTTTTTCCCAAAAGTAAAAATGAGTGCCAAAGTTTCTATTTTTTTTGGCATATTATTTAGCGCTTTGCAGGTGTTTGTGGTGATAAAGATATTTAGCATGTATTCGCTTTATCTTTCCGGATTATTCTCGGGATTAAACTTAATATTTTTCTGGATTCCTTACAACATTATGCATTTTAAGTTTCATCCCGAGGAGCGGGTGGGGCTTCATAGCGGCTTGTAT
>Ga0209541_10002990_pt1 | contig 31448 bp, 31 predicted proteins | sample RifCSPlowO2_01_FD_184027 | JGI IMG/M metagenome (GOLD analysis project Ga0209541, IMG submission 184027) | Groundwater microbial communities from Rifle, Colorado - Rifle CSP2_plank lowO2_0.1 (SPAdes) (version 2) | ecosystem: Environmental > Aquatic > Deep subsurface > Groundwater | place... | reverse complement strand
AAACCGGGTGGCTATTACTACGTTCAATATCAACCTGAATCCCTTCAATGATTGAACCATCAGGGACGCTGAGACTAAAACCACTTGCCCTAAGCCATTCACTATTTGGATTAGCCGGGCCAACAGCCGCCGTGGCATACGAATTATTGCTTGTCATGGCATTTGTGGGATTGTTCCAGGCTCTGGTGCCACCATTGCCTGGGTCGCTTGTTATTATTGATGGATTATTTGGACCTGCTACTGCGGCGAGCACCTGGGGTTGGGGAGCGGAGGCTGTTTGTTTGCTCTTGCCGAATTTTGGCAACAAGCCTGCCAGGCCGCCAAAAATCCCGGCTTGGTGCGGGTCTTTGGGCATTTTTTTGATATAAGGACCTAAATCCGGGATCCAGGGGTCTAAACCATTATCTGAGGTAAATTGAGTGTAGGGATTGGGACTTGGATTTAAAGGATCGGGTGGATAGGCATCATGGTCTTGATAGTAAGAGGTGAGGGCGGTTTTGATGGCCACAAGATCCTGTTTTCTTTTTTGATCTCTTCCCTTATCGCGGGCATTGTCAAAGTTGACATAGCCAAGTCCGGTGATGACGGAGATGATGGTCATGACGACCAGAAGCTCGATTAATGTAAATCCCTTGGATTTACGGTTAATGGTTAACAGTTGACGGTTCACGGTTTTTAATATTCTGTGAACAGTGAACTTCAAACTGTGAACTAACTTGGGCATCTAATTTCAGATTACGAGGTTGGGGAGGGAAAATCAATGGGAGACTATCGACTAAAGACCAATGACTAACGATGAACGTCTAGATTTTGATTTCTTTGTGTTCGGTTACTTTTCGGCATCTTCGGCAGAATTTTTTAAGGAGGAGTTTTTCTTTAGTATTTTCGGGGTTTTTGGCCGTGGTGTAGTTTCGAGATTTGCAAACTGTACATTCAAGTCTAACTAAGATGCGTTTGGTCTTGGCCATGGGTTAAATTGCTATATTGCTAAATTGTAGATTGTTGTGAGTAGTTTAACATTTATAAGGCGAGTTGTGAAAGTTTTGTGCTTTGAATCAGAGTTTAGAGATTTGAGGCAACCTGTGTTTTGCCAAAAAACTTTAGGTTTAAGAGTTTTTTATCGCTTGTTAAGAATATATCGCAGTCTGTGCTTGCTGCGCTATGAAGTTGGATATTATCCTCAAAATCGGTGGTTGGTCCATTTAAAGATTTTTCCAAAATATCTTCTGAAAATTCTACTGCCTGGAATTTTTCTTTTTGGGCAATAATTCTTTTGTTTGGGATTTTTATCTTGAATGCATAGCAATAAATATGAAATGAAAGAGTAGAGATGTAAATAATATGGTTCTCAAGTGCATCAAGAATTTGTTTCTCGGGCTTTCTGTGGACGGCATCGATAAAATAATTGGTATCAAGAAAGACCTTTGCCATACTTTTCCATTAGGTGCTTTCTATATATTCTATCTCTTTCTTTATAAGAAAGTTTGGGTAAGTTGATAAGATCCGCTAATTTTTTTAACTGTTTGATGTCAGTTTTTATGAGTACTCTTGTTTCCTTTTTGGGTTTAATTTCTCCAATTATTTTGGATCTGTGGATAAGAGAAATAGTATTACCCTTGGAGAGGGAACTTACCAGTTGTGTTGATTTAGTGCGTAGACCGGTAGTAGTAATGTAATCCATGATAATGTAAATATACATTTGAATGTACACTTTGTCAAGCGGTTTAAGGCGTTAAGTTGGTGGATCGAGCTCTATAATTTCAATTGAATCACAGCCCTGGAAGGGTATTTGGAACAAACACGAAGAATCGTAGTGAGGCTAAATTATTTTGCAAACTTACAGACACTAGCTTCACGGGTTACTTGTAAAACGGTACGTTCCTCTTTTAACCAACCACGCTGCGCCAGGTCCAGACGTAAACTGGGCAGAGGCTAGACCTTGATCATACTCAAGAATAGCAGATTGAGAAAGAGTCAATTGTTTGGCAACCAGTGCAGAAACGTGAGCAGATTGACTCATGGTAGCTCCGCCGTTTAAGGCATAAAAGATGGCAGTGCTGCCACTTTGGGTGATTTGAAGTGCCTGGTTGGCATTCAAGTTGCTGATTACAAGAAGATATCCTTTTGGGTTGGCACTTGTTGGTTGAAATTGTCCTCCTTGACTGAGGTCCACTATACCCTCAACGATCAAACCGGTGCCGTTTGAGCCAAAAGATTCATTGAGCTTGAGAGTTGTGCTCCCCTGAGTCATTTTGAAATTACCAGTAACATGGATTGGGCCGTTAACTGTCACAAATGCATTATTGGAAATGGTTAGATCTCCTTCATATTTTTGGGGACCTATGGTTTTGTCATTGGAGATAGTACAGGGACAAGGTGTAGGGTTAGCATCTGCTGCCGTAAGCCAGTCTGTTTCGTCTACGGTCGGTAGGGGTTGCGGGGATGCACCTGGATATTTTTGGCCGGTTACATCCGGATTAGGTGATGCAATGGTACCGACTGCGTAGGCATCACCATTAATTTGTGATGAACCAGATCCGCTGATATTGCCGTTGGAGTAGACTGTCGCTTTGGTCCCATTGGATCCAGTGATTTGTGAGGAATTGGCCATATCAACCCCATCACTGCCTACCTGGACTGCATAGTGAAAGGAGATTTGTTGGCTGTCTATTAATGCATCAATCTTGATTGTTCTTTTGGCGCGTGGGCTTGTTGAGTTGGGGACAAAGCCGGTAGAGGAAATTGTCTTAAGATTGGACGTTTTATTGGTGATGGTGACAATGAAGGATCCGGTAGTACCAACCGGGGTTTCGGTTAAGGGAGGACTATAGCTTCCGGCTGTTTGGTTAAGTTTGGCGATAGTATAATCAATGCCAGCTTCTGCAAGATGAGTAGCTTGTTCACGAAGAATTGAATTTGAGCCAAAGCGCAGAAAATCGGCAACGCTAGTAAAAAGGGCGGCAGATATAATTAAGATTACCGCTAAAAACACGATGGCAATAATCATTATCTGGCCGGGTCGGTTCACGGTTAACGGTTCACAGTTAACGGTATTAATTTTACTGTAAACTATTTTCATTTATTTATTCCTTAACACCGCCATGGTAGTTTGGCTAGAAGTAATTGTTTTACCTCCTGAGATTGCTGAGGTAGTCAGGTTGATAGTTACCTCTGATGCTAGTGTCGGGTCGGGATTGTCATAAGTAAACTGTAAGTCTGAGATATTAGTGGCAATAATTTTTTGGCTCGCTTTTCTTTGACTGCCAGCGCCAGGGATAATTTTTTTGATAAGCTTTGTATTGTCCGTGTCTCTTTTATAGACAATAAAATCGTAATCGGAACCGGTAGGCTCAAAGGGCTCGCCGCTTGAGTCAATCGGCCAGATTTGTAAAACAACAAGAGAATTTGAAGTCGTATCGCCTGCGCAAAGAGCGCAGGTGGAAACCACTTCTTGGCTTTCGCGGATTTGGTTTGTCATTTCGTCAAGAGCTAGCTTATTTTGGCTTGAAACATCAACAAGCGTGTTTTGGGTGGAAAAAAGCCTTGAATGAGCAAAATAGACTGCAGCGATCAGAATCGAGACCAGACCTATTATGGAAAAAGCGATAAGAAGCTCGATGAGGGCAAGGCCATTCTGGTTCACAGTTATCGGTTCACGGTTCACAGTTTTGGTTTTGCTGTGAACTATGAACGGTGAACTATAAACTAATTTAGAGTCCATTTTCTGCAATTAAAGTTTCTAGTTTAATATTCTGGGCTGTGCCGCTTTCTGTCCAGTTAACTTGGACGGTTATCAATTTAATTTTGCCGCTTACGTCGTAATCGGATATTGACCTAGTGGTAGATCCTGATGGAAGTTTGGCTGTCACATCGGCATTGCAAGGCGGTTCAACCGAGTCTGAAGAAGGCAATGTTGAAACTTGGGTAAATCCTAGTTTTCTTAAGCGTTCTATTTCACAACTGGCAATTTTGGCGGCAATCCCTTGCAGATTGCCTCTTCTGGTGGTTCTGAAAGTGCCGGAAGCAGTCAAAAGTATGACTATCATCGCTAAAATAAAAACCAGCGATATAGCGGTTTCGATGAGAGTAAATCCAGGTTTTGACAATTGACAATTTTTATCAAACTTGTTTCGAATTTCCCGTTTCCTGTTAACAGTTCGCCAAAGCGAGGGCATTAGTTTTATTTTAACAATTATTTGGAATAATAATAGGTGCCTTTTTTGACAACCCAAGCAGCGCCAGGGCAGGTAGGACAAGTGGTGAATTGGGCGGAGGCCAGACCTGATGAATAGAGAAGCAGTGAACCTTGTGACATTACCAGTTTATTGGCGACTAAAGAATTGACTGTTGTGTTATTGCTCAGGATGGCTGTACCATTTGAGGCGTAGATGATGACAAGGGCTCCAGAATTATCTACTTGTATTGCATTACCGGTCGCCTCGGTTACGACCATAATGTAGCCTTTTGGGTCGGCATTGTTTGTTTGGATATTAGCACCGTTTGAGATTGAGACAGCACCGGTTGTGACGATGCCAGTTCCATTTGAGCCGAAGCTGTCTGGTAAGGTCACTTTAGTGGATCCACCAGAAATCTCAAGGTTGCCTGTGACCCATATTGGTCCATTAACAGTGAAGGTGGCATTGCCGGAAATAGTCAGATTGCCTTCATATTTTCTTGGTCCAATATTTCCTCCATTAGTAAGAGTGCAGGTTGGGCTGCAGGTGGTGATATTGTCATCGGCCACATCTTTCCAGGCTTGTACCTGTTGGCTGATATCTGGTAATGGCGCTGGCGAGGCATTAGGATGGCGTCCCCAGACAGAAGGCGGATAGCCAATATTGCCGACGGCCCAAGCTTCGCCTTCAATGTATTGGCCTCCACTCCCCTTGCAATCTGATTGAGGGTCGCAAATTCCTCCGTTTGAGTAGACATTACCTAGTTCGTAGACATTACCTTTAATTCCGGCCTGGTTATTCATAACTATGCCACCGCTGCCGATTTGGGTGGCATAGGCAAAGGAGATGACTTGATTGGTTATTTGGGTATCGGCCTTGACGGTTACTTGGGCACGAGGACTGGTAGCATTGGGGACATAGCCGGTTGAGGTGATTGTTTTTAAGGCCGGATTAATTTCATTTACCGAAACAGAAAATTGGCCAAGATCGTTGGGCTGGTCAGGCAAAAAGGTGTTGGTTTCACCGGTGTAGCTGCCGGAAGTTTCGTTTAACTGCCAGATGGCTTTTTCAAGGCCGGCTTCGGCCAGATAAAGGGCTTGTTCTTTGAGAATTGTATTTGAGCCAAAATGCAAGAAGCTGGCGATTCTGGAAAAAAGAGAAGCAGCCAAAATTAAAATGACGGTCAGTAAAATAATGCCGATGATTAACGTTTCGCCTTTGCGCGCTTTTAGTTTGGGATTTTTAGTTTTTGGTTTCAAGGTCATTTCATTTATTCCTCAAGAATGCGTCTGCGCTTTGGGTTGTGGTCTGTGTTTTATTATCATAAACCCTACTGGTTGTGACAGTGACGGTAATTAGAATGTTCTGGTTGTTCGGGTTGTAGGCAAATTGTAAGTTAGTGATATCTGTGCCGACTGTTTTGGTGCTGCTTTTGCGGGAGGAGGAGGTAGCGGCACGGGTGATTTTGATTATTTTAGTGTTATTTTGAGGATCTCTTTTATAAATAATGTAATCCTTATCAGAGCTTCTGAAAGGCTTGCCATTTTGATCCAACGGCCAAAGCTGAAGACAAAGCTTGTTTGATCCTGAAGGATCACCACCACAAGGGATTGTGAGAACAGATACGGATTCACTTTGGCGACTTTGGTTAGTTATTTCGTTAAGTGCTAAGCGGTTCTCGCTGGCAACATCAATGGCTGTAAATTGGTTCAAAAAAAGTCTGAAGAAACTAAAATAAGGAGAGGCGATTAAAACTGAAATTATACCAATAATACTAAAGCCAACTATCAGCTCGACTAAGGTGAGGCCGTTTTGACAATTGACGCTTTTTTTCCGTTTGTTACATGCCATTTTCGGTAAATAAGCTGACCATTTTAAGTTCTCTACCAGCGTTGTTTTCGGTCCAGGTGATATCGATAATTACCTGTTTGATTTTGGAGCTTGCTTGATAATTAGAGACTTGTCTGGTGGCTACTCCGCTGGGGAGTTTGCTAAGGTCTAAATCGTTAATTGAACCATTGGTAGGCAGTTCAAGAAAAGAATATGATCTTAAGGATTCGAACTGCCTGCTGGCGATTTTGGAGGCAATGTAAACAAGGTTGGATCTGCGGGTGGTAAGGTAAGTACCAGAGGCGGATAAAACGATGGAGACAAAGATTAAGATTAAGAAAGTAGAAAGGACGATTTCGATGAGAGTAAAACCTCGCCGAAGGTGACAACTGACAACTTTCTTAATATATGAATTTGTTGATCGTTGATTGTTGGTAGTTCGCCAAAGCGAGGGCATTAATTTAATTATATTCTTTTTTCTGATAAAATTAACAACGCCGAGAATATCTCGCCCAGGTGGTTCAGTGGTAGAACGCGTCCTTGGTAAGGACGAAGTCGCGGGTTCGATTCCCGCTCTGGGCTCAAATCGCCGTCCTAGCTCAATGGTAGAGCAGCTGTTTTGTAAACAGCAGGTTGTCGGTTCGAGCCCGACGGACGGCTCATCGTCACAATAAGTTTCGCTTCTTGACAAATTGCTTGTGCAATTTGTCAAAGCGCTCAACTATTGTTCCTCTTCACTTTGCTTTGCAAAGTGAACTAAAATTAATCTCAAATTGAGAAGCAATTTGAAGAGGAAGAACAAGAGAGCGATAAGGTTTTGTCTTTTGTTAAAAAGCAAAACCGGCAAGCGAACTTTGTTCTGACAAGCTGGGATGGCAGAGTGGTCAATTGCAACGGTCTGTAAAACCGTCGCCCGAAAGGGCTCCGCAGGTTCGAATCCTGCTCCCAGCACTCGTCGCAGTAAGTCTCGCTTTTGACAAATTTCTTACGAAATTTGTCCTATCGCTTAACTACTGCTCCTCTTCGCAAAATCTTTGATTTTGCGAGTGAGGTCTTTTATTTTTGCGAAGACTTGACTTGATCTGGTACAATTGCTCAAGCTTAAAATGGACGAACAACAACAGACACCGACAGCAGGCAGTCCGATTTATCAGGAAAGTCAGGCAAAGAACGCCAAGTGGCTTTGGTTTTTAATTGTTCTAGTCATTATCGGAGCTTTGGTTTTTGCTTTTGTTCGGGGAATCGGTCCGTTTTCTCAATTTCAAAAAACCTCTGAAGAAGAAGTTTCACCGACACCGTTTGTTTTGGAAAGTCCGACACCGGAGGCAACTGTTGGAGCAAGTCTTGATAAAAGCGAGCCGAAGATTAGAGTCTTAAACGGTAGCGGCAAAGCCGGTACAGCATCAAGCATTAAGGACTTTCTGGAAAGTAAAGGTTACAAAGTAGCTTCAATTGGTAATGCTGCCAATTACGATTTTTCTCAAACAGTAATTCGTTTCAAGGAAGGATTCAAAAAGTTTGAAGAAGTACTGTTTAGTGATCTTTCCGATAAATATTCGGTAAAAGTAGATAGCGATAATTTGGAAGCTACTGATTCTGCGGATATCGAAGTAATAGCTGGAGCAAAGTAAGTCCTAGTAAGTCCTCTAAGAAAACCAGCCTTTCTTTTGCGAAAGACTGGTTATTCTGCTTTTTGTAGCATTATTTGATAATTTCAACCCTACAAAGGGCGCATGGCTTAGCCTTTCTCCGGTGGAATCTAGGTGGGTATCCTATCCCTCACCAACTATGGTGAAGGAACTCCGGATTCCCAATGTCTTTCCATGAAGCGAAGAAAATTGACTAAGGCTTTTAAGGTGCTTCCCCGGTAGGGTTTGTTCTCCTGTGAACCAATTTAATAATACCACTGGTGTCAACTAAGAAACAAGAAACTAGAAACGAGGATGAGTTTTGTTTATGGTTTCAAGTTTATAGTTTTAAGTTAGAATGGGGCAGTGAATCCGGGAATTAAGAGATTAAAAAGTGTGGAAACAATCGGAAAAAGAATCTTGCCGATGGCGCCTGTTATTAGTAAAAATAAAAGAATAAAAATTCCGTATCTTTCGGTTTGAATAAAATCATAATACCAATCCCGTGGCAATAGTCCTGCCAACACCTTGAAACCGTCAAGCGGGTGAACGGGAATTAAATTAAAAACTCCCAGAATTAAGTTAAGCCAAATGATAATTGAAATTACCTGATAAATTGAGTTAATCGTTACAGAAAGATTGCCCGTAAAATAGAAAAACAGATAAGGAATTGACAAAATTATTGCCAGAATAAAATTAGAAACAGCTCCGGCAACAGAAATTAAAGCTGAATCCCGTTTAATATTCCGAAGGTTGAAGGGATCAAAAGGAGTGGGCTTGCCCCAACCAATGCCTACGATCAAAAGGGCGAGGGTGCCAATTAAGTCCAAGTGTGAAGCCGGATTTAAAGTTAAACGGCCGGCAAGTTTGGCTGTCGGATCGCCCAGTCTATAGGCAACAAATGCGTGCGAGGCTTCATGGATGGTAATTCCAAGAACTAATCCAGCAATAAATGCCAAAGCGATAATTGGGTTAGTTTGAAGAAGGGTCAGGATGATCATGAGTTAGGCCTTAAGATCGTTGGGTTGTTAGGTTATCAGGTACTATGGTATATTCTAGCAGTTTGACGACTAACGCAAAAGGACTAACGACGTCTTTAAGCGTTAGGCATTAGATAAAATATTACCATGAGAGTTTGTGAAATTTGCAAAAAAGGTTCAATGATCCAAAAATCCGGTGCCCATCAGTATGGCGGGGGTTGGGCCATGCGCGCGACCAAGAAACGAGTAGTTTTTAAGGTTAATTTGCATTCTGTCAAAGTCACATACAATGGAGTACGCAGAACAATGCGTCTTTGCACCAAGTGTTTGAGAAAAGTAAAGTCTGAGATGGAAAAGGCAGAAAGCAGGAAAACAAAAGAGGCCTTGATTACTCCAAAAATTAGAGAATCCGTTTCTACGGTAACTGCTTAATTTTAAGGTCAGACCTTATTACGGGCTGTTGGGACAGGATAAATCTTTTCTAGGTAAATAACTTGCCAAGTTGTTTGAATAAATTTGGATATCCGTTTGTGAATTCTGAGAGTAACATGGGCTGCTTGCCCTCGGGCTGGATTAAATTTCCAGGTAAGAACTTAACTATTAACCATTTACCATTAACCATTAACCGGCACCAAGTGCCCGGCCATAGGTAAAAGGCGCGGATCATACGGTCGAAGGTTTGCGGATCAGGTGGATTATTAAGATCAATGTAGCCGTCGGATTTTTTAATATGTTTTGAAAATGTTGCCTGAGAGTCGTTTTGAGTTTTTGGTTTGAGAGAACCTGCCAGATACTCAGGTAAAATTTGAATTAAAAGTCTGGCACCGATTTTTCCAAGATATTCAATAAGGCTAGCGTGCGTGTCATTTGTGGCTATCGTGATTTTTTTTTGAGCCAATATTGGTCCATGATCGATCTTTTCATCCAACAGGATAATTGAGATACCAGCTTTTTGCTCACCTGCCAAAATTGCTGTTTGGATTGGTGAGGGGCCTCGGTATTTGGGAAGAAGTGATGGATGGACATTAATAAAACCGTACTTTGGTGCTATGAGGATTTCTTTAGGAATAATTTGGCCGTAGGCCACTAGAATGGCGATATCAAACTTGAAACTTGAAACCTGAAACTTGAAAATTTCATTAGACAAGCTTTCCGGTTGCAAAATTTCTAAATTGTTTTTTAGCGCTGTTTGTTTTACTGGGGACATCTGTCTTCTTTGCCCGCGGCCAGCTTTTTTGTCAGGCGCAGTGATTATCAATTGAGGTTTGTAATTCGACTTGATGAGTTCTTCAAGGACGATTTGGGCTAGACGATTGGTTCCAAAAAAAACGATTTTCATACAAAAGCCACTTCAACAAATTGTTCTTTACCGCCTTTGGCCTTTTCAACTTTAAAGATTTTGCCGTTTTGTGTATGGACATGATCGATAAATAAAATGCCGTTTAAATGGTCAACCTCGTGCTGGATAATTCTTGAGGGCAGTCCCGTGTAGTGGCTTTTGATTTTTTTGCCATGCAAGTCGTTTGCCTCAAGATCAATCTCAGCCGGCCGCACGACATGACCGTAGAGATTAGGGACAGAGAAGCATCCTTCAAGGTAGGCGACTTCTTTTTGGGAAAATTTGAGGATTTTGGGATTGACAAACGATTTTATCCGGTTTCTGATTTTGGCGACAAATACCCGTTTAAAAATGCCGATTTGCGGTGCCGAGAGACCCAGTCCGGGCGGGTCGGTTTGAATCTCCAGCGTTTCAATAAGATTGGCAATTAGGGATTTTAGTGACCCGTCAAAGCCGGTAATTTCCTGTGAGATTTGGCGCAGTTTTTTATCTGGTGTAATAAGAATTTTTTTAACCATATTGATCAGTTTATATTAGCTGGTTCGATCGTAATTTGAAAGTCGCGGGGAACTTTCTGAAGATAGATTTCAAGATTTTGGCGCGCTTTTTCTCTTTCAACAAGACTATAAGTGTTGAGTTTATGTTTCAAAATTATATTATAACTGGGGACTTTTGCGCTAAAAATTGATTCGTAGGGTCCGAGAATAGAAACCAGAAACCGGAAACCGGAAACTGGAAACTGGGTAAGATCTTGGGTAAGGTCTTGGGCCTTTTTTTCTAAGGTTTTTTTGTCTTTTTCCTTTATTGTCAATTTAATAAGTAATGCAAATGGTGGAAAGCTAAGTGCTTTTCGCTCACTTAGGCTTTTAGCAAAATAAGAAAGAAAGTTGCTTTTGGCTGCATTTTTAATAACCGGATGGTCAGTGTTATACGTTTGTAGAATTAATCTGCCATCTTTTGCGGCTAGATTTTTAAGAGCGGTTATTTGGGCAAAGGTTTTTTCGGCAGAATTAAAGTCGGCGATATTTAAGGCGGCATCAGTTAAGATGTGGGCAACTAGGTTATATTTTTGAGCAGAAAGTCGGTAAAAGACCGAGGCTGTGGCAATATCGATGGTCGGATGTCGGATATCAGATGTCGGATGTCGGATGCCTTCGGCGATAAGATTGATACTGGCCTTTGGTACGATTTGTTTGACTGTTTGAGCCAAAGACCAAATGTTTAGCAAGTTAAAGTAGAAGTCTTGTGATTGGCAGTTTGGGCAAACTTGCGGTGGTTTTGGTGCGAATTCATGGAAACGGCAGACTTTGCAATAAATCTGGCCGGATTCACTTTTTTTGTTTAAAAAAAGTAAGGTTTTCTTTTTTTGTCTAAGGGTTTTTGCCAGCAGAGTAGAAAGCAAATCGGAAATAGCCGTCCTGTTGCCCTTATTTCTTTCATCGATCATTGAAACCAAAGTTGTTGGGACTTTCATTTTGGGAATTTGCATTTCTTTTTGGTGTGAAAAGTAAGTTGCAATTTTGGGTGAGGAATCGACTATTTCGATTTTGGCTTTTAGGATTTGGCCTAATTTTTCGGCGATGGTTAAAGTGTCAAAATAAGGTGATCTTTCATCTTTGTAAGCGCCGTCGTGTTCGTCAAAAATGATAATTTTGGAAAGTTTTGGGCAAGGGGTAAAAATTGCTGAACGCGAGCCAAAGACAAAGTCGATGCGCCCCCCTAAAATTTTTTGCCAGGTTGAGAATTTTTCGGAGGTTTTGAGTTCGCCGTGGTAAATGGCGTAATTTTTGGCTTGCGGAAACTTAGCCAAAGTTTCGGGCAGGCGGTTGATAGTGGGAACAAGAACAAGGGTTTGGGGTATGCGCTTTTGCTCGGATACTTTCTCGCTCGCGATCAAATGTTCTTTCAGTCCACCGAAGGTCCTTGGCCTTTGGCCAATGGAGTGATCGACTCGCTCGAAAGCATCCTCGCCGCGCAAATATTGGCCTGACAACCCGATAGCCTGATAACCAGCTAACCTTTTTGGTATTTCGGGAGTTATCGCTTCGAGGCAATTGACCATTGGCGCATGGTAGTAAAATGTCATCCATTTAAGAAGTTTGATTTGGTATGCAAGAAGAATGGGTTCATAAAGAAGGATTTTAGAAATCTCTTTTAAATTTCGAATTTCGAATTTCGAATTTCGAATTTCCCGGCTTGTGTTAAGTACAATGCCGGCTGGGTTTCGCTTGCCAAAGGGTACTTCGACTAATTGTCCCGACTTGATCGAGCCTTTGAGTTTCTTGGGAACTTCATAAGTGTATGAATCAATTTCTGGTGATTGATAGGTTAAAACCACAACTTGGGCATACATAGTAGATAGAGTTTAGAGTTTGCAAGTTTTGGGGTCAAGTTTGGCGTTTGTAAGCTTCAAGAAGGTTTTCGAAAAGGGAGGCGACGGTCATTGGGCCTATACCGCCGGGGACAGGGGTAATGGCGGCAACGATTTTGGAAACTGTGTCAAAGTCGACATCGCCGACAATTTTTCGATCTTTCGGTTCTGTTTCTGGCTTGCCCTCCGAAGCCTTGGCGAAGGAGGGTTTCTGGTTATTGATGACATTAATTCCCACATCAACAACTACTTGCCCTTTTTTTACATGATTTTTAGTAATTAAATCTGGCTTACCAACAGCGACAACCAAGATGTCAGCGTTTTTAGTTTCAAGTTTTAAGTTTCTAGTTTCTTTGTGACAGATAGTGACAGTAGCATCACGATTTAAAAAAGCGAGAGCAGTTGGTTTGCCAACCAAAAAAGATCGACCGACCACGACTACTTTTTTACCGGCAACAGGAATTTTGTAGTAATTGCAAAGGGTCAAAATGCCTTTGGTGGTTGCAGGAATGTGACCTTCTGGCCTGTTCTCCCAGAGCAATTTCAAATTGACAGAAGTTAGACCATCAACATCTTTTTGGGGATTGATTGCATCAATGATTGTGTCTTCATCAAGATTTGCAGGAATGGGCATTTGGACTATGATGCCGTGGGTAGAGGGAATAGAGTTAAGGGAATAAAGTTTAGAGATTAGATCTTTTTGGGAAATATTTTCCGGAAGTTTTTGGTGATCAACAATGGCGCCGATTTTTTGGCCAAAGAGAATTTTTTGGCGGATGTAAGCGTTGGATTCGGCAAGATCGCCGACTTGGATGATGACTAGTTTTGGCTTAGTTTTAAGTTTAGAGTTTAGAGTTTTTAGTTTATTGGCAATTTTGTCACGGACAATCCTGCCGTCTAAGATTTTGGCCATTGTTGTCTTAAGCGAGTCTTGACTTATCTTCTATTCTAACAAATAATGGAGGTATGTCAGCTTCCACTCTGTTACTTGCTTTGGTACTTGTGATTATTGAAGTATTTTTAGCGGTCTTTGTAGCAGCAGCAGGAGGTTCTACTGGGTCTCTCGGTCGCATCTTTGGAATTGTTAGTCTTATACTTTTTTTCATCCTTCCTATCATTTTTATCGTTTTCGTTATTAAAACAGCCAAAGATCAAAAAAGCAGGGTTAAGTCCTTAACCATCATTTTCCTATTGGTTTTGTCCGTTTTTCTTTTAGATAAGTATTGGTCTTCTCTAAAGACATTAGTTGGCATTAGCTGGTAGTTTGTAACAACGGCGGTTGCGAGTTGAGGTTTCTTTATGGTACCGGGAATTTTTTGCAAAGACTTTTGACTTTGCTTGCAATTATTAAAAGCTTTTTATTTCTGGTGACTCTAGTGCGGAAATCTTTCATAAATTCGCTTCTTTTTTCTTTCTCATCCGGTAATTTTTCATCCATGACTTCTTCTATGGCTTGGTTAATCCAAGCACCGATTTTAACCATTTCCTTTTCCGTCATACCGCGGGTAGTAATGGCCGGTGTTCCAAGGCGAATGCCGGATGGGTAAAACGGCGGCATTGGGTCAAACGGCACGGCATTTTTATTAACCACGATTCCGGCAACCTCTAAAGCAATAGCCCCAATAGCTCCGTTAACTTTTTTATTTTGAAGATCTATTAAGATCAAATGATTATCCGTTCCACCGCTGGTCAAGTTAAAGTTAAAGTCCAAAAGTTCAGAAGCGAGAGCCTTAGAATTCTTAACGATTTGTTCTCCATATTTTTTAAATTTTGGTGTTGAGGCTTCTTTTAGTGCAACGGCAATGGCAGCAGTTTGATTATCATGAGGGCCGCCTTGTAGGCCGGGAATGATGGCGCTGTCGATTTTTTTACCAAGGTCCGGGTCTTTTTTCAAACCTTTGTCGGTGACCATAATGATTGCCCCGCGGGGCCCGCGCAAAGTTTTGTGGGTTGTGGTCATGATAATATCAGCATAAGGTGCGGGATCAGGATGAACACCAGCGATAATCAAGCCGGTGATATGAGAAATGTCGGCAAGTAAATAAGCGCCAACAGAATCGGCAATTTGGCCAAATCTTTTAAAGTCGATGATTCTTGGATAAGCTGTGTAACCACAAACTATTATTTTGGGTTTTTCTTTTGTGGCAATTTTTTCGATAGCATCAAAATCTAAAAGTCCGTCTCGGCTCAATTCATATTGAGTTGATTTAAAAAACTGACCGGTTGCAGATTGTGGTTGTCCGTGAGTGAGGTGCCCGCCAAATGCCAGAGAAAGACCCATGATTTTGTCGATGCCCGGTTTGCAAACAGCCAGATAGACGGCGAGATTTGCAGGGGAGCCGGAATGGGGTTGGACGTTGACGTAGGGAACATTGAAAAGTTTTTTTGCGCGGTCAATTGCCAGCTGTTCGACCTCATCGATAATTTTATTCCCTTGATAATATCTTTTTTTAGGATACCCTTCCGAATATTTGTCGGTAAGAACAGATCCCAAAGCTTCTCGAACAGCTTCTGAAGTGTGATTTTCTGAGGGGATAAGATCGATATTGTCTTTTTGTCTTTTTTCCTCAAGTTTTATTAATTTTGCAATTTGGGGGTCAATTTTTGCAAGTGACATAAATTTCAAATTGAAAATTTGAGTTAGCAATCGTTATTGTATTTCTTTCCTCTGAATTTGATCAAGTAGTTCCCGCGCTTCTTGATAATCTGGCTTGAGTGAAAGCGCTGTCGCGAGTGTCCTTTTGGCATCTTCATTTTGATAAAGACCGGCTTGGATCTTGGCAAGGGTTAAGTAAACCTGAGGATCGGTGGGGGCAAGTTCTGTTAGTTTTTGACCGAGTTCAAGGGCTTTTGGAGCATATTTTTCATCAAAGGCGGAGATTAAAAGATAAGCATTGGCAGCACGTCTTGCGATAATTAAATTATTGGGGGATTGTAAAAGAGCTTTTTTGGCCAGAGTGTTTGTTTGGATGGTTAGTTCTTTGGCGATTTCAGGGGAATCGGAACTGGCGCCGTAGATTGCCGATTCAAAGGCAAAATCGGCCAGATAAAAAGGATTGGAAACGGGAAAAATTGAAACGGTGTTAGAATAAATTGTCAGCGACTGAGCAGAGTCGAGGGCTTTGGCGCGACTAATTAAAAGATCGGCGAAATAAATTCGTAAAACGCCAAAAATCAGATAAAGTCCAAAAACAGCCAATACCAAAGCGGTGGCAATTTTAAAAGCTGTTTTTTTAAGTAGACTAACTTTTATTTCTTTTAGGTTTTTTTTATTGATAAAAGCAAGAGCAGAGGCAATCAACAGAAACATGACGACTTGGCCGGCGACAGTAGAAAATCCGAAGAAGATTGTCGTCTGGTAGCCTACGATAGCAGAAAGAGTGGCTTTGGCAAATACCGAAGCCTTGCCTAACTTTCCCTTGGATATTTTAAGAAGTTGCCAAAAGACAAATAACAGAAAAGCTAGATAAGCGGCAGTGCCTAAGACTCCAATATTGGCCAAATAATTTAAAAATTCATTGTGGGCTTTGTTGTAGAAAAAGTTCCACTCGGTTGTTTGATTATGGCTTGTGGGGCGAAATAAGTAGTAGGAATAAGCAAAAGTTTCCGGGCCGGATCCTAAAATCGGCCAGTGTTTAAAAACGGCAAGCGCTCCTTGCCAGACGATCAGTCTAATTTGTCCGGACTCGGTGGGAGTAGAATCGGATTTCGGATCACGGATTTCGGATGTCGGACTTGATTGATTTATTGTTTTTTGATCTTTAGTTAGAGTCTCACCGAATCTTGAAAAAAGGTTAGTTCCAAAGATAACAATTATCAATATAAATCCTAGAAGGACTATCGTTAATAGGCGAAGGTTTTGCTTTATTGTTTTGAAACCTAAAAGCAGTAGTATCGACCCAAGGGCAATGGCAGTTCCTAAAAATCCGGCTCTGGAGGTTGTCATAATAAGCCCTGTAAATAACACTAGGGTAATAGTAGCAAAGAAATTTTTGATCATAGATCTAATTGAAATTAAGGAGAAAGCTAAAGCAATTGGCAGAATTAATACCAAGTAGGAAGCGAGCCAGTTAGGTTGGCCGAGGGTTGAAAAAATACGCAAAGTCGGGTCAAAATCTTTTTGCCAACAGCTGGAAGTTAATCTGCCACTTAAGATTAAACATGAAGGATCGCGGCCAAAATGAGCCGGGATTCCCCAAAGACTAACCGCAACGGCAGATGTTACTATTGCCAGCAAAAGTTGACGTGTTTTTTCTAAGTTTAAATTGACAAGGGCTGTTGCCAAAATCGCAAAATAGGCAAATTGAGACAAGAGTCCGCCGTTTAAGCGGGAGGGATAGCCAAAGATCGAGGTGAATTTGTCGATTGATGTTAAAGTTGAGATGGTTTGGAAGATTAGGAAGATTAGGAAGACTGCTAGCGGTAGGCTTTTAGGGATCAGGATTTTTCCGTCAAGAACAAATTTTATGAGCGTGGCAAACAGAATGAGGGTGGCTGCCATATAAACAAAAATCATTTTGGGAACTTCAAAAAGTTCGGAATTCTTGGTTGAAAAAAGAAGGGGAGTGATAACTGCTAGGGCAAGGTATGAAAACCAGATGACTTGATCAATAATTTTTGAGATTTTATCGCTCACGCCACAAATCTTAGCATATGTAAGTTTTTGCAGCCAGAGATTGCTATAAAGAGAATCTCAAAAATATCACAAAATCTGACATGTCAGAAAATGTGATGAAATTGATTTTGCCAGGAGTTGACATTTGAAACTTTCATGCTAAAATATGCCCCATAGTGAAAATATTATTTGGTATTAGCGGTAAGGAAAGAACCTCGGCTCAGCCGATTTTCATTGAAGATTGGCGCGAAAAAGGCGTCTCTTTTCGTGAGGCTGTGGCAAGTTATGCCCAATCAAACAGTTTAGATCCTTCTCGGATAGAAGTTGGATCTTCTGATCGCCTTTTTTCAGAAGTTAAACCTTTTGCGCACTCAGAAGACGGTCAACATGTGCTGGCTATTGGTCGGGACGAGGATCGAGAGACACTTTTAAAAGATGGCGAGCCAGTTTTACCTGGTGAATATTCCAGTGTTTGGGTGGCTGCTAAAACCCCTGACCTTTCCAGATTAGTTGTTGGGACGAGAGATGAGCAAGATGAAGAGTCTTTTTATTTTGTCGATGAGCTAGGCAAAAGTAAGAAGTTAATGCAGGGAAGAGATTTAAATCTGCTTTGGCATGCAGAACATCTGGAGCGTTTTTGGTTAAGCGGACTACTAAAAGGGGAGACGGTTTTTGCTAGATTTAATATGGTCGGTAAGTGCGAGGTTGGGTTTAATCTCAAGAGGAAGTTTGACTTTCTGTATTTACGAGGGATCAGTAAGGATCGAAGATCGATTGTTTGGCTTGGAAGGCGCGGATCTGTTGATTATCTTTTTCAAAATGATCGGTTACTGACCAAAGGAGACAAAGTTATGTGTAAAATAAGTCCTGATTTAACGAGGATTTTGACGATTAGCGAAAGGCGTGGTCTGATAGTCGGCAACGAAGTAAGAATTATGCTTAACGACAAAACTATCGATGGGGGTTTTGGTCGAAAGGCAGCTAGTTTTGTTGCCGATGAAGAAGTTACAATTGCAGCAATCGATTTGGAGTATAAGCGTTTCATAGCCCGTCGACTTTTTGGATTGAAAGGTGAGACGCTCGAATTAAGTAGACCGTATGATCGGCTTTTATCATTGAGAATATCCGATGACGGTGAGCAGATTGTGGCGAGAGTTTTAAGAGGCGATGAAAGACGAACTCTTGTGATAAAAAGGGAGAAAGTTGGGCAAGAGCCTTCTCAAGTTATAGAAGAGCGAGTGACTTCTTAATTCCCCAGTTTATTTGCAATTGATAAATTTTGGCAGCTGCCATATAATTTGGCGTCTTTGCTACAAAATATGAATGAGTTTGATCGAGGGTCGTCAAAATTAGAAGAAGCACTGCAATCTCCCAAAGTAAAAGAGATTATGGCATTGGCGCAGGAAAAAGCAAAAGAATTGAACTCTCCGTTTGTAGGAACTGAGTTTCTTCTGTTCGGGATTGCGGAAGAAAGAGGAAGGGTTGCTGACGTACTTGCCGGTATGGGTGTGACGAGCGATAGAATCACCAGTGAGATTATTGATATTGGTTTACCTTGGGAAGTCTCGTTAGAGGGGATTGAATTGACGTCTCCGGTTGAAGAAACGTTAGAAAGGGCTCTGGATGAGGCAAATAATTATGGAAGCAGTCAGATCAGTCCATGTCATTTACTACTGGCACTAGTCAGGATGGATGGAGGTATGGCTAAAAGCGTCTTAAATCATTTGGGGATTGATTTAAGGGAATTGCAAAGAAGAATCGATCGTTTCATTACTTCAATTTCAGTTGCCGAAAGTTCTCTTACCTAAGGCCCAAAATGACATAAAGATCAGATTTGGATATGATGAATCTAAGATCAATGTATTCATAACCGATAGCATAAACATCACAAAATCTGACATGTCAGAAAATGTGATGAAATTTGATCAGGTGATTTTGATCATTTGCAATTGATAAAATTTGGTAACTGCCATATAATTTGGCGGTCTTTTATCAATAATTCTTCTATATGAATTATGAATATGGAAAGATCGAAAGCTCAATTATCAAGTGAAGTTTTGGATGGTCGACTCGTTCTTCCTCAGGCAGAATGGGCAATGGCCAATCTTGAAAAGAGTGCAAAAGAGCTTTTTGGCAATGTTTTTGAAACTTCGGAATTTAGCCAAGGTTTAGAAAAAGCTCAGGCTTTTCTTAAATGTAGACCTGAGCGAAGACAATTGAAAAGGTTTAAGGAAGGTTTTGCTGGTTTTCTTTTTGAACAATTGGCTTATCAATTGACTCGGAGATTTTTGGAGGAGAGAGCAGAAAGTGATACGGTTGTACTTTCTCCTGGTGAAACATTTGATTTGTATCAGATTGTTAATCCAGATAGACCAGTTTTTAGTCAAAATTTTGGTTTTAATCGAAGAGTTGAAGGATTGACAATTCCAGATGGTATTGTTTTTCGCAGAGATGGAGAAGAGACAATGGTTGTGAGTGTTTGTGAATACACCCTCAGTACTCGGATCGTAGGCAGGATGGGTTATCGAAAACGGAATCAGAGTGAGCATTATGAAACAGGAAGAGTTGTCGATATTTTTTTACTTGGAGAGGCCGATTGTCAAAATGCATTAGGTAAATATCTCAATAACCGCTACCCTGGTTTTTTCAGAAGGCTTTCATTTGATCCGGAAAAATTTAGAGTTATTTATGTCCGTCCAAAAAAAGCGACTTCTCGCAACTTTGACAATTCTAGTAATCCAAATAGATTATTGCTTCGAGCTCCCTTGACAAGGGAAGAGTTTCGGATAGCTTTGGAGGGAATTGTCTCTGACATGCGGAGATCTTTTTCTTTAAAATTAGAAAAATAGCGGTTGTTTCTCCTGGTAAATATTTGTATACTGCCTTGCGGTTTCATGATTCCCGTAATTGATCATTTCCTCGGTTATTTTTCGCAAGATTTGGGTGTTGATTTAGGTACGGTTAATACTCTGATTAAGGTTCGTGGCAAGGGCATTGTTATCCGAGAGCCTTCAGTTGTCGCCCAGCACAAAAAAACCAAGAAAGTACTGGCAATTGGCTCTGAGGCCAAAAAAATGCTAGGCAGAGCACCCGGAGGTATTGTGGTTATTAGGCCGCTTCGAGATGGAGTTATCGGCGATTTTGATACGACTTTGGCAATGCTTTCCCACTTTGTTAAAAAAATCCACGCGCGCCCGGGCAAAAATTTTTCAATTCCCAGACCACGAATTGTAATCGGGGTTCCGACACAAGCTTCCGAAGTTGAACGAAGGGCGCTTCTTGACGTTGCCTACGCAGCCAGCGCTCGCAGCGCCTATTTAATCGAAGAGCCTATTGCCGCAGCAATTGGCGCAGGTCTTGCAGTTTTGGAACCCGTCGGTTCGATGATTGTTGATATCGGGGGAGGGACGTGTGAGATTGCGCTGATTTCACTGGGGGGAATTGTTGTCGGTCGCTTCCTAAAAACAGCAGGGGATGCGATGGATGTGGACATAGCAAGTTATGTGCGTTCGCGCTATGGCTTGGCGATCGGTGAGGCTACTGCCGAAGAGATTAAAATTGCGCTGAGCAGTGCCTACCCATTAAAGGTTGAAAGAGAAATGGTCATTCGCGGCCGCGATCTTGAAAAGGGACTACCTAAGTCGGTTCGGCTGACTTCCGTGCAAGTCAGAGAAGCTTTGTCGACAAGTCTTAGCACTATTGTTTCTGCAATTAAGGATACGGTCGAAGATTCACCGCCGGAACTTTCCGCTGATATTGCCGAGCGGGGAATTATACTTTGCGGCGGAGGAGCTTTAATTCCCAATTTTGCGAGACTTGTGTCAATGGAGACTAAAATGCCCGTTTCAGTTGCTGCCGAACCGCTTTCTTGCGTAGTCAACGGCGCAGTTTCAATTCTGGATAACCCTGAGCTTTTGAAGAAACTTAAAGCTAATACGACTGCTTTGCGATGAGCAAAATCCGCCAGAAAGATTTTAAGATTTTTGGGTTTAGCGATAATATCTTTTACGAAAAAATCGAAAAAAAGTGGTTTTCAAAAGGCAAGGTTTTAGAGCAAAGTTTTGGCCATTTTGTTGAAATTTCTCCTTTGAAATTATTTATTTTTTATCCGCTTGTTGTACTAATTCTTTTTATTCTTTTGGGCCGGCTTTTTATTCTGACAATCATAAACGGTGAAAAAAACCGGCAAATTGCCGAAAGTAATCGGATAAAACTTGTTGAAATCCCGGCCGTTAGAGGTAAAATATTTGACCGTCGTGGTCAAATCCTTGCCGATTCAAGAGCTGTTTATTTTCTTGAAAAAGGCTTGCAGAAAACCGAAATCAGCCAAGAAACTGTCAAAGAGTTGGAAAGTAGTGGTCTGGCCGGCGAAGATTTTGAGGGAGAACTAGGACAAATTTTGCCGGGAGTTGAGCGTAGCTACCCTTCAGGCGAAGTTACCGCCCATATTTTGGGTTATGTCAGTCAAATACAAAGTCAGGATTTACAAAATGGCAGGAAATTATCAGGGCAAGGTACGGTTGGAAGATTAGGAACAGAGGCAACTTATGATGATTTCTTACAAGGTAAAAACGGTCAAAAAATCATCGAAGTTGATGCAACCGGTAAAAAAGTTTCTATTTTGCAAAAGCAGGATCCAGTAGCAGGCAGAGATATTCATCTGACAATTGATTTAGATTTACAAAAGGTTGTCTTTGATGTCTTGAAAAAGCACGCAACCAAAGCCGGTTCAAGCCGAGCAGCGGCCATAGTTGAGAATTCCCAAAGCGGAGAAGTTTTGGCGCTAGTTTCATATCCTTCTTTTGATCCGGTAAATGTTAGTGATTTTTTGCAAGATAAAAATAAACCCTTGTTTAATCGGGCAGTTTTTGGTACTTACCCTCCCGGTTCGATATTTAAAATTGTGACAGCGCTGGCGGCTTTAGACTTAGGCAAGATAACAGGCGATTCTGAAATAGAAGATGTCGGCGAGTTTTATATAGGAGATACCCGATTTGTTAATTGGTTCTATTTGACACACGGCGGTAAGGATGGAGTTTTAAAAATCAACAGGGCGATTGCCCGCTCAAATGACATATTTTTTTATAAATTGGCCGAAAAATTAGGTCTTGACGAAATTCGCAAAATGGCCATTAAACTTGGGTTTGGGCAAAAAACCGGGATTGATTTGCCTGATGAATCTTTAGGTTTGGTACCGGATGAAGTTTGGAAAAAATCAACTTTCAGTCAGCCGTGGTATACGGGTGACACTTTGCATTTTGGAATTGGCCAGGGATTTGCTCTTTCAACGCCAATCCAGATTAGTTCGTTAATTTCTTATGTTGCAAGCGGCAAATTAACAAAACCTCATTTGGTTTCCAAAATTGATGGAGGTGCCGGAGAGGCTATCGATATAGCAAGCAAAATCAGGGGAGAGAATTTGGTAAGTCGGGAAAATTTGGACATTGTCCGCGAAGGCATGAGAGAAGCTTGCGAAACCGGCGGTACTGGTTGGCCGTTTTTTAATGCGCCTTACAAAGTTGGTTGTAAAACCGGTACGGCCGAAAAAGAATTAGGTAACCCCCATGCTTGGTTTGGGGCTTTTTACCCCTTTGAAAGTCCGCAGATTTCTATTACAGTAATTATTGAAGAAGGCGGTGAGGGTTCATCTATTGCGGGACCGGCTGCCCGCGAAATTTTGGACTGGTATTTCAAGCAGAAATAAATTCGAAATCCGAAGCACGAAATCCGAAATAAATTCGAATGCTCAAAAGTTTTAAACATTAAAAAATTAGGATTTTGAAAATTGTTTCGAATTTCGATATTCGATATTTGAGTTTTTTAACGTTAGAAACTTAATTATGGAAAAACTGAATTTGCCTAGGAAATTAATACTTTCACTGTATAAGTTTAAAAATCTTAGGTATGGGGAAAATCCTCATCAGAAAAGTGCCTATTATCTTCAGGATCGTGATCCGGGTTACCGGCAACTTGCAGGTATTGCTCTTTCCCATAACAATTTGGGTGATGCCAATCATGCATGGAGATTGGTTTTGGAATTTAGCGAGCCGACGGTAGCGATTATCAAGCACGGTAATCCGACCGGCATCGCCTCAAGAAAAAACTTGGCAGAGGCTTATAAATTTGCTTACAGCGCTGATATGATTAGCCCTTTTGGGGGAATTATCTCGGTTAACCGGCTGCCAACAATGGACTTGATTCGCGCTATGAACGGCGTTTTTTACGAACTGATTGTAGCGCCGGATTTTGACAAAAAGGTTATTGAGGCACTTGTAAAAAAAAGTAAAAAGCTTAGGGTGGTTAAAGCAGATAAACCGCCAAAACAACTTGAGTTTACCAGAGTTTTCAACGGTTATTTGGTGCAAACGCCCGATGATATTTCCGAGTCAAGGCAAAAGTGGAAAGTGGTCACAGGTGTTAAGCCAAGCAGTGCGCAATATCAGGATCTTGAATTTGCTTGGAAGGTGGTTAAGCATGTAAGGTCGAACGCCATTGTAGTGGTGCGGAATAAAATCATGATTGGCATGGGTACAGGACAACCCAATAGGGTTAATTCAGTGAAGCTGGCACTGACTCAGGCTAAAGAGAGGGCGCGGGGGGCAGTTTTGGCAAGTGATGCATTTTTTCCATTTGCCGATAATGTCGAACTAGCAGCCAAAGCAGGAATTTCGGTGATTTTACAACCGGGCGGGTCGATTCATGATAATCAAGTAATTGCTGCGGCTAAGAAACACGGGATGACGATGGTATTTACGGGAATCCGTCACTTCAAGCATTAGATATGTATGTAATTAAAGAGCCTACAGATTTTGATTTTGAGAAAGTTGGAATTAAGGGGAAGATATTTCCAATTAAAAATCTGACAAGAAAAACGCATTTTGTGGTTATCGAAACGGAAAAGGGTCATGATACGAAGATAATAGAGCATGAAAGTGATTTTGTTTATTACATTCTTGCAGGTAAAGGTTATTTTGAGATTAACGGAGAGAAAGAGAAGTGCGAAGCTGGTGATTTAGTGGTGATTCCGGCTGGTCATAAATTTATTTATAAGGGAAATCTTAGGATGTTACTTTCCTCAACTCCTTCATGGAGAGAAGAACAGGAGGAGACTTTAGAGTAGTATGGACTCAGTTGAAGTTAGAAATATATTTGCTGCAGTATTTGCCAAAAAAATTTTGGCTCCGTTGCTTGAAATTTTGGATAAAAATCAAGTCAAGTTTTGGGGAACAGAGGGAACAGCAAAATATTTAAAGTCAAAAGGTTTCAGTGCAAAGTCAGTTGTTGCCGGTTTTGATTTTGATGGCAGAGTCAAGAGTTTAGATAGAGAAAATTTTGTAAGAATTCTTGCAGATAGATCAAAAAAGAAGCATCTTAATGAACTTAAGAAACTTAGTGTTAAGCCTTTTGATTTGGTGGTTGTTGATTTGTACAAGCCTGATCAATCAAATTTTCCGGAAAGTATGGATATTGGTGGCCAAGCGTTGATTCGTGCGGCGATTAAGAATTACCAAAATGTGGCTTTGGCGTTTGATGAAAAGAGCATTGCTGACGTGGTATCAGAGCTTAAGAAAAATAACGGATCAACAACTGGCTCCTTCCGCAAAACCCAAGCCCAAAAAGCTGCAAAGTTTATTGTGGAAAGATGCCTTCAGGAACAGAAGCTTTTTAGAAGTAAATGACAGAAAGAGATCAATCTGGCGTTATCTCTGAGGCCAGAAGATTTTTGGACAATTTGCAAAACCAAGCTGATAGAGCTAGGCAACTTTTAGTGGATATGACAAGAATTGCTGACGCGACAGGAAACTTCCCCACTTTATTTTTTGTTGATGATCCAGCAAGGTTACGTTCTAAAAAAGCTATTGTTCGGGAGGAAAAGGCCTTATTACTAGGTTATTCTTATGCTCAGGGGGGTATGCAGAAAGCAGTTATTTTGAAAGAAGATGGAACAGTTTTTGCTACGGTCTCTGCCAACATCTATCGTATCACCGATCGTGGTTATGGACGTTTCAAAACTAAAAGTACTCTTGAAAAAGTTCATTATTATTCTAAAGGTGAAGAATTATCGTCAATTGATGTTTTACGATGGTTCTCCACTGCTTATGATAGGTTACTGGTTCTAGTAAATAATGAATAAAGAATTGGCCTATTGGGTGGCGACCTCTGCAATACCGGGAGTTGGCAGTGCGACTTTTAATTATTTGCTTCGATACTTCAAGCGTTTGCAAAAATTTTGGGAAGCTCCGGATGAGAAAGTCAATAAATTAAAACTTGATGCCAAGACGCGCGAGGCAATTATTGGCTTTCGGCAAAAAGTTGATCCCAAAATTTATCTTCAGGCGGTTTACGAAAGAGGCATTAAGGTTGTTTCACTTTTGGATCGGGATTATCCGGCAAATTTAAGACAGATTAGCGATGCTCCGCCAGTGCTTTATTATAAAGGTAGTTTATTACCCCAAGATGATTTGGCAATTGCGGTAGTGGGAGCAAGATACGCAACTGTTTATGGCAGGCAAGTAACAGAAGGGTTGGTGTTGGAGTTGGTGAATGCTGGATTGACAATAATCTCCGGGCTTGCGCGGGGGATAGATAGCATTGCTCACAGAGCAGCAATTGATGCGGGTGGTAGAACAATAGCGGTTTTGGGGAGCGGGGTTGATTTAATTTATCCGCCGGAGAATAAGAGTTTGGCTGAAAAGATTGTTCAAAACGGGGCAGTAGTTAGTGAATTTCCACTGGGTTTTCCATCAGTGCCTTCAAATTTTCCGGCCAGAAATAGAATTATTAGCGGACTTTCGCTTGGGGTTTTGGTAACAGAGGCAGCGGTTGATTCCGGGTCCTTAATTACTGCCGGTTGTGCTGCCGAACAAGGACGGGAAGTTTTTGCCGTGCCCGGGCCAGTGAATAGCAAAATGAGTGTGGGCTGCAATAATTTGATCAAAGAAGGCGTGCATCCGGCAACGGAAGCGGCTGATATTTTGCAGGTTTTAGATATAGAGAGAAAACAAAGGCAACAGGAAACTAGAAACCAGAAACTAGAAACCAAAAACCTCACAAAGGAAGAAAGAAAGATTCTCGAGCTGTTGGATGGACAATCAAAACACATTGATATTATTGTTCGGGAATCAGGTCTGGAGATTGATAAAGTATCTGCTGCCCTTTCAATGATGGAGATTCGCGGTTTTGTTAAAAACTACGGATTGGGGATGTGGGAAACCTGATTATAGTTAATGGTAAATAGTTAATAGTGAATTGTAGGATTTTTGCAGTGCTAATTAATTTTTATTTAGTTTGGCTACGATAGGAATTAGCTCTTTTAAATTTCCAATTAAATAATCCGGCTTGGCGGCTTTGAGGCGAGCGGTTGAACAGTTGCCATGGGTAATTGAGCAAACAATGGCGCCAAGATTGCGAGCAATTTGGACTTCTTCAATCGTATCACCAACGATTAGAATTTCATCAGGGTGAAGTTTTTTTACCGATAGATAATCTTTGAGTTTTTCTTCTTTTGATCTTTGAACTAGGGCGGTGTGTCTTTCAGGGTTTGCTATTACAGCTGCAAGATAAGGCTCGAGGCTTAGTCTTCTAAGTTGTTTTGAAACGCCATATTGGGTGTGATTACTAAACACAATGCTTTTGACCCCTTTTTCTTTTAAATATTCCAAGACTTTTCGGGCGTTTGCCCGTGTTCTGATTTTAGCGACTCTATCTTCATAGAATGGATGGAAAATTTGGGAGATTTTCTGATGGCCATCTTCAATTGAATCGGGGTCAAGACCGTGGTTTTTATAAGCGATTGAGACTGGAACATCAAAATGCTCTAAAAATTCTTTATGGCTTACAGGTTTTTTACCGAAGGCTTTCAGAACTTTATTGACCCCTTCTAAAATGGGCCAAGTATCGGCAATGAGGGTGCCATTGTAATCAAAAGCGACGAGTTTGATCATTTTTTAAAAGATATCATTTTTTGGAAATTTTTGCGCGAGTAGGGGGTCTTGACAAGCATGATAAAAATGGTGGAGAGTAGATGGCAGTAACTGACAGCTGACAATTGACAACTAACAATTGACAAGTGATAAAAAAACATTAAATGAAAAATTTAGTAATAGTTGAATCCCCGACAAAGGCAAGGACTTTAAGCCAATTTTTAGGTAAAGATTATTCGATCACTGCTTCCATGGGGCATGTTAGGGATCTGCCCCGCGGTGAATTCGGGGTAGATGTTGAAAATAATTTTGTGCCCAAATATGTTATTCCTAAAGAGAAAATAAAATCAGTCAACAATTTGGCTCGCGAGGCAGCTGACGCTGATAAGCTGTGGCTGGCGACTGATCCTGATAGGGAAGGTGAGGCAATTGCTTGGAATCTACTACAAATAATAAATCAAAAATCAAAAATCAAAAATCAAAGTTATCAAAGGGTTGTATTTCATGAAATCACCAAGGATGCAGTTAGTGAGGCATTTGAGCATCCAAGAAAAATTGACGAAGATTTGGTTCGCGCCCAGCAGGCCAGAAGGGTTTTGGACAGGTTAGTCGGCTATAAACTTTCACCGCTACTTTGGAAGAAAGTCAAAAGTGGTCTTTCTGCCGGCCGTGTGCAGTCGGTGGCTTTGAGAATAATCGTTGATCGGGAGAGAGAGATCGAGGCATTTGTGCCGCAGGAATACTGGGAGATCTTCGTAGAGGTATCAAAGGTACGAGAAGTACAAAAAGTACAAAAAGTACCAGAGGGGAATAATTTTGTCGCAAAACTCATTCAGATTGATGGTCAGAAAGCGGATGTAAAAACCAAGGCTGAGGCCGAAAGAATAGTTTTTGATCTTGAAAAAGCCCAGTATAAAGTCGCCGAAGTAAAAACTAAAGACGCTAAAAAATATCCAAGTCCGCCTTTTACGACTTCGACCTTGCAGCAAGTAGCATCGACAAAGTTTGGTTTTAGCCCCAAAAAAACAATGAGAGTTGCCCAAGACCTTTATGAGCAAGGGCTAATTACCTACATGAGGACAGATTCGGTTAATTTGGCACCGCAAGCCATAGAGCAGACCCGAAAATATATTAGAGAGGTTTATGGTGCTAAATATTTGCCAGCTGTTCCCCGAAAATATAAGGTTAAATCACGGTTGGCACAGGAAGCCCATGAGGCGATCAGGCCAACGAACATTAAAGTAAACAGTTCACAGTTGACTGTTCACAGCAGCGATCATCGGAAACTTTACGATTTGATTTGGAAACGGATGGTGGCATGTCAGGCGGCTGAGGCGGTAGTTTCTGAAACGGTGGTAGACGTTATGGCAACAGCCACGGGTCCTGTCACGACTTTCCCTTCCGCCTCCGCCGAGGCTTCGGCGGGCAGGCCCGCCAGTGACAATAGCGCTGCTTTGCCCCTCGAAGCGCAGCGTAGTGGGGTCGGGAGCCCTACCAGTCGTGCCACCCGTGACTTTCCAACTTATCTTTTGCGTGCGACTGGACAGAAGATTCAGTTTGATGGGTGGTACAAGGTTTACGAAAAGCCGCCGGTCAAAGAACAGGTTTTACCAGAGCTTTTGGCCGACGAGCTCATTAACCTTATAAAAGTCGAAAGTTTGCAAAAATTCACCGAGCCGCTGCCTCGTTTTACCGAAGCAACTTTAATCAAGGAATTGGAGAAATATGGAATTGGTAGGCCTTCAACTTACGCGCCGACTATTTCTACCCTTTATGAGAGGATTTATATTGAAAGAGTTGACGGTAGAAAAATTGCACCGACGCCAATTGGCAAAGCAACAGTTGATTTTTTGGTTAGCAATTTCGGTGAAATTGTTGATTTTTCATTTACAGCCGAGATGGAAGACAATCTAGACCAAATTGCTTTGGGAAAACGTCAGATGCCAAATACAATGGAAAAGTTCTGGCAACCTTTTGAAAAACAAGTTCTAAAAGTTACTGAAAAAGCAGAAAAAGTCAAGATTGAAGTTGAAGAAACAGATGAAAAGTGCGACAAATGCGGCAAAATCATGGTTATAAGGTATGGCAAATTCGGCAAGTTTTTGGCTTGCAGCGGTTTTCCAGATTGCAAAAATACTAAGACTTTAGCAGAGCCCACAGGTTTAACTTGCCCTAGATGCGGTGGCAAGATAGTTGTCAAAAGGACCAAAAGAGGCAAGAGTTTTTGGGGATGCGAAAACTATCCAAAGTGTAAATATGCCTCTTGGACAAAACCCGCCAGCGGGGACAAGCCGGCTTCGGAAGGCGAACCTGTTCAAGCTGCCACTTGAATTTTTTCTTTTACTCCAAAAGTAATGGTAAAAATTAGAAGAGCCGGATTTTTTTGACTTTCAACACTAATGTTACCACCCATTCGCTCGATGAGATTTTTAGCGATATATCCTTCTAACCCCGAAGTTTGAGAAAGTTCTGGCAGAAAACCTGGCCCCCCGTAGAATTTCTCGAAGAGTTGGTTGGCTAAATCGGTTGTGACGTTATTATTGATTGAAGTTATGCGAACTTTGGCTAGATTTTCTTCTCTTGCTACTTCAATTGTGACTTCCTTGTTCTTTTGACAAAGAAGCATAGCAAGTTCCATAATCCTTTTTAAACTATCCTTAATCCAGATAAAATTACCGAGTGCATAAACAACTGGAAAAACCTTCTTTTCTTGCGGGATTTTGAGGCCAGTTTTTGGCAGGGTAACTTGGGGTTTGGATATTTGAGGTATGGTCAATATAATACCAAGCTCTTTTGCTCTTATTCTGCTTGCATCGATAACTTCCTGGGTGATTTTGCCAATATCAACGAGGTTGGTCAGTGCACCGATTTCTCCAGATTCAAGTCTCAATGCGTAAATAAAATCTTGCGCCAAATGTTCAAGCTCTTCATTTTGGCGGGTGAGATCTTTGATTTTCTCCTTTGTGGAAAGACTTATTTCAAGATTTGTAAAGACATTTTTTTGTTTATCTAGGAGAGAAAGAAAACGAGACAGAGCTGCTTGGGTAAGACTTTCTTTTTTGGTTTTTACTTCTTCTTTTGCGGATCGGTCTTCAACAATTAAGATTAGTCCAAGTGGTCCTTCCGGAGCAATTGCAGGCAGAATTTTCATATCGACATGTTGATATTTTTTTTCTTTGGCAGCAATTTGGATGTTTTCCAGGATGGTTTGGACTTTTGAAGTCAGAGTTTGTTCAAATGGCAACGAGTAAGGCTCTAAGTTCCGACCCTCCTTATCTTTGAATGAAAAAAACTTAAAGAAATCCTGTTCTAAAATTTCATTGCCATATTTGGAAAACTTCATTGCTGCTTGGTTAAGATAGGCCAGTTTGGACTGACGGTCGATTACGAAGACAGCATCGGTAATGTTTTTTAAAAGTTCTTCTTCCTGGTTTTTGGAAGTGGCGATCTGCTTTTCTAAGATTCTGACCCATTCTTCTTTGACTTTGTAGTATTTGGCAAGTAAATAAGAGAAAGGAAAAACTGCCAGAAAAGCCAAGAAATAGAGGATGGTAGCGGTGGGCGATTCTTGCCAGATAACTCTGCCGGCGGGGTCTAGAATCAGGTGGGTAACAAAAAGAGCAATAGTTGCGGTGATAAATGTTACTGCCAAGGTTGGGTTAAAAAGAAATCCGAGGCCAAGGGCCAAAATATGGGTTAAAACCAAGAATGGACTGGAAAGTCCTCCGGTTGAAAGAACAAGTAGCCAGGTGAAGAGGATGATTGGCGTCAGCTCAATGACATTGGCAATCATTTTATTTAAGATTCCCAGTCGTTCAAGAAGGAATCGGTGGTAAATAAGAATGAAAAAGGCTAAAAATCCAAGAAGCCTAATAAAAGTGCTCGCCAAGATTTCTGACCTGATGATTTTTAGACTGAGTGCTGCCAAAAGAGAGAGTCCGATAAAAACAAGTAAAGTAGTCGGAAGTTTTACTTTGGGCAAGTTTATTGCCTCCTCATTTGTATTGTAGCAGAGAATTTATAGCGATTACTTGACTTAAGTTTCTTGACTTAAGTTTAATTTAGTTGTTAGTATGGAATTGGAAGGCTATTCTGGTTTTGAATGGGTTTGTGGATGTTCCAGGTTAACAAGATAGACTTTAAGAATTTAAAGTCATTTAAGAAAAACCAAAATTCCCTCTTTACGGCCGGGATTGTTTTGAGTCTCCTTTTTTTGGTTCTGATCTACCTTTTTCCCCTTGGAGGATTAAAGCGCTTTGGCTTTTTTGCCAGAAAAGAAAAGGAACTTCCTTCTTATGCGGTTGTCAGGGGTAATGAAGGTGATTTGTGGGCAGATACTATTATTGGCCAGCCGGATTTTTCGGAAATTAACCCTTGGATAACTCTTCCCAATAGGCTCTTTCTAGCCCGTGGTGTTATTGTAGACCGGGTAAGCTCGCCAAATAAAATGTATATCTATGATGCCGGGCATAATCGCATTATGGGTCTTGATCTTGCCAAATGTTTAGCTTCTACCACGGATCCTCTTGATTGTTCGGCCGATATCATCATTGGTCAGCCGTCAGCAAATACATCTGCCTGCAACGG